>Ga0209048_10005116_pt1 | contig 12430 bp, 10 predicted proteins | sample FrelakmetCRP12CR_FD_187146 | JGI IMG/M metagenome (GOLD analysis project Ga0209048, IMG submission 187146) | Freshwater lake sediment microbial communities from the University of Notre Dame, USA, for methane emissions studies - CRP12 CR (SPAdes)... | ecosystem: Environmental > Aquatic >... | reverse complement strand
TCGCCACCTGCGGGGAAGCCGGCCATCGACTGTGCGCACCTGCTCGCTCACGAACTGGGGGCTCCTCGGGAGTGGCCACGCCCTGCGCTCATCCGGGCGTGAGATCCAAGGGCCTTCCCGAAGCAAGGACCGGATGAACGCATGGCTGCTTCTATCGCACGCGCTGGACCGACCTGCGGGGCAAAAAGAGAGAGCCCGCGGTGGCGTCGCGGCCCTCGTCCCTCCCGCCCGATGATGGTTTTGGGCGGGAGGGACAGACGCGCCGGGGCTACGCGGCTTCGCTGTTGAGCTCGTCGAGGTCGAGGTCGTCGAGGCTCGATGCGCCGTGGCGGCCGGCGAGGTCGACGGTCGTTTCGCAGTCGTCCTGGGTGACGAACGCGTCGCGGTTGAGCGTGACGAGCGCGGGCGAGAGCATCGGTCGCATCAGCTCCCAGACGCTTGCCCGGAGTGCGCCCTCGCCGCCTGGTAGCGCGTCGCCGAGCTTGCGCGCCATGCGATCGGTGCCGAGCGCCTTGGTGCGGGTGACGCCCGCGGGGTTCAGCGTAAAGGCGGCACCGAGCCGGGCGGCGAGCTGCGCGATCCCGCGCAGCGGGTCGTGGTCCTCGAGCGCCCGCTGAAGCTCGGCGTCGATGATCGCGTCGGGGTGTCGGGGCTCGTGGCGGCCGGTGTCGCCCACGGGCTGCTGGCGTTCGGGGTCGGTCCAGCCGGCGCCATAGGCGATCAGCTCGCCGTAGTGGCGGACGAGCAGCCGGCAGATGATGTCCCTGACCGCGCTCAGCTGCTGGTCGGTGGGCTGGATCAGCGCGGCGCGGATGTCGTGCCCTAGGCCGAGATTGCTGCGGGTCGCCTCGGCGTGGCGGGCCCGTGCTTGGGCGCGGCGCTGCTCGTCCTCGGCGGCGGCGTCCCGCAGCTCGTCGTCATCGAGGCGGGCGCCGGCGAAGTACTTCTCCTCCCGCGCTGGTGAGCTTTCGTCGTTCTGCAGGTGCTGGTGGACGAGGTCGATCATGAACGCGGGGTCGATCACCCAGATGCCGGCGGCGAAGTCCGGGCCGCGGTCGTGGACGTAGGCGTAGCGGCCGTTGCGGGCGCGGTCGCGCATCTCGGCGGTGATTCGGAGCTTGGCGGACCGTGTCCTGGCGCGGGCGGCGAGCGTGTCGAGCTCGCAGTCGAGCCGGTCGGCCTCGCATCCAAGGATCGCCGCTAGTTGGCGCCGTCCGTGGTCGTTCAGGTGTGGGCGGGCGTGGTCGATCTGCTCGGCGGCGTCGAGCAGGGCGCCGTCGTCGATGCGGACGGCGTAGGTGTGCTCGTCTTCGACGACGGTGCGGTGCACGAACGCGCCGAGGTCACGGATCGCCTTGTCGTGCAGGTCGCCAGTGGTGATCCGCTTGGCGACCGCCTCGGTCAGCTGCGGGGCGATCTCGTGCATGTCGGCGAGCTTGTTCGCCATCGTCACGGAGATCTGCTCTCCGGCGGGCCGTTCCGCGACGCGGGTGCGAATCTGCTCGGGCAGCGTGAGCTGCCGGCGGAGGTTGTGCGCCCGCTTCGGGGAGATGCCGAGGTCGGCGCAGACAGCGGCGATCCGGTCGCCGTCGCGGAGGCCGGCCCGGGCGTGCCAGCAGTCGTCGAACTGCTGCTGCTGATCTGAGAGCGTGAGCTCCTCGCGCTGCTGGCAGTGGGCCTGGATGCGCCGGATCTCCTCCGCGGAGGGGGCGTGGTCGAGCAGCAGCACGATCAGGCTGCGGACCGGCTCGGCGAGGCCTTCCCTGGCCTCGCTACCCGTGAGGCCGTGGCTGGCCTGGGCGGCGAGGTAGCGGCGCTGGCCGTCGTAGAGGATCACGGTGGGCTGGTCCAGATCGGGGCGCCAGCCGATGCAGGGCACGAGCTGGCCGCTTGAGCACAGCATCTTCGCGAGCCTGTCGATCCCCTCGTCGGTGATCTCGCGGCGGGGGTTGGCGGCGAGCTCGATGTGCTCGAGCGCAACCCGCTCGACCCTGGACGAGAGCTGGCCACCGGACCCGGTGCTGACGTCGAACAGCACCGGCGATGGATCGAGCGTGAACGTGGATTTCGACATGCGAGGTCCTTTCGTGGGAAGACGTGGTGGTGCCGCGGTTCAGCGGCGTAGGGCGCGGAGCGCGTGCACGGTGTCGGCGGCGATGTGGTCGAGCGCCTCTGCGGGGTCGGTGATCACGGTGATCCGGTCGCACTCGACCGACAGCGGCTCGATCCCGATGCTTAGGTGGATGGTCGGCACGCCCTGCTCGGCGAGCCAGCGGATGCGTTCCACCCCGGTCCTCGTGTCGCTCCAGCCGCCGTCGGAGAGCACGTAGACGAATCGGGGACGACGCGGGTTGGTCATCTCGAGCTGGTCGCAGACGAGCTCGATCGCGTCGCCCGCGAAAGCGGTGCCGCCTCCGGTGCGGATCCCGGGCACGCGTGGCAGCGGGTGGCGGCCGTCGGCGAGCAGCGAGACGCCGTTGCCGAACAGGGCGGTGGCGCACCGGCCGCCGACCTGACGGAGGCCGTCGGTGATGATCCAGGCGATCGGACCGAGCGCGTACTCGTAGCCGCCCATCGAGCCAGACGTGTCGATGATCAGCCCGACGTGCGGCTCCTGGATCGGGGCCCGCACCTCCCGAACCACCCGCCACGGATGGCTGGCGACCGGCCGGCCGGCGGCCTGCTGCGCCCGGCCGCGGGCGTAGGCGCGGCCGTCGAAGCGGCCGCCGGGCGTGCGCTTGTCGATCTGCCGGGTGCCGTGCGTGATCGCTTGGCGCAGCCGGTTGGCGTAGCGGCGGGCGTGCTGCACCTCGTCGGGGTACGGCGGCCGGTCGACGCCGCGGTCTGGCATCCGGCCGGTCGGCAGGCCCGTGCCTGTGCCCTTCCCCAGCTGATTCGCCAGTCTGCCGCCTGCGCTCGCGTTGGCGAGCACCCGTTGGAGGTCGATGTCCAGGTCGAGCTGCTCGAGCTGGTCGGCGCGCGCGCTCGCGATCGCCTCCTGGAGCGCGCCGGCGAGCGACCCGGTCCCGGCTCCGCCGTCGCGCTCGCCGCCTTCACCGGGGTCGGAGCCGCTCTCTCCCCCACCTTCGCCGCACCCGCCGGGCTCGCCGCTGCCGCTCGGATTGGGCGGTTCGTCGGGCTCGCCGACGATCTCCCGGTACTCACGGGCCGCATGGTCGAGCCGGTCGAGCTCGCCGTCTGGAATCCACACCACCCTGGCGTACAGGTCATCAAGCGCGGTCAGGTCCGTCTCGCCGAGCACCGCCCGCCACAGCTCGCGCAGCCCGTTGAGGGCGGCGGGGTCGACGATGCCGTAGTGGGTGCGGGCGTGCAGGTACACGGTCGCCCGGGCCGCCAGGTCCCGGGTCAGCGGCCGGCCGGCGGCGGCCAGCTCGACCACGTACGCGACGAATGCGGGCAGGATCACGTCCGTCACCGCGGCCTTCAGAGCGGTGCGGACGAACCGGCCGCGGACGCTGTCGGGCGGGAACTCGCGGACCCCGTGGGCCTCCATCCGGGGCTCCTCGAGCAGCCGCCGATCGACGCCGAGCTGCCGGTCGGCCGGATCGTCCGACCCGGCGAGCTCGACATCGTGCTCGATCGCCCACCGCTTGGTGTGCTTGGCGTGCATCGTCTCGTGCAGCGCGACACCGAAGCAGCGCAGAATCGCCCGCCGCTCGAGCCGGCCGACAGCAATCGCCGCGCGCGACCCGAGCAATGTCTCGGAGTCGAGGTAGACGGTGCGGGAGTGAATCTCGATGTGCCCCGGGTCCGACAGTCCGGGACCGATCAGCGCCCACACCGGGTACAGCCGCTGCAGGATCGCCGTCCAGTGATCGGACAGGTCCTGGTAGACCGGGTCGAGCCTGCCGCGCTGCGCCGCGGCGCGGTGCAGCTGCTGCACGAACACCGCCGGCCGGCTTGCCCCTCCGGCCTTGACCGGGCTCATGAGGTGACCGCCCGCGGGTAGCCGTTCAGGTTCGGCAGGCCACTGCTCGCCGACACCCGCAGCCGGCCGTAGCCGGCCTGGTCGAGCATCCGGCAGGCGGCGGCCGCCTCGGCGTCCTGGATCTTCCCTGCGCTGACCTGTTCGTGCAGGTTGGAGGCGAAGAACGCGAGCGCAGCGCGCTCGCCGACCCGCACTGACATCCGCCAGAGCGATTCGATGTCGCGGAACTGCGGCGTCCAGCACAGCCCGTCCTCGCCGGCGATCCGCTGCCGATCGAGGCGCATCGCCTCGCCCACGAGCTGCGTCGGCGCTCCAAGTTCAGCCAGTGCCGGCCAGTTGCTCGTGACCTCCAGGGTTGCAGGGAACCGGGAGTGCCAGGCGTCGGGGATGTCGGTCGCGCCGACCAGTCCCGGGTTGTATGCGAGCAGGACCGCGAACCCTGGTTTCGCGATCACGGTCTCGCCCGTCGCGGCGAGGTAGAGGGTCAGACGTCCGTCGAGGGTGGCGTTGATCGACAGCAGCGCGACGTCGCGGGCGGTGTTGACCTCGTCGATCATCACCACCCACCCCTCGCGCATCGCCTCAACGAACGCCGAGTCGACGAGCTTCACCTGCCCCCCGGCGCCGGCGACCGGGACGTAGTCGTAGCGGAAGAAGAACTCGTCCGACGACGGGCCCGGGCTGCAGCTCGACGAAGCCATAGAACGGCGCTCCGTGCCGCTCGGTGACCTCCCGGTCGCGGCCGGTCCACAGCCGGTAGGCGATCGCGCGGGCGATCTGGCTCTTACCCGCGCCGGGCGGCCCGATCAGCCGCAGGAACGTCGACTGCGCCGGGTCGTCCATGTCGAGCAGCGCCAAGGCGAGCTCGTCGATCGCTTGGCCGTGCAGGCACGGTGGGTAGATCCGCTTGCCGTCGGGCAGCAGGATCGGCTCGCCGGCCGTCTCGAGCTCGAGCGGCACGGCAGGGTCGGGGACGACGTCTCCCTCGGCGGCCACCCCGTCGATCTGCGATAGGGCGGCGGTGATTGCGCTCATGCGCTTCTCCTTCTCGTGAGCGTGCACAGAGATGGCGCGGGCGCCGGCTCGGAGGCCGGCGCCCGGGCTTGCTTCGTGTGCTTTGTGGGCCTGTCAGCTGCCGAACACGCTGGCGGCGACGCGTAGCCGGGCGGCGGTGGCGGCGTAGCCGGCGTCGTCCTTGCTGTCGGCGACCTGGCCGGTGATCTGGCCGAGCTGCGTGGCGACGGTGCTCTCAGCGGCGCGGACGCCCTCGAAGCTGTCGAGGATCTGGTGATGCTCGGCGCCGCGCGAGGCGAGCACTGAGACGATGTGCTCGACCCCGCCGCGGCGGATGTAGGGGATGTAGGTCTGCACGTGTGCGCGGGCGGCGCCGGGGCGGGCGGCGCGGCCGACGCGCTGCTCGAGCCCGGTCGGCAGCCACGGCAGGTCGAGGTGGCAGAGCACCGAGGCGTTCTGGAGGTTGTGGCCCTCCTGGCCGACGCGCGAGAGGCAGAGCACTGGGAACTCGCCGGCGGTGAACCGGCGCTTGAGCGTCTCGAACTCGTGCGGGTTGACGCTCCCGTCAGCGACATGCGCCTCGACGCGGTACCGGTCGCGGAGTGTCGTCGCGAGCTGGCGCAGGCACCACACCCGCTTGCCGAACACGATCAGCTGCTCCTCGCCGGCCACCCCGGCGAGCGTCTGCGCGGTCACGCCGCGCAGCAGCGGCAGCCCGTCACCTCCCCCGCGCACCGCCTCGGCCACGAGGCCCTGGCGGACGAGCGCGGTCGCGAGCGCCGCCTTCGAGTGGGTCAGCGTCTCGGGGTCGACGCTCGCGTCGACGAACACGCCGACATTTCCGAGGACGATTCCCTGGGCGCGGGCGAGCTCGGCGAGCGCCTGTCGGTAGAGGTCGGTTCCGGCTTCGAGCGTCTTCAGCTCACGCAGGACCTCGAGCAGCCGCCGGTAGGCCTCCCGTCCGCCTTGGCGGATCGCGTCGAGCAGCTCGGCGAGCGCGGGGTCGGGGTCGAGTGCGAGCGGCTGCGCGGGTCGGACCTCTGGCATCCACTCCTGCATGTCGCGGCGCGTGACCCTGACGAGGTGGGGCCCGTAGTTGACGCGCAGGCGGTGGGCGTTGATCTCGTCCATCAGGTCGCCGGCCTCGCGGGTGTTGAGCCGCTCGGTGATCATCGCCTCGTCGCCGACGGCGAGGCCGACGAGCACGTCGAGGTGCTCGGCGGTCTTCCCGCGCGGGGTCGCGGTCAACAGCCAGCAATCCGCCCCGGCACCGAACCGCACCTGCGCGAGCGCCTGGTGCGCCTCGGTCGCCGGGTTGGCGTAGCGCAGCGCCTCATCGGCGATCAGCAGATGCCACGGGATCGCTTGCAGGTCGGCGGGGTAGCGGTCGAGCACGCTGTTGGGGGCCAGCACCACACCCGGCCGGTCGCCGAGCTCGCGGTCGAACCGGCGGATCTGCCCGGCGATCTGTCGGTCGTCGGCTACGACGAGCAGCTCGAGGTTCGGCGCCAGCGGCGGCAGCCCGCGGCCGGGCGCGCCGCGTGTCAGCTCCTCGCGCCACTGTCCGAGCAGCCTGCCCTCGGCGATGAGGAGCCCGCGGAACCGCGGCTGGGTCGAGGCGCGGTGCGCGAGCGCGCGGCCGGAGCTGATCGTCTTGCCGGTCCCTACTGCTGATGCGTCGACGCCGGAGCCGACGACCTTCAGCGCCGCCATCTCGCGCTGGCGTCCGAGCAGCACCGGGTCGTCGGCCAGCGGCGACGCCATCGTCATCCGCACCAGCTGGCGGGCGCCGGCGGACAGGGTCACCTTGGCCTCCGAGCGCTTGAGCGCGATCAGGGTGCCGATCGCCTGCTCGGCGACGACTCGCCGGGGAGTCGCGGAGAGGCCGTCGGAGCTGGTGATCGTCAGCATTCCGGGGCGGCCCTTCATCCGCCCGACGCGGACGGTGTCCTTCAGCTCGCCGGCTGCCTCGGTGGACAGCAGTAGCGGCAGCCCGGCGTCGACGGCGGTCTGGACCGTCTCGCCGAGGTCCATCACCGCGCTCGGATGCGCGTACTGCTCCTCGCGCGGCACCGACCCGAGCCGCCGCTGGGTGAAGCCGCGGGCCGGGAACGTCAGCACCCGCAGCTCGAGCTCGGCCGTCTTGGTGCCGTCGGCGCTCTTGTAGGAGCGGCGGTGCACGGCGATCCTGCCCCACCGGTCGCGCTTGTCGCGCGGCACCCCCGGGCTGAGCGGGACCTGCAGCTGCCGGGAGAGCTCCTGGGCGAGCTGCCCCGCCGCGTCCAGACATTCCCGCGGGCCGGCGTGGAGCGTGTGGATGTTGATCCGCTCGACCAGCGCCTCCCGACTGCTGATCGGCAGAACGGCCGACCTGAGGTCGCGTTCGAGCCGTCCGCCGAGCTCGGCGATGAGCCGGATGGTGTCGAGCGCGAGCACCGGCATCAGCTGCCAGCCGTCTGACGCCGCCGTCGCCGGGACGACGAACAGGCCGACCGGCCGCTCGACCCGCCCGAGCGCCGGCAGCTGCTCATGCGCGAGCGCCAGCCACGTGTTTGAGCCGATTCGCCAGCACCGCAGATCCGCCGCCTCGAACCCGTCGGGGTGACCGAGGGCCCATCGCGACAGATCGTCAGCTCGGCGCTCGTCGAACCCGAGGCGGTTGGCCAGCGCGTGCCGCTGGTCCAGCGTGTGGGCCCAGACGTTCGGGTCCTCGAGGGTGATCGGCAGCCGTTCGTGCGCGTGGCGGAGCCGCTCGTCGAGTCGGCTCGCCGGGACGGTCAACGTGCTCCAGTCCAGGCCGGCATCGCTGTCGGCGCGCGCTTGTCCGTCGATCAGCGCGGCGATCGCTGTCGAGGTCAGTCTCGTGGCGCTCGTGCCAGTGTGGCCGTGGCGGTGAAGGACGGCCTGGGCGTGCGCGTCGCGGCTGCGCCAGGCGTCCGGATCGTTCGGGTCGATCGGCTCGTTCCGAGCGAGGCGGGCGAGCGCCTGCGAGCTCAGCTGCTCGAGCGCGCTGCGCCAGCGCGGGAAGCAGCGGCGAAGCTGCGCGGTCGCATCCGTCTGGCTCGCCTGGTGCTCGAGCCGCTCGCGCTCGAGGGTGCGGCCGGTGGTGCCCAGCCACCAGGGCTGGGTGGCGGAAGCGTGCTCGTGGTCGGGCACGGCCGCCGGGGCGGCGGCCGTGCGGAGAGCGTCGTTCATTCGGTTCTCCTTTGAGATCATTGATCTGGCACGCGGCCGGCCCGGCGTACGGCGGGCCGGCCGCGCGTGGTGCGTCGTCTGCGACGGCAGGACCTCGTGCCGTGCTGGCGATATGTACGGCGCTCAGAACGCGGCGCCGAGCACCACCGCGGGCACCGCGCACGGGTATCCGACGAGTCGCCGGTCCTGGCGCCAGCGCCTCGTCGGGGACGTCGGCGACGGTGCGCTCACCCGCCTCGAGCAGGTCGAAGGCGGAGACCACCAGCACCGCTCCGGCGCGCCGGCGCCACTCGGGACGGGCGCCGTTGCCTGCCGGCGGGTGATACTCCCAGCAGCCGCCGAAGCTCGCGCCCGGCGTCGTTGCCGGCGAACACGTGCAGGCCGATCCCGGTGAGTGAGTGGATCAGGCTCCTATAGGCGGCGATGCCGTGGCTGGCATGCTCTTCGACGACCGCCAGGATCAAGCCGCTGCGCGCGTCGCCCGCGAGCACGGTCGCCCCAGGCTCGCCCAGGTAATCCGCGCCGATCGGGTCATCACCGGGCGGCAGCGCGTGGTGGCGTTCGAGCTCGTCGAGCACCCGGTCAGCGAGCACCCAGCGGCCCGGATAGGGCCAGGCCAGCAGCGTGGTGCGGACCAGGTCGCCCATCGTCCTCGCCGCTCAGAAAGGGAGGTCATCGGCGCTGGCCGCGCCCTCGCTCGCTGGCGCGGCGGCGCCCACCTCGACGGCCGGCTCCGCGGGTGCCGGCGAGCCGTTGCCCGGTGCCGCCTCGCTGCCGCCGGCCGCGGCTCGAGGGCTGCCCTCGAACAGCACCTGACGGGCCCTGAAGGTGACCGCCTCGCGCTTGGCGCCCTGCTGGTCGGCCCACTCGCGCCAGTCGAGCTCCGCCTCGACGACAACGCGGGAGCCCCTGCCGAGGTACTGGACGCAGGCGCGCGCCTGCGCGCCGTACACCTCGACGGTGAAATAGTTGGTCTTGTCCACCCACTCCTCGCCGTTTCGGCGGCGGGCGGTCGAGGCAACCCGCAGCCGAGCGACCTCGGCGCCCGACGGCAGCTCGCGCAGCTCGACGTCGCGGGTCAGGTTCCCCGAGAGGGTGGCGGTGGCGATGTCACGCATGGTGTTCTCCTTGATCGGTGTCGGATTGCGTCGGTAACTGGCATCGGAGCCGGCGCGCCGGGTCCCCCGGGCGCCGGCTCGTGGTGCTGTTCGGTTGGGTGATGGCTAGTGCTGTCGGCCTCCTTCGCTGATGGAGTTGGTGTCTCATGCGGCGCGCCTGCCGATCTGGGACGGCTCACGTGGGCGCGGCAGCGTGAGCACTGCTGCGCCCTCTTGCGGCCAGCAGCCGCACGCCGGGGTACGGTCGAACGGCAGCCGGCCGTGGGAGCACTCGTTGTCGGCGAGCTTGCCGAGCACCCCCGCCTCGATCGGACAGCGCCCGCCAGACTGCGCCATCGCGGCGCGGTAGCAGGCGCTGAAGCTCGTCTGGCCCATCAGTCCTCTGGCTCGAGGTACAGCGCTGAGGCCCGGCCACCCCTACAGCCCCGCTCCGCCGGGGCAGCGCTGCCACGCTTCGCAGTAGCGCTCGCTGCACTTCCAGCCGCCGGGGTCGGCGAATCCCCAGGGCTCCTCGCGGCCGAAGCGCTCGTAACAGGCGACGATCTGCCGGGCTGCCTGCGCGATCCGGACGAGCGCGCCGCGCAGCTGCCCGACCGACCGGCTGGTGCTCACCAGTGACGCCGCCATCTCGCGGCGGCGCGGGCCCGGCTTCGCCAGCTGGGCGAACGCGAACGCGGCGGCAGGGTTGCCCTCGAGCCAGCGGCCGGCGAGGTACACCGCCGGCTGGAAGTCATGGTCGGCCTTCGGCTGGCTCAACGGCGTCGTCTTGACCTTGTAGTCGACGACGAGCGGCAGCTCGTTGCCCTCTACGTCCGGCCGCACGGTTTCGAGGTCCAGGAAGCAGAGCACGCTCCATTCCAGGCCCGCGCCGAGCGTGTACTCCACCCGTCGTTGCACCGCGACCGGCTCGCCGAGCCGCGGGACGAGCTGCCTGAAGGTCAGCTCGATCGCGTCGAGGCCGAGCTTGAACGCGCGATCCTCGCGCAGGTCGTCCTCCCAGCTGATCCCGAGCCGCTCGCGCTCGGCCTCGGCGGCGGCCTTCCATCCATCCCAGTAGGCATCCCTGACCTGGTCGAGCGACAGGTGCTCGCCGTGCTCGAGGATCCGCCGGTAGTACAGCGTGACTGCGTCGTCGACCTGGCGGCCGAGGAACATCGACCCGGTCGGCGCGCTGCGCTCAGCGCAGATGTAATAGCGGCGCCACGAATCGGGACACAGGACCCATCGGCTGTAGCTGGAGTGCGAGAGGTGCTGCAGCGGCTGCCCGTCGGACAGACGCGGCGGCAGCCGCCGCGGGATCTCGATCCGCGCGGCGAGCTGCGCGGCCGTCGGCTCGACGCCGAGCTGTGCGGTGCTCATCACGCGGCCGCCGGTCCGAGGTCGCCGAAATCGACCGTCACGACCTCGCCGTGCCCGTTGCTCGCCGGAGAGGCCGGCTCCGGGACGGGCGGCTCCGGGGTGGGCTGGGCGGCCTGGTCGGCGACCTCGCCCTGGCCGATCCCGTTCTCAGGCTCACCGTGGGCGAGCATCTCGCCGAGATCGCGCCGGACCGCCTCCGTGCTCATCCGGGTCTCGTAGCCGTGCCGAAGCCACTGCTCGGTCTCGACGGAGAGGACGAGCAGGTCGGGCTTCCCCTGCCGGCGGATCGCCTGCACCTGGCGGGCCTGCGGTCCAATCGGCAGCACGACCGCCTCCAGCGAGGTGTACAGGTAGGCGCCGATCCCGGCGGCGACACCAGCGCGCTTGCGCGCGTCGGAGTACAGCGCCTTCAGCCCGGCGAACGAGCCCGAGTCCATCTCGCCGAGGTCCTCGTAGACCGCCTCGACGTCCGGGCCGCCCTCCTCGACCGGCAGGCTCACGATCAGCCGGCACGCGAGGTACACCCGCCGGCCTCCGCCGGGGACAAACTCGGCCGGGAGCGACTGGAACTGCTGGCGCCAGCGGCCCGGCACGACCGCGTTCAGGCGCTGGATCACCGACTGCGCGCCGATGTACGCGGCGACCTGCGCACCCGCGTACGGCTGCCCGTTGTAGGGGACCTTGGTCATCGCGCGAAAGCCGATCGCGCCCGGCGCGAACGGCCGGCGGAACAGCGCGGCCGCCTCGGCGTGCGTGCGTGCGGGCGGGTTCGCATGGATGTGCGAGTGGTTGGACATGAGTCTCCTTTGAAGAGTTGGTTGTGGGTGTCAGCCGGACGCCGACGCTGTGTTCCGCGCCGGCCGGGCGGGGTCGGCGTCTGGTGCGGGTTCAGGCGGCGAGCGAGGTGGGCGTCTGCTGGAGCCCGGCCTCGGTGAGGAACCGGGACGGGCCGCCGGTCGGTCGGCGGCCGCGCTCGGCGACGTGGGTGATCAGCAGCCGGTCCTTGGCGCGGGTGAGCGCGACGTAGAACAGCCGGCGCTCTTCGGCGAGCCGCTCGGGGTCTGGCGAGGAGAGCGAGCGCCACGAGGGCAGCAGCTCCTCCTCGCAGCCGAGCAGCGCGACCGCCTGCGCCTCGATCCCCTTGGAGCGGTGGATCGTCGAGACGGTGATCCGCCGGTCGTGGTCGGCGTCGAGCTCCTGGGCGTGCAACCCTGCCGCCTGCTCGAGAAAGCCGGTCAGCGTGGGGCGCTCTTCGTGCTCCTCGTACGCCTGGGCGGCGCGGCACAGCGAGCGTAGGTCCTCGAGCACCCGCTCGGCGTCACGGCGCCGGTCGGGGTCCGGGGTGTGGTCGCGCTGGTGTTGGTAGTGGCGGACCAGGCCGCCCGCGATCGTCACCGTCGCGATCGCCACGTGCCCGATCGAGCGTCCGGCAGCGAGCTCGGCGCGAGCCTCCGTGAGTGCGGTCCCGAACTCCGACAGCCGCACGCGGGCGGCTTGGGAGCGGATGCCGTCGAGCTCTTCGGCGCGGTCGCTGGCGGCGATCAGATCGCCGCCGTGGCGCTCGCGCGCCCACGCCACGAGCTTGGTCACGGTGGCGGCGCCGATCCCGCGCCGCGGTGAGCCGATCGCGCGGCGGAACGCCTGCGCGTCGACCGGGTTTCCGATCAGCTTCAGGTAGGCGAGCGCGTCGCGGACCTCGCTGCGCTCATACAGCCCGAGCGACCCCAGCACCCGGTGCGGGATCCCGGCGTGCGCGAGCGCCCGCTGCAGCGGCTCGGTCGCGTACCCGGTGCGG
>Ga0209048_10005115_pt1 | contig 12431 bp, 9 predicted proteins | sample FrelakmetCRP12CR_FD_187146 | JGI IMG/M metagenome (GOLD analysis project Ga0209048, IMG submission 187146) | Freshwater lake sediment microbial communities from the University of Notre Dame, USA, for methane emissions studies - CRP12 CR (SPAdes)... | ecosystem: Environmental > Aquatic >... | reverse complement strand
CCGCCACCGCCAGTTCCTGCTCGAAGGTATTCAGTTTCATCCGGAATCCATCCTGACGGTCGAAGGCAAGCAGCTGCTGAAGAACTTCCTCGACTTGGCGCATGGCGCTGCAGGGTAGTGCGGTGGACGTTCGAACCGCCCTTGCCCGTACGGTCGCTGGGACGTCGCTCACCGAAGCCGAGATGGAAGCTGTCGTGCGTGAGCTGATGGAGGGCACAGCAACGCCCGCGCAGATCGGCGGCTGGCTGGTGGCGTTACGCATGAAAGGCGAGACAGTCGAGGAGATCATCGGTGCGGTGCGGGCGATGCGAAGCCACGCGACGCGGATCGAGCCGCGCTTGCCCGTCATCGTCGATACCTGCGGCACCGGGGGTGATCGGCGCGGTACGTTCAACATTTCGACGGCTGCCGCTCTCATTGCCGCCGGGGCGGGGCTCACGGTGGCCAAACATGGGAACCGGGCCATGTCCGGTACGGTGGGTGGCGCCGACGTGTTGGAGGCGCTCGGTGTCAAGATCGACGTGCCCCCGGCGCACGTGGCAGCCTGTATAGACCAGGTTGGTATCGGATTCCTGTTCGCCCCGGTGTTTCATCCCGCCATGCGCCACGTTGCCGGTCCGCGCCGCGAACTGGGGGTGCGCACGATCTTCAACCTTCTCGGTCCGCTGTCAAACCCTGCTGGCGCACGACATCAGGTGGTGGGAGTGTTCGCGCCCGAATGGACGGAGCCGCTGGCGCATGTGCTGGGACGTCTCGGTGCGATGCATGCGCTGGTCGTGCACGGGGACGACGGCCTGGACGAGATCTCCCTGGCGGCACCGACGCAGCTGTCGGAATGGAGTGACGGTGCCGTGCATACGTACCGCATCACACCGGAGGAGTTCGGCTTCCGCCGCTGTCAGGATGCGGATCTGGAAGGCGGCCAGCGCGAGGCAGCGGCCAGCATCATTCGGGGCATCCTGGCGGGCGCTACCGGTCCGCGTGCCGACATCGCGGTGCTGAACGCCGCAGCGGTACTCTACGTTGGTGACGCGACGCCATCCATCGCCGCGGGTATCGATCGCGCGCGGGAGTCCGTTCGCAGCGGTCGTGCGCGTCAGAAGCTCGAACAGCTCATTGAGTTCACCAACCGATGATTATTGACGACATCGTACGGGACAAGCGGGCTGATCTGCAGCGGGCCAAAGCAGCGGTGCCGCTCGCCGACCTGCAACAGCGAGCGCTGTTTCGGATGCCACGTCGTCCGCTGCGCGCGGCCCTCGAAGCGCGTCACCGTGCCATCATTGCGGAGGTGAAGAAGGCATCGCCCTCGAAGGGCGTCATCCGCGCCGACTTCGATCCCGTGTGGATTGCCGGCCGCTATGCCGAGGGCGGCGCCGCCGCGATCTCGGTGCTGACGGAAGAAAGATACTTTCAGGGCAGTCTCGAGTACCTGGCCGCGATTCGTCAACGGGTCAGCGTGCCGTTGCTGCGCAAGGACTTCCTGTTCGATCCGTACCAGCTCTACGAAGCGCGCGCGTTTGGTGCGGACGCGGTGCTGCTGATCGTGGCGATCTTGTCGGACACGCTGCTGCAGGAACTGCTGTGGCTGGCAGAAGAGTTGAACCTCAGCCCCTTGGTGGAGATCCACGACCGCGCCGAGCTGGAGCGCGCCGTGCGCGGCGGGGCGCTCCTACTGGGTATCAACAATCGTGATCTGCGAACCTTCCACACAACATTGGCAACCACAGAAGAGCTCTTGCCATCGGTTCCCCCCGAGGCGCTCGTCGTCGCGGAGAGCGGCATCGAGACCACCAGCGACATCGAGCGCCTCGAGCGCCTGGGTGTGGGCGCCTTTCTGATCGGCGAGGCATTCATGCGGGCCGCCGATCCGGGAGCACGACTCGCCGACTTTCTCCGTGCGTCATAATGGTGTGCAGTCATGAGTGCGGGAGTCCGGGTCAAGGTTTGCGGCATCACCAACCTCGACGACGCGCGCGCCGCGGTTGACGCCGGCGCCGCCGCTCTGGGTTTCAATTTCTACGCACAAAGTCCGCGCTACGTCACCCCGGAGGCGGCGGCCGGGATCGTTGTGCACCTGCCGCGCTCAATCTGTTTGGTGGGGGTGTTCGTCAATGAGTCGCGAGAGCGCGTTGCCACGATCGCTCGTGCCGTCGGCCTCAGCGCATTGCAGTTTCATGGGGAAGAGAGCCCGGAGTTCTGTCGGGCGTGGCAACAGAAGGTCATCAAGGCGATCCGCGTACGTGATGGTCATGCAGCCGCGATAGCGCAGCGCTACGCGGTTGATTTCATCCTTGCCGACGCTTATGTGGAGGGGCAACGTGGCGGGACGGGGAGAGGGGTTGTCCCGATCCTGTTGGAAGGTTTCGAGCGGCGTCGTTTGATCCTGGCCGGGGGACTGACTCCGCAGAACGTCGCTGCGGTGGTACGAGCCGTTCGACCGTACGCCGTGGACGTAGCCAGCGGCGTGGAGCAGGCCCCGGGCAAGAAGGACGTCAATCTAATGAGGCGGTTCATTGCGCATGCACAGACTTCCTGATCGTCACGGTCACTTCGGCATCTTCGGTGGCCGTTACGTGGCCGAGACCTTGATGCCGGCTCTGCTGGATCTCGATGCGGCATACCGGCGCATCCGCCGCACCCCTGAGTTCCGGCGCGAGCTCAAGCACTATCTCACCGACTACGCCGGCCGGGAGACGCCACTCTACTTCGCCGAGCATCTGACCGCCAAGCTCGGCGGCGCGAAGATCTACCTGAAGCGCGAAGACCTCTGTCATACGGGATCGCACAAGATCAACAACGCGTTGGGGCAGGGGCTGCTGGCGCGACACATGGGGAAACGGCGCATTATTGCGGAGACCGGTGCAGGACAGCACGGCGTCGCCACCGCGACCGTGTGTGCCTTGTTCGGCATGGAGTGCGAAGTCTTCATGGGGCGCGAAGATGTACATCGGCAATCGCTGAACGTGTTCCGCATGAAGTTGCTTGGTGCACAGGTGCGCTCGGTGACCTCCGGGAGCGAGACGCTGAAAGATGCAATCAACGAGGCGCTACGCGATTGGGTAACCAATGTCGAGCGCACGCATTACCTCGTTGGGTCGACGATGTCGGCACACCCGTATCCGATGATGGTGCGCGACTTCCAGTCGGTGATCGGCCGGGAGGCCCGGCGGCAGATCCTGCGCCACGAGGGGCGTCTGCCCAACTATCTGATTGCGTGTGTTGGGGGCGGCAGCAATGCCATGGGACTGTTCTACCCCTTCCTCGACGACGAAGGCGTGCGCATGGTCGGCGTCGAGGCCGGCGGGGCGGGCCTCGACACCGGACGTCACTCCGCGTCGATCAGCGCCGGCCAGGTCGGCGTGCTACACGGCAAGAAGACGTACATCTTGCAAGACGAGCTCGGGCAGGTGCGCCCGGCGCATTCGATCTCGGCCGGACTCGACTACCCGGGCGTCGGTCCGGAGCACGCCTACCTGCACGATAGCGGTCGTGCCCAGTATCTCTCGGTGACCGACCCGGAGGCCGTTGAGGGCCTCAAGTTGTTGACGCAAACCGAGGGTATCATTCCGGCGCTTGAGACCGCCCATGCCATTGCCTACACGGCGCAGCTGGCTCCGCAGCTGCCGCGGGATCAAATCATCCTCGTGAATCTGTCCGGTCGTGGCGATAAGGACATGAACACGGTCGCGGAGCACTTGGGCGTCACACTGTAATTGCATGAATCGCATCGATCGCACCTTTGCTGCCCTGCGGGCGCGGCACACGACGGCGCTGATCGCCTTCCTCACGGCCGGGGATCCGGATCTGGAGACGACTCGCGAGCTGATGCGCGTAGCGGTCGACAATGGTGCGGACCTGCTCGAGCTAGGGGTGCCGTTCTCGGATCCTTCCGCCGACGGTCCGATCTTACAGCGCTCCGCCGAGATCGCTCTGCGGGCCGGAGCGTCGCTGCCGCGTGTGCTGGAGATCGTTTCCGACTTTCGCCGGGAGTCGGAGGTGCCAGTGATTCTCTACGGCTACTACAACCCGATCTTCCACTACGGTCTCGAACGCTTCGCGGCGGATGCCCGCCGCGCTGGGGTCGATGGTGCCTTGGTAGTCGACTTGCCGCCCGAGGAGGCGGATGAGCTGCTCAAGTGGACCCGGCCTGCGGACGTGCACTTGATATTCCTGCTGGCGCCCACGAGCGGTCCGGACCGCGTGCGCACCGTACTCAAGCGGGCGCGCGGGTTCGTGTACTACGTCTCGGTGACCGGCGTCACGGGTGTGCGGCCGATGCAAGTCGAAGCGGTGCGGCCTGCGGTTGAGCACCTGCGGCGTGCGACGCAGCTGCCGATCGGCGTAGGCTTCGGAATCTCTACCCCCGCGCAGGCGGGTGCGGTGGCCGAGTTTGCAGATGCGGCGGTTGTTGGTAGCGCGATTATGCGGGTGGTGGACGCGCACCGCGGCTCCGTGAGCCTGGTGGCTGAAGTGGGCGCGTTCATCCAGCACCTCAAGGAAGGCATGCGCCACACGGGCGTGGAGCATGCGCCGGAGTTGGCCAGCGAACGGATGCCCCATGGCAACGAATGAGTACGGTCCAGTCCTCTCCTCTCTGTATGCCCTTGAGGCGGCGAAGGGTATGGACTTCAAGCTCGAACGCGTCGCGCTGGCACTGAAGAACCTGGGCGATCCGCACGAGCGGTTCGCGTCGGTACACATCGCGGGGACAAACGGCAAAGGGTCCGTGGCGGCGATGCTGCATGCGGTGCTCAGCGCGGCAGGGTATCGCGTCGGGCTCTATACCTCGCCGCATCTGGTGAGCTTCACCGAACGCATCCGCGTCGGCGCGACTGAGATCGCTGAGGACGACGTCGTGGCTTTGGCACGCGAGATCCGCACGGCTGCAACGGTGCGTGGAATTGAGCTCACGTTTTTCGAGTTCGTGACCGTGATGGCGTTTCTGCACTTCGCACGTTGTCGGGTCGACCTTGCGGTGGTCGAGGTGGGGCTCGGCGGTCGTTTGGATGCGACGAACGTGCTAGACCCGGCGGCGGCGGTGGTCACGACCATTGGATTGGATCATCAGGAATTCCTTGGAGACACGATCGAATCGATCGCGCGGGAGAAGGCAGGGATCATCAAACCTGGCCGTCCTGTGATTGTCGGGAACGTTTCCGATCAAGCCCGCGCAGTGTTGGCGGCGACGGCGGCGGAGGTGGGTGCGCCAGCTCTTTGGCTGGGGCGGGATTTTTGCGGAAGCGCCACAAGCCGGTTCCGCTACAGCGGCTGCGGTGCGGAGTTCGACGATCTAGTCCTGCCTTTGCGCGGCCGGCACCAGCGTGACAACGCCGCGATTGCGATCGCTGCCGCGATGCAGCTACGCAACCGCTTCGTCATTCCGGATGCCGCCATCCGGCGCGGTATTTCGGAGGTGCGCTGGCCCGGGCGCCTGGATGTGGTGCAGACACATCCACTCGTTGTGGTCGATGGCGCGCACAACGTTGATGGTGTCTCCGCGCTCGTCAACGAGTTGCCCAACATTACGGGTGGACGTGACGTCCACCTGCTCTTCGGGGTCATGCGCGACAAGCGCTGGCAGCCGATGGTGGAGGTGCTAGGGCCGCACGTTGCGCACGTGGCAGTGGCGCCTACGCTACCGCCACGGGGGGAGGACCCGGCGGTGCTGGCACAATCGTTTGCGCGGCACTGCCGCGTGTCGATTGCGTCGAGTCCGCTCCAAGGGCTGGAGGCGCTGCTGAACGCGGCCGGCGAGGATGATGTTCTGCTGGTAGCTGGATCGCTGTTCCTCGTAGGGGAGATCTTCCCCTATTTCCTGGGCCGACGCGGTCAGCCCGGGCTCTTCAGTGCAAATTCGGCCGTTCTGTGTCCGTAGCCGGTCGCGTTTATGGGGGCATTGCGTTTCCTGGTCGCGGCGCTGCTGCTCACGGTGCTGCTCCCGATCACGGGTCACGCGCAACTTCCTGCTCCTGACGCCGATGCGGAAGAGATCGGTATTGACGCCGAGCAGATTAGCTATGACCAGAAAAACAATACCGTGGTGGCGCGTGGGAAGGTCGTCATTACGCGCGGTGATACGGAGCTGCGGGCCGATGAGGTGCGTCTCAACCGCGCGACGAATGAGGCGGAAGCCCGCGGTAATGTTCGCGTGAAAAATTCCGAGGGGACGATCACGGCGGATGCTCTGTCCCTGAACCTCGACGAGGAGACCGGGGCTCTGACGCGCGCCGAGGTCGAGTCACGGCGCATGCGGTACTCACTGCGGGGCGAGCGGGTGGAGAAGGGTCTCGGACAGAGCTACCACATCGAGAATGGCCAATTTACCACCTGCCACTGCGCTGATGGGCCGCCGAGCTGGAGCATCAGCGGTGGGGACCTCCAGGTCGACGTTGGCGGCTACGGCATTCTTCATGACGGCACATTCAATGTCCTCGGTATACCCATTCTGTACATCCCGCGGGCGCTCATTCCGATACAGCGAGAACGGCAGAGTGGTTTTCTGATCCCGCGGTTCGGCGCGTCCAAACTGCGTGGCTTTCAGACGCTGCTGCCCTTTTATTGGGCGATCGACAAGAGCCAGGACGCGACGCTGGCGTTCGATCTGGAGACCAGCGCGCGCGTCGGACTCATTGGGGACTACCGCTACGCGCTGAGCCGAGAAACGCATGGGGTGGTGAGCGCTTCGTACTTCAACCAGAAGCTCGGGGGCACCACGACCGGCACGCCATTCGAGCCGATCATCCCGGAGAACCGCTGGAGCGTAATTGGGGAGCACGACCAACCATTCGTGGGAAGTAGCATGGCCTACGCGGACGTGTTTCTGGTCGGTGATCCTCTGTTCTTGCGCGATATCAACACCTACGCCTTCGAGCATTCTCGAGACGTTGCGATTCGTACTTTGCCGTTCACCGAATCGCACGCGGGCGTCTTGCAGCTCTGGAATCGCCTCGCGTTACGCGGTGAGGGTACGTATTACCAAAACCTCGAGGGGGAGTCGTCCCAGACGCTGCAACGCGGGCCGGAAGTTGATCTATGGGGTCAGCAGCGTTTGGTGTCCCCCTTGATCGGGGAACTCAACGCCTCCTTCGTCAACTACCAGCGTGCCACTAACGTGGACGGAGTCCGTCTCGATATTGAGCCAGCCGCGGAGGTGCCATTACCGCTAGGGCGATTTGCGTTCGGTGCTGTGCGCGGGGCTTTCCGTGAGACCGCCTACCATCTATTCGAGCGGACCATCACCCAGAACGGCGAAGTGCTTCCCGAAGATCAGTCGCGTGAGACGGTACAGCTTCGCGCCGACGTAAATACCATTCTGAATCGAGTGTATCCCACCAGCTGGTTCGGTTTGGAGAAAGTGCGGCACACCATCGAGCCGCAGCTGTCGTACCTGTACATTCCGTCGATCGCACAAGGCGACCTGCCGTTGTGGGATGGCGTCGATCGAATCAACCGGCGGAATCTGTTCACGTATGGGGTCACAAGCCGTCTGATTGGGAAGTTCTCCGATGGCGCGCAGGCAGCGCAAGCCGGTCCAACCGACAGCCCGATTCGCGAACTGGCTCGCGTGTCTCTGATGCAGAGCGTCGACATCAGCCGTGACATCCAAACGCTACAGGCGACGCAGTCCGCCGGGGGCCACTTTTCTGACGTTGATATAGATGGCCGCGTCAATCCGAGCCGTGCGCTATCGATGCGGTTTCACCTCAACTACGATTCCGGCAACAATAGCTTCCCCGCTACAAGCATTGGCTTCGCCGTTCAAGATCCGCGCGAGCCACGATCAAAAACGGATGGACCCGTGCTTGACACACGGACGAGCGCGGGCGTGTCGTACCGCTTTTTGGCGGGCAGTGCTCTACAAGAAGTCGACTCAAACTTCGTCGTGCGCCTCACCGACTGGGCGGGACTCCTCTACACGACACGATACGATGTCGCTGCCAACAGCTTCCTGGATAACTTCGTCGGTCTTCGATTGCTGTCCTCATGCGATTGCTGGGCATTGGAATTCGCGGTGGTCCAGAAAACCAATCCGCACGAAGTAGAAGTCCGCGCACAGCTGACGCTAGCAGGATTTGGATCCAGCCGCTCGGCAACCAGGACCGCAGCAGCCCCATAGAACAGGGCGCCGCCTTCGCTTCTCTCTGTCTGGGAGCAATGGCGGAAGCGTCAACATGGGGGTTGTTTGGCATTCCGACCAAACGTTTGGAGGGATTCGGACTGGGGCGGGGGCACCGGGCACTATGGGGTCAGCAAGGCAAAAAAAGAGGGCGGGAGCTTTCGCTCTCGCCCTCTTTTGAGGAACTGCCTCAGCTTATGCTGAGGTTGTGATCATTGAGGGTTGTCACCCGGCATCACCATGATGTCGCCGAGATCGCGGGCTCCCTGGAAGTGAGTGTTTGCGGCTGCGCTGCACCGGCCCACCGTAGCCCCGCTCGGAATCGGGCCGCTGTCGCAGTCCCAGAACTCTTCTGAAACCGCAAGAATTGTGTCGCCAACGCCGTTTGCGGTGTCAACCACTGGACGGATACGGGTCTGACCCGCGAAGGTTCCTTGCACATTGACGTTGAAGATCGAAGCCGGATTGTCCGACGATGTCGGCCGGGTGTCGATGTTCGACAACTGGATTTCCTTCGAGCAGGTGATCCGAGTAGACGTCGAGAAGCGCTGCTCGAATTCGTTGAACACCAGAAACTGCAAGGTTACCGTGTTGGGAATCTGCAGGTTGAGGTTGGCGCCGCACGGGGTGAGGGTCAAGTCGGTGCGCACCGTTCCGGTTGTGCTGTTCCCGGTTGAAACGTTGGCATCGTCAAAGAGGTGGTCGACGATGATCACGTTCGGACACCCAGTGTACTCGGCCGCTGGTCCTCCGATATTCAGGATGTCGTCGCCGTTGTTGCCGCCGCTGGCTTGGATGCCAATCCCGTTGTACTTGCGCGCGTCAACCTTCCCTGTGGTTTTGTCGGCGGAGATGATTGTCGCTTCCCCCTTCAGATCGCCGGCGCCGTTGTTGATGGGGTTGAAGCCCGCCGTCGGACTGAACGTGGTCGGGTCCACCTCGACGCAGCGCAGTTCACCGATCCAGGGATCAGTCTGCGCGCCGGGTACGCTCGAGGCAGACGATAGCGGGAAGTCTGACAGTCGACCCTCACTGACCTTCCAGGAGACGGGCTGACGCTTGGTAAGCGTCATACGGAAGTCGTTCTCCGTCCACTGTTGGATACAGGAAGCGCCGGTATCGCACCCACCATTCGGCGCAGGAATCTTGTTTGCGACGCCCTCCGCCGTGCAAGCGATCGGATTATCGACAGGCGAGTTGCTGCAGTATGATGAGGTGTTGATCAAGAAGCAGCGCGCCGCGATCACCGAGTTTGATGTGTTCGTAATCTGGATCTCCGAATCCGTGGCGGGGCCGAGTTTGGCGCTCGTGTCCACCACAAGTTTCGGAAAGATGAGAATGGCAGCGGCCTGATCTGACGTGATATCCGCGCGTGCCGCGCCCAGCATCCCTAAAGCGATCAGCGTAGCGACCCCTCCAGAGAGTATCATCCGCCGCATGTTCCCCTTCTTCGTGCTCATCACGTTTTCTCCTTTCCTCACCGCCAGCAGATGGCTAATCCTTGGAGCCGTCACGGTAGTGGGAGGATCATCGTATCCGTGACCCCAGAACCGTCGTACCTATTCCCCTCACCGTCGAGGTTGAACGCGGCTGTTGCGCTCAGCTTCGCTTCCGCCGTCCCGCTGTTGTCACGGCGAGTTTCCTCGGCCACACCTAGCACCCCAGGCGCTCCGGGATTCGGTGTTATGCGCGTGTGGGCCGAGAACGTGCCCAGCGTGCTGAACGAGAACGCATTGGGATGGATTTGATTCAGGTCCGCGCTCAACCAGCAATTCACGGTCGTGCTGGCACTGAATCGCCGCTCGAATTCGTCCCAGATCGTGAACGACACCGTGCTGGAGGACGGCAACTGGTTCTCGATATCCTCACTGCAAGGCACCAGCGTCAAGTTCGTTGTCACCGGGCATTCCAAACACTTGCCCCCGCCGGTGCACGGTGTGTTTTTTGGGTCTTCTGCGGTGCACAGCCCCGCGGCGCCGCAATCCGTGGCTGACGTGTCAGCGGTGCAGGTCTTGCCCTGGTTTGCGCCACTCGCGCAGACCGCGCACGCCGTACCGTCGTTCGTGCCGCCGAAGCACGACGGGGAGCAGGTGCCGAGTTGCCCCACCACCAAGTCAGGTGCATCGTACGCCACGTGATCGAAGATCAGGGTGTCTGGGCAGGCGCTGTATTGGCCGCCAGGATTGTTCTGCGTCCAATCCAGATTGAGCTGATTCGGATTGTCGTTGTTACCGGCGCCAGGATTGCCGCGCAGCGCGATCGCGTTGTACTTGCTGACGTCGCCATCGGAGCGCCGCAGCGTCGCCTCGCCCTTGAGTTGGTTGGACCGCACTGGTGCCTCTGAATCGTCCACCTGGACGCATTTCAGCTCACCCATGAAGCCCTTGCGCACCGGCGGGATCAGCCCGGGATCGAGCCCGTAGCCAGCGCTCTTGAAGCTGTCGACCTCGACGCGCCGACCCTTGCTTGCCACCCACTGCGTGGGCTGCTGCTTGGTCAAGAAGACGTTGAAGTCGGTCTCGTTCCATAGCCGCGGATTCGTTGGCCCCGGCGGCAAATCCGGATTGAGCGCCCCCCCGTCAATGTAGAAGCAGCGCGCTTGGGCCACCGGATTGCCGATGTTGGCGATCTGGATGATCGTATCGCGCGTTCCATCCCAGATGACCTTTGGGAGGATAACGATCGACCCGCCCTGCTCTGTCGTTGCGTCTGTTGGGTTTGCCGACGCAGCGCTTGCCAGCGCGCACACCCCGATTGCGGTAGTTCCCAACACCCACAGACCCCGATTCCGCTTCGTCATACGCATTCGCTTTCTCCTTTCCCTGCCGGAGAAATCACCTCTACTTACTCAACCCACGGAGCAGAACGCCCCACTTTCCCTCGCACCTAGACCTCCCCGTTCCGGCACAAACGAGCCGGGCTAGAAAGCTCCGTCCTGATACTTTAACCGTCGAATCTTGTCAAGCGGAAAAGCGGAGATTCTCACGGGAAGTCCCCTTGAACCCGCACGATTTCCGCGGTTGCGCGTATTGACCCTCCTGGGACCCTCTGGTAAGCACCCGACACGTTTTTCACGCTCGCACACTGATTTATCGAGGACAAGAGCCAATGAATGGGGAAGGGGAGGTTTGATGAAGGTGCATTCGCTAAGACAGGCTGCCTACCAGCTGGTCGCGGGGGTCCTTGCCGGGGTTCTAATGGGGGGGTGCCAGTTGTTCGGTCCCTCTCCCAAAGATACGGCCGCTGCCAAGCCGCCAGCACCGATGCAGTACGCTCTTGCAAGCGAGGGCCTGCCGACATCGAGGATCTGGAAGAGTCATATCCGGTTCGGCGACATCAATGGCGACGGCTTTGCTGATCTCGGTGCCGTTTCACGCCTCGCCGATGGTCCCTATGTCTGGACGGGTAACGGGAAGGGCCAGTGGGCCGATGCCTCTTCCGGTCTGCCGCGTGAGAGTTACTGCGGTGGTGGGATGGCCTTTGGCGACGCGAACAACGACGGTAAGACTGATGTCGCTATCGCAGATCACTGCCATGGCGTCTTCGTTTTCTTCGGTGACGGCGCTGGGCATTGGAAGAATGCTTCGGCGGGATTGCCGACCGTCGGGTCGGAAGATGTGGCGGTTGGCGATTTCAACGGTGACGGCTGCATGGATCTGGCGGTGGTCGCTGCGGCGGAAGAAGGCGTCCGCGTCTTCGATGGCAACTGCAAGGGCGTGTGGAAGGAGAGCTCGAAAGGACTGCCGCGCTCGGAGTGGGGAAACTCGATCGTCGCCGCCGACATGGATGGAGATGGTGATCTCGACCTGGTTGCCGCCTATTCCGCCGGTCCCCGCATGTGGCTGAACGACGGCAAGGGGAACTGGACCGAGGCGTCCGAGGGCCTTCCTGCCCCGGAGATCCATGGGCTGTACTGGGGGATCGCAGTGGGTGACGTCAACGGCGATGGCAAGCTCGACATCGCCACCGGTGCGGCGATCCCCGGCACGGAGGTTTTCATTCAGGAACCTGGCCCGAAATGGCGCAAAGCCAGCGAAGGCATCGTCCCAATGAACGCGCTCGGTGTTGCACTGGGTGACCTCAACAACGACGGGAAGGTCGATCTCGTCGCGGTTGGCAAGACGAACCTGGACGAAATCGGCGGCGTCTACGGTATCTACCCGTTCCTCGGAGACGGCACCGGAAAGTGGACTCTTGTGGACAATACTGGTCTGCCAACCACCGGTCGCCCACGCACCTGGGGCGTCGGTTTGGCCGATATCAACAACGACGGCGTGCTCGACATCGGCGTCGCCTTCGGTGACGTCCTGTC
>Ga0209048_10005114_pt1 | contig 12431 bp, 15 predicted proteins | sample FrelakmetCRP12CR_FD_187146 | JGI IMG/M metagenome (GOLD analysis project Ga0209048, IMG submission 187146) | Freshwater lake sediment microbial communities from the University of Notre Dame, USA, for methane emissions studies - CRP12 CR (SPAdes)... | ecosystem: Environmental > Aquatic >... | reverse complement strand
CAGAACTCGACCCTTCGCCAGAATCGCTCACCGCTGGCGTGGAGGATGACGGTCAAGCAGCCAGTGGGTTGGCCGGCGACCGCTTCCGGCGGAGGGACGAAGCTCGCGGCCACGTCGGCCGGCTCGCCGGCCTCGGTCGGACCATACGCGGCGCAGGTCAGGCCCATGATCGCCTCGGTGGGGTGCCCGGTCAGTCCCTCCCAGGCGCGATTGACCCAGGTCACGCGAAGCGCTTGATCGAGCCAGAACATCGGCTCGCGCGCCTGTTGCCAGAGCTGGTCCGGCTTGAACGCCGAAACGCGTGGAGGCGCCATGAGAAATGGTTTAACCTGGTATAAAGGGAGAATGAGAATGGCCATCAGCCGCTGGATCGAGCCCGGTTCGGCTCTCGGTGAAGGCCGTCCTGACAGATCGTCATGACCCTTGTTCCGCTCAACATCGCTCTCCCCGGAACCGAAGGCAAGAAAAAAGCGAGAAACATGAGCACGCCCCCGAGCGATCCGGTGATCGGCCGGGCCTGGCCCTTGACGATTGCTCTGGACGGCGGGACCACCAACACCCGGGCAAGGTTGATGCAGGGCGGCCGGATCGTGGCCACAGCGCGATGCGGGGTGGGTGTCCGCGACGCGGTGGTGTGCGATCGATCATCGGGCCCGAGTTTGGCCGACACCGTCCGCGCGGTGATCGCGGAGGTGACCGGAGCCGTGGATAGCCGGGGGGAGGGAACGACTTCATCGCCGCGCCCTGATCTGATCGTCGCGGCCGGGATGCTCTCTTCCGAGGTGGGCTTGCTGGCCGTGCCTCACGTGCTTGCGCCCGCCGGCCTCGGCGAGCTGGCCGACGCCGTCGATGAGCAAGGCCGGATCACGCGGAGCCAGACGAGCCTGGCGGGAGAGCTGATCCAGGCGGTTGCTCGCCACACCCTGATCGCGGCCAACTTGCCGGCGGAGTTGCCCCTGGAGCTCGACTTCGAATCGGCCGAAGTCGGGGCGCGGGCCTCCCAGGGCCAGGGGCTGGAGAGGGCGGCGTTCCTGGTCCGGGTCGCGGCGCTCCGCGGGACGATGAGCCCCGAGCAACGCGCCGCGTTCTGGGTTGCCGCCGTGGTGGCCGACGATGTCGGGCACCTGGCTGGGCATCCCATGCTGGCATCGTCGCCACCGGTCTGGGTGGGCGGCCGGGAGCCCCTGCGCAGCCTTTATGCCAGGTTGCTGGCCGGGTTGCTGGATGTCCCCGTCACTCCCCTTGATGACGAGCTCTCGGAGGCGGCTTCGGCGCTGGGCGCCCTCGAGGTGGCGATGCTCTCGGTCGACCCCGATCGGCAGCGCGACCGGTCAACTCTCACTGAACCGGCTCCAGGACCAGACCACCTGGCCAATGATCAATACGGAGCTTGAATCCTCGAGATCCACCGGCACCAGCGGAAACTCCCGACCCTGCTGGTTGGGACGGAGGATCATATGACGACCGCTGACCTCGAGCCAGCGGATCATCGGTATCCCATCAGGACAGGCGGCGACGATCCGCCCATGAAGCTGCAGCGGGTTGGCCATCGATCGATCGATGGCAGCGACCGACCCGGCCGGCAGGATCGGATGCATGGCGTCATCGGTCATGCGGACACCGATGGTCTGCGCCGGATTGGGAAGCCATTGGCGGTAGGCCATGATGTATCCCTCGACCCTGGAGGTATCCAGCACGGTCTTGCCGATCTCGGCGAGGGGATAGAGGCTAACCGCGGCGAAATCCGATGCCAACTGGGACGGCAGATTCTCCGGAGCCACGACCACGACCTCGCTGGAGGTGCGCTCCAGTTTCTCGAGTCCCCGGCGGATCAGCTCGATCGGAGTCAGTTCCGAGAGCAAACGTTCATCGTTCGAACGGCGATACTTGGGACCCTCGCCGGAGATCAGGTACATCGGGTTCGCGCCGGTCTGTTCAATGAAGCCGAGGAGGACTTCAGCCGGAACCGTCACGCCTGTCTCGTAGTTGTACCAGGTTCGCGCGGGGAGATTGAGGCGGCGGGCAAGCTCCGGACCGCCATGATCGCCAAAGAGTTCTTGGCGGATTTCTCTCAAACGACGCGATAAGGACGCTTTAACATTGACACGTACTTTTGGGGTCTTCTTGCGAGCCACGGCGCTCGATCCCGCAAGCGGGAGCCTCCCAGAGTCTGCCAACAGTAGGACGTTTGATCGTTGCGGAGGAGTCAGCCTCGAAGCGCGGCGACGGGTCGGTACCGCAGGCGGAGAATCGTGCTCTCCAGGCCGTTTTTTTGGCTCAATCCTCGCTCGATCACTCGCTTAGGGCAGGGTCAAGTTAGCATAAACCCGAGCCTGAGTCACCCGTGTCATAAAATGTTCTAAAAATCACCGCAAAGGCGTCGAGTCAAAGCAACAGATTGATGGGTGCACGCAGAGGATCAAGAGTTCTTGTTATTCAATGGTGGCACGTCTTCAAAAGCAAGTGCGCTGGCGAGATCGTCGACCATTGCATGTCTTCAAAAGAAGCCGAGTTCGTCGCGGGCCGCGTCCGACATCCGTTCCGGTGACCAGGGAGGGGACATGACGAGGCGGACATTGGCCTTGGTGACACCCTCCACTTTTTCCAGAGCAGACACGGCGTTGCGCAAGATTTCGGGGCCGGCCGGGCAAGCCGGAGAGGTCAGCGTCATCTCGACTTCGACCTGGTCGTCGTGGGTCTGGATTGAATAGACCAGGCCCAGGTCCACCACATTGACATTCAGCTCCGGATCCTTGACGGTTCGCAGGGCCGAGACGAGTGTTTCCTGTTCGATCATGACAGGGGCTCCTTGCAGGTTACGTGCCAAGCGGCAGGAGGAGGACATCGAGGAGCTCGATCTCGATCTCGAATGTGATGAGAAACCGAGGAACTCAGTTCTGGACCACGATGAATACATCGTCGCCCTTCACGACCACCTGGTGCGTGGTGACCGGTTCGATGGCCGGCATGCAGAGGGGCTTGCCGGTCCGCACGTCGAACCGAGCTCCGTGGCGAGGGCACTGAATCTCGCTACCGGCGAGGTCCCCTTCCGCCAGCGGGCCGCCGTCGTGCGTGCAGACGTCATCGATCGCGTAAAAGGTGCCCCCGACGTTGAAAAGGGCGATGGCCCGGCCGTCGAGATCGACCAGTTTCTTCCCGCCGGGAGCTACCTCGGAGCTATCTGCCACCTTGACGAGTTCTGGCATCGGTCGTCCATCCTCTCAAACCGGGCGCGGGGCTGGCTGATCGCGATTCGGGTGCTCTCGAGAGTCGATCACTTCGGATGCGGTGCTCTTTACAAGGATCGCTTCTGCTCGGGCGCTCCGGAGTTTTCCGCCCGAGCGATCGCGGCGCGAGTCACCTCGCCCTTGATCCGTCGCAACACGCCGCTGAGGCCACGGACGCGAAGCATGCCCAGAACCTCTTGCAGGGCGCACCGCTCGACCAGGTCGCCCGGCACCTTGAGCACTTCCTCGACGGTTGCCCCGCTCAGGCCCTCGAGCAAGAGGGACACGAATCCCCGCACGGTGGGCGCCTCGATCGGGGCATCGGCGTAGAGCGCCACGCGATCGCCCACCATCTCGACAAAGAGGTAGACAGGCGACTGGCATTCCTCGACGCGATGAGAGGCGTCCTTGAGGATTGCCAGGTGTTCGGGCAACGGGGGCAGGTTCTTGGCGAAATCGATCAGCAGATCGATTCGTTCCTGCCGGTCGGATTCGCTCAGTTCGGCGATGATTGCGTCAAGTGCGGCCGGCATGTCATCCTCGGCTCAACCCGGTCGGGGTCGAAGTCTCAGGCCCCTCTGGCGATGGGCACTCGTACCAGGTTACCCCACTCGGTCCACGATCCGTCGTAGTTGCGCACATGCGAAAAACCGAGCAGGTAAGTCAGCACAAACCAGGTCAAACTCGATCGTTCGCCGATGCGGCAATAGGCCACGATGTCGTCGGTCGGTTTGAGCCCGAGCTCATTCTGGTAGAGTGCGGTCAGTTCCTCGGTCGACTTGAACGTCCCGTCCTCGTTGACCGCCCGGGCCCAGGGCACATTCCTGGCGCCGGGAATATGGCCGCCCCGTAGTGAGCCTTCCTGGGGGTATTCTTCCATGTGCAGCAGTTCGCCGGTGAACTCCTTGGGGCTACGCACGTCGATCAGCGGCTTGCCGGCCTTCATGTGGGCCAGCACCTCCTCGCGAAAGGCGCGGATGCCGGCCTCGTCACCGCCAGCAACTACGTACTTCGTGGGGGGGTACCGGGACGGCTCCGTGGAGAGTGGCCGGCCCTGATCAATCCAGAGCTTGCGTCCGCCGTTCATTACCTTGCAATTCTTATGGCCAAACAGTGTGAAGGCCCAGAACGCGTAGCAGGCCCACCAGTTCGACTTGTCGCCGTAGAAGACCACGGTGGTGTCGCTGGCAATTCCGTTTCGGGCGCACAGTTCGGAGAATTTTTCGCTGTTGATGTAATCGCGGATGATCTGGTCCTGCAGGTCTCCTTGCCAGTCGATGCGCACCGCTCCGGGGACGTGCCCCACGTCATAGAGCAGCAGGTCCTCGTCACTTTCCGCAATCCGGACCTTGGGGTCCTTCAGGTGATCCTGGACCCAGTCGACCGAGACCAAGGCCTCGGGGTGAGCGTAGGGTTCTGCCATGGTAAACTCCTCTTCTCTTGAACGCGATGCATTCGGGGTGGATTCTGCCTGATGCCCGATTTTCACTGAGTGTTCTCGAGCTTCGCCGCCACGGCCTGCCGCAGTGTTTCCTGGACAGGTTCCAGGGTGATCCGATCGTAGACGTTGGCAAAGAAGCCTTCGACGATGAGCCGGACAGCCGTCTTGCGGGGGATGCCGCGGGCCTGTGCGCAGAAGATCATTTCTTCATCGACCCGGCCCGCCGTCGCGCCATGGGTGCAGCGCACATCGTTGGCTTCGATCTCCAGTCCCGGGATCGAATCGGCGCGGGCCGATTCCGACAGCATCAGGTTATCGTTCTTCTGGTAGGCGTCGGTGCGCTGGGCGTCCTTCTCGACCCGGATCATTCCTTTCCAGACGATCCGAGATCGGTCCTTCAGGCCACCCTTGTAGAGCAGGTCGCTGGTGGTGTGCGGGGCCATGTGGTCCTGGCGCGTGAAGTATGCAAGGTGCTGGCGGCCCGTGGTGAACATGACGCCGTTGACCTGGGCCCCGGCTCCCTTTCCCGTGAGCGCGACCTCTTGATTGACCTTGGCAAGTCGCGAGCCGAGTCCGCCGACGGTCCACTGGAGCGTTGCGTCGCGGCCCACGAGCGCCCGTTCGCGGCTGAAGTGCCAGGTCGAGGAATCCCAGTTCTGGATGTTGACCAGCCGGAACCGAGAGCCTTCGCCCTGCACGACCTCGAGTGCCCCGACATGCAGTCCTGGAGATTCACCTCGCTCGCTCGAGGCCGTTTCGCGGACGAGGGTTGCCTCGGCCCCTTCCTCGACCACGACGAGCGTATGGCTGAGATCGACACGACCCTCATGCGCTAGCCCCACCAAGCTGAACAGAGGGGCGTCGACCTTGACTCCGCGGGGCACGTAAAGCAATGTCCCGCCGGTCCAGAAGGCCGCGTGCAGGGCGGCGAAGATGTCATCGGCGGGCTTCACGGCCTCGGTCAGCAGATACCGGCGAACCAGCGCGGGATGGTCTCGAACGGCCTGGTCCAGGTCGAGGAAGACCGCGCCGCCCAGGCGGCTGGAATCAGCCAAACGAACGGCCGCCCCGTTGACGTGCTCGATGCCGGTCGCATAGTGAGAACTCAAGCTCTCCCACAGTCCGTCAAGTGCTCCGCGGGTCGCGCCGGAAGGCTGGTCGGGGCAGGGGGGTGCAAAGCTCTCCGGCTTCCAGGCCCGGATATCGGTTCGCCGCCACTCCTCGTCGCGGGCGCTCGGCCAGGCGAAGGCCTGGAACCGCGCGAAAGCCTCCCGGCGACGATCGGTCAGCCAGGAGGGTTCGTCGCGGTGCCTGAGGAATGCCTCGAAGGCGTCTTCGGTGAAGCCGCCCGGCGCGGGCGGTGCTGTCGATCTGAGTGCGTTGTTCATCGGTTGGTAAAACTCATTGCAGTCCGAGCCAAAGCCGCACGGCGTCTTCAATCGCCACAAGCTCTTGGGCCGACAGAGCACCGAGCCTCCGGATTAACCGCGCGTGCGCAAGTGTCACAGGGTTCTGAGCATCGAAAGCGCCCTCATCGAGGAACCGTTTCGCAATTCTCACCTCGAACCGCGAGCCTCTTGCGCTTGTCGTGTGTGGGATCACGGTCACCAGGGCACGATCTTGATCGAGGCTGGGGACACTCAAGACCACGCGAGGACGGACCTTGCCGGCGAAGCCGAGGTCCACAATCCAGACGTCACCGCGGCTTGGTGCTTTCATCCGCGGCCTCACGCTCGTCCAGTTCACGAAACGTCATTGCCGCAATTTCGGTGAGGGCGTCGTCATCCAGGGGAGGCAGATCGGATTCGGTCGCCCGCCGCAGGATCTCAACCGCGGCTTCATGTCGCTCATGCTCGCTCAGGTGATCGAACGATTCGAGGAGTTGCCGGACCGACGTCGTCATCAGACTCATCTCCTTAAGCATGGTGGTGGATTTCCCGGGATGTTGCTGGACAGCCGTGCTCCTGCTCCGCCTTGCCCTCGAGCCACTTCTTCCAAGCAAGTTTACCGCCGGCCTGTTCAGTCCAAGCTGGTAGATTGTCCCCGGTTTTCGCCATCGGAGAGCCTCCGCCGCCCGACGATGTCTTGACACGTACCTGATCCCGAGGGCCTTACCCCACCGACCCTTCCATCTGAAGCTGGATCAGCTTGTTCATCTCGACGGCGTACTCCATGGGAAGCTCCTTGACCAGGGGCTCGATGAAGCCGCTGACGATCAGGGTCGAGGCCTCGGCCTCGGAGAGACCGCGGCTCATCAGGTAGAAGAGCTGTTCCTCGCCGATCTTGGAGACGCTGGCCTCGTGGCCGACCTTGACGTCGTCCTCGTCGATCTCGATGTAGGGATACGTGTCCGACCGGCTCGCCGCGTCGAGGATCAGGGCGTCGCAGACGACGTTCGACTTCGAGCCCTTGGCGCCGTCGGCGACCTTGAGCAGGCCGCGGTAGCTGGCCCGGCCGCCGTTCTTGCTGATGCTCTTGGAGATGATCCGCGAACTGGTGTAAGGGGCGGCGTGGACGACCTTGCCGCCGGCGTCCTGGTGCTGTCCCTTGCCGGCGAAGGCGATCGACAGGATCTCCCCCCGCGCTCCCTTGCCGATCATGTAGACGGCCGGGTACTTCATGGTCAGCTTGCTGCCGAGATTGCCGTCGACCCATTCCATCAGGGCGTCCTCGTGGGCGACCGCTCGCTTGGTCACAAGGTTATAGATGTTGTTGGCCCAGTTCTGGATGGTCGTGTAGCGGCACCGCGCTCCCTTCTTGACGATGATCTCGACCACCGCGGAATGCAGACTCTCGGTCGAGTACATGGGCGCCGTGCAACCTTCGACGTAATGGATCTGGGCTCCTTCCTCGACGATGATCAATGTCCGCTCGAACTGGCCCATATTCTCGGCGTTGATCCGGAAGTAGGCCTGGAGCGGGATGTCGACCTTGACCCCGGCGGGCACGTAGACGAACGATCCTCCGCTCCAGACCGCCGAGTTGAGGGCGGCGAACTTGTTGTCCTGGATCGGGATGATCGTGGCGATGTACTGCTTGACCAGGTCGGGATACTCGCGCAGCGCCGTGTCGGTATCGACGAAGATGACCCCCTTCTTCTGGAGGTCCTCGCGCAGGCTGTGATAGACGACTTCCGACTCGTACTGGGCACCGACGCCGGCCAGGAACTTACGCTCGGCCTCGGGGATGCCCAGCTTGTCGAACGTGTTCTTGATCTCGGCCGGAACGTCGTCCCAGGACTTGCCCTGGCGGTCGGCCGCTTTCATGTAATAGTGAATATCATCGAAGTTCAGCTCCGAGAGGTCTCCACCCCAGGTCGGTGTCGGCTTCTGGTGGAAGACCTCCAGTGCCTTGAGCCGGAACTCGCGCATCCAGGCCGGCTCGTTCTTCATCTCGGAGATCTGGTTGACAACCTCGCGCGAGAGGCCTCTGCCGCTCTTGAAGGCGTAGTGGTCGTCGGAGTCACGAAATCCGTACTTGTAATCGTCCTTGATGCCTGCCACTTGAAGGTTCAGATCGGTTGCCATTGTGGTTGGTCCTTCTGGTCTCGTACAGTCTATGTGCGTGTCGGCGATTGGTCAGGCGGATGGTCCGCGGCAGCGTGGCCTGCAAGTCAGAAGGCTGCCTGGCCCGCGCCCTGGCGTTGTTGCTGCTTGGCCGCTTGTTCCAGGGCCTCCTCGTTCTGTGCGGCCTCCGGGTACCTGTCGCGCACCCAGTCGTAGCCCTCCTTCTCGAGCTGCTTGACCAGCTCCGGACCGCCGTTCTCGACGATCTGGCCGCCGAAGAGAATGTGCACGAACTGGGGCTTGATGTAGGTCAGGATCCGCTCGTAGTGAGTGATGACCAGGACGCCGGTCGTGTGCTTGGCGGCGACCCGATTGACTCCTTCGGAGACGATTCGCACGGCGTCGATGTCGAGGCCGCTGTCGGTTTCGTCAAGGATGGCGAAGGCCGGGCGAAGCATGGCGAGCTGGAGGATCTCGGCACGCTTCTTCTCACCGCCGGAGAAACCCTCGTTGAGGTAGCGGCGAGCAAACTCATGGTCCATGCCCAGCTCATCCATCTGCTCCCGCAATTCTTTGCGGAAGTCACGCATCGGAATCAGGTCCTCGCCCTCCTTGCGCTCGGGATGACGGACGTTCGTGACCGCGTGGCGGAGAAAATTGGCGACGGTCACCCCGGGGATGGCAATGGGATACTGGAACGCCAGGAAAAGCCCGGCCTTGGCCCGGTCGTCCGGTTCCATGGCCAGAATGTCCTGGCCGTCGATCGTGACCGAGCCGCTGAGCACCTCGTAATTGGGATGGCCCATCATCGCGTAGCTCAGCGTGCTCTTACCCGAACCGTTGGGTCCCATGAGCGCATGCACTTCTCCCTGACGGATCGTCAGATTGACGCCACGAAGGATCTCCTTGCCTCCGATGGCCACACGCAGGTTCTCGATGCGAAGTTCCTTGGTCATCAGTCGTTCGCCCTGTTCAGATCCATGTCTTCATTGAGTCACACACTCGGGCGGTTGGCCGTCAAAAGCCTTGGCGCGTTCCGCCCGTCACTTTTTTCAGGATGATGTCGAGGTTGCCTGACCGGAACAAGTCGGTTTCGATGCAAGCATGGGTGTCGGCTTGGCCTGAAAGTCGCAAGAACGATCTCCATCAAGCCGGCACTGAGTGAGCCGTAGACCTCGGCCGAGCACCTTCTCGAACATCTTGCGCTCGAGAGCGCAGATGGCGCGGTCGGCCTCGGCAAGTTCATAGTATGGGCACGAGTGCTGGCGGAGAATGAGAGCCAAACCGGCATCGTCTCGAGCGACTTCCGCTTCAACTCCGCGATCATGCAGGATACTACTAAGCTGAACCAGACGCCCTTCCCATTCCTGTCCAGTCACCTTGGTACGGTAAACATCCGCAAGACGCTCGGTGATCCGGGTGAAGACCAGGCGTCGCAGTTTTCGATCGGCAACGCTGCCCATCATCTCTTCCCAGAGAGCCAAGGCCAGGTCAGCGTAGTTCTGTCCCAGCCGCTTGTGCGCCTCGACGCTGGCCTGGTAGCGGTGTCTCGGACGCCCCCGTCCGCCGTGCTCGGCCTTGCGCTCCACCAGGCCGGTTCCAAGGAGTCGCGCCAACCGGTTACGCACCGCCGTGCCGGTCACGCCGAGTTGTTTGCCCATCTCGGTGACCGTCAACGGGCCGCGCCGACGGATCAGATCCAGCAGTTCGCGATCCCCTGACTCTGACATCCCGAACCTTTCCGATGGAACAGCGGCCAGTTCCATCTTGAAACACAATGGGGCCTTGGCATGACACCAGAAGGGCCTGATACGATATGATTATAGAGACGAGTCTCGAAACCGTCCATCGGGCAGTGCCGAGTTTTCGCTTTTTTCGCAAAAAGAATTGTGAAAAATCGGTTGGGGAGTTTGTGATGCGATGCCGCCGCGGTTCTCAGCGAGGTTTTGGCGATGTGGACGCAGAATCCGCAGCGCTCGGTGGTCGAGTTGCTCAAGGAACAGGGGGCTCTCGACGAAAGCCGGGGCCAGGCGATTCAGTGCTTGGTCTCGGCCCATGACCAAGCGCCAGCTCGATCGCGACAAGATCGAACGCACGTCGCGGATCGTCAGCCACACGCAGGGCACGGTCACCCAGATCCTCACGGCCGACGACGAGTACGTGCGCGAGGGAGCACCCGTCGTCCTGCTCTCGTCGCCCAAGGAGACGGGCCCGGGCCCAGACGACGCGGGCACGCCTTTTGAGTGCATCGTGTTCGTGCCGGCCGGCGAAGGAAAGAAGATCGATGTGGGTAACTTCGTCGAGGTCATGCCGGCGACAATCAAGCGCGAGGAGCACGGTTTCATCCACGGCGCGGTCGTCGCGACCCTCGTCACCGGGCTGGTCTCGGTGTTCAACCTTGGCCTGCTGTTCTGGTATAGCTGGCGACTGGCCCTGATCAGCGTCTTCCTGGTCGGGATCATGCTGGCGGTGATCGTGGTCTTGCTGGCCGGTCAGCCCTGGACCTCCGCGAAGTCCGCCGCCAGATCGGCGTCGTTCTCCAGCACGCGCAGCTCATGCCCGGCGATCTTTTCAACAATATTGTGGGCTTCGCCCCCGGGCTAACCCTGGAGGACGCCTGGCAGGCGGCGAAGCTGGCCGGGCTCGAAGACGACATCCGCCGCCTTCCCATGGGCATGCACACCCTGGTCGGGGAAGGCGGAAGCAACCTCTCCGACGGCCAGCGCCAGCGTCTCTTGATCGCCCGGGCCATCGTCCGCCGGCCCCGCATCCTGATGTTGGACGAGGCCACCAGCGCGCTTGACAACGTCACGCAGGCCATCGTCACCGAGAGCATTACCCGAGAGATCCGGGGCATCACCCGGGTGATCATCGCCCGCCGCCTGACCACGGTCATCGACGCCGATCGCATCTACGTGGTCAAGAAAGGACAGATCGTCCAGTCCGGAGACTACCATCAACTCCTGGAGGAACCGGTCCCTTCCAGGAGCTGGTGCACCGGCAATCGATCTGAGCCCGCGGGGACGGAGCGGCTGACCCTGCCGCCAGCCGGCTCAGGATCGATCTCATGAATTACAAGCCCTTGCCGCCGAAGTGCTTGTGCTTCCTGGGGTTGCGCGTTCCGCGAATCTTCGGGCGCCGCCCCTTGGCCACCGGCGAGCTGTCCGCTCGCTTCCGCCACTTGTAGCTCTTGCGATGTCGCGTCTTGGCTTTCATGGTTCGATCCCTATCCCGCTGATCGTTCGACACTTCGGAACAAGGTCCGAACTGTGACTGGAGATCCGAAAGAGTTACATTATGAGGACACTGTCAGGGCAAGGCAAGGCGAACCACGAATATGCCGGATGTGCTCCGTGCCGCTGGTACCGTTCCCTGAGCCGTGATAGGGCCAAGAATCGGACACACGTCAGCTTCCTGGAGAGGTGGAGTATCATCACCATGTCCGTTGCTCTGGACTATCCGCACATTCAAAAAACCGGAGATCGGCCGGCTCATCTGCTTCGGTTTCCCCGGATCCGCGTGGCGCAGATCGTCATGGATTACCTGGGCCACGGTTGGTCACCGGACGAAATGTGTCGTCAGCATCCGTTTCTGACCCCGGCGGAGGCTCATGCCGCGATGTCATTTAGTAGCCGTTGCCTCCGACACGGCAGAATGGCAGAACGTCGTGGGCGATCTTCCATTCTGAAACCGGGTCGGGTGTGTTGGGGGCCATCGTTGGATCAGCTTGAGGTCGGAAGACCCATACATAAGACGTGGATGCGACTCGACGCCTGGTTCGGTCCGTCTGTCCGCTCGGCTCTGATCGGGTCAGTCGTCCCAGTCCTGATACTGCTTCGGCGCGCTGCCGTGGCTCTCCAGGATGCGGGGGGCTTTGATCTTGGCCTCGGGGGGCTCGATCCGGTCGAGCTTGACGGTGAAGCGCCAGTTGTCGCCGAAGTCGTAGGTCAGCTCCATCGTTTCTCCCGGCTCGAGGGGGAGGGATCCGATCGAGACCTCGTCGGTGTAGGGGGGTTCGTCCATCGCGGGGTGATGAACCGAGACCTTCGCACCGAGGCGGTTGCGATAGCTGAACTCGTGGAGGTGGTCGTTGTCAAACTTCACCGACTGGAGGATCACCTCGACCAGGTCGTCCAGGGTCGCATCCGCCGGCATGGCGATCAGTCGCCAGACCTTCCCCAGTGACACGCGGAAGACGAACGTGCCCTGACGAGGCTCCCGCTCAGGAAGCCTCAAGTTCTCCTGCCACGAAGGGAA
>Ga0209048_10005113_pt1 | contig 12431 bp, 9 predicted proteins | sample FrelakmetCRP12CR_FD_187146 | JGI IMG/M metagenome (GOLD analysis project Ga0209048, IMG submission 187146) | Freshwater lake sediment microbial communities from the University of Notre Dame, USA, for methane emissions studies - CRP12 CR (SPAdes)... | ecosystem: Environmental > Aquatic >... | reverse complement strand
AGTTTGGATGACCGGGCGTTTGGGTATCTCACTCGGTTCAACACTAGGCTGGATGACCGGACGCTTTGGGATCTCACTCGGTTCAACACCAGGCTGGATGACCGGGCGTTTGGGTATCTCCCTTGGTTCAACATCAGTCTGGATAACCGGACGTTTCGGGATCTCCCTTGGTTCAACATCAGTCTGGATAACCGGACGTTTCGGGATCTCTCTTGGTTCAGCGCTGAACGGGACTTCAGGCAGCTGTGCAATTTCCCGCGGTCTGGCCGGGATGGCACGGGGGTGTTCGATTACCGCTTCGAACGTGTCCTTCAGAATCTGCCGCTCTTCTGCCTGGGAGGAGACATGGATGCCGCTTTTCATGGAAAGGGCAATCTCGTCCAGTTTTCCCATAATCCGGTCAACCATCTGGTCAAGCGTATCCTCTGCATGGACAATGGCAAAGATATGGAAATCATGGCTGTAGATCCACTGGACTTCGGTAGTGCTGGTCTTTTTATGCATCCTTTCACTGATATGCGTGGTGCCTCGTTGTAGTACAAGGCGCAGGAATTTCCGGTCGGGTTTCTTCGTAACAAGAACCGGATAGATCTGCAGGTCATCAACCAGGGACAATGCGTCCTCCGTGTACTCGCGTATTTCCAGTTCAAAATACCGTGTCATTGGGTAGGGCGGCTGGAGCATGACACTGTCGGTGACTTTCAGTTTGTTTTCTTCGACCTGCTGGATAGCAATCTCTTCGCCGATATCCAGGAGATAGGAATGATCGATATGGTTCAGGCCGGACTGCTGGTGTTCGTGAAACACGACCACGGTTTTGGTATCCGGCCTGAACCGGTCCCGGGCAGCGTTCAGTTCCCGGGTATAAAATCTCTGGAGCTTCTGGTAGTCTGCAGAGAGCCGCGGTTCCAGGCGGGTTTTAAACCGGCTGTTCAGGTACCATCGCTGGCAGAGCCATGCAAAGAAGGTGAAATAGGAGAACGCACCAATAACGATCAGAATGTTTTCCGGTTTCGTATTTATTCCCAGAACAACATCCATGAAGAGGACTAAGCCGATCACCGAGCCGATACTCATGACCGTGGAATAGGCCAGCCGTTCGATGATCCCGAGGTCTTTGATACGGGGGAAAATAACAAGCGAGAGGACAAAGCCCGGAACGAATAAGAGCATGAGAAAACCGAGGATTACTCGTAAGCCTCCCAGAATTACGGGTACGGTGTCCATCAGCTCAACTCTCCCTCCTCTACCAGTATATGAGTTCTAGATTATCATTCCGGCCTATAAAAAAGTCGCGTTCCCGTAGTACTCCGGCCAGTGCCGGTATCTTACCCCGGCAAATAGGATCCAATCGCACAGAACATCACAGTCACCCGGAACATCGCATACGTCGCCTTCTGTTCGCTCGTCTTACCATACTACGGGAGCACCCCCCTGAGCGTGAGGGGATGGGGCATCTCAACGGTCCCTCCTCTCCCATACTTCATGTGAATCTCTCCTGTGGAGGTTTTACCACTTAATGAAGTGGACATCCCCGTAGACACTTTCTCTGAGTGCATGCACGTGAGGATAAAAAGCGGGACTTAGATACACAAGTTGTATGTCTGGTTGTGTGGAGCGACAAACTGGTCCCAACGCTTTTTATCTGCAGGCAACGCAACAACCATTTTTTATGCCAACATTCAGGGAGTGATTGCTTTATGGATATATGCTTTAATCCGGGATCTGGCAAGCGATGTTGATTTTATACATGAAAGAACCTTACGTATTAATGGAAATCCATTGATGAATGCAAGAATAATACATACTATTGGAAAATTGATTCCTCTATTAATCTTCATAATTACCATTGGAGGATTATTATTTTCATTCGGAATCGGAAAAATTTATTGGTCAATAAAAGGTTTATATCTTGCAATTCCTGCAATCATTTCTTGTTTGGTAGTATATGATTTTAAAGGGAAAAATATTAATTCAGATGAATTTCAGTATCTTTTTCCATTAAAACAAAGATCTTCTATTTTTATATTCTATATCATCTTTTTTATATTGATTACCAGCATGGTGCTTTTTCCCGAAATTGCCATAATTTTTGATGTAGGGGTCATTATCTTAAATATCATAATTCTTCTCCAAATCTTATCAAAATCAAATATTTCGCCAGTTTTTTTAATTCTCGAGATGATTAGTCTTATTACGTTATTTTTTTATAAAATCGTCATTTCTGTGCCATATTTCTTTGGTAATACGGATATTCTGCTGCACAGTAGCTATGATCAAATTACCTATCTCACCCATAACATAGTTCCGTCAGTGTATCCTTTTGCAGAATCAGGGTATGCCAATTTTCCTTTATACCACATATTTCAGGCAGAAGGAATGACTATCTTGAATGTAAATAGTGAAATCACTGGCAAGGTTCTTACCTGGCCAATCACGGTATTGCTTATTATCCCCATAATGTATGTATTTTTTAGATTAGTCACAAATAATCGACAAATTGTATTATTTTCAATTTTTTCCCTTTCAATTATCATTTCAGGATTCGATTTAAGTGAATATATGATACCGAGAGGTTTTGCTTTTTTTGGTTTTTTTTTAATGCTCTATATCTTATTTAAACTAAAAGACCAGATTAAGTTGTCTGAAAAGATTGCGTTTACCATCTGCTTAATACCATTAATGGTGTTTATTATATTGGTTCATCATGTATCAATATTGTTAATTATTTTTTTAATTGTGTTGTTAATCATTTGCGAATGGATTGTAAATTATAAAAAATATTTCACAAATATGTATATTCTGTTTTTCTTTTGCACGACACTATTTTATTGGATTTTTTTTGCAACTGATTTTATTAAAAGGGGAGAACTCATTCCACGATTTTTACTTGGTCAAAATCTGGAATTAATAATGATTGCATCATTAAAACCAATAGATTCTTTATGGTTTTTTTTTATTAATAATATCGGAAATATTCTCATAATTTTTCTGTTGATATTGGGTATTGGTTATTTGTTAAGAGATAAAAAAATTAATTATCTTACTGTTTTGAGCTTATTCTGTCTTTTTACCTTATTATTGTATATAAAAAATCCACTTCAGGCAGTATGGCAATTTTCATCCTTGTTTGCTGCACAAAGATTTATTATATTATTATCCCCGCTTATGTCGTTAATGATTGGCGTAGCATTATTTATTTTTTATCAGTATTTAATAAAAAAATGTAATAATAAAAAAATCGCCTCTGTTATTTTTTTTGGTATTATAATTATGTATATGGCTGGAGTAATGGGTTTTGTCCATGACGATATGGGATATCCAGAAAAAATTCAATTTAACTCAAGTGAATTAATAAGTTATAATTTTGTTATCAAAAACGTTCCTTTTAACAAATCTCTCTATTCTGATCGTGATACCCAGAGATATTTTAATCAACAATATTTTAAGGGAATTGAGAATTTGGGAATTCCGTATTATTCCAGTAAAATTATAAGTGATCCAACATTGGTAACTGGTTATTCGGATTATACCCTAATCCCTATTCAGCAATTTAATCAGGTCGGACTTGTCCTGAGAGATGAAAATGCAAATGTTTCACAATCATTCAGATATTTCCCAACAAAAGAGAATAGTATTAAATTAACTATGATCTTGCAAAAGAAAAATAAAATTTATTCAAACAACGTGATAGATACGTATTATGATTATTATCATGAATGATGGAATCCATTGGTGAATACCGAGAATTGGAAGATCCGCCTTTTTCCTTGAGGATATAAGATGCGATGGTGAATTCCCAGGTAATGTGCCAGGTGCCTGTATCTATTTTGGGATGAGGTTTCTCTTGGAAATATGTTGACGCTTCATTCAGATGGGCAAACCTGATCGATCACTGCAATAAGCTGCTTGCCGTTCATCGTCTTACTGTAGAACTTTTCAATGGTACTTCGGGCATTTTTCCCCACCCTCTCCATTAATTCGACGTCAAAAATGTACTCATTTACTTTGGCGATAAGCTCAGATTCATCGAAGATCAATATATCTGTACCAGGTGTGACGTGGTCAAAGCTGACCAGGCCCTGAGGAGTGGTAAATACCGGCACTGAGCATGCCATCGGCTCTAAAACCTTTGTTAATGCTCCAAAACTGGAAAATTTTGCGGGAACCAAAACAGCATCTAAGTGAGTTAAATGGTCAATATACTCTTGAAAATCGCTGAGATACCCCGTATAGCTTATTCGTTCGTGTGCGATCTTATTGTCACACTGACCGATGACGATGAAGTTGATACGTGTGTCAAACTTAGGTAAATTCTCGTATACAAAGTCTAAAAAATAGCTGTTTACCAAGAAGTTGCGGCTTTTATCATATGTCTGAAAAAATGGACCAACCAGGCCAACGTTTTTCCTTTCTTTATTATCTGGCATCCGTTCACGTGAACTATTTTGAGGCTTAAACTGTTCTTCATCTACGAAATTTTGAACTATGACGATATTCTTATTGAATTTGCCGTAGAATTTAGAGATATCCTGAGATAGCGCAATTACGCAGTCGGCGTGTTTGACTGCAAACTTCTCCCGCCATTTTAACATCTTGATCCTGATCTTATCTAAAAGACTCGGATCAGGGTAACGCTCTTCTCTTTCGAGGGATAAAACTCCGTGTGCTTCAAGAATGACTTTGCAGGTCCACAACTTAGCTAATATGAAGTACGTAAAAAAACCCCAGAAATCGTTTGAACAATACACAAGATCAAATCGGTTTTTTAAAACAACAGGGATTAATTGAAAGTTCCAAAACTTTGATGGGCTGACTACCGCAATCTTATCGTTTTTGCTCTCGTCTCTCCCTCTCATGATGAGTGTGCAATCGTACTTTTTTTTAAGTACCTCAAAGACACGCTTTGCCCGCATGCTTGTGCCTTCGCTCCTTGATATATCGCATAAGCAAGAGACAGCAATCTTCATTTTTATTCCTCACGATATCACCAAGTGCACTCAAGTATCGAGTGGTCAATATCAGGCACTTAGAAATATGGGTTGGTATTGTTATTGTATAACAAATCTGTTATAAAACCTCTTCTTGTATTCCCAGTAGGTTTTGCATTCTCAAAGAATTCGAACGACTCATAAAGAGTAAACTTCGGTCAGTATGATGGCGTGCAAAGATTGAAAGTGCGGGTGCACTGGGATAATACACGCGTACGAACAGACGAACAGAGCAAAGCGCGAGTCTGCTTGGAGTTTGTTAAGGATAAAAGAGTACTCAGAACAAGCAATCACTGGCGATGACTCATGCCTGCTCGATCGTCTTTCACTTTATGGAGGCAGGACAAAGTCCTTTATTGCGCTTTTTGAGCTCGAGTAACAGGAGTTCTTGAGGAAGAATACGAGATACGTGAGTTTTTATAGTTTGTTATTAATATAATTATAGCCGCATGCCGGATCCTATAGCAACGCATTGGCTCCCGATTAATTCGAAGCAGGGGCATAAGTTCTATCTAGAGGCGGATAAAATCGCGCTTGGAAGGAACAACAACACAGGGACACGAAGAATAACAGATGCACTCGGGATAACAGATCTGATTTGGCGGTATCTGACCTTACTCCGAAAAGCTGAATACATTCACAATTGCAAAACTTCGCCAATATATAAATTGACTACCGAAAAATATCTTGCTTTTAGATTGCACCGACTTGGACTCATTTTGGGTTTTGAAATACCACTCAACGTCTTTGGCCCAGGATTACGCATAATTCATTATGGCACAATTATCGTAAACAGTCATGCCCGCGTAGGCGCAAATTGTGAGCTTCATAACCTTGTTCATATTGCACAAAACCTTCACAATGCACAGAAAGGAGCAGCGAGCGACCGAGCTCCAACAATCGGAGATAACGTTTTCATCGGCCCCGGGGCTCGTGTTTTAGGAGATATAACTATTGCTGACGGAATTGTAATCGGAGCCAATAGCGTTGTGACGAAGTCATTCTATGAAACCAATATTACTATTGCAGGAACACCCGCACGAAAGATCAGTGACCGCGGTACCGACGTGCAATGGGGACCTGGAGATGGAGATGATATCCTTAATTATCTGGATGCCCACAGACGACAATTCTCTAAACACGATACATGTTGATCGCCTTGGATTCGGAATTGGTGCGTGAGTGCCTGCACGTTGCCGGAGACTAAAGGAAGCATGCTTGAACGGAAAAAGACGTGGATTATAATCTCACAATCTCACTCAACGTGCTGGTAATTAGTTGAAGTGTACTATCGTAATTCTTTAATAAAAATTCTAGGCCCAGGCGCAAATAAGCAGCCCTAGCTTCGATGCTGTTGGAACAGACCCTGAATAGCAGCTGAAATGTAGTTTTCCTAATCGCTCATCTGAAATAAATCGTTGCCTTGGCTTACCTACTGGAAATACGTGGCGCGTCATTCTGGGGCATACCCCATCGGTAACCGCAATGAACTGCTTGCTGTTCACCGTCTTGCTATAATACTTTTCAAAATAGTGCGTCGAGTGTTCTCCGCCCACCCCCTGCATCAGTTCGACGTCAAAAAGATACTCATTGACTTTGGCGACCAGCTCAGATTCATCGAAAACGAATATAGTCTCCCGAGGTGAGGGGTGGTCAATGCTGTTTTTATAAAAAATGAAGCATATCATCTCGATCGCCGATGGTACGATTATCTTAGTAAAGTGAAACGAGATACAACAAAGAAAATGCACACCCCCAGAAACCGGATGAGATATTATTGACTGGCGACACAAAAGATTATGTGAAATTTTATCAGTCAACGTCACACTTTTTTGCTAAAGCTACGGATTTGATTGAGAAGCACATAGAGGAATCGCAGCAATACATGGCATTTATAGTGACGCTAGAACGCTGGATCAAAGCGCGGTGCAGCAATAAAACAACTGATGGGATAGTAAACTCATGCTTTTTCACAAAATAACAGCCACCCGCCGGCCAGAAAACTTGGGTAGCTGTCTGCAATCTTTACATTGTATGAAGCAAGTCTTCCGCGAAAACCGAATATGAACAAAGGTGTCAAACAGAATGTAGGTTTCACAATAATACTATTGAAACCTGCATTTTTGACAATCTTCTTTATTGATCGTAAACTGAAACGCTGAATATGGTTCCATCCTTCAGGAAATTTTCTCTTAAAGACTTTTTCGTTGATCAAAACGGAAAAGGTTTGAAAACCGAGTTCTCCTAAGGAATATCCGTTTGGTACGATAATAACCAAAACGCCTTTATCTACTATTGAATCGTACGCGAGGCTGCACAACTCCTGCGGATCAGGCAAATGCTCTAAAACGTCCAATACTAAGATAATATCGAATTTTCCCCTGTTATATTTCAGATATTGGAAGGCGTCGGCATAGTGCAGTTGTACATTTTTAAAGCCTAGCTCGTCTATTCTTTGTCGTGCGCTTTTCAGCTGCTCTTCATTAATATCTATACCTGTAATAGTATTACCCGAATATCCCAGAACACTTGTATAGCGGCCACCGCCACATCCAATTTCCAAAATTCTTGTAACGTGACCTAATCCTTTACTATAGGATTCTATGAAATCAACAACTCTCACAATTTTTTTCAGTTTTAGGTAGTTAGTATCTTTCACGAGATCAATGTAATCTCTGGCATATTCTTTGTCAGATTTAGCCTTAAAAAACCATTTAACATCGTCCTCTCCAAATCCTTTTTCTCCATAGAAATTTGCCAACGTGTCAATATATTTTAACAACAGACCTTTAAGTTTGTCCACGGACATCCACACCTACTACACGGCCAGGCATAGCATCATCATCTCGGTTCTGAGTTTGCCATTCATAATCCCTCGATGATGTCTTGGAGAGCGCTGCACACAGTATCAATTTGTTCCGTTGTTAAAGCAAGCCCGGACGGCAAATACAGCCCACAATTATAAGCCCGGTCAGTGTTTGGATATTTCTCCCCTTTGAACAGTCCCATCCGAGTAAAAACCGGTTGTGCGTGAAGGCCAAGAAAAAAAGGTCTGGCCCCGATATGTCTCTCTTTGAGGAGACCGATCATCATTTCAGCACTAATTTTGCAGTCTTCATCAAGCTCAATTGCATACATCCAGTGGACAGTTTTGGCGTAGGGTTTCTGGACTTGGAAACGTATATGAGGAATATCGTGTAGCTTCTGCCGGTAATACTGTCCTAATGTTCGCTTAATTGCTACAAATTCCTCAATACGCTCAAGTTGTGCAACGCCAACTGCTGCTTGGAGGTTAGTCATTCTGAAATTGTAACACAGCTCAGTGTGGGAGAATCGCTTTGTTGGTTTGAAGCACAGATCACGGTATGAAGCAGCTCTGTCGGCAACTGTCTGATCATTACTAAGAACCATTCCCCCCTCGCCAGTCGTGATTATTTTGTTCGCATAAAATGAGAAACAGGCGGCATCACTCATATTACCACATTTGATCCATCGATCCTTACTCTGGCTCTGGTATTCCGCACCGTGTGCTTCTGCAGCGTCTTCTACGATTTTCAGATCGTATTGTGACGATATATCAAAAATGGGATCCATGTCAACTGGATGGCCATAGATGTGCACCGGCATGATCGCCCGCGTCTTTTTAGTTATCTTCGATTCTACACCATGTACATCTATATTCCACGTTTCAGGGTCCATATCAACGAGCACAGGTTTTGCGCCGAGCCTTAGCGCAGCTATCGCACACGATATAATGGTGAATGAAGGCATGATGACCTCGTCACCTTTGCGAATGCCGACAGCATACAACGCTGTTTCGAGTGCAGCCGTGCCATTACAGACAGCTACCCCATATTCAGTGCCAACATAGTGTGAGAAACCCTTCTCGAACTCTGTGACGAACGGTCCTTCAGAAGATATCCATCCACTATCTATACACTGTGTGAGCAGTTCTTTCTCTCTACCATCAAGCAGTGGTTCGTTGACTGGAATCAAGTTTTATCCTCGAAACGGGTACTGTTGTGACGAGCGAAGCGTACTTTATCCTGGTCGGCTAAATATGGCCCTTGTTTTATCTCAATCATCTCCGTAGGTTCAAGCATTGTGAAGCCATGGCCCCCGGATGCCAATAAAATAAGATCTCCTGTCCCCAGTGTGAAGCTGCGCCAATATTTGTTTTCGCCGGTATATAGATCGACTTGAACTTTCCCACTTTTAACAATGAGAACCTCTTGAGTGCGTACTACTTCACGACTAACTTCATTGTGAACGTGGGGCTCAATTATATCTCCCTTTTCATGTTTCATATAGGCAAGCTGCTGTGAGAATTCAGGAGGAGTGAAAAACCGTATACCGCTTTGCTCAAAATCTGAGCGAATAATTATGGCGCATATCTGTTGTTCTTTATCTCGGATTATTTCCGGATTCATTAGATCTCCCAGATCATGTTAGAGCGACTCCATTTCAGGGAATGGTCTTGTTGATTCAACCTTTTCCCATAATTCGGAATATTTTCCAATAGTAAAATCTTTCCAGGCAAGTAGAACGAGATATTCAATTAATAGGACGTAAAAAATGATATTGAGAATCGAATGCAATGAAAAATTTGAGATTTTCCTTGTAATTTTAAAATTTGATAATAAATAAAATAAAATTATATATAAAAATATAATAATAAGTGACATTATAATTATATGAACAAGTATTATAGGTAGATCCCAAATTACTAAATACAAAATCCCAATCGATATCAATATAAATGGGGATATTACCGCCAATATTTTATGAGAGGGTAATATCAAGGATGTATATTTATTCCATGTGAAGATGATATATTTCCAGTGTTGAAAAATAGTTTTTATGGTTCCAATACATGTTCTTTTTCTTTGGATGATTTGATCAGGTACGGTTGTTGGAGAAGGTTCATAAACAATGGCATTTGGCTCATATTCAATTTTATAGTTCTTTTGTCTGATTTTTATTGACATATCTAGATCTTCGGAAATTATTTCTGGATTTGCATCGACCAAATCTTTTCGCCATGCATTAATTTCTCCCTGAAACAAACAGGCAGAATCCAAAGACGCTTCACCTATCCTCATAATATTTTCTAAATCCCAATAGAAAGCAGCTCTTGCAGCGGTTTTATCATCAATATTTGCGACACATAATCTGCCCCCTACTCCACCTACTGTTGGATCTTTAAAATAAGGCATCATTTCAAGTAAAACATTATTAGTAAAAATTGAATTTGCATCTGTCACCAAAATAATTTCACCGTGAGCATATTTTTTTCCAAAATTGATTGCCGATGCTTTTCCTTTTCTCTTATCTTCTCTGATTATTTTTATCTTAACGTCTGAAAATTCACTTTTTGTTTGAATTTCATATAAAATCTCAATTGTTTTATCTGTGGAGCCGGAATCAACGATTAATACCTCAAATTTATCTTTTGGGTAATCCAAAAGATTTATATTTTTTATCCTATTCTCTATTACTTTTTCTTCGTTAAAAGTAGGTACTAAAATTGAAACAAATGGTTTATAGGTATAATCTTTGATTCTCGGTTTACCTCTCAGAGCGATGAATGCCGTAAATATCGGATACCCAAAAAATTGCCAAATAATGGTTATCGATAAAAAAATAAGAACAACAATTTCGATATTCATTATTATACGCACAGGCGTATTAAAAATGAGACATATTATACTTGTCGCAATGCGCCTTCGCCTTGCACCCTGTAATAACATTTTATTATCGTTTAATCCTGTCAATGATTCACATGAAATAACATGAATTTGATAGATATTTAAACTACAAAATGGAGGACTTTTGTAGAATTTCCTTACCAGATCTCAGATAAGGATCATGGGAGTAAATTTTAAGATATTTTTAGAGGATCGATTTGATTGTAAATTCTTTGATCTGGCTTCCGTAGATTCAAACTTTGATGGATTCCCCGAATTTTCTTCTAATAACGGAGAATGCGGTTTCCACGAAATTTCTCCGATGGTATTGCATCTGGCCGAATGAGTATTAGATTTCACGTCTATAGAATCCAGAGATCTTTTCTCTTCGTCTTAATTGACTGGAATAAGGGAATACCGTTCATGCCATTCCGGAGTAATGTGTAAATTTCTTTTAGAATCGTATCCTTTAATGAGACCATAGACATCGGATTTTCTGGATTTATAACGTTGAACAAGAAGTTTTTCTGCATGAAGGGTATCATGAAACGGCCGCTTAGAGATCTTGAACTTGCAATTTATCTGAAGACCCTTATTACTGGAAATCCAGGTTTTCAAGAAGCGTTTCCGGATCTTTCCGGTGCTCCAGGAGAATTTTTTTGAGGAAAAGAGTGGAATTCTGGGATCTTTGATCAATCCGTGGGTAATGTAACAATCCTGATATACTGATTTTCCGACAGTTTTTATCTCCTTAATCGTGAGGTCTTAACAAGGTAATGAGGTACCGTACTTTTGCGTTTGAGGTCAAGTTCCCTCTCATGAGAATTCAGGTTTTCTTCGGAGGTTCGTTTTTAAGTATTTTAATAATGTATCCACAAAATTTATTGATAGTTACATGTAACTTTATCTGAAATCAATGTATACATTTAACGATATAAAATCCTATATTAAAATCGTGGGTTGGATATATTTTTTAACATTACCTTTACGAAGAATTCGGTCAGAATTCGTTATTGAAAGAGGAAATGTGTATTACTTTTCGCTCGCAGAAATAACCGGAAGTTACTCCAATCCATCAATCATGGTAACAGAAGCAACCATCGATAATCTGAACAAACTCAAAGAAAAAAATCCAAATATTCCAAGATTTAGAAAATTTCTTGAAAATCATGAGATTGTAATTGTTGCAATTATCAATGAAAAAATAGTTGGTCACGGTATATTTGTAAAAGATATTCCTAAAAAATTTAAAGGTTTTATCAATTTGCGACCTGGTGAGCTATGGGTTGCCGATGCATATTCTCTCCCAGAATATCGAAATAAAGGGATCTATTCCAGGATATTTTCTTATACGGTATTTCAAGCAAGAAAACGAGGCAATACTAAACTATTTTGTGATATACTCGCAAATAATCTGCATTCTATTGAAATACATACAAAAAAATTTGGGGGTAAACGTCTTTTTAGTTACTTCTATATAAAAATTTTATTCTATGAACATACTTGGATTCAAAAAGAATCTAGAATTAAGAAGTAATATTTGAAGAATATTCATTACAATTTTTTACTGAGGATTATCGGACTTTATGAATTATCCTAGGGATTACATGGAGAATGATAATTTATATACCATATTATATATGAATAAAAAACTGGCTCTGGAGAAAACCTATGTTAGCCGACGTAATCTGTTGACCACAAAAGCTAAGGTACGGTGCCTCTTTACCTTGTTATGCGAATAACGAGCAAGGAG
>Ga0209048_10005112_pt1 | contig 12432 bp, 14 predicted proteins | sample FrelakmetCRP12CR_FD_187146 | JGI IMG/M metagenome (GOLD analysis project Ga0209048, IMG submission 187146) | Freshwater lake sediment microbial communities from the University of Notre Dame, USA, for methane emissions studies - CRP12 CR (SPAdes)... | ecosystem: Environmental > Aquatic >... | reverse complement strand
GAGCCCGCCGCACAGTGCGGCTGCAAGCAGGACCTTGGTCAGGGGCTTCAGCATGACGGACGGCGTGGAGGTGACGGGATTGTCGGTGTTCCGGCGCGATGACGCCTGTCCGATCGGCCTTGGTGTTCGCCTTTAGCTCAGAGTTCTCCGAACTTACCCCTGTCCATCAACGCCATCAACCACGGGGCACTCCGTCCGACACAGCTCGACGCTTCCAGTGCTGCTTCTTTGCCCGCTCGGAGTCGATCTCGACCGAAGCGCACGGCGAGAGCGCGTCTCCCACCGCACCCGCCCCCATGATCGGCGCACTACAATGACGCGATATGCGCCAGGTCCTGTTCGTCTGCACCGGCAACATCTTCCGCAGCCTGACCGCGGAGTACGCGCTACGGCAGGCGCTCGGCGCGCGTCCCGGTATCCTGGTCGCTTCAGCCGGCACCGAAGACCACTGGTACGAGGTGCATCCCCTCGTCTCCGGCCATTTGCACTCACGCGGCATTGACGTCAGCCGCCATCGTCGACGCACCCTCACGGCCGACATGCTCACCCCGGCGGTAACGGTCATTGCCATGAGCACCGACCATCGTGAATTCATTGCGCAGAACTTCGGGCGTCGCGACGTGCCGCTCTTCACCGAGGCCTGCGGCCTGGAACCGGCCCCGCTGCCGGACATACACGAGGCCGTCCCTGACTACGCGTCGAATCCGGAAGCCTCTGCAGCCCACATCCGCGACACGATTGATCGGATCCTGGAGCTGACCCCTGATCTCGCACGGCGCCTGTAATCGGGCGCGCTCACCCCGCACTCCACTGCGACATCCGCGAGCCAAGCGGGCGCTACCCGGCTACTTCGGCCCGCCGACGTTCGCCGTGAGCCGATCCCACGGCTGCGCGGCCGGCGCAGGCTTCATCAGTTCCCGGATTGCCGACAGCATCGCCGCGATCGCCTGATCGTGGCCGACCCGCTTCTTCTCAATCCACGCCTCCAGCTCATCGAGCCGTCGCGCCAGTTCAGCGTTGGACGCGAGCAACTCGCGCAGCTGCACGAACGCCCGCACCACGTAGATGCTCATTTCAACGGCACGCGCGCTTGTGAGCACGTTCGCCGCCTGCATTGCCCCATGCTCGGTGAACGCAAACGGCAGGCACTTGCGGTGCTGGCCGCGGCCGGCCTTCAAGGTCGCAAATTGCGACCTTGAAGCTCGGGCTCGTCTGCCGTCAGCTGGAACATGAAGTCCGCTGGAAACCGGTCCAGGTTACGCCGCACCTGCTCATTCAGCCGTTTGGTCGTAACACCGTAGAGCGTCGCCAGCTCCGCATCCGGCAGCACGCGTTGCCCTCGCAACACGAGGATCGCCTGCGTGATGCGCTCGACCGGAACAGCACCACCACGCTTCGCAGTTGTCAGCGGATTTCCCTCAGCATTGCTCTTGCGGCGGATTCACAGGCTCGGTGAACCGGTCGCAATTTGCGACCGGTTCACGCCGGCACTCGGGGCATGCACTGGAGGTCACAATCTGTGACCTCAAACGCCCGCATCCCTCCACCAGATCTCCCTCACAGTCCTCCGCTGCCCCTCCACCGCACATTGCACCACCACGTCGATCAGCTGATCGAGCAGCGCGCGGATATCACTCCTTGCCAACTCTCGCCCCGCGGGCGATTCCTTCACCAGCAACGTCAGCTGCTCGAACGCCAGCTGCGCAGAGGATGCGTGCACCGACGTGATCGACCCCGGATGCCCCGAGTTCACGTTCCTGAGGTAGTAGTACGCCTCTTCACCGCGCAACTCCGCGAGCAGGATCCGATCCGGCCGCATGCGCAGCGACGCTTCCAGCAGCTGCTTCGCGCTGACCCGCGCCAAGCCTTGACCATCCTTCGAGTACAGCAACCGCACCGCATTGCCATGCGAGGCAAGCGACAGCTCCGCCGCATCCTCGAGCACGATCAACCGCTCATCCCGCGGGATCTCCAGCACCAGTCCCTTGGTGAGCGTCGTCTTCCCCGAACCCGTGGCCCCCGACACGATGATGTTCTTGCGAAGCCTCACCGCCAGCCGCAGAAACTCCGCCCACTCACCCGCGGCATGCAGTCGCTTCAGTTCCTGCTCACGCACCTCCAAAGCAACACTGCCCACCGCGGCACAGCGCTCGAACACGCCGCCCTGCGCCAGCTCATCGAGCCCCCACACCCGGCCACTCGGCCGGCGGATCGTGATGGCCACCGTCCCCGCCGGCACCGCCGGCGGCAGCACCACCTGCACACGCTCACCGGTCGGCAGCGATGCCGACAAGAGCGGCGACTCCGCATTCACGCGCTGCTTGGTGGCGCCCGCCACCAGCTTCGCGAATGCCTGGCACCACAGCAGCGTCGCAAAGGCGGCCGATTCCCGCTTCCAGCCGCTCGCCCGCTCGACGAACACCTCGCCCGGTCGATTGATGCACAGCTCCGTGACCGAAGCGTCCGACAGCCAGGGCGACAGCGCCGCGACGTACTGGGTAAGTGCCGACGGGTCCGCCGCCGTGTGTGTCAGCACCGCCTCCCGCACCATGTCCCGGGTCTCGGGATCCAGCCCCTCTCGACCCCGGTTGGGCCCACCGCTGTCACCGACGAGCAAGGGCGTACACGTGTTCGAAACCGACATCACGCGCCACCAGCACCTGCATTCTTCCTCCCTGTGCCACGCGAATCGTGGGTGGCACGTTGACGGTTTGTCGTAACACCTCGGCCACCACATCTGACGCGCCCTGCGGCGCGATCACCACGCTCGAGCCGCCGTTGCTCTGCGAGGCGACCAGCGCCGCGCTCCCGGCCTCGATCAGCGAAATCAGGATCGCGGCGCCAAAGCGCGCCGCGAAGTGCGTGTCCACCTCGCCGGTGACACCGGAGCGCCCGAGCGCATCGGTGCCCGCTGAGGCGAGCTCGACGATCACCCCCGCCGGCGTGCGCGCCTCGCTCCACAGCACCAACAAACGTTCCTGGCCCTGCCGCACCTCGCCACGCGTTTCTCCGACCAGCTTGGTACCGCGCTCGAGCAGCACCACCGATCCATCCGCGCTCCACACGTCGGTCGCCGTGATGCAGGTCGTCATGCCGGGCAGGCTCGAATCGATCGCGGTTTCGAGCGTGCAGTCGATGAACGCACCCTTCGGCAACAGGAACCGCCGATCCGGCATCACGCTGGCGGCCACCGCCGCGGTGCGCGTCGGCTGCAGCATGCCCGCCAACGCAGAACCAGCCCCAGCCCCGCCTTCCCCTGCAGAACCACCGGCTCGAGGACGGCCCTGGCCGTCGAGCGCTCTCGTGGACGAGAGCGCGTCTGCCTGCACCTCTTGATCCGGGTACGTCGCACCCGCATACCCACCCGTCCCCCGAATCAACACCGGCGCTTCGAGACGTCGCTGCAACACCGGATCGAGTGGCGGCGGTAGCGCATAGGGCGACGGATTCGAGGCCGGCGGGCCCGCAGCCAACGCCAGGCCGGAATCCGGGGCGCCCGCAAGCAGCGCCTGTTCCTCGGGACTTCCCGCCGCAACGAGTGGCGTATTCACCGCGGGCAGTGACTTTCTGGCCGGCGCCAAACCCAGCGGGGGCAACTTCATCTCGCCCTGCACGGCGGACGGCTTCACGGGCTGTGCGGCTTGCGCCCGCGTCTCCGCAACCCCGTGGTAGTACCAGGCGAGAAAGCCACCGCCGAGCAACGCCACGACACCGAGCGCCAATGCGTTCTGCACCTTCGACTGCAGCGATGCATACGAGCGCGCAACGACCGCGCCACGCCGCTCGCCGGCAATGCCCGCAGGTGCCGCAGACTCGGGCGTCACCGCACCGGCGGACGACACGTCGATGCTCACGGCTGCACCTCCCGCGTGTCGTTCGGGTCGAGCGTCCCGTTGCCGAGCCAGTGGCCGCTGCCCGCGTATCCGCGGTTCTCGACGCATCCGACCAGCCGCCCGCGCCGCAGCACGAACTTCGCTGCCACCCGATGCACCACCGCGGTCGTGCCCTCCGCGTGAAAATTCAGCAGCGACTCCGTGCCATCGGCATTGGCGACAAAGATCGCCGGCCACTCCCCGCGCGCGCTGAACGTGAGTCGCGTCTGTACGCCGTCGTCGCTCGCAGCCATCGGCTGCAGCCACGGCGAGCCGCAGTACCAGTAGTCCCGATTCAGCGGTCTCGGCAACTCGTTTGCCCTGGCAATCGCGGGCACAGGTGTCGCGGCGGGTGCCACTTCCGAGGGTGCGACCGGATACCGGAACCTGAGCGCAAAGATCGCCGTGCTGAGCGGCGGCGGCGCCTCGATCGTCCGGTACTCGAAGTGATACACCCGCCGCGACGATACCAGCGTCAGGTTCGTGGCCACGCGCGCCGCCTTCGGCTTCAGCAACACGTGCGCGCCCTCAGACGCCACGTCCACCGCCGCCGAGTCCCCGGCACCGAGCGCCACGAACCGCTCGCCATTCTCGAGCTGCAGGTCAATGTGATAGCCGACATACCCCGTGAGACTCACCACCTGATCGGGCGCATACACGATCTCGCGCACCCGCGGGTCGACCGATCCCGCCGGCGGCACCACCGACGCAATCGCCGACCCGGCCGCGAGAAGCGCGACCATCGTCGCGACGAGCCCTCTCACCGCGCAACCCCCGAGTTCGTCGACGCCGCCCCCGGCGTCACGATCTCAGGCTCCCGTCGGTACTCGAGCACCTTGAACCCGAGCGGATTCGCGGCGCGCAACCGATCGTCTCTCGAGGGCTCCCCATAGGCGTACTGCAGCGTCGCCACATAATGCTGCTCCTGCGCAGCGCCCGCCTCGCCCGTCGACCGCGCAAAACGCACCTGCGCGAGATCCCGCCGACCGCTGGCCGGAGAGAGAAACGACACCGCCGTCACCTGTACCCGCACGGTGCTGCCATCGGCATGTACGTTGAGCGGCGACTCAGGATTAGTGCGGTTCCAGGCGGAAGCCCAGGCCTGGTTCATCTGCGGCGTGTGAAAGGCACCGGTCGTCTCATAGTCCGCTTCCGCGAGCGCCGGCACGTACCGCTCGCGCGTGATCACGTACTGCGTAATGAGATAGCGCGTCACGGCTTCGCTCTCGGCGATCTTGCCCTTCAGCACCGGCACCACGTCGACCACGCCCGTCGTGTTATCGACCCGGATGACGAACGGCTCCACCGACGTCAACGGCGTGAGCGCCGCCACGGCGGCGACTGCCGTCAGTGCCACGGTCGTCGCCATACCGGCGATCACCCAGGCACGCCGCGCACTGCGCCGCTCCGCCTGCACCCGGTCGAAATCCCAACCACGCGCCGCAGCGAAGTACTCGGCCACTTCCGGTTCAGAGTGCATCGGTCTCGCTCTCTGGAACCGTCGCGTCAGGCGCGGCCCGCCCGGAGGGCTTGGCCGCAGGGATAAACGAGTTGATCGGCACCGCCTTGCCCCGGCACTCCGGCAAGCGCTCGGCGCCCGCGCAGCCCGCGAGCCCACCGCAGACCGCAAGCGCCGCCAGCACACCCGCCGCGCGCGCAAGGCTGCTGTGCATCGCGCTCACCCTCCCCTCCCTGCGCTGCGCCACACCGGCGTCACCTTTCCCGGCATCGACAGCGAACCGCCAGCGGAGCCCGCCGCGCTCGCCGTCCTCCCGGTTCCCCCGTTTCTCAACGTCTCGTAGCCGATCGCCGCTCGATCGAGCGCGGAGCGCGCCGCAAACGAACCCGCCTTGCCGACGCCACCCACGCCGAAGCTCGACAGCGTCACGCCACCCGCCAGCCGTGCGGCGATCGGCATCACCTGCCGCAGGATCAGCAGCACCAGTCCCGCCACCAGCAGCATGTCGAGCGCATCGACCGTCAGGATCGCCGCGCCCAGCTCCGCCGTCTGCTCCGCATAGGCCTCGACCACCGTCAGCATCAGGGAGGCCGTCAATACCGCCAGCACCCCGATCAGCGCGTAATTCACCAGCTGCGCAATCCAGTGCTCGAAGAACCGCTGCGTGGTCTCGAACAGCAGCAGCACGATGAACACCGGCCCCACGGCGAGCAGCAAAGCCAGCGCCACGCGTGCCAGCGCCATGAGAAACAGCGTGTACACGCACACCGCGCCCATCAACAGGTACACGATCACCGCGGCGAGGTAGTAACCCACGTCGCCGTTGAACACCCCGCCCTTGTCCCACAGGGTCGCCGCCACCAACCCACCCTGCTCCCACAGCGTATCGATGGTCGCGACCGGGTCCGCTGCCCCGGCCAGTCGCGCAGCCAGCGCCACCGGCGCGTTCAGGAACGAGTCGACCAGCACCGCGTTGTACTCCCACAGCCGCAGTCCCACGCCGAACACCACCACCAGGCGGACGATCCTGAGCGCCCCCGCCAGTACCGGCTCCTGGAGGGAGCCCTTCAGATGCAGGAACCCCCACACCATCACGTAGATGGCGGCGAGCGTCACCGCCGCCGGCTCGATCGCCTGCGCGGTCGCGGCGACGTGCGCACTCACATAATCGTTCAGACGATCCGCGAGCCACTGCCAGAACTGCGCAAACAACACGGCGGCTGCCTCCTGCTCGCACCGGACTCAGGGCAACTTCGGACGGAACCGCGACGCAAACTCGCCGTGTCCCGCAATCGCGGCTTCGCGCAGCTCCTGCGCCTGCGCCCACTGCTCGGCCTGCGATGCCTGGTAGAGCGTGGCGAGCTTCGCCTGCTCGTTGCCGAGCATCGCCTCCTCCGCCGCAATCCGCGCCTCCAGGTCCGCAATCGCCTTGGCATCGGCAGCGTCCCCGATCGCGTTCACCAGTTCCTGCAGTGCCTCGAACCGCTGTCCCGCGTTCGTATATGCCTGCTGCGCGGTCACGGCCGCACCCGCGGCCGCCTGGCGTGCCTTGAGCAGACTGTCGCGCTCAGGGGCCCCGAGCTCCGCCAGGCGCGCATCGCTCAACACCTTGCGTGCATCGATCCCCGCCTTCACCGCAGCACTCAGGTTCCCGTACGTGCCGCTCGTGCCGTCCAGCACCTTCAACATTTCCGCCCAGTCCGGGGGCAGGTAGTTGCGCTGCGTCTCGCTGGTCGGTAGCAGCGACTGCATGCCGCGATCACCGGTCAGTGCCGCGTGGGTCTGCTTCAGCTGGTCGAGGTGCGCCTGCATGCCCTCGATCTGCCGCTTCCAGTATTCGATCTGCACCATCAACTGCTGAATCGACGCCACGTCGATCACCGCCCACTGCGCGTGCGCCGGCGGCATCACCATCACGCAACCGACGATCACTCCCCACTTCCAGCTGTTGACGTCCATACCATTTCTCCTCTGCGGTCCGCGCCGCCTCGACGCCACAGACATCGCATAGCATCCGATCGCCCACCATCCGCCGGCTGGTCACGACCCCGTCGGGTCGCACGGCCCATTCACCCGAACCGAACACGCGAGCGTCTCCGCGCCGCACGTGCAGCACGCATTCGGGATTGCTGCAGAAGCACGCCCCGCGAGGCACCTCGAGAACGGGCGCATTGCGCGCGCCTTCGCGTTCGAGTCCTGACTCATCGATCGGATCCACCTGCAAGACCCTCTCCTCCGAGGCGCCGCTGTCGCGGCGCGAGCTGAGGCCTGCGCCGCAGCGTCCCCTACTTCCTGGCCTCCACCTCTTCCCGGAACCGCGGCAACCAGGCTTCCGGGGCTTCGCCCAGCTCTTCAATCAGAGCGGAGACGCGCTGCACGTTCTCGGCGCGCCCGGAAATCACATCGAGCTCCACGTCGAATCCCTTGAGATCCAGCTCGCAGACGATTCCCTGGAACCCCTGTTTCAGCAGGAACCGCCGCGACCCGGGCGCTAGCTGCCGACCCACCAGCTCGAATTCGCGCTCACTGAGTCCGAATCCCTCCACGTACTCGGCGTGCTGCGCTTCCGTGTTGGGAAAAAACACCTTGGTCGGCGTCTGCTCGACCAGCGTCCGTGCGATGGAGCTCATCAGCACGTCACTCGGGGATTGCGTGGCGAACGCCGCCACCGCATTCAACTTGCGCCAGGTCTTGAATCCGTCCCGCGCAAACCCCGCAAACGCCGGATCGCCGAGCAGCTTCGCGAACTCGTCCATCCACACCACCAGCCGCCGCCCATCGAGTGCCTGGCGCAGCAGGTGAAAGAGATAGAGTGTGATCGGCGTACGGATCGCCGGACTCTCGAGGAACTCCGTGACGTCGAACCCGACCACACTCGCCTCGCCCAGGCCCTGGCCGGCGGCCTCCGCCGGCCCGTCGAACACCCAGCCGTACTCGCCGCCCTCCGACTCGCACCAGCGCGCGAGCCGGCCATGCAACCCCTCGGCGTCGGTGGAATCCAGGAACTCCATGAACCGCGACAGCCGCCGGGAGGCGAGCGGCAGCGCCAGCGTTCCCGCAAGCGCCTGCTCGAGATCCGCCTCCTCCCGCACCGAGAGCGCGCGATCGCTGCGCGCGGCCAGCGCCCGCAACCACTCACGCAGGAACTCGCGATGCTGCGCACCCTCCGGAAGCAGCAGCGGATTGAATCCGGTCGGCACCCCGAAATTGAGCGGCCGGTACGACCCGCCCATGGCCCGCACCAGGATCTCGAGCCCACGGTCCTTGTCGAAGATCACCTGCGTCGCGCCGGTCTTTGCCAGCATCGCCACGCAGAAGCCGATGAACACCGTCTTCCCGGACCCCGTCGGGCCACAGATGAAGGTGTGCCCGGTATCGCGCCGGCTGCCGCCGTCCGCCTCGCGCGGATCGCTGGCGTGCAGCGAAAAGTAATAGGGCGAGCGCGCCGAGGTCACGAACATCGCCAGCGCCTCGCCCCAGTGATTGCCCGCCGCGCGGCCCACCGGGAAGTTGTGGAAGGGCGCGAGTCCGGCAAAGTTGCGACTCGTGATCGGTGCCTTGCGCGGCCGGAACCCGAAGTTCCCCGGCAGCTGCGCCCAGAACGCCGCCTCCATCGCCAGGTCCTCGCGTGCCACCACCATCCCGGTCTCGCCCAGCCACGCACGCGCCAGCGCCACCGACTCATTGAGCCGGCCCACCGACTCCGCCACCGCACTCGCATCGAATGCGGCTTGCGGTTCGGTCATCACCTGCAGCGTCAGGTGATGGTCCCCCATCACGAATTCGTTGCACGACAATTGATCGAGCGCAACCTTGAGCGCCTGCGCCTGGCTGATGGCGAGATCCCCCGAGTTGCTCATGCGGTGGTACTGCCGCGACAGCAGGCCCTGCGCGGTGGACTTCGGCAGGAACGCAAAGCTCTGTGTGAGGACGAACGGGAACGGCGCGGTGAGCAGCCGATTGACCATCCCCGCCGAAGTAGGCGTGGGATACTCCTTGATGCCGAGAAACGCGCCCAATCGCGTCTCGCTCGCCGCTCGGTACTCCATCGCCTCGGCACCGAACAGCAACCGCGAGGTCGGCAGCGCCTCCGCAAGCGGCACACGCGGCAGTGCCCACGCCTGCCGCTCGCCATTCAGCAGCACCCCGAGGAGCGACAGCAGCTGGCTTCGCTCTCCGCCGTTTACCGCGTCGGGCACCAGCCCCAGCGCCTCCGGCTCGTACGCCGCGAGCCCCGCCATGAGCTGGCTGCGCAGCTTCTCGCAGGCTTCGAGCGCCTCGCTCACCTCGCGCGTCAACCCCTGCTTGTCCGTACGCCGGAACAATGCGAGCGCCGCCGCACCCACCAGGGTCGGCTGCGGCCGGTACACGAGCGAGACGTAGAGTTCATTGACCATCAAGGTCTCGCCCGCGAGCCGCGTGCGATACCGCTCGTTCAGCTCCCGCGCGAACCCGGGCGGAAACTCCCCCGCCGGGTACCCCCGCTCCCGCCGTCGCAGCACGTGCACCCACACCGCCAGCTGCGGAGTCGCGAGATTGCGCCACAGCGAATTCAATCGTTCGTGCCGGGCATTGACGCTCTCTTCGTCCACCGACTCGAACGCCAGCCCCGACACCCGGAACGCCTGCACGTAATCGCCCTGCCCGGTACGCGCCACCGTCGGCGCCACGAGCGCGGTGTACGGAACGTGCCGCGCCGCGATCAGTTCCCGTCGCGCTCGCTCGAACGGCAGCGCGGCGGCACTCACAGCGACACCCGCCGACGGACCGGACGGTCCGAATACAGGCACGCGGGAACAGCCCTTCGCCTTCCCGACCTCGAAGGCAGATCAAGCGCGAGCGGGCTGTACGCCTGCGCCCGCCAGACACTCCGATTGCCGAACAACCCGGGCCCGCGGGTCTTGCCCCACAGCAGTCCCAGATCGAAGAACCGGGGCTCCGCGAGGCACAGCAGCCAGCACAGTCCGTGCACCGGCAGGCAGGCGAACAGCCACAGCAGATTGCGGGTGAGCAGGAACATCTCCACCGTCACCACCGCATTCACCAGCAACGCCGAGTACGTCACCCCGAACGCCATCGCGGGGCGCGTCACGCCGACGAACAGCACATCCGCCGTCACGCCGCCATTGCGCTCGGTGGCCACGACCGACTCACACGCCGAACATGCCGCGCACCCACGCCACGATCTGCGGCGCGCCGAACACCAGCACGATCCCGGCCACGCCGGTGATCGCCCAGGTCCAGCTGATGCGGTTGAACCAGGCAGCGGCCCCGAGGCCCATCACCGCGATCACCGCCACCGGCGTCAGGATCGCGAGGAAGCTCCCCTGGAACGCGCCGGCACCGGTCGAGAACGGGCTCGCCTGCGCGAACGCATCGCTCACCGCCAGCAGCAGTACCAGCGCCCCAACCCACGCACTCTTCTTGCGGAACATCGCGCCCCTCCTCAGCCAACGGACCCTCGACCGTGGCCACAGACTGCCACTCCAACCGTCCCGGGGAACCTCCACAATTTGACGTAATGACCCGGAAACCCGACTTGCCAGCAGCGCGAAAGCAGGCCCCCAGACAGACGCTCGGCGCGCCATCAGAAACTGGCCGAATCGGGCAGCGGACTATTTGCCGCGTTCACCCAGAAATGCCTGCCAGGGCCCGGCGGCAGCCGCCCTCCGCCACCGCCCGGCCGCGGTGGTCACGAATTCGTGACCCCGTGCACGCCGATCCCGGGCACACGCGACTAACGTCTGTGATGCCACGCAGTATTCCCGGAGCACCGGCGGCGCCCGGCCAGTGCATTGGAGACACCGTGAAATCGACCGCATCGTTGTTCGCCCTTGGCGCGCTGCTGATCAGCGGCTGTTCGACGACCATGAACAAGGACGAGTGCCGCACCGTGGACTGGCGCACCGTCGGCTACGAGGACGGTGTGGCGGGCCGCTCCGGCGAGCAGATCGGCCTGCACCGCAAGGCCTGTGCCGAGTATGGCGTCACACCCAACCTCGACGCATATCGAGCCGGGCGCGTCGAGGGTCTGCGTGAGTACTGCCAGCCACACAACGGCTATCGCGCTGGCGCAACGGGCGTGACGTATTACGACGTCTGCCCGGCCGACCTCGCCCCGGCCTTCATCGCCGCCTACGACTCCGGTCGCGAGCTCTACGTCCGCGAGCGCCGCGTCGCCGACACGGATGAACAAATCGAGGCCAGGCGTGCCGAGCTTGCGCGTCTCGAAGACGCGCTTGCACGGAACGCTTTCGACTTCATCAACCAGACGGCCACGCCGGAACAGCGTGCCGAGGCCGTGCTGGACACGAAGCAGGTCGCCGAGCGCATCGGACGGCTGAAGTCGGAGATCGACGCGCTCGAGCGGGACCGGGCTCGCTACGCGGACGATCTCGAGACCTACCGCAACACGGTCGCTGCCGCCCGCTGACAGGCTGTTGAAACGCGTCGTTCACAGGCCTGCTGGCACCGCGTCTCGCCAACTCACGTCCGGCAGCGACCACTCCCTGCCGATTCAGCAATCCCGGTTCGGCGCCGGATCCGGTTCTCGCGGCTCAGGCCGCCCTGCGCCGCTTCCCGATGGCTGCGTCGAGATCGAGCGTGGCCTGCAGGTTCATCCACAGCCGCGGCGTGGTGCCGCGTGCCTCGGCCAGATCCAGCGCCGCCTCTGCCGTGATGCCGCGCTTGCCCTTGATGAGTTCATTGAGCCGCGCTTTGGTCCAGCCCACCTCGCGCGCGAATGCCGCCTGCGACTTGCCCGCCGGCAGCACGAACTCCTCGAGCAGCATCTCGCCCGAGTGAATCGGATTCGCCGGCTGCAACGCTCGCTTCATGGCCATGCTCGTCACCTCCTCGCACTCAGTGGCAATCGACCACCGCCACGTCCTGGGCCCGGCCGTGATCCCAACGGAACACCACCCGCCACTGATCGTTGATGCGGATCGAATGGAACCCCTTCCATCGGCCATTCAGCGCTTCCAGTCGATTGCCCGGCGGCACCCGGAGATCCTCGAGCTCCGCCGCATCGTGCAGGTACAGCACCTTGCGACGGGCGATCCTCCGCGGGTTCTCGGGAAGACCCCGGGTCTCCTTCGACCG
>Ga0209048_10005111_pt1 | contig 12437 bp, 5 predicted proteins | sample FrelakmetCRP12CR_FD_187146 | JGI IMG/M metagenome (GOLD analysis project Ga0209048, IMG submission 187146) | Freshwater lake sediment microbial communities from the University of Notre Dame, USA, for methane emissions studies - CRP12 CR (SPAdes)... | ecosystem: Environmental > Aquatic >... | reverse complement strand
CGCGGCCACGGCCACCCGCGCGCCCGCCTGCTCGAGCAGCTGGCGCAGCGCCTCCAGCGTGTCGGCGTCGTCGTCGACGACGAGCACCCTCAGGTCGTTGAGGCTCACCACCGGACTGGCCAGGGCCGGCGGGCGCGACTCGGCGCGCGGGGCGGGTTCCCCCTCCAGGACCGGCCCCGGCTGGGGAAGAGGGAAGTCCACCGTGAAGACCGCTCCCTTCCCCTTCCCTTCGCTCTCCGCGGCCACCGCTCCGCCGTGCGCCTCGACGAGGTGGCGGACGATGGCGAGGCCCAGGCCCAGGCCGCCGTGAGTCCGCGTCGGGCTCGAGTCGGCCTGCCGGAAGCGCTCGAACACGTGCGGGAGGAACGACCGCTCGATGCCCGCACCGCTGTCCCGCACGACGAGCCGGACCCGGTCCACCTCCCGGAAGACCTGGACGTCCACGTGACCTCCCGAGGGGGTGAACTTGATGGCGTTGGCGAGGAGGTTCCAGACCACCTGCTGGAGCCGTGCGGGGTCGCCCCGCACCGCTCCCGCGCCGGGAGCCAGATCCAGCACGAGGGCGATGCTCTTCGCGTTGGCGGCCGGGCGCACGGTGTCGGCCGCGGCCTCGATCACCGCCGCCAGGTCCACCTGCCGGACGTCGAGCTTCAGCTGGCCGCGGACGATGCGCGAGACGTCGAGGAGGTCGTCCACGATCTGCGCCTGGGTGGTGGCGCTGCGCTCGATGGCCTCGATGGCCCGGGCGGTGGCCGCGCCGTCGAGCCGGCCGCCCCGCAGGAGGCGGGCCCAGCCCAGGACGGCGTTCAGGGGAGTCCGGAGCTCGTGGGAGACGGTGGCGATGAACTCGTCCTTGGCCCGGCTCGCGCGCTCCGCCTCGGCGCGGGCGTCCCGCTCGCGGACGAACAGCGCGCCTCGCTCCTGCTCGTGGCGCCGGCGCTCGGTCATGTCGCTGAAGACGAGCGCCACTCCCAGCACCTCGCCCCCCTCGCCGCGGATGGGCGCGGCCGATCCGCCCACGGGATACTCGGCTCCCGAGGCGGCGACGAGCCTCGCCCGGGCCGGCAGGGCGACCGGCCCACCCTGGCGCAGCGCCCGGGCGATCGGGTCCTCGATGGCCTCGCCGGTCTCCTCGTCCACCGCGCTGAAGACCTCGCTGAGCGGCCGCCCCACCGCGTCCGGCCCGCACCCGGTGAGCTTCTCCGCCACGGCGTTCATGAGCGTGACGGTGCCCACCACGTCCGTCGCCACCACGCCGTCGCCGATCGCGGCGAGGGTGGTGCGGAGCCACTCGCGCTGCTGCCGCTCGGTGTCCTCGGCGCGCAGTCGCTCGGCCTCGAGCTCGGCGAGCGCCTGCGCGTTCCAGTAGACGACCGCGGCCGCCACCACCACGGCGCTGATCACCACGAAGGACGCGCCCAGCAGGGCCTCGTACTGGCCGGCGCGCAGGCCGGCGACGAGGAAGATCCATCCCAGCCCGATGGGGATGACGAGGACGGCGATGGTGAGCCGCCGCGCCATGAACCCGGCGAGGCCGGGTCCGGTGAAGACCCGCATGAGCCCCGACTCGGGGCGCGCGAACAGGACGGCCGCGACGAGGAGCGAGAAGCCGATGCCGCCGTAGAACGAGACGCGCGTGTAGGCGGCGAAGCCCCGCAGCGGCTCGACACCGTAGGCGTACCCGATGACGGCCTGGAGCGGGACGAGCCCGGCGGCGAGCGCGAGCAGCTGGGACGGGCGGCTCTTCCGCGGGGTCACCACGTCGAAGAGCGCGAGCGCCACGCCGAGGAGCACGAAGGCGAGGGCGCTGTTCGGGGCCATCCGCCCGCCGTGGGAGGTGGCGGCCGCTCCGGGAGCGTCCTTCATGAGGATCTGGTCGATGGCGAGGTTCACCCCGGCCAGGTACTCGAGGAGCGTGAGCGCTCCGACGAGGGCCACCAGGGCGCCGGCCAGCTTGGCGAGGAAGCGGGCGCGCCTCCCGGTCCGGTGCGAGGCGAGGACGCGGCCGGCGAGGCCCGCGGCGACGAAGCAGATCGCCGAGTTCGCCTTGGTGGTCACCGTCCCGGGGATGCCGGAGCGCAAGAGCGGCAGGTCGAGCGCCCACCCGGCGAGGACCGCGGCGCCCAGGAAGGCAGCCGCCTCCGCCGAAGCGCGGGCCAGCATCTCCAGGGTCCGGGCCAGGCTGCGCGAGTCTGGTTTCATGGGGCGCTGCGAAGCACTCCGCGGCTCCCTTCATGTTCTCCCTGCGGGACCCGGATGGCAAGGGCGCCCCGGGCCCACCTCGAATGGACGCCCGGCGCCCCCGTGCTACGCTCGCGGGCGGAGGCCCCATGAGGATCACGCCGCTCGATATCCAGCAGAAGCGCTTCGACCGGTCCCTGCGAGGCTACGACCGCGAGGAGGTGGAAGCCTTCCTGTCCCTCGTCGCCACCGCCTTCGAGGACCTCGTGAAGGAGAACATGTCGCTCCGCGAGGAGGGGCAGCGCAAGGACGAGACCATCGCCGAGCACCGGAGCCGGGAGCGGGCGCTGCAGGAGACGCTCGTCACCGCGCAGAAGGCCAGCGAGGAGATCCGGGAGGCCGCCCGCAAGGAGGCCGAGATCTCCCTATCGGAGGCCGAGCTCCAGGCGGAGAAGATCGTGCAGGGAGCCCACCAGCGCTTCGTGCGCATCGTCGACGACATCCAGGAGATGAAGCGCCAGCGCGTGCAGTTCGAGGTCGGCCTGCGCTCGCTCGTGGAGAGCCACCTGAAGCTGCTCGCCGCCTTCCGCGACACGGGGGGCGAGGACCCGGTGGAGTTCCTCCCCGGACGGAAGAAGGGGTCCACCGAGGGATAGCCTTCAGTGGGCCTCGGCCCAGCTCTTGCCGCGGCCCACCTCGACGTCGAGAGGAACCCGGAGCTCGGCGGCGCCCTCCATCGAGCGGCGCAATAGCGCCTCGAGCGGCTCCACGTCGCCCTCCTCCACCTCCAGGACCAGCTCGTCGTGGACCTGGAGCAGGAGCCGGGCGCCGAGGCGCTCGCGCCGGAGCGCCTCGTCCACCCGGAGCATGGCCACCTTGATGATGTCGGCGGCGGTGCCCTGGATGGGGGTGTTCACCGCCATTCGCTCGGCCGCCTGGCGCAAGGCGGGGTTTCGGGACCGGATCTCCGGGAGCTCGCGCTTGCGGCCGAAGAGGGTCCTCACCATCCCTTCCTCCCGGGCCCGCGCCACCGTCCCGTCGAGCCAGGTCTTCACCCCGGCGTAGCGGGCGAAGTAGCGGTCGATGATGGCCTGGGCGTCGGGGCCCGGCAGGTCGAGGCGCTGGGAGAGGCCGTAGGCGGAGAGCCCGTAGGCGATGCCGAAGTTCAGCACCTTCGCGATCCGGCGCATGTCGGCCGTCACATCGCCCGGCGCCACCCCGAAGGTCTCGGCGGCGGTGCGCGCGTGCACGTCCTCGCGGAGGCGGAACGCCTCGAGGAGCGCCTTATCCTCGGCGAAGTGCGCGAGGATGCGGAGCTCGATCTGCGAGTAGTCGGCCGAGACGAGGAGCGACCCCGGCGTCGCCACGAAGGCGGCGCGGATGCGGCGCGAGAGCTCGGTCCGCACGGGGATGTTCTGGAGGTTCGGGTCCTGGGAGGAGAGGCGCCCGGTCGCGGCCCCGGCCTGGTTGAAGGTGGTGTGGATGCGCCCGTCGGCGGGGTCGACGAGCAGCGGGAGCGCGTCGACGTAGGTCCCCTTGAGCTTCGCCAGCGAGCGGTGCTCGAGGACGAGCCGCGGCAGGGGATGCTCCTCGGCGAGCTTCTCGAGCACGTCCTGGTCCGTCGAGGGCCCCGTCTTGAGCCGCTTCAGCACCGGAAGCTTCAGCTCCACGAAGAGCACCTGGGCGAGCTCCCGGGTGGAGGCCACGTTGAAGGCGTGCCCGGCCGCCTCGTGGATCCTCTCCAAGAGGCCCTGCATCGCCTTGCCGAACTCCGAGCTCATCGCCTCCATGGAGCCCCGGTCCACCGCGATTCCGGCGGCCTCCATGCCGGCGAGGACGGGGACGAGCGGCCGCTCCACCTCGCCGTAGAGGCGGGTGAGCCCCTCGTCCTCGAGCGCGCCCAGGAGAGCGCGGGAGAGGTCGGGCAGCACGGCGGCGGCGGCTCCCGCGTGCGCGGCGGCCGCCTCCACCTCCATCTCCTGGAAGGGCGGCGGGTGCCGGCCCGGACCCTGCGGAAGGGGTGGAAGCTCGATCCCGAGCCGCTCGCGGGCGACGTCGGCGAGCCCGTGCTCCCTCCTCGTCGGCAGGAGCAGCCGGCTCGCGAGCTCCGTGTCCGCCCCGTTCCCGGCAGGGGCGAGCCCGAGGAGCCGGAGCGCGTGAAGCTCCGACTTGAGGTCGTGGGCGTGCTTCGCGACCTCCGCGTCCTCGAACAGCGGCAGGAGGCCCTCGCGGACGTCGGAGAGCGCGAGCTGCGCCGGAACCCCAAGGTAGCGATGCCCGATGGGCAGGTACCAGGCCCGCCCGGCGGCCGCGAAGGCGAGGCCGGCGGGTGCCTCGGTCCGCGGGGCCGGCGTCGAGAAGGCTGCGCGGAACCCGACCTCCCCGGCCCGGCGCGCCTCCGCCACGGCCCGGTCGAGCTCGGCCCTGGTGGAGACCACTTCCGTCCGCTCCGCCCTGACCGACGGCGAGGGCGCCGGCAGGTCCTTCAAGAGCCGCGAGAACTCCAGCTCGGAGAAGAGGGCGCGCGTGCGCTCGGCGTCGACCGGCCGGCGCTCGAGCTCCTCGACGCGCTCCCGCAGGGGAAGGTCCTCGCGCAGGGACACGAGCTTCCGGTTGAGGCGGATGCGCTCCGCGTGCGCCACGATCCTCTCCCTGAGCTTCTCGCCTCCGCGGGAGACGGCAGCCGGGATCTCCTCCGGCCGCGCGAGCAGCGCCTCGACGGATCCGAAGTGGCGGATGAGGGCCGCCGCGGTCACCTCCCCCACCCCGGGAACTCCGGGCACGTTGTCGATCTTGTCGCCGGTCAGCGCCATGAGCTCGACCACCTCGGTGGGCTTCACGCCGAGCTTCTTCTCCACCTCCGGGGCCCGAGTCCAGCCGCCGCGCCCGGCGGCTTCCGCCATCGGGTCGTAGAGCTCGATCCCCTCGCCCACCAGCTGGGCGAAGTCCTTGTCCCCGGTGACGATGACGACCTCGAACCCCTGCTCCCGGGCGCGCCGCGCCAGGGTGGCGATGACGTCGTCGGCCTCGACTCCGGGCTCCTCCAGGAGGGGCACGCTGAGCGCGCGGGCGACCTCCCGGACGAGCGGGAACTGCCGGGCCAGGTCCTCGGGCGCGTCGGGGCGGTTCGCCTTGTAGGCGGGGTCGAGGTCGTTGCGAAAGCTCTTTCGCCCCGCGTCCATCACCAGCGCCGCATGGGTGGGCGCGTGCTCCCGCAGCGCCTTGAGGAGCATGGTGGTGAAGCCGTACACGGCGTTCGTAGGAACGCCCTTGGTGGTGGAGAGGTGCGGGATGGCGTGGTAGGCGCGGAAGACGAAGCCGGAGCCGTCGATGAGCGTCAGGGTGGGCAAGTTGGAATCTCCGCCCGGCGCCCCTCCAAGGGCGGCGGCCCGGCCAAGGCGGGCGCGCCCTCTCGCGCGCCGGAAGCCAAGCTAGCAGATGGCTCCCCGGCTCGAAAGCGCGCCCGATTCAGCGGATGGTCTTCTGGTCGCCGATGAGCACCGGCGGCGCCATGAAGAGGACGTCCCCGGTGTACGTGAGGTAGAAGACCTCGCCGAGCGTCTGCGACGACGAGTCGGTGAAGAAGCTCTTGTCGAACGACGTCGCGTAGGTCGGGGTCGAGACGTTCGGCGGCCTGGCCGACAATGCGCTCATGCCCGAGAGGGTGGTGAAGGCGAGCACTGCGCCGCGCGTCGGCAGCGCCCCGGCGGGGCACGGTCCCGCCGGGCAGATGACGGCGGGGCGGAAGCCGACGAGCGGCCCGGGCTGCATGGGATCGGTCATCTCCGGGTACCCCGGGTAGCAGGCGATGTTGCCGGGGCAAGGGTCACCGTAGTTCGGGGGAGCGTAGGGGCCGCCCGGGTAGAAGAGGCGGCGCGCCTTGCGCGCGAGCACGAGCTCCTCGCAGTTCTCGGCCGCCCCGCAGAGCGCGTCCTCCGGCTGCCAGGCGAGGTTGAAGCGCTTGCCGAGCTCGGGACGCCCGGCGTAGCCGAGCGAGGCGGAGGCGAGGATCAGGCCGGACGCCCGGATGCTGCCGGCGACCGGGGTGTAGCCGCCGGGGGCCGGCGTGACGGAGCTCTGGACGAGGCAGGTGGCGAAGGAGTTCGCGGGCTCGATCTGGAGGGCGCCGCCGGGGTAGTTCACCGGGTCGGGGTCGAGGATCTTGACGATTGTCCACTCGTACGCCGGCAGCGTCGTCCCGGGCGTCAGGGTCCCCGAAAGGCAGGTGCTCGTATCGGCGCTCGGGAAGAAGAGGACGATGTCCCCGTTCGGAGGAGAGGCGGGTGCGGGCGGGCCAGCGTGGATGCCGAGCCAGGGGTCGGCGACGATGGCGCCGATGACCCAGTCGGCCTCGCCCGCGGGCGGGACGCCGGGGTTCACGGGCTGCTGGATCGCGAGGTAGAGCTCGCCGGTCGCCTTCCTCCCGTACACCCCTTGCAGGAGGCCCAGGCCCGGAAGGACCCCCTGCCAGGTGAGGGTCCAGGTGTCGGTGGGCGTGAACCCGGGCCAGACGATGATGGAGTTGTAGAGGTCTCCGTTCAGCACGGCGAGGCCGGCGCCCGGCGGGGGATCGAGTCCGAGCCCGGGAGGATCGTAGAGGGCGATGTAGTTGCCGTCCGGCGAGCTCGCCGGCGGCACGCTGAGCGCGCTCGACACTTGCGTCTGGGTGAGCACGTTGTCGAGGAGGTAGGTCGTGTCGGGAGGACCGTATCGCCCCAGGTCCTGGATGTAGACGAAGCCGTTGCCGGTCCCCACCGCGGCCATGGCCGTCGTCCACTGCACGAAGGTGGGGAGCTGCATGACCGCGAGGGCCTGCGGGACCCCGAACTGGTTCACGCCCACCGGGCAGGTGCTCGGCGGGACCGTGGTGCACTGCGAGCCACCGGTGGCCGCGGGCAGGCCCACCGCCAGGGAGAGCGCAGCTGCCGGCGCGTAGAGGGGCGCCCGGTACGGCTGCCGCGGCACCTTCGGGCCGATCGGCGAGGGGCCGGGAGCGGGGTCGGCCGCGAGGCCGCCGGCCGCCGGGTCGAAGGTGACGACCCCGCAGTTGATGCGGGCCGTGAAGCCGCAGCCCGCCTGGCCGCCCGCCGAGGAAGCGGCCCCGGTGGGAGGGCCCGTGCCGGTCACCGCGTAGACGCGGAGCTGCGGGGCGTCGAAGTCGAGCGTGCTCGCGGCCTTTCGCTCGCCGAGGATGGCCGCCGCCACGGCGATGGTGGGGCCGCGGCCGTCGAACCCTCGCACCGTCCAGCTCGCCGCGTCGGCGGCGCTCACGTCCACCTCGGCGATGCCGAGCACCTGCCGGCCCGCAGAGTCGGTGATGGTGTCGCTGGTCGCGACGTAGGCGTGGATCCGGTCCGGAGAGGCCGCCAGTGCGAGCGGGTCGAACCCGAGCACCTTCACGGTGGGTGCTCCGGCGAGGGCGACCGACCCGTCGGGGCTGCGGGCGAAGTCGAGGACGACGAGCTTTCCGCCCAGGCCGTCGGTGCCGCCGGCGAAGCCGACGATCACGCGCGCCACGCCCGGCTGGGCGCTCCATACCGGAGGCTGCGCGGAGGCCGGGGTCCCCGGGACGGCCGCTCCCACCATGGAGATGATCTGGCTGCCCGGCCCGGCGATCCCGGCGAGATCCCAGGTGGTGATGACGCCGTAGGCGAGGGGGTTCACGCCGCCGAGCCAGGTCGCGACGAGCTGCACCTCCGAGCCCCCGCTCGACACGACGAGCACGTCGGCCTTGCCGTCGGACAGCGAGGCCGAGGCGAGGTGGACGGGGCGCGGCAGGGTGGGAACCGCGAGCGGCGCGTAGATCGCGGGCGCGGGCACCGGCAGGTCGGCCTGCGGGTCGATGATCCGGAGCTCGTCGCCCCGGGTCGCCGTCACCGCGAGGAGCGGCACGAGGTTGCCGGCGTTGCCGGAGTTGACCGGGCCGACGCCCATGAACGCCACGACGGACTGCGGGCCGCGCAGGTCGGCGAGGACGCCCGTCCCGCTCGAGTGGCAGGCGGCCGCGCCGGCGGCGAGCGCGATGAGGGGCAGTGCTCTCACTGGGCACTCTCGATGCCGATGCGCTTCACGAGCACGAGCTTCGAGGGGGAGCCGGGATCGACCTCGAGGATGCTCACGAAGCTCTGCTCGAAGGAGCCCACGTACAGCCTCACGCACTCGCCGCCCAGCCGGCAAGGCGACGGCGGGTAGCAAGTGGCGGAGCCCTGGGGGTTGGGGCAGAAGGAGCTCGTCCAGGCGAACGAGTTCACGGTCCGCTGCGACGCGAGAATCGGCTGCACCGCGAGGCCGAAGCCGCCGCGCCCGAGGAGCGGCGCGCCGGTCGCGGGGTTCAACCCCACCACGCTCACGATCTGGCCGGCCTCGTCGTCGTAGAGCACGAGCGTCGACTGCGTGTCGCAGGTGACGGCGACGAGGTCCCGCCGGCCTGCGGGGCGGGGAGGCAAGACGCGGACCTGCCCTCCGCCGAGGCAGCTGTTCACCGCCCGGTCGAGCACCATCGTCGGCTGGTTGAAGCCGTTCGGCGTCAGGCTGAAGACCGCGAGCGCCCCGCCCTTCGGCACGACCGCGCCCGCCTGGTAGAGGATGTCGGCGTCGATCTGCTCGAGCTGCACGTAGAGCCGGGTGCCGTCGTTCGAGACCGCCATGTCCTGGGTGAGGGCACCGCGGAGGTAGGCGGCGAGGTCGACCTGGCGCACCCTGGCCGAGGTCAACCCGTTCACCGTCACCGCGGGGAGGCTGAGCGGCTCGATCCAGCGCAAGGGCTGCGTGATCCCGAGCTGGGTGCTGAGGAAGAGGCGACCCCCCGAGGGGTCGAAGGCGGAGGTGTAGGTGTTCGGCGACGCGAGCACGACCGTGTCGAAGAGGCCGTTCGCCTTCAGGTCGAGCCGGGTGAGGATCCCCTGGTTGTTGGCGGCGCGCAGCTGCGTCACGTAGGCGTTGGCGAGCGAGAGCCCGGCCTGCGTGCTGCACACCAGGCCGACTCCGTAGGGGTCGAGCACCTGCACCGGCAGGTCGATGGTGCATCCTGGCCCGCAGACGAGCTGCCCGCCGTCGTTGAGCCCCAGGGTGTAGATGGCCTGGTTGTAGCGGGACGAAGTGATCACCTCGGCCCCCACGTTCGCCGCCTGGAGCGCCGGGGCGAGGGTCGGGCACCCGAACCGGCACGTCGGCCAGCCCGGCGGACAGCCGGGCTCCGCCACGACCACCTCGCCTCCGAAGCTGCCGATGTTGTAGGTGCTCAGGACGGCGAGCACCCCGTCCGTGGCCGTGTCGTCCGAGGCGTCCGGGTCGACGGAGAGGATGGTTCCGCCGCTCTGCGGGTCGTAGCGGAGGTCGAAGTTCGTCGAGACGACGACGAGCGCGGTCTTTCCCGAGGGCAGCTGGTGGGCGCCGATCCCGGAGGGGAAGTAGAAGCGATCGAGGGGCGCCTGCGGCACCGGATAGGAATCGCGGCAGCCCGCCAGGGCGATGCAGGCCATGACTGCGACTCTCTTGACGAATCTCAACACTGGGCCGCGAACCCTAGCCCTCGCCCCGCCGGACGGTCAAGGGGAAACCGGGCGTCCTTCCGCCGCAACAACCGGCAGTTCCGCCTGGATCTTCCGGAAGTCGGCCACGTCGGCGAAGAGGTCGGAGACGCGCTTCATGAGCGCGAGCCGGTTCGTCCGCAGCGCGGCGTCCTCCGCCATGACGAGCACCTCGTCGAAGAACCGGTCGACGCTCGGCTTGAGGGACGCCATGGCCCGCAGCACGCCCGGCCAGTCGCGGCGGCGGCGAAGCTCCTCTGCCTCGCCCTCGACTCGCTCGAGCTCGCCCGCCAGCTGCGACTCGGCCCCCTCCCCGAGGAGGGCCTTGTCCACCGGGGTCGAGCCGGTCTGGCCCGCCTTCTCCCGGATGTTCGCCACGCGCTTGAACGCGACCGCGAGCGGCACGAAGTCCGGCCTCGCCTTCACCTGGGCGAGCGCTTGGAGCCGCTCGCGTCCGTCCACCACGTCGTCCGAGCCGGCGGCGAGCACCGCCTCGACCAGGTCGGCGTCGAACTCCTCGCTCCACAGGGCCTTCACCCGCCCGCGGACGAAGTCGAGCACCTGCTCCGCCACGACGGTGCGATCGGCCGCGAGCCGGACGCCGGCGAGCGAGTCGAGCGTCTGCTCCACCGCGGTGGCGAGCGAGAGGTGGTACCCGCGGGCGAGAAGGATGCGAAGGCTGCCGATGGCCGCGCGGCGCAGGCCGAAGGGATCGGCGGCACCGGTGGCCTTCTCTCCCACGGCGATGATGCCGACGAGGGCGTGGAGCCGATCGGCGAGGCCCACCAGGGCACCGAGATCGCCGCGCGGCATCTCGCCCGCGGCGCCCACCGGCCGGTAGTGGTCCTCGATGGCGTCGGCGACCTCCGGCTTCAGCCCTTCCAGGCGGGCGTAGTGGCCGCCCATCGTCCCCTGCAGCTCCGGGAACTCGCCCACCATGCCGGTGGTGAGGTCGGTCTTCGACAGGCGCGCCACCTCGAGCAGGTCCGGGACGAGGGCTTCCTTCCCGATCGAGCGAGCGAGAGAAGTGGCGATGGCCCCGATGCGGTGGACGCGCTCGAGCTCGGTGCCGAGCTTCGCCTGGTAGGTGCGGCGCCCCAGGTCCTCGATCCTCTCCCGCAGCTTTCGCTTGCGGTCCTCCTCGAAGAAGAAGCGCGCGTCGGAGAGGCGCGCCCTGAGGACCCGCTCGTACCCGTGGCGGGCGAGCGCCGGGCTCCGCAGGCGAGTCCCGGACACGGCGATGAAGCGGTTCTCGAGCCGCCCCTTCGCGTCGGTGACGGCAAAGTAGCGCTGGTGGTTGCGCATCTCGGAGATGACCACCTCCGGGGGGAGCTCGAGGTTCGACTTCTCGAAGGTGCCGGAGACGGCGGTCGGGCTCTCGACGAGGAAGGTCACCTGCTCGAGGAGATCGTCGTCGGGCCGGACCCTGCCCCCGGCCTTCTTGGCCGCCTTGGCGAGCTCCGCCACCACGGCGGCGCGCCTCTCCACCGGGTCGACGAGCACGCGCGCTGCGCGGAGCCGCTTCACGTAGTCGTCGGGGGTCCCGGCAAGCGCGATGGCCTTCGGGGCCTCGAAGCGGTGGCCGAAGGTGACCTTGCCGCTCGTCACCGAGCCGTGGCGGACCCGGATGGGCTTGCCGCCGAGGAGCGCCGCCATCCAGCGCACCGGCCGCGCGAAGGTGACCTCGTCGTCGCCGGACCGCATCGCCTTCTTGAAGCGCAGCGAGGCGACGAGGCCCTCGAGGATCCCGGGGATCACCTGCTCCGCCTTCTTCCCCTTCTCGACCCTGGTGACGGCGAGCCGGGTGCCCTTCGGCGTCTCCGCCCGCTCCAGGCTCGCGACCTCGACTCCCTGGCTCCTCGCGAAGCCGAGGGCCGCGGCCGTCGGGTTGCCGGAGGCGTCGAAGGCGTGCGCGACTGGCGGCCCGAGCGCCTGGCTCTTCGCATCCGACTGCCTGGCGGCGACGTCGCGGGCCCACACCGCCAGCCGGCGCGGCGTCCCCACCGCCTTCACCTCCCCGTGGCCGAGCCGGGCTTCGTCGAGCGCGCGGGCGAGGTCCTCCTCCATCTGCCGGAGCGCGGGCGGGACGAACCCCGCCGGGATCTCCTCCGCTCCGATCTCGAAAAGTAGATCCGCCATGGTCGCCCTCCCCTACCGCCGCGCCTCTGCCGCCGCCCGCGCCGTCCGGGCCGCCTCCACCGCCTGTGCTCGCGCCTTCGCCGGCAAGAGCGGGAACCCGAGCTCCTCTCGCGAGAGCAGGTAGCCGCGGGCGCACTGGTGCGCGAGCGCCCGCACCCGCCCGATGTAGGCCGCTCGCTCGGTCACGCTGATGGCGCCGCGCGCGTCGAGAAGGTTGAAGGCGTGCGAGCACTTCAGGCAGTAGTCGTACGCGGGGAGCGGGAGGCCGACGGCGATGAGCCGCTTGCACTCCGCCTCGTAGGTGTCGAAGAGCCCGAAGAGCATCTTGGGATCGCTCTGCCGGAAGCTGTACTCGCTCATCTCCACCTCGTTGCGGTGGAAGACCTCGCGGTACTTCACTCCCTTCACCCACTCGACGTCAAAGACGTTCTCCACGTCCTGCAGGTACATGGCGATGCGCTCGAGCCCGTAGGTGAGCTCGGCCGCCACCGGCTTCACCTCGAAGCCGCCCGCCTGCTGGAAGTAGGTGTACTGGGTGATCTCCATCCCGTCGCACCACACCTCCCAGCCGAGCCCCCAGGCGCCCAG
>Ga0209048_10005110_pt1 | contig 12437 bp, 9 predicted proteins | sample FrelakmetCRP12CR_FD_187146 | JGI IMG/M metagenome (GOLD analysis project Ga0209048, IMG submission 187146) | Freshwater lake sediment microbial communities from the University of Notre Dame, USA, for methane emissions studies - CRP12 CR (SPAdes)... | ecosystem: Environmental > Aquatic >... | reverse complement strand
GATCGCCGCGACTTCGCCGTGCAACGTCGTCTCGCCCCAATCCACAGCGGCCGGTGCGCCGGGGCGGACCTGTGCGGCCGCGTCTGCCGGCACCTGGGCGATCACGTACAGCGAAGTGGGATCGAAGACTTCCAGCAGGACATCATTTTGCGCAACCAGCTCGCCGGGGTTGTGCAGCCGCTCAGCGACCACTGCGGCGAATGGGACCCGCAGCGGGACGGTGCGCGCACCCATATCCTTGCGCAACCGCCGCGTGAGCTGGCGCTCGTCGTTCGTCGGTTGCGTCGTCTCTTCAAGCAGCGTGAAGCCGCGCAACGCCGCCTCGTTCTCGAACGTGATCACCTGCGCAGCAACTTCATTCTTGGCCAGGTGATCGCCGGGACGGACGCTGAGCGTGGTGATGCGTCCGGCCACCGGCGACGCCAGCCGCAGCGCAGACTGCGCCGCGGTCTCTCCGGTCACCGTCAGGATGTCGGCCATGTCGCCGCGTTCAACGGGCGCGACGCGGACGCGGATCGGTTGTGCGGCCGCCGACTCCGGCGGCTCGGCGGGACCTGAGCAACTAGTGAGGGCGCAGCTCAGCAGGAGCGCACAGGCCAGGCGGCGCGGCGTACGATTGACGATCGCCAGCGAGGGAACATGGGTCATGGCAACGCCTCTCCGAGGATCTGGTACTGCGTCGCCACCGCCAAGCGGTAGGCGAGCTGGGCGTGCGACACGTTGACCCGGGCGTCGACGTGCTGGGCGAGCGCATCGAGGACTTCCAGGAGGCGCACGTTGCCGCCGCCGAGGTAGCGCGCCCGCATCAGCTGGAACGACTCGGCGGCGCGCGGTACGGCCCGTTGCCAGGCGGTCAGGTCCGCCTGCGCCCGCCGCGCCTCGATGGCCGCACGCGCCAGGGCGATCACCACAGTTTGCCGCGAGGCCGCGGCGTTCGCTTCGGCGCCATTGGCATCGGCGACGGCAGCGGCGATGCGTGCCGCCGTGCCGCCGCTATCGAAGATGGGCAGGTTGAAGCCGAGGAGGAATTGGCCGCCGCCGTTGTGCGTGAAGGTGTATCCGGGATCGATCCCCAGGGCTCCGCCGCTCGCGGTGATGTCGAGGTGACCACGCCATTCGCTGCGGACAGCATCAGCGTCGCGCCGCGCTGCTTCGACGGCGGCGTGCGCGTCGACCATGACCGGGCTCGCCTCGATGCTGGTCGCGCCGCCATCGACGACCGACATGGGCTCCGGCTCCGCCAGCGCTGCGGTCTCGATCGGCGTCCCGGTCAGGGTGCTCAACTCGTCACGTACCGCATCGAGCTGGGCCGACGCCGTACGATCCGCGGCGTGCGCCGCCTCGCTCGCCAACTGCGCACGCAGGACGTCGTTGTGGGGTACCAGCCCGAGGTGTTCTTGCCGCTCCAACAGGTCGGTGTACGCACGTAGCGTGCGCAGCGTGTCGGCCTGAATGCCCACCTCGCCCTGCGCCGCCACGCCGGTGAAGTAGGCGGTGCGCACCGCCAGCGCGACGTCAGCCTGGCTCTGCCGTTCCTTCGCGCTGGCGCTGCGCAGGCGTGCCCGCGCCGCAGCGAACTGCGCGTCACGCAAGCCGCCGTCGAGCAGCGTCGTGGCGACCGTCAGCAGCGCCGCCGTGCTGCCGCCGTTCGTGATGGCTTCGTCGAAGCCTGCGGCCAGTCCGTACTGGGCTTCACCGAACAGACGTGGCGAGTACGCCGCGCGCGCGGCCCGCAGCCGCGCCGCCGCCGCATCGACGCCGCGCGTCGCGGCGCGGGCAGCTGGCGAGCGCGCCAGCGCGAGACGGACACAGTCGTCGACTGTCTGGGCCTCAGCGGCGGCCGCAGCTCGCACGGCCACCACGCTCAGCAGCCACACCGCGGGCGCCACCTTCTGCAGGTGAACGAGTCGAGCCATCGGCCACACTGACGCTTGATTCTATCAGCGGAGCCCTAAACACCGCGTGAATTGAAACTGAATTTTCATTCATCCAAGATTTGCCGATCCTGTGTTTGAAGGTCGGCCCTCGTCGGTAGCAGCAGGAGCTTCTCACTGGTCCCGGGTCCTTGGTTACTAGTTACTGGTTACTCAAACTTCGGGCTTGACACTTCGCCCGCTCATGGGGACACTGAAATGCAACATTCGAGGTTCAATCAGGGGTCCAATCAGGTCCGCCGCCGGCGCACCGCCGTGTCGTCACCCTGCAATGTCGCCTGAATGTGACCTAGCTCGGTAGTGAGGAGGACAACGATGGCTTTCACTAGGGTAGTCGCCACAGTCGTCGGGCTCGCCATTTTCCTGGTGCTCGCCTGGAACGAGGGAGCTAGCGAGGCAACGTCCTACAGCGTCGCGTCGTTGCAGGGCCGGTACGTGTATCATCTCGATCCCGCGACCAGCTTCGGTGGCACCGTGCTGGGTGATGCGGGTGGAGTTGCAATGGCCCTTCGCCAAAGCGTGATGCGAGTGGGCTACATCGACTGGGATGGTCTGGGCAACGTCTTGAACGCACGGGCATTTACCGTGACGGACGACAACAGCGGCGACACCATCGTGATTGATTACAAGTGGACGGGGACGTACACGGTGAACCCCGACGGCACTGGAACCCTCACCGCCACGACGGCAACGACAACCGACAGCGGTTGTACTCCAGTCCAGGCGCCGGGGAAATGTGCGACGATCTTGACCGGCACCGGCGCTGGGCTCGAAACCTACAGCCTGGTGGTCGGCAAGCGCTACAACACTGTATCGCTCGCAGAGACGGACCATGTAGCGGCGCCGACTGCGATCCCGACCGCGGTGGCGACGGCGATCCCAACAACGGTGCCAACCGCAAGTACGACCCCGGTGCCGACTGCGATCCCAACAGCAGTGCCGACTGCGATCCCAACGGTGGTGCCGACCGCGATCCCGGCCGTGGGGGCAAAGATTTTCTTGAACGGCGAGGCCGTCCGGCAGTTCCGCGTCACGACACCGTACTTCTTTACGACCGGAGCTTTGCGGGTGCCGTACAGGTTCCAACTCAGCCCTGCCACGAGCTTTGCCGCGATCGCCCCCGGCGACCCGGGCGGCGTCGCGGCAGCGCCGCGGCAAGACTTCATGCGCGTCGGCTTCTTTGCCTTCAACGGGCTGGGCAACCTGAACACCTCCGCCACACTCGCAACGAGCGACGACAACACCGGGTCGACGATTATCCTCAACTTCAACTCGATCGGGACCTACACGATGAACTCCGACGGGACGGGGACGATCACCCTGACACCAGTGGTCAACGACACGAGCTGCACTCCGGTGCAACCTATCATCGGGACGTGTGCAATGTTCGAGCCCGCGCCGCAGACGTTCGCCTTCGCGTTGAGCAAGTCGACACAGAAGATGTTCCTGATATCGACGAATACCGCTACGGGCGCGAAGATCTTCCTGCTCGGCAACGCTCAGGCCCAGTAAGTTCGTCACTCGTAGCGGAGCGCAGCAATCGGATCGAGGCGTGCCGCCTTGCGGGCCGGGTAGAACCCGAAGAATACGCCGACGGCGCCCGAGAAGAGGAACGACCCGACCACGGCGACGGGCGACAGCAACGTCGGCCAGGCGGCAAGGCGTGAGATCAGTTCGGCGGAACCGATACCCAGCAGCATGCCGGCGAAGCCGCCGGCCATGCTCAGGACGATCGCTTCGACCAAGAACTGCAGCAGAATGTGCCGCCCCTTGGCGCCGACGGCCATGCGGATGCCGATCTCACGGGTGCGTTCGGTCACCGACACCAGCAAGATGTTCATGATGCCGATGCCGCCAACCAGCAGCGAGATCGAGGCGACACTGAGCAGCAAGTTGGTCATCACCTTGCTCGCAGTCTCGGAAGCCTTGGCCATGTCGTTGAGGCTGCGCACGGTGAAGTCGTCTTCCTGATTGGGTTGGATGCGATGGCGGTCGTGCAGCAGGGCGGTGATCTGCTTGGACGCTTCGTCGATCTGGTCGGTGGCAATGGCGGAGGCGAAGATCATGTCGACGCTGCCGAGGAACTGCGTGCCAAGGACGCGGCGCTCCGCGGTGGAAAAGGGCATGATGACCACGTCGTCCTGATCCTGTCCCCATGACGTCTGTCCCTTGGACTCGAGCACGCCGACGACTTGGAAGGGAACATCCTTGATCCGCACCTGGGCGCCCACCGGGTCTTCTCCCGACCCGAACAAATGATCCACGACCGTGCGGCCCAGCACCACGACGCGGTTCGCCGCATCTTCGTCGCGCTGCGTGTAGAAGCTGCCGGAAGCGACCGGCCAGTCGCGGACGCTCTGAAACGATGGCGTCGCCCCTTGCGCCGCCGTCGACCAGTTCTGATCGCCGTAGATCACCTGCACGACTTGGCGCTTGAAGTACGTGACATCCGCTATCGCCGGGCATTCTCTCTTGACGGCGATGGCATCGGCCGTGTTGAGGGTCGATACACCACCCCATCCGGAGCGCACGCCGGATGACGTTGTGGCGCCGGGAATGATCATCAGCAAATTCGTTCCCAAGCTGAGGATCTGCTTCTGTACAGCTGCGTCGGCGCCCTGGCCGATGCTCACCATCGTAATGACTGCGGCAACGCCGATGATGATGCCGAGCATGGTCAACACCGAGCGCAGCTTGTTGCGCCGCAGCGCGCGCAGCGCGGTGCGCATGGTCATACGCAGGAGCTTCATGCGTCGACACTCCCCGCTGCCGCCTTCTTCCTGACGCCCTGTTGCACATCCGACACGATCAGCCCGTCACGGAAGGTGAGGACGCGGCGCGCGTAGGTCGCGATGTCCGGCTCGTGCGTCACCAAGACGATCGTCAGGCCGTGATCCTCATTGAGGCGCCGGACGATCTCCAAGATTTCCTGGCTGGTGCCGGTGTCGAGATTCCCCGTGGGCTCGTCGGCCAGCAGGACCGCGGGTTGAGTGACCAGGGCGCGCGCGATGGCGACGCGTTGCTGCTGGCCGCCGGAGAGCTGGCTGGGCAGATGCTCCTCGCGTCCGGTCAAACCAACGGCCGCGATCGCGTCGCGCGCGCGTTGGCGTTGCTCGCGCAGCGGCACGTCGCCGTAGAAGAGTGGCAGCTCGACGTTCTCGATCGCGCTGGTCCGCGGGATGAGGTTAAAGCTCTGGAAGACGAAGCCCAGTTGGCGATTGCGGATGGCGGCGCGCTCGTCGGCGGACAACGTCGAGACGTCATTACCGTCCAGCCGATAGGTACCGCGCGTCGGCCGGTCGAGACAGCCAACGATGTTCATGAACGTCGACTTGCCCGAGCCGGACGCGCCCATGACGGCGACGAACTCGCCGGCAGCGATGTCGACCGACACGCCGCGCAATGCTTGCACCGCAACGTCACCGAGCTCGTAGACCTTCCAGACGTCGCGCACCTCGATGAGCGAGTGGGACATGACTCAGCGAAAACGGCGGCCGGCAAATCCCGGCGGCTGCGCAGGCTCCTGCTGCTCGACGCGGCGGAAGGCAACCGCCAGCTGGTCGCCGGGGTGCAATTGGTCCGAGAGGAGTTCCGCATACTGATCGTTGCGCACACCGAGATGCACCTCGACGTGGCGCAATGCGCCATCGGCATCCAACGTCCACACCCTCGGCGTGCCCCGCGGTGTGCCATCGGAGCCGGGACGTGGGGTGGCCGCCACCTTCTTGCGCTCCGGGTTGAAGCGCAGTGCGCGCACCGGGATGCGAACGACGTCGTCGCGTTGCGCCGTGACGATGCTCACCGTTGCCGTCATTCCCGGCTTGAGCTTGAGGTCCGGGTTGTCGACGCCGACCACGACATCGTAGGTCACAACGTTCTGCACGGTCGTGGGTGCGTTGCGCACTTGCACGACGGCGCCATGAAAAGGCTCGCCCGGATAGGCATCGACGGTGAACGATGCCGGCTGACCGACGCGCACCTCGCCGATGTCCGACTCGCTGACGTTGGAGTCGACCTGCATCTTGGTGAGATCCTGGGCAATCAAGAACAACGTCGGCGTCTGAAAGCTGGCGGCGACGGTTTGCCCGACGTCCACGTTGCGCGACACGACAACCCCATCGACGGGCGACAGGATATCGGTGAATGCCAGGTTGATGCGCGCCTCCTGCAACGACGCCTCGGCCTGTTGCACCGCGGCTTGATCGAGCGCCAGCTGCGCCACCGCCTGATCGTAGTCACTCTTCGCCGTGTCGAGGTCGTTCTGCGCAATCAGGCTCCTGTCGCGCAGCTCGCGGTTGCGCTGCAACGTCAGCTTCTTGAGCTCGAGGTCGGCGCGTGACTTGAGCACCTTGGCGCGGGCATTCGCCAACGCCGCCTCAGCACTGAGCACCTTGACCTGAAACGTCGCGGGATCGATCTTGGCGACGCGCTGCCCCTTGGTAACGGGCGAGTTGTAGTCGGCGAAGAGCGCTTGAATCGGTCCGGAGACATACGTACCGACCTGCACCGTGGTGACCGGGTTGACCGTACCGGTGGCGGTGACCGTCGATGCGACCGCGCCACGATCGACGTTCTCGGTCACGTACCCGCTGTCCGCCTCACGCGCGGCACGTCCCCAGTAGAGGTAGCCACCAACGGCGACGAGGACCGTCGCCGCGGCAAGCGCAAGTTTCCAGGCGCGCGACATGGTAACCGCGATTAGAGCTAACAGCGGGCGCGCGGTGCCGCAACTGTCGGAAATTGCGAATTGCGGATTGCGAATCGGGGATTTATGAAGCGTCTTCTGCGCAGCATGCCGCGGTGCCCGCCGCACCCATGGTCGCCGTCGCCTACACCGCCGATCAGTTGTGGACAAGAGCTGAGGTCGGCGAGCGTCGACTTGCGGGTGGCCGTCGAAGGCGATATGGCTACCCATATGAAGACGACCATCGAGATATCCGATCCACTGCTGCGCGAGGCGCGCGCACTGGCCGCGGAGCAGGGGCAGACACTCCGGCAGGTCGTGGAGGCGGGTCTGCGCCACGCCCTGGCGGCTCGCAAGGGGAAAAAGAAGGCATTCCGCCTGCGCGACGCGAGCGTCGGCGGCAAGGGCCTGCGGAAAGGGTTGCGCTACGACGACTGGGGCAAGATCCTCGATCTCGCCTACGGAGATCGCGGGTGATCGCAGTCGACAGTAATGTGCTCGTCTATGCGCACCGCCGTGACTCGCCCTGGCACCGCGAGGCGTCGCGCTGCCTGACCGCGCTCGCGGAGGGGCGTGCCGCATGGGGCATTCCCTGGCCGTGCGTGCATGAGTTTCTCAGTATCGTGACGCACCCGCAGATCTATCAACCACCCTCGACACTGCAGCAGGCGCTCGACCAGGTACAGTGCTGGTTGGAGTCTCCCACGGTCGTGACACTCGCCGAAAGCGAGGGCTACTGGGAGGAGCTGCGCCGCTTGCTCGATCGGGCGCGCGTCGCCGGCCCCAAGATCCATGACGCACGCATCGCGGCGTTGTGCCGCCTGCACGGCGTGCGCGAGCTCTGGACCGCCGACCGCGACTTCAGTCGCTTTGCCGAACTCGTCACCAAGAATCCATTAGTCGATTGATCGTTTACCTGTCTGTTTGTTTCAGAGGCAAACGGGGTAGCGGTCCCCCTCCTCTGACCCAGCGGCGCAAGACCACCGCAGCACGGCGCGCCCGTCGTCGAGCTGGACAGGTCTCATCGCCAGTTTGACTTTCGGGAACAACACTTCCATTCTGCGACGCACAATGGAAGTTCTTCCCCGATTCTTCAAGGCACCGGCCGGCAGCTTCTTTCTCTTCGGGCCACGCGGCACGGGCAAGTCCCTGTGGACGCAGACCACGTTCCCGGATGCGCTGCGCATCGACCTGTTGGACCCGCACACCCTGCGCCACTACAGCGCGCGCCCCGAGCGGCTGCGCGAGCTGGTCGACGGCAACCCAAGCGCCGGCGCGCTGGTCATCGACGAAGTGCAGAAGGTTCCGGAGTTGCTGCCGGTCGTCCACCAGCTGATCGAGCGGCGCCGCCGTCTGCAGTTCATTCTCACCGGGTCGAGCGCTCGCAAGCTGAAGCGTTCCGGCGTCGATCTCCTGGCGGGACGTGCGGTGCTGCGGACGCTGCACCCGTACATGGCTGCCGAGCTGGGTGAGCGTTTTGAGCTCGAGGCTGCGGTGCACCGCGGGCTGGTGCCCCTCGTGGTCGGCGCCAGCGACCCTGCCGATGTCCTGCGCGCGTACGCGGCCCTCTACCTGCGCGAGGAAGTGCAACTGGAAGGACTCGTGCGCAACGTTGGCGTGTTCTCACGCTTCCTCGAGTCGATCAGCTTCTCGCACGGCTCGGTGGTAAACCTGAGTGCCGTTTCACGCGACTGCCAGGTCGAACGCAAGACGGTGGAAGCCTACGTCGCCATCCTCGAAGATCTGCTGCTGGCGTTTCGTGTGCCGGTCTTCACCAAGCGAGCCCGCCGGGCGGTAGCGGCGCATCCGAAGTTCTACCTGTTCGACGCCGGGGTCTATCGTTCGCTGCGACCCGCCGGCCCTCTCGACCGCCCGCAGGAGATCGATGGCGCGGCCTTGGAGGGCTTGGTCGCGCAACACCTGCGTGCCTGGATCGCGTACCGTTCGGACGCGCACCAGCTGTACTATTGGCGCACGCGCTCAGGAGTGGAGGTCGACTTTGTGGTGTACGGCGGGACCGGGCTTTGGGCGCTCGAGGTGAAGAACGCAGACCGTGTGCGTCGCGAAGATCTCCGCGGCCTCACTGCGTTCCGACACGACTACCCCGAGGCGCGCGGTCTGCTTCTGCACCGCGGTCCCGAGCGCTTGCTGATCGATGACATCCTCTGCTGTCCAGTCGACACGTTCCTCCGCTCGCTGCGCCCTGACGTCGGCATCGGGGAGCCCGCCCCGGGGCGCACACACGCGACGCATCGCCGTCAGAGGAAGTAGAGGCGGAATCAATGGTCCCGGTGGCCTACTCACCTCGTCGATTGCCTCGCAAAGCTCGGACAGCCACGACTCGAACCAGGCGGCCCGAGTCTGCGGTGGGGACGCAGAGCGCAGCATGTTCGCTCTGCGTTTCTCTTGCCAACCGCCAAGAATACCTTGGTCCGCCACCTGATCGACGGCGGAGGCCGTGGGCGCGGCGAGGGTTCTGCCGCCGACCCACCCACTTCGCTACGCCGTCGCGCGTGCCGCCGCGCGGCCGCGCCAGCGTTGGCGCAACGTGCGGCCGCTCTGCACGAAGGCTTCGAGATACGTGTAATACACCGGCGTCAGGTACAACGTCACCAGTTGCGAGAATAGCAGCCCTCCCACCACCGCGAGGCCCAACGGCCGCCGCGCGTCGGCGCCGGCGCCGAAGCCGACGGCGATCGGCAACGCGCCGAGGAGCGCCGCCATCGTGGTCATCATGATCGGACGGAAGCGGATGACACACCCCTCGTAGATCGCCTCGATCGCCGCTTTGCCTTCGCTGCGCTGCGCGTCGAGGGCGAAGTCGATCTGCATGATGGCGTTCTTCTTCACAATGCCGATGAGCATGATCACGCCGACGAAGGCGTAGATGTTCAGCTCGGAATGGAAGAGCATCAACGTCATGAGCGCGCCGAAGCCGGCGGACGGCAGCCCCGACAGGATGGTGATCGGGTGGATGAAGCTTTCGTACAAGATGCCGAGGACGATGTAGATCACCAGAATGGCAGCGACCAGCAACAGCCAGAGCCCGGACAGTGACGACTCGAACGCCTGCGCCGTACCCTGAAAGCTGGTGGTGAGCGTCGCCGGCAGTGTTTGCCGCGCGATGGCCTCAATCTTGTCGACCGCGTCGCCCAGTGACGAGCCGAGGCGCAGGTTGAAGGAGATGGTTACGGCCGGCAGCTGCCCGGCGTGATTCACCGTCAGCGGGCCGGTGTTCTCCGTCAACGACGCCACCGCACTCAAGGGCACGAGCTGTCCCTTCGACGAACGGACGTAGAGGAGCGACAGCGCGTTCGGATCACGCTGATAGACCTCCTCCAACACCATGATCACCTTGTACTGGTTGTTGGGCGCGTAGATCGTCGAGATCCAGCGGTCGCCGTAAGCGCTAAACAAGGCGTTCTCGATTTGCTCCGCGGTCACACCGAGCGTCGAGGCCTTGTCGCGGTTGATCACCAGGTTGACCTGCGGGTTCTGGTTCTGCAGGTCGCTGGTGACATCCGTCAGCTCCGGCAAGGCGCGCAGCCGCTGCTCCAAGGCCTGCGCGTTGCTGTACAGCTCCTGCGTGTTCGGGCTCTGCAGCGTGAACTGGTACAAGCTCTTCGTCAGCTGCCCACCAATGCGGATCGTGGGCATCTCCTGCATGTACACCCGCATCCCCGGAATCACCCCGACCTTGGGGCGCAATTGCAGCATGATTTCTTGGAGGCTCGGCCGTTCAGAGTGGTTCTTCAAATGGATGAACATGCGGCCCTGGTTCACCGTGCTGCCGGCGGACGCGTTCGCTCCGACGACGGTGGAGAAGAGCACCAACACGCTCGGATCTTGCCGCACGATGTCGGCCACCGCTTGCTGGTACTTCGCCATCGCCGAAAACGAGATCCCCTGCGCCGCCTCGGTGATGGCGAAGATGGCACTCTGGTCCTCGTTGGGAATGAAGCCCTTAGGTATGTGGACGAAGAGATAGGCGGTGGCCACCAGGATGATCAGCGACACCGCCATCGTGGCTGGCCGGTGTCGCAGCACCCACTGCAGGCTGCGCTCGTACAAGCGCAGCAAGCCGTCGAACAGACGTTCGGTGGCTGCATAGAAACGGCCGTGCCGTTCTGCGGAAGGCGGCTGCAGAAAGCGGCTGCACAGCATCGGCGTCAGGGAGAGAGAGACAAAGCCCGAGAGCAGGATGGCAATGCAGATCGTCACTGCAAACTCATGGAACAGCCGGCCCAGGATGCCCGGCATGAACAACACGGGAATGAACACGGCGGCCAGGGACAGGGTCATCGACAGGATGGTGAAGCCGATCTCCTGCGAGCCATCGAGCGCCGCTTGCAGCGGTGACTCGCCCATCTCCATGTGGCGCACGATGTTCTCCAGCATGACGATGGCGTCGTCGACGACAAAGCCGATCGACAGCACCAGCGCCATCATCGACAGGTTGTCGATGCTGAACCCCAACGGGTGCATCGCCGCGAACGTGCCGACGATCGACAGCGGCAACGCCAGGCTGGGGATGATGGTCGCGGAGATGTTGCGCAGGAAGATGAAGATCACCAACACCACCAGAATCAGTGCCAGGATCATCGTGAACTTCACGTCCGTGAACGAGCTGAGGATCGACTCGGAGCGATCAAACAGGATGTGCAGCGCGACCGACGGCGGCAGCTGGAGCTGCAGCTGCGGCAGCAACCGCTTCACTTCGTCGGCCACTGCGACGGTGTTGGTCCCCGGCTGGCGCTGGATCGCCAGCACGATGGCGCGTTGCATCTTTTCCGCATTAGCAAACCACGAGGCCGTCTTGTCATCCTCGACGCTGTCGACGATCGTGCCGAGCTCTTCGAGACGCACCGGCGATCCCTTGCGGTAGGCGACGATCACCGGCCGGTAGAGTGCCGCTTCCGTCAGTTGACCTGTCGCCTGCACCGTGAAGCGCCGCTGGCTGCCCTGCAAGACGCCGGTCGGCAGGTTGACGTTCGCGGCGCGCACCGCCTGCTCGACCTCGTCGATGCCAATGCCGCGGCTGGCCAAGGCGCGCGGGTCGAGCTTGATACGCACTGCATACTTCTGCGCGCCGAACACCTGCACCTGCGCGACGCCGCTGACCATGGAGATGCGCTGCGCCAGCAGCGTCTCCCCGTACTCGTCGAGCGTCCACATCGGCAGCGTGGCGGACGTCAGCCCGAGGTACATGATGGGCTGATCGGCTGGGTTGACCTTGCGGAAGGTCGGCGGGCTCGGCATGTCCGGCGGCAGCAACGGCGACGCCTGCGTGATCGCGGTTTGCACATCCTGCGCCGCCGCATCGAGGTTGCGGCTCAGATCGAACTGTAACGTCACCTGCGTCGTGCCGAGTGAGTTCGCCGAGTTCATCGATGACAGGCCGGCGATGGTGGAGAACTGCCGCTCGAGTGGCGTGGCGACGGACGACGCCATGGTTTGGGGGCTGGAGCCCGGCAGGCTCGCGGTGACCACCAACGTCGGGAAGTCAACGTTCGGCAGATCGCTCACCGGCAGGCTGCGGTAGGCCATGCTGCCGAAGATGAGGATGGCCACCATGATCAGCGTGGTGGCAACCGGGCGGCGGATGAACGGTTCGGCGATGTTCATCAAGCACTCTCAGTTGACGGAGGCGGGCGTGGGATGGCCGTCGCTGCCGTCCTTGATCTGCACCGTCATGCCGGGGGCCAGGCGGATCTGCCCCTCGGTCACAACGCGCTCGCCGGCAGTGAGTCCCTGTGTGACGACGATCTCCGACCCGGTCCGAGTGCCCGACACCACGGGGCGGACGACCGCCGATGAAC
>Ga0209048_10005109_pt1 | contig 12438 bp, 14 predicted proteins | sample FrelakmetCRP12CR_FD_187146 | JGI IMG/M metagenome (GOLD analysis project Ga0209048, IMG submission 187146) | Freshwater lake sediment microbial communities from the University of Notre Dame, USA, for methane emissions studies - CRP12 CR (SPAdes)... | ecosystem: Environmental > Aquatic >... | reverse complement strand
GGCCGCCTCCATGACCTCGCGGTCGCTCTCGCTGCCCATGACGATGCCGACCAGCACGGGCTCCATCTGGATGCCCTGGAGGATCGTCTCGACCTCGGTCTGGACCTCTTCCACGTCAAGCTCCTCTCGCTCAGCCGGCGGACCCGGCCGGGAACAGATCGAGTTCGCCGGCCGCCGCCTTCACGGCGCGCGCGGCGATGTCCGGGCGCACCTGCGCTCCGTCGAAGGTGATCTTGCGCACGGCTGCGTAGGCGCGTGCGCGCGCGGCGGCGAAGCCGTCGCCGAGGGCGCTGACGGCGAGCACACGGCCGCCGGCCGTGACGACGTCGCCGTCTTGCCGGGCCGTGCCGGCGTGGTACACGGTGACGTCGTCCATGGCGTCGGCTGCCGCGAGGCCGCTGATGACGTCGCCCTTGTGGCTGCTCGCGGGGTACCCGGCGGACGCCATCACCACGGTGACGCACTCCTGCGGCTTCCAGGCGGCCTTCACTCCGGCGAGCTCCCCGGAGGCGCCCGCGGCGCATAGCTCGAGCAGGTCGCTGTCCAGGCGCGGCAGCACCGCCTGCGTCTCCGGGTCGCCGAAGCGGCAGTTGAACTCGAGGACCTTGACGCCGGCATCGGTGACGATGAGGCCGGCGTACAGCACGCCCCTGAAGGCGATGTCGCGCCTGCGCAGGGCCGCGATCACCGGCTCGGCGACGTGTTCCATGGCCGCGTCGATGGCCTTCTGCTCGAAGCCGGGCACGGGACAGTAGCTGCCCATGCCGCCCGTGTTGGGCCCCTGGTCGCCGGCGAAGATGCGCTTGTAGTCCTGCGCCGGTGCCAGCGGCACGGCGTGGCGGCCGTCGCAGAGGACGAGCAGCGAGACCTCGGAGCCGGCGAGGAACTCCTCGATGACGACGACGTCGCCGGCGGCGCCGAAGTCGCGCGTCACGAAGCAGCTCTCGACCGCCGCCCGGGCTTCGGCGAGATCGTTGCAGATGATGACGCCCTTGCCGGCGGCCAGGCCGTCGGCCTTGACGACCAGCGGGTACGGTCCCTCAGGAGTGAGCGCGGCGAGCGCCGACGCGTGGGTCTCGTGGCGGCTGTACGCGCCCGTGGTCACGCCGCCCTCGCGCATCACCTCTTTGGCGAAGACCTTACTGCCCTCGAGCCGCGCCGCGTCGCGGTTGGGGCCGAAGACGGCGAGGCCGTGCTCCTCGAACAGGTCGCAGATGCCGGCCACGAGCGGCGCCTCGGGGCCCACCACGGTGAGGTCGACCTGCTCGCGGCTGGCGAAATCGAGGAGCGCCGGCAGGTCTTCGGCGCCCACGCCGATATTGTCCGCGATCTCGGCGGTGCCGGTGTTGCCGGGAGCGCAGAAGATGCGCTCGGCGCGCGTTGACTGAGCGAAGGAGTGGACGAGGGCATGTTCCCTGCCGCCGCCGCCGACCACGAGCACCCGCATGAAGCCTCCCGAAAAACGGATGGCACGGCGCCGGCGGCGCTCCGCCGGCCCGGCCTGACGCCCGCAAGTCTACTCGCGGCGGGGCGGCGGCGGAAGGGGGTCGCTCAGCCGCCGACCTGCAGGCAGCGCATCGAGACCGTGCCGTTCTGGATGCCTTCGTGCACGGTCAGCACGTCGTCTCCATCAGCCTGGACGGCGAGGGCGTAGAGCAGCGGCAGGTAGTGGTCCGGGGTGGGCGCCGCCATCCTCCCGAGCGGGTGCTCGAGGTAGCCGACGAGGTCGTCGTGGCGCCGCTCGGCGACGCACTCGGCGACCCAGGCGTCGAACTCCGCCGCCCAGGCGGCGACCGGCGCATCGTCGTCCCAGTCGATGATGCCGAGGTTGTGGACGATGTTGCCGCTGCCGACGATCAGCACGCTCTCGTCGCGTAGCGGGGCGAGACTGCGGCCGAGAGCGTAGTGCTCGGCCGCCGGGGCGGTCACGTCGAGGCTCAGCTCGAGGACGGGCACGTCGGCAGCCGGGTACATGCGGATGAGCGGCGCCCATGCCGCGTGGTCGAGGCCGCGCTCCGCAGGCGCGGCGCGCCCGCCGCTGAGCGCGCGCACGCGCGCGGCCACGGCGGGCGACCCCGGCGCAGGGTACTTCTTCTCGTAGAGCTCGTCGGGGAACCCGAAGAAGTCGTAGATGGTGAGGTTGCGCGCGTCGGCGCCCACGGCTGTCCCGCGCGTGAGCCAGTGCGCGGAGACGACGAGGATGGCCGCCGGCCGGGGCAGGCGCGCCGCCAACGTCTCGAGGTCGCGCGTGTAGCCGTTGTCGGCGACGATGTTCAGCGGCGAGCCGTGCCCGATGAACAGGGCCGGCAGACGGCCGGGCAACCCTACACCGCCCCGCCGCGCCCGATGCTCCGCGGCAGCACGATGGTCTCGTCGCGTCCCGGCCCCACGGCGATGAACTTCACCCGCGTCTTCGTGAACTCGGCGATGTACTGCACGTAGTCGCGCGCCGCCTCGGGGAGGTCCTGCCACGCCTCGCACTCGCGGATGTCCTCGGTCCAGCCGGGGAGCTCCTCGTAGAGCGGCTTGGCGTGGTGGAAATCCGTTTGGCGCAGCGGGAACTCGTCGAGGACCTTGCGGCCGGCCTTGTAGCGCGTGCAGACCTTCAAGGCCGGCAGGCCGGCGAGCACGTCGAGCTTGGTGAGCGCCAGGTGCGTGATGCCGCTGAGGCGCACGGCGTAGCGGAGCGCCACCAGGTCGAGCCAGCCGCAGCGGCGCTGGCGGCCCGTGGTGGTGCCGAACTCGTGACCGACCTCGCACATGGCGACGCCGGTCTCGTCGAACAGCTCGGTGGGGAACGGACCCTCGCCGACCCGTGTGGTGTACGTCTTGGCGACGCCGATCACGTGGTCGATGCGCGTGGGGCCGACGCCGGTGCCGGTGCACGCCGCGCCGGCGATCGGGTTGCTGCTGGTGACGAAGGGATACGTGCCGAAGTCGATGTCGAGGAGCGCGCCCTGGGCGCCCTCGAAGAGTACGTGCTTGCCCTGGTCGAGGGCGTTGTTCACGAGAAGGCTCGCGTCGCAGATGAAGGGCTCCATGCGCTCGCGGTAGCCCAGGAGCTCGTCGGCGACCTGGTCGGGGTCGAGCACGCCGATATCGTAGCGCTGCAGCAGGAAGTTCTTCTCCTGCAGCGCCGTCCTGACCTTGCGGCGCAGGATCTTCTCGTCCAGCAGGTCCTGCACGCGGATGCCGATGCGCGTGTACTTGTCCACGTAGCATGGGCCGATGCCGCGGCCCGTGGTGCCGATCTTGAACTTGCCGAGCTGCTGCTCGTTGGCTCCGTCCAGGAGCAGGTGGTACGGCATGATCAGGTGGGCGTTGCCGCTGATGCGCAGGTTGTCGCCGCTGATGCCACGCGCGCGCAGCGCTTCGAGCTCGCCGAAGAGGATGTGCGCGTCGATGACCACGCCGTTGCCGATCACGCAGGTCTTGGCCTCGTACAGGATGCCCGACGGGATGAGGTGGAGCTTGAACTCCTCGCCGTCGCGGACGATCGTGTGGCCGGCGTTGTTGCCGCCCTGGAAGCGCGCCACGAGGTCGGCCTTCTCGGCCAGGAGGTCGGTGATCTTGCCTTTGCCCTCGTCGCCCCACTGGGCGCCCACGACCACGGTACCGGGCACGTTACCCTCCGTTCAGGATGCTTCTCGCGGCGATGACGCCGGCCGCCGAGGCCTGGACCAGGCCTCGCGTGATGCCGGCGCCGTCGCCGACGGCGTACAGGTTCTTGACGGGCGTCTGCAAGCCTGCGTCGAGCTCAGGTCGAGCCGAGTAGAACTTGACCTCGACCCCGTACAGCAGCGTGTCGCGCCCGTTCACACCGGGCGCGAGGTTGTCCATGGCCTCGAGCATATCGAGGATGTCGCGCAGGTGGCGGTACGGCAGCACGAAGGCCAGGTCGCCGGCGGTGGCGCCCGTCAGCGTCGGCTGGACCGTGCCTCTGCGGATGCGGTCCATGGTGCTGCGATGGCCCTGCTGCAGGTCGCCCAGGCGCTGCACGATGATGTCTTCGCCGAGCAGATTGGCAAGCCGCGCGATGCTCTTGCCGTAGGCGATGGGGTCGTCGAACGGCTCGGAGAAATCGGTGCTCACGAGAAGCGCGAAGTTGGTGCGGTCGGTCTTCGCGGCGGCGTAGCTGTGACCGTTCACGGTCACCACGTCGCCGTAATTCTCGAGCGACACCTCGCCGTAGGGGTTCATGCAGAAGGTGCGCACCCGGTCGTCGAAGCTCGGCGTGTAGTAGATCAGCTTGCTTTCGTAGAGGGTCGTCGTGAGCGGTTCCATGATCGCCGCCGACGTCTCGACGCGCACGCCGATGTCCACCGGGTTCGTGCGCAGCTTGATGTGCAGGCGTTTGCACTCGTCCACCAGCCAGCCGGCGCCCTCGCGCCCGGGGGCGACGATGACGGCGTCGGCGGTGAGCCTCGTGCCGTCCTCGAGCAGGACGCCGGTGGCGCGCAGGTCGGTCTCGCCGGCACGCTTCTCGGCGAGGATGCGCTGGACCATGACGCCGGTGCGCACGGTGATGCGCTCCTCCAGCTCCCCGCGCATGCGCGTGAGGATGTCGTAGGAGCGCTCGGTGCCCATGTGTCGCACCGGCGCGGCCACGAGCGTCATGCCGTGGAGCAGCGCCTGGCGGCGGATCCTGTCGGCCTTCTTGCCGCCGCCGTGCACTTCGTCGGTGGCGCCGTACTCGAGCCAGATGCCGTCGACGTAGTCGATGAGCTCGCGCAGGCGCTCCTTGGACACGAAGTTGTCGAGCCAGCCGCCGACCTCGGTGGTGAGCGTGAGCTTGCCGTCGCTGAAGGCGCCGGCGCCGCCCCAGCCGCAGGTGATGTCGCAGGGCTCACAGCCGCTGCACACGCCGGTCTTGCGCGCCGGGCAGGCGCGCCGGCTGATGTCGGGGCCGCGCTCCACGAGCAGCACCTGGGCGCCGTCGCGGCGCACGAGCTCGAGCGCGGCAAAGATGCCGGCAGGGCCGGCGCCGACGACGATCACATCGAAACGGGTGCGCGCAGTGTCCATGACAGAAAGGCGGGGGAGGTAGAGAGAAGGGCAGAAGGTAGTTCCCTTTTCGGGATGATACCCGCAGGGCGAACGCATGACAAACGTGACGCGTCTCGAAGATCGGCAGAGGAGGGATCCTCAAAGGCTCTGGAGGGAGATATGGAGACTCGGAGACCCACGAAGCGCGGCTTGCTGCATCCCGGCGCCGTGGTCGTGAGCGTCACGATGGCGCTGGCTTCGGCCGCCGTACTCGTGGCCTGTGGCGCCACGGCGGGGAGCTCGCCGGCGCCGTCCTCGCCAACGCCGGCGGTGTACACGTCGGCCGACAGCGGCGCCACGGTCCAGGCGAGCGTCGGCGAGCGGTTCACGGTCAGCCTCGCGGAGAACCCGACGACCGGCTACACGTGGGACATGAAGGCCGGCCCCGGCCTGACGCGGGTCGTCGACAAGTTCGTTGGGCCCAGCCCCTCCCCCTCACCGCTGATGGGCGCGGGTGGGACGCGCTCCTGGGTCTTCAGAGTGGACAAGGCGGGAACGCTCACCCTGACCGGCCTCTACGTGCGGCCGTGGGAAGCCAACGGCAAGAGCGCGGCTGACTTCTCGCTGACGATCAAGGCACGGTAGAAGACGAGCGGCGGGAGGCGGGCGGAAGAGCCGCCCGCCCGCCGCCCGCTTCGCTTCAGCTCAGAAACTGCTTCTGCGACCACCCCTCGGCCTTGAGGAGGTCGTCAGCGATCGCGTAGTAGTCCCCGGCTTGTGAGAGCCACACGTGCCCCACCGCCTTCACGCCGGTCGGAGGGGCGAGTGTACCCGCCGACAGGTAGACAAGCTCCTGGCCGCGAGGGTCCCAAAAGAGGCCGGCACCGCACTCTCGGCAGAGACCGCGGTGGATGTCGGACGTCTCGTCCTGCGTCGACCGGTACCACTTCAGACCCAGGTCTTCCGTCGTGACGAGGTGCTCGCGACAGGTGGAGGCGTAGGCCGACAAGTGCCTGTAGGCGCGTTCGCATCCTCGGCCGCCGGCGGGTACGCTCGCCGCACCAGCGACTCGTGAGGTGATCGATGGACGACCCCGTCCTGCGACGGCGCAGCATCCGCAAGTACACGGACCAGCCGGTCTCGGACGAGCACGTGGAGCGCCTGCTCCGTGCGGCCATGGCGGCGCCGTCCGCCGGCAACCAGCAGCCCTGGCAGTTCGTCGTGATCCGTGAGCGCTCCCTGCTTGAGGCCATCCCCGAGGTGCACCCCTACTCCTCGATGACGCCGAAGGCGCCGCTCGCCGTCCTTGTCTGCGGCGACCGCACCCTGGAGCGCTGGCCGCAGTACTGGGAACAGGACTGCGCCGCCGCCACCGAGAACCTGCTGATCGCGGCGACGCAGCTCGGCCTCGGGGCCGTGTGGCTGGGTGTGCATCCGCTGGAGGACCGTGTCGACGGCGTGCGCGCCCTGCTCGGCATCCCCACGCACATCACCCCCTTCGCCCTGGTGCCGGTCGGCTGGCCGGCCGAGGTCAAGGCGCCCTCCGACCGCTACGACCCGGAGCGCGTGCACCGCGACCGCTGGTGAGCGCGACAGTTTGCCTCGCCGCGAGCCCGGGTACTTCCGCTAGCGACCCGTGACGCGGCGGGCGCCGCCCTCCGGCCCGGCGCCGGCGAGACAGGCTCCGCCCCACGGGTCCTCGAGCGGAGAGCCAAGCCATGCGGAAGGGGTGAGCAGTGTCCGGACCTCAATGGGTCCCCACCATCGACGACAGCAAAGTGCGTGACGGCGCCTGCGTGCCGGTCTATCCCAAGGGTGTCGGCGTCCTCCTCGTCAGGGCCGGCGACGAGTTGTTCGCGATCGCCAACAAATGCGCGCACATGGCGTGCCCTCTCGAGGGAGGCAAGCTAGACGGAGACGTCATCACGTGCCCGTGCCACGATTGGCGCTTCGACGTGCGCTCCGGGCAGTTTCTGGATGCGCCCGAACTCAGGATCGGCACGTTCGCGACCAAGGTCGAGGACGGCAAGGTCCTCGTGCAGCTGAAGGGGGCGTGACGATGACCGATGAGGTTCTTGTCTACGCTCTGAGCACGTGCCCCTGGTGCCGCAAGACCAAGCAGTGGTTCACGGACAGCAGGATCGAGTTCCAGTACGTCGACGTCGACACGTTGCCCGACGAGGAACAGGACGAGGCCGCCGAGAAGGCTTACAAGCTCAGCGGCGGCCGGCGCTTCCCCGTGGTGGTCATCAACGGCGAGGTGATCGTCGGGTACAACCCCGACAAGTTCCTCGCGCAGCTCAAGGGTTGGGGGGGCTGAGCCGTGGGCAGTGCCGAGCGCAAGGAATCCCTGCGCTACCTCTTCGAGCGCGTCGTCGATCCGCTCGGCTACAAGTTCACCCCCGACGAGGAGCTCGCGGACTTTCTGCTGGAGCAGGAGGTCAAGCTTGAACAGGACCACGGGGCGCCGTTCTGCCCCTGTCAGGGGCGCACCGGCGTGCGCGCCGAAGACATGCTGATCGTCTGCCCCTGCATCCCCTTCCATCGCGCGCATTTCGACACGATGAAGCGCTGCTGGTGCGGGCTCTTCGTCCACAAGGACGTCACCGATCCGGACAGCCTGCCGCAGTTCCCACCGGACGAGGGGTGAGGCCGAGATGTGGCACGAAGTAGCGAAGCGGGGCGACATCGCCCCCGGCGGCATGAAGTATGTGCGCGCCGAGGACCGCGAGATCTGCCTCTGCGAGTACGACGGCGACATCTACGCCGTGAGCCGGCGCTGCGGGCACCAGAACGCGCCGCTGGACCAGGGGTCGCTGGAGGGCTGGATCCTCACCTGCCCCCTGCACGACGGCCAGTTCGACATCCGTAACGGCCAGAACCTGAGCTGGCCCCTCGACCACGACATGGGCGACGAGGCGGCCATCCCGGAGGCCGTCCAGCGGTACTTCAAGCTCGAGAAGAGATTGCAGGGGAAGACCCGTGTGCACGACCTGCACACGTACCCGGTGCGCGTCGCCGACGGCGCCGTAGAAGTCGACATCTGACCACAACGACAAGGAGGACCGATGGCGTTCGAACTGCCGCCACTCCCGTACGCGGAAGACGCTCTTGAGCCGGCCTGCTCGGCGCGGACGATCAGCTTCCACTACGGCAAGCATCACAGGACCTACGTCGACACGCTCAACAAGCTGGTGGCCGGCACGGATCTCGAGGGCAGGTCGCTGGAAGACGTTCTCATGGCCGTGGCCGGCAAGCCCGACAAGCAGCCGGTGTTCAACAACGCCGCGCAGGCGTGGAACCACACGTTCTTCTGGAAGGGCATGAAGCCGGGCGGCGGAGGCGTTCCCGGCGGCGAGCTGGGCGACAAGATCGTCGCGACCTTCGGGAGCTTCGAGCAGTTCGTCGAGGCCTTCAAGGCGGCCGCCGTGGGTCGTTTCGGCAGCGGCTGGGCGTGGCTCGTGGCCGACCACGGCGAGCTCAAGATCGTGAGCACGCCCAACGCCGAGATGCCGGCGGCGCCCGGCATCATCCCGCTGCTGGTGGTCGACGTGTGGGAGCACGCCTACTACCTCGACTATCAGAACCTGCGCCCCGTGTACACGCAGACGTTCTTCGACAAGCTCGCCAACTGGGACTTCGCGGCGGCGAACTGGGCCGCGGCGAAGTAGTAGAGGGCCGGCGGGCGCAAGCCCGCCGGCCCCTGCCACGTACGGCAGCATCTGGCCTCAAGCCGTGATCTCGGCTCCGTCGCCCTGCCCCGGGTCGTCGCCGTCGCCGTCGAGCAGCTTGCGGTAGCTCGCGTACCGGCTGCGCGCGATGGCGCCGGCGTCGACGGCGGCTTTGACCGCGCAGCCGGGCTCGAGCGTGTGAGCGCAGTCTCGGTACCTGCAGCGCGCCGCGTACGGCGCGAACTCGGCGAAGCCGTCGGCGAGCGTGACCGCGTCGGCGTCGTCGACGCTGAACCGGCGGATGCCCGGCGTGTCGATCACGCGGACGCCGCCGGGCAGCTCGTACAGGCTCGACGCTGAGGTGGTGTGGCGGCCGCGGCCGTCGCCGGCGCGGACCGCGCCGGTCTTTGCCGCGGCCGCCACATGCAGGGCGTTCAGCAATGACGACTTGCCCACGCCGCTCTGGCCAACGAAGACGCAGGTCGCTCCGGAAAGCACGCTGCGCAGCTCCTCGAGGCCCTCCCTGTCGGCCGCGCTGCAGGCGAGCACCGGCAAGCCGAGATCGCGATACGGCTGCAGAGGCGCGAGCACGTCGCGCCGTTCATCGTCGTCGAGCAGATCGACCTTGTTGACGACGAGCGCCGCCTGGGCCCCGGAGCGCTCGACCGCCACGAGGTAGCGGTCGATGAGCCGCGGGTGCGGCGGCGGCGCCTTCGCGGCCACCACCACGACGACGATGTCGACGTTGGCGGCGATCGCGCGTGAGCGTCGCGCATCGTGCGGGTCGGCGCGCGTCAGCAGACTACGGCGGGGCAACACCGCGGTCACGCGATGACCCTCGCCGAAAGGTTCGAGCAGCACTTCGTCGCCGACCGCCAGGCCGCTCTGCTGGCGGCGCCTGAGGTCGGCGGGCAGGACCGCGTCCAGCGAGTCGCCACCGGCCTGCACGACGCAAGCGCCGGCGGTCACGGCGATCACGGTGCCGCGCCGGCTGCCGTCGAGTGCGGCCGGAGGGGCGGCGGCGCCGTCCGGCGCCGCCGCGAAGCCGGCGGCGGCTTCCTCCTGCTCGTCCAGCAGCCGGAGGAGGAAGTCCTCCAGCTCCGGGCGGCGCGCATCTCCCTCGATCTCGCGCAGCTCCGCCTGGCGAAGCTTCGCGGCGCGTCTTGTGAGTCGGCTTCGCTCGCCGGCATCGAGCCTGGCGAGCAGGTCTCGCAATCTCCGGCGTTGTCTCTTGTCCATGGTGGGATATGCCCTTCCGTAGGGTTCCGTCACGGTGCAGGCACGGCCGACGGCCGTGCCGGGGCGTCCCCCGGCCGGAGAGAGACGAGAACGCCGCCTCAAGGGCGGCCGCAGAGGGTCACGCTCAGGACGAGCGCGAGACTACGACGCGACCCTCGCGACGGGTCGCAGAGCGCGACGAGTCTAGCGGTGACGCCTGCGCGTCGCAAGGACGAAGGGGTGCGGTCGCCACGACGGGGCGCCGTTTCCGCCGCCGCGCGGCCGGGGTACGATGCTGTCCGGAAGCACGGTCGACACGCCGCGGAACGCGGCGGGGCCACAAGCGGAGAGTCGCCAGAAGGGAGAGCCATGCTCAAGGGCTTCAAGGAGTTCGTCCTCAGAGGCAACGTCATCGATCTGGCCGTGGCCGTGGTCATCGGCGCCGCCTTCGGGGCCGTCGTCAAGGCCTTCGTGGACAACCTGATAACGCCGCTCGTCGCCGCCGTCTTCGGCAAACCCGACTTCTCCGGCCTTGCGTTCACGATCAACGGCAGCATCTTCAGGTACGGCCTGTTCATCAACGCGCTCATCACCTTCGTGCTCGTCGCGGCGGCCGTGTATTTCGTCGTGGTCGCACCGATGAACAAGCTGGCCGAGCGCCGGGCGCGGGGTGCCGACCCCGAGACCAAGCAGTGCCCGGAGTGCCTCAGCGAGATCCCGCACGGCGCGCGCAAGTGCGCCTTCTGCGGCTCCGAGCAGCGCGGCGCGGCGCCGGCCTGACGCGCCCTTCGAGGCCGGCGCGCACACGTCACAGGCGCGCCGGCGTATGGTAGTCTGCGGGCTCGCCGGCAGCGCCGCCGGCGAGCCCGCGAACGTTCCCGGAGGACGCATGTCCCTGCTGCGGCTCGACATCGACGACCGCCAGGTCGTGATGCACACCGAGGGCGCCGTGTGCGCGAGCACGCAGGAGCTCGTGGAGAGCGAGAGCTTCGCGCGCGTGCTCGACCTCTACGTCGACCGCCTCGAGAGCCACAACCCGGCCGCCCTCGCCGAGCTGGGACTTCCCGGGCGAGCCGCGGTGCTCGACCTCATCCGCCTGCTCGCCAACAACCCGCTGGAGCGCGTGGCGCGCACGTGGGCGGGCTCTGACGACCTGCTGGCTCGGCGCCAGCGCCTGCACGAGTTCGTGGAGGGCCTCTACGACTTCTGGCGCCGTTGGGACCGCTTCCTCGTGGTGCGCGCCGCTGCCGCCGCGCCGCCGGGAGACAAACGGCCACTGCGCGCCTTCAGCCAGACGGTGGAGACCCTGGCGCGACTGGTCCGCGACCTCTATCGCGATGTCGCCGAGAACGTCACCGGCGGGCGGCCGCGCGTCTACCGGCAGGTCGCGGCCGGCGCCGAAGTGGGCGTCTACGCCGTGCCCCACAAGTGGCCGGCCCCCGCGCGCTACCGCGAGCTTCTGGCCGGCATCCCCTTCGTGCGCAACCTGCTCCTGTACCCACCCCTGCTGCTCGACCCGCCGGCCAACACGCGCAGCGGCCAGTTCACCGAGGTCGCCGAGAACCCGCTCGCCGGCCTCAGCCTCGAGCGCGAGCAGTGGCTCTGCTACCCCGCGCTGGTCGGACGGCTCGTCGTCTTCGTGTACTTCCACCAGCGGTTCGCCGGCCTGGGCCTGAGCCTCGCGAATCTCTTCGAGGTGGCGTCGGACGAGGAGATCGCTGCCGGCCCCGACGCCGTGTATCTGTACGGCGTCCCGCCGGCCGCGCTCGCCCGTTTCGGCGAGCTGCCCACCGTCTTCCACGACGACCGGGCGAGCCGCCTGCTCGTGGCCGCCGTTCCGCTGGAGGACCGCTTCGGCTACTTCGGCTATCTCAAGAAGATGGTGCTCACGCTGCACAATGTGGCCGTCATGGACCGCGGCCTGATGCCGTTCCACGGCGCCTACACCCGGCTCGTCCTGGCCGCCGGCGCCGCCGCCGGAGTGCTCATCATCGGCGACACGGCCACCGGCAAGTCGGAGACGCTTGAGGCGCTGCGCATCGTCGGCGACGAGCGCATCCGTGAGGTGCGGGTGATCGCCGACGACATGGGCTCGCTCGAGGTCGCCGCCGATGGCCGCGTGCTGGGCTACGGCACCGAGATCGGCGCCTTCGTGCGGCTCGACGACCTGCAGCAGGGGTACGCGTTCGGGCAGATGGACCGCGCCATCATCATGAGCCCCAACCGCGTGAACGCGCGGGTGGTGCTGCCGGTGACGTCGCTCGAAGACGTCTTGCGCGGCTACCCCGTGGACTATCTGCTGTACGCCAACAACTACGAGGCGGTCGACGCCGAGCACCCGGTGCTCGAACGGCTGCCCAAGCAGGAGGCGGCGCTGGCCGTCTTCTCGGGCGGCGCCGCCATGTCCAAGGGCACCACGACCTCGACCGGGCTCACGAACACTTACTTCGCCAACCCGTTCGGGCCGGCGCAGCGCCGGGAGCAGCACGCAGCGCTGGCGCGCAAGACGTTCGCCGCCGCCTATGCGGCCGGCATCTACGTCGGGCAGCTGCGCACGCAGCTG
>Ga0209048_10005108_pt1 | contig 12439 bp, 4 predicted proteins | sample FrelakmetCRP12CR_FD_187146 | JGI IMG/M metagenome (GOLD analysis project Ga0209048, IMG submission 187146) | Freshwater lake sediment microbial communities from the University of Notre Dame, USA, for methane emissions studies - CRP12 CR (SPAdes)... | ecosystem: Environmental > Aquatic >... | reverse complement strand
TCACGAGACCGGCCATGCCCTGGTGGCCGAAGCCCTGCCCACCACCGACCGGGTGCACCGGGTCTCCATCATCCCCCGGGGCATCGGCGCCCTGGGCTATACCATGCAGCTCCCCACCGAAGACCGCTACTTGATGACCAAATCCGAGCTGGAAGACCGCATGGCCGTGATGATGGGCGGCCGGGTGGCGGAGGAATTGATCTTTAACGAGATTTCCACCGGGGCCCAGAACGACCTCTACCGGGCCACGGACATCGCCCGCTCCATGGTGCGGGAGTATGGCATGAGCGAACGGTTAGGGCCCATGACCTTTGAGCGGGAGCGTCGCCCCCTGTTCCTGGACGCCATGATGCCCCTCGGCTCCAAGGATTACAGCGAAGCCACGGCTTTGGAAATCGACCAGGAGGTGGCGGCGCTGGTGAACCGAGCGCACCAGCGGGCCCGGGAAGTCCTGGAAAAAGGGCGGGATGCCCTGGAGAAGGCCGCGAAGATCCTCCTGGAGAAAGAGGTCCTGGAGGGGGAGGAATTGCGGGAGATTTTGAATAACGCCAAGGCCAAGGAACCGTCGGATGGGTAAGTGGACGGCAGCACTTAACAAAAACATGTGTCCAGGGAACCGGGTGTGGTACAAGGGCAGATGAGTAATGTAGGGCGGGCATTGCCCGCCATGTAGGGTGAGCACGGCGCACCCTACACCAAGCACAGGCGAGACGCCTGTGCCACCAAAAATTTGTTTATGAAAATTTCGGATAGGTGTGGCGGGCAGTGCCCGCCCTACGAAAAACTGCCTAAATCCTTTTCGCCTTTTCGCCTTTTCGCCTTTTCCCCCCAAAGTAACCGCCCCGGCCAGGGGCGATACCGGAACCGGCCCTCGCCCCCAGGAGCAATTGGTTGACCGCCACCAGGTTCTTAACCACCGGCGCCGCCTTACAAAACCACCTGCTGGAGCACGCCGGCCCCGACTCCCTGGTGGTGGTCCCGCACCAGCGGCTGGCGCACCAGGTCTGGCACCGGCAGCGCCAGGCCGCGTTGGCGGCCGGCCGCCCCGCCTGGGAACCTCTGGCGCTCAAAACCCTGAACGCCTGGTGGTCCGAGATGTTCCAGGGACTGTGGCCCCAGGAGGCCCTGGCCTCCTCCCTGGTGCGCCTGGCCCGGTGGCGTCAAGCCCTGGCGGCCGCCCCGGCGCCGTCCGGCCCCACCCCGGAACCGGCCTGGGTCCAGGCCTTGGACGAAGCCCACATCCTCCTGTGCCGGTACGATCTGCCGACGCTGAAGCCGAACCCGGATGATTCCCCGCTCATTACCTGGCGCCGTCAGGTCACCCGCATCTATGCCGACCTGATGCGGCAGGGGGCCTGGCTGAGCCCCGGGGAACTCCCGGCGTACCTGGTGGCCGCCCTCCGGGAGGGCAAGATCAAGTTACCCCCCCGGGTCCTGGTCGCGGGTCTGGAAACCCCGGCCCCCATGGAAGAACTCTGGCTCCAGGAACTCAGCCGCCGCACCCAGGTGGTCCACCTCCAGGTGCGGGGCGACCTTCTAAACGTGCGGCAGGCGGTGGCCTTGCCCGACCCCGGCCAGGAACTGCACTGGGTGGCGGCCCGGCTGGTGGAGGTGGCTCAAGCAGAGGGCCTGCCCCTCCACCGACTGGCAGTCACCGCCCTGGCCATCGACACCTATGCTCTCCCGTTGCGGCGGGCCCTGGCCGAATTGCTGGGGCCGCCCCAGTCCCCGGACGGCTGGGCCTACAATTTCTCCCAGGGGCCGAACCTGTCCGAAGTCCCCCTCTTTGGGGCCGCGCTGCTGCCCCTGACCTTCATCGCCGCCCTGGAGCGCCGGGAAGACCTGGTCTCCCTGCTCCTGTCCCCATATTACGGGGCCTGCCAAGCTCCTGGCTGCCAGCCGGCGCTATGGGACCGGGCCTTCCGGAAGCGGCGGGCGGATCAGGGGTGGGACCGGCTCCGGCCAACGGTGCGGTCCCTCGGGGCGGAGGCGGAGACCGAAGTTCTCCGGCGGCTGGACCGGGTCTGGAACTCCCTGAAGTTGCCGGCGGCCCCCGCGGGGCAGTGGTGCCGCCTTCTTAAGGCCGCCTGGCAGGAACTGGGGTTTCCCCGGGGGCTCGGTGAGGCCGAGAGGGCGATTTGGATTCGCCTCATGGGGCTCCTGTCCGACCTGGAAACCGCGCTGGGATCGGACGGGCTTACGGCCGGGGAGTTTCTGGAGTGGCTGAAAATTGGCGCCCAGCGGATTACCCTGCCCGGACCGGGGATTCAGGCGGCCGGCATCCAGGTCCTGGGTCTCCTGGAGATGCGGGGGTTGGACTTTTCCCGGGTCTTCTGTCTGGGCATGAACTCCGGGACCCTGCCGGCCCCGCCCCGGCCCCTGCCCTTGCTCTCCGCCGCCGAAAAACGCCTGGTGTTGGGAGGGACGTATCAGAGCCAGCATCACTTTGCCGCCGAACTTTTCCATAATTTGTTGGGGGCCGCGCCCCACCTTACCCTGACCCGGCCCCGGGTGGCGGACCAGGAGGAACGGGTGAGCACCCCGGTATATCCGGGGACATGGGACCAGGCCGACATGTCGGTGCTCAGTGTCCCAAACCGCGCCTGGCTGCGGTCTTCCGCCATCCAGGCCGTGTTTCACGCCCCGGCAGCTCCTGCCCCACCGGGGTCCCCTGACCAGCCCTTTCCCTGGACGCTGCCCGGGCAAATCTCTTTGAGTCAGGTAAGCATCGCCCTGGGGTGCCCCTGCCGCTTCTTGTTGGAAATCTTGCTCAAAATCAGGGAACTGCCGGAGATTGAGGCCGGTCTGGATCCCCGGGAGCGGGGCCGACTGCTCCACGAAGTTCTGGCCCGCTTCACCGCCAACTTCAAAGAGATTCTCGAGGCGGATCAGGCCTGGGACCAACAGCGGGCCCGGGAGTTGCTCCAGAAGGCCGCCCACGAGATGCTGGCCCCCTGGAGTTTTGATCTGCACTGGCAGGCCGAAGGGGACCGCTGGCTGGGGGAGGCCGGGGTGCTGTGGGAGTGGCTCCGCCTGGAACGGGAGCGTTTTGAGCAAGGCTGGCGCTGGCTCGGCATGGAGGTGGCCTTCAAAGACCTTAAGGGCCAGGACTGGCCTTTTACCCTGCGCGGCCGCATCGACCGCCTGGACTATCACCCGGAGAGCGCCGACCTGGTGGTCTGGGATTATAAGAGCGGGGAAATCCCCAAGGCCGGGAAGGTGCTGGACGAGCCGGAGGAACCCCAGCTGCCCTGCTATCTCCTGGCCGTGCAGCAGGGCCGGGTGACGGTCAGCCAGGCGGTAGTGAATCTGCGGGCCGGGTTCATCGGCCTCAAATCGCCCCGGTCCCAGCACCTGAAATACGAAGATTTTGGCGCCCCGGCGGAGAAGTGGCGTGAGGCCGCCGCGGCCTTTGCGAGGCGGGTGGCGACCCAGAGCCGCCGCCTGGCCGCAGGGGATTTCCATCCCGACCCGACCCCGGCCCCGGATAAACCCCAAGGCGGGGCGTGTCAATATTGCCCGTACGAGTTGGTCTGCGGCTTTGCCCCGGAGCCGGCCCCGGAAGAGGAAGAATATGGGGTCTGAGAAAAGATATTAACTTGAGGGGAGGGGGAAGGGGCCACTTACGAAAAAGCCCCTGGCCCCCTCCCTCAGAAATACTGACCATAAACTGAGGACAGTCATGACCACCCAGCCCGTCGATCAAGCCATCCGGGACCAGGCCCTGGGGCCTTTGGAGGGCTTTCACCTGGAGGCCCCCGCCGGCTCCGGCAAGACTTCCGTGCTCCTGGCCCGGTTCCTCACCCTCCTGGCCCGGGTGGACGCCCCGGAGGAGATGCTGGCCCTGACCTTTACCCGCAAGGCCGCGGGGGAGCTGCGGGCCCGGGTCATGGCCCTCCTCTGGACCCAGCAGGACCCGGGTCCTGATGCCTCCCCCCTGGATCTGAAGCTCCGGGAACTCGCGGCCGAGGTCTTCCGGCGCCACGGGGATGAAGTCCAGCTCAAGCTGACCCCGGAACGCCTGCCCATCATGACCTTCCACGGCTTCTGCGCCCAACTCCTGAAGCTGGCGCCCCAGGAGGCCGGGGTGCCGCTGGAGTTCAGACTGCTGGAAGAGGACGAGGCCCGGTGGCTCAAGGCCGAAGCCCTGGATGAGATGCGCCGGCGCCTGAACGCGCGCCGCAGCCGCGACCCGGTGCGCCAGGCCCTGGTGCGTCGCCTGGTGCGCCTCAACAACGACTGGCCGCGTCTGGCCGGGGAGTTGAGCGGGCTTCTGTCCCGGCGGGACAATCTGGGAGACTTCCTGGCTCTGGCCCGGGTCAGCCGGGATGCGGCCGCGTACCAGCGGCTCCTGGAGGAACGGTTCCGGATGGTGCTGCTGCCGTCCCTGGAAGGTCTGCGGGCCGGCCTGGCGGGCAGCGCCTTAGGAAAGATCTGGCCCGAGTTTTGCCGCGAACTTCGGGGGTCCCTCCATGGCAGCCTCATCTTGCCTGAGCTGCCTGGGTCTGAGCCCGCGGATTTGCCTGCCTGGCAATCCATTTCTCAAGCGCTGCTTACCGCCAGTCAAGGGGAGCGACGCAAACGACTCTCCCCTAAAGACGGGTTCCCTGAAGGCTTTAATCAAAAAAAATGGGCCGCCCTGATCCATGACTTGCCCCACCCGGTGGTCAGGTCTTTGAAGCAGTGCCGGGACTTGACCCCCACTGGGGCTTCGCCGGAGGAAGCCGCGGCCCTCCAGGACCTGGTCATCCTGGTGGGAGAAGCCCTGGGCGTGTACGAACAGCTCTGCGCCCGGAAGGGCGCTCTGGATTTCGTCGACCTGGAGGCGGCTACCCTGAATCTCCTCACGGAGGACGACCCCACGGAGGTCATGCTGCGGATGGATTGGCGCCTCAAGCATATCCTGGTGGACGAATTCCAGGACACCAGTTTAAACCAGATGCAGATGCTCTGCCGGTTGATGGCCGGCTGGCAGGCGGGCCAGGGGCGCACCCTGATGGTGGTGGGGGACCCCAAGCAGTCCATCTATGGCTGGCGTCAGGCCAAGCCGGGTTTGTTCATGGCATCCCGGCAGGGGCTGCCCTGCGGCCCCGCCGAACCTTTGCCGCTGGCGCCCCTGTGGCTGAGCACCAACTTCCGGGCTACCCGGACCCTGATTGCTTGGGCCAACGAGGTGTTCGAGTCCACCGTCATGAGCAGCGGCGCCGCCGGGGCCCGGTTCCATCGGGCCGAGCCCCGCCCCGGGGCGCCGGAGGGACCTACCCCCTGTCTAGCGCTGTTTACCGGGGAAACCGACCTGGCGGCGCGTTGGTTGGAGGCCCGCTGGCTGGCCCGGCAGGTGGCCCAGGCCGTGGCCACTTTGGGGGAGAGCGAGACCATCGGCATCCTGCTCTTTACCCGCAAGCATCTGCCCTGGTATCTTAAGGCCTTGCATACCGCCGGGGTGCTCGTCAAGGTGAGGGAAGGCCTGAAGCTGGCCGAAAGCCAAACCGTGGCCCACCTGCACAATCTGGCCCGGGCCCTGACCCGGCCCCAGGATGAGGTGGCCTGGGCCGCAGCCCTCCGGGGTCCTTGGGGCCCCCAATCCCTTGGCACCCTGGCCCGGGTGGCCCAGACCCCGGGAGATCTGTGGCCCGAGAAATTGCGCCGGTTTGCCGGGCAGGATGACTGTCCCGGGGAATTAGCCAGGCTGGCCGAGTCCCTGGAACAGGCCCGGGGTCAGGTGGGGCGGCGGCCCCTGGCCGACATCCTGACCGACTGGCTGGGGGAAACCGGCGCTTGGGCCGGGATCGCCGCCGGGGAAGGCCCCCTGGGCGTGGCCAACGCCCGGACCTACCTGGACCTTCTGGCCGCCGCCGAAGAAGGGCTCCCCGAAGCCACCTTGGTCAAGGCCGGCTTCAACCTGAAGGAGGCTTTCCAGCCGCCGGACCCCCAGGCCCAGGCCTCACCGGTGGAGATCTTGACGGTCCACGGCGCCAAGGGGCTGGAGTTTCACCAGGTCTTTCTCCCCTTCCTGGACTGGCAGCCCTTAAAGAGCGAAGACAACACCCCTCCCTTCCTCCTGGAGGAGATTCCCGGCCGCGCTGCCCACGGACTGGCCCTGGCCCGGCCCTATGTCCAGGAAAAACAGAGCTCCCTTTACCTGATGCTGCGGGACTTAAAAAACCAGCGGGTGGTGGACGAGGCCCGGCGGGTCTTCTATGTGGCGGTAACCCGGGCCCGGCAGCGCCTGGTCATGTCCGGCCTCGCCCGGCAGGATAAAAAGGGAAATTGGCAGGTCTCCGGCGACAGTCCCCTCACCTGGCTCAGAGAGCATTACCGGCTTGATCTGCCGCCGGCAGGGTTTGCCGTCAGCTGGCCCGAGCCGGAAATGCACGTGGAACGGTTAGCGGCAGTGCCGCTCTTGACCGGCGAGACCGCGCCGCCCCGGGAATTGCCCGCCGCCTGGGACTTTCATCCGGAAACGGCGGCCTATCAGATAAGTTTTCCCTCAGCTCTGGCGGTCCCCCCGTTTGCGTATTTTGCGTATGAAGAGGCGGCCACCCTCCCGGAAACCGAATTGGCTGAAGATGGCGACGCGGCCCGGCTCCGGGGGGTCATCCTGCACCGGGCCCTTCATACCCTGGCCCTGGGCCAAGGCCGGCCGGAGGCGCCTTCCCTGGCCGCGGCCCTCCGCCAGGAGGGCATGACCGCCCCGGCGGCCCAGACCCTGGCCGCGGAAATTCGGGAGGAACTCGACGCCTGTCTGGGGGACCCTTTCCTGTCCGCTCTCCTGCGGCCGGATATTCCCTGGGCGGCCAGTGAGTGGCTCTTGGAAGACCAACCCCACCCAAGCGCCATCCGCCGGGGGATGATCGACCGCCTGGTCTTCGATGGCAACGACTGGTGGCTCCTGGATTACAAGTCCTCCCGCCCCGGCGCCGGAGAGGATTGGGAGGACTTCATCCATCGTGAGACCGAGAAATACCGGCCCCAACTCCTGGCCTACCGGGAGATGGCGGCCCGGGCCCAGGGGATTGAGCCGCTGGAGACCATCCGACTGGGTATCTATTTCACCGCCTGCCGGAAGGTGGTGGAGATGTAAGGTTTTCGGTTATAAATATATATCGTTATTAATCGCCAGGTTTTGATAATGGCCAGTTATCATCGGGTCCGGTTATTTGCTTCCATCTCAGGGTTTCTTTCTATCATTGTAGGCAGTTCGTTACGCGGGGTCGCAATACCCTGTCACAAGAGCCACCAATCCCAGATAGATTTTCCCACCGGGAAAGGCATCCATTCTGAAAACCCTAGATTAAGAGTATTGTTTTCCCCCTAAGGTTCTGGCACTATATCCCATGATATAAATCCCCCTCCATCAAAGGAGGATCAGAGATGGAGATCTACCCATGAACCAAAACCATCCCTTCCGCACCCTTTCCGCCATTCTGCTCACGGCTCTACTGGGCTGGGGGGCCTATCCCAATATAGTAAAAGCAGCCTCTTGGTCCTTTGCGGTTTTAGGCGACCAACGCGACGTCGGCTCCTATGGCATTAACCAGCCCATCGTGACGGCAATGGCCGCACAGATTGCCAGTCAAACCCCGGCCTTCGTTCTGGCTGGTGGCGATCAGATCCGCGGGATGGTCGACTCGACATGTGACCCCTTGGCGGAGCAATATACCCACTGGAAGACCGCCATGGCTCCCATCTTGAGTATAACTTACCCTATCCGGGGCAACCATGAGACCTATGGCGAGGTTAACACTCTCGGGCCCGATTACGCTAAAAACTGGATGGACAACATTGCCAATGTCCTGACCCAAATACCCAAAAACGGTCCTACCAACGAAGTGGGCATGACTTACAGCTTTTCCAAGAATAATGCTTTCATCATCGGTCTCGATCAAGATAACGTCACTGCCCCACAACAGGTCAATCAGCCATGGCTCAATCAGCAAATAGCAGCCAATAACCTGCCCTTCACTTTTGTTTACGGTCATTATCCGGCCTTTGCCGTCGATCCCACGGAAAATTCATTGGCGGATCATCAAGCCGCACGTGACGCCTTCTGGAAAAGCCTGGGGGATTCCAGCGTCAACATCTATTTCGCCGGGCACAACCACATGTACAATAGAGCCGAGGTCTCCATTAACGGAGGCCCGGAGATCCAACAGATAGTAATTGGGACCGGCGGCGCGCTGTTGGGCAGCTGGGATGGAACGTATAACGATAAGCGGGTCATATGGGAAAGTAATCAAGAGAGTAGTTATGGCTACACCCTGGTGACCGTGAACGGCAATAAAATTACCGCGGTTTATTATATCTATAATTCAACTACGAATAGCTGGTCCGCTTATGATACGTATTCCTACACTCTTACTTCCAGAAAATTTGGAGCCAATGACGCCAACCAATCTATAGACCCCGCCACCCTGACCAATTATTATCAGGACATCCGCCTTCTTAAAATTGGGCTGGGTACGCTCACGCTCAACTCCGGCACGAGCACCTACGCCGACACCATTACCGTGTCTGCCGGCGGGCTCAACGTTCAGGGGGACTATTCCAGCGCGCCGGTCACGGTGCAATCTGGAGCCCAGGCCATCCTGAGTGACGCCGGCAAGGTGGGAGGCGTGACCGTAGATTCAGGGGGCACCCTTAGCGGCACTGGTACCGTGGTAGGCAGCCTGACAAACAGCGGCACGGTGAGCCCGGGCAATTCCCCCGGCACCCTGAGCGTCGTGGGCAGCTATACCCAGACCACCGCCGGCACCTACCAGGCAGAGATCGCTGCCGCCACCGAATACGACAAGATCAACGTCACCGGCGTACCCGGCACCGCCACCCTGGCCGGTACCCTGGCGCCCATGTTGTTGGGTGGGTATCCGCCGGCCCGGAACCAGGTGTTTCCCGGAATCATCACCACCACCGGCGGGGTGATCGGGACCTTCAGCAGCGTGGCCAACCAGCAGATCACTCCCATCCTGGCCTGGCAGCCGCGCTATAACACCACCTCCGTGGACCTGGTGGCGGCCCCGGACTTTGCCAACCCCGGGCTGCCCCTGACGGCCAACCTGCGCCGCCTGGGGGCAATGCTCAACGGCGTCAACGACCGGGCCGGCGGGGACCTGGGTACGGTCCTTGATACCCTTTGCCAGCTGCCCACGGGTGGTGCAGTAGCCGACACCTACAAACAGATCTCTCCGGAGAAGGCCGGTGCCCTGTCCACTCTGGCCTTTGCCGGTGCCACCTTCCAAATGCGAAACCTGGCGCAGCGAATCACCGATGTTCGCTTCGGCAGCCGAGAGGCGGGGGTCATGAGCGGTCTGCCCGGCGCCTTCGGTCTCAACTACTCCCGGGCCGAGGGGATGATGCTGGCCTTCAACTCCTCCAACCTCGCCGGGTTGCTTACCAGCAAAAAGGCAGCGGCTCCCGAGACGAAATGGGGGATATACCTCGACCCGTCTCTGATCCTGGGAAGTCAGGGGTCCACGGTTGGCCAGACGGGTTTTAACTTCAACATCGCGGGCTTCAACGCCGGGGCTGACTATCGGGTGCGGAACGACCTCCTGGTAGGCCTGGCCACCGGCTACAGCCACAGCGGCGCCAATTTCCGCGGCTCCGGGGGTGGGATGCAGACCAACACCTGGCCCCTGACGGCTTACGCGGCGTACCTCCCTCAGTCCTTTTACGCTTACGGCTCCCTGGGCTACGCCCTGAACCTCTTCAACTTGGAGCGGCAGATCGGCTTTGGCGGACTGAACCGCACCGCCAATAGCTCCACCACGGGCAATCAATTAAACGCCTATGGGGAAGCAGGTTACGACCTTAAGGTCAAGCCCTTTATGGTAACGCCCGTGGTCTCCCTGGCCTACTCCGGGATCTGGGTGGACAGCTTCACGGAGAACGGGGCCGGGGCTCTGAACCTGAAGGTCCTTTCCCAGAACGCCGCCTCGGTGCAAACCGGCGTGGGCGCCAAGGTCGCCGCCCCCTTAAAGCGGGGCCCGGTAACGGTGGTGCCTCAGGTCTACGCCACTTACCAGCACGAATTCGCCAACGGCAGCCGGGGACTTAACGCCAGCCTCAGCCAGGTCGGGAGTACCTTCAATTTCCAGACCGATGCGGCCAATAAAAATTTTGCCGTGGTGGGCGCCAATGTAACCATCCTGACTGAGAAAAACCTCAGGGTCCAGATCAACTACAATACCGAGGTGGGACGGGGCACCTCCAGCGCCCATTCCGCCAATGCCGGTCTACGCTGGGAATTTTAAGCCTCTAACAGATACCTGCCCTGACCAGAAACTTATCAATTGCATCAAAACTTGCTATATATGATCCGTAATGAAGTGTTTTGCAAAACTGCCTCGAGATAGTCGCGGTAAAACTAACAGACGAAAACCGACAGGCCGGTTCCTTTTGCTTTGCTGGCTGTTGCTGCCCATCTGGCCCGCCCTGGCCCAGGAAACCCTGGAGGCCCAGGGTATCCGCTTCCGGAAGATCCCCGGCGGTTATTATCTTCTTGGCAGTTCCATGGGCGAATCCGGCCGCTATGCCGATGAAGCCACGCTCCGCCGGGTGCGGGTTGATCCCTTTGACATCGCGGTCACCGAGACCACCAACGCCCAGTATGGCCGGTTTCTTAAGGCCACGGGGTACCAGGCGCCTATCTACTGGGATGACAAAAACCTCAATGGCCCCAACCAGCCGGTGGTGGGGGTCTCCTGGGCCGACGCCGTGGCCTTTTGCCGGTGGCTGACCAGCGTCACCGGGATGACCTATAAGCTCCCCAGTGAAGACCAGTGGGAGGCTGCGGCCCGGGGCGGCCTGACGGGCCAGCCCTATCCCTGGGGAGGTCAAGCCCCGGATGCCGGCGGCGTCTTCCGGGCTAATTTCCGCACGTCTCTCCCCGGGGCCGCCGGCTTTTCCTTCACCGCCCCGGTGGGCAGCTTTGCCGGCAATGGCTTCGGCCTCTTCGATGTGGCCGGCAACGTTTCCGAGTGGTGCCAAGACCGCTACGTGCCCCTGCCCGCCGGCGGCCCCTTCAAGTCCGAGGATTTACGCCTCCTCAAAGGGGGCTCCTTTCTTTCCGGGCCCCGGGACCTGCGCCCCGCCGCCCGCCAGTCGGCGCCGCCCCAGTATGCCGATGGCTATATCGGCTTCCGGGTGGTGCGTCTACCCAATCCCTGACCCCCATTTTTTTCATCAAATTTGCCCCATTTTATCTTGCCACGATCATGTATAGATGATAGTATGTTTATAACTGCATAGGCACTAATGATTCAGATTAAGGAGGTATAAATATGGCTGAATTAGAATTAGAAAAACTATCGATGGACCCCGCGGCCCAGGAGTTGATCAAGAAGGCCCAGGCGGAGGGGATTGAGACCATTTTCGATCGGGCCAAGGCCATGAAGCCCTGCCCCATCGGTATTGAAGGGGCCTGCTGCCGCATCTGCGCCCAGGGTCCCTGCCGGGTGCCGCCGCCCAAGAAGAAGGAAGGCGAGACCGGCGAAGAGAAGAAGCAGCGCATGGGCCTGTGCGGCGCCACCGCCGAGACCATCGTCGCCCGGAACTTCGCCCGCATGGTGGCCGCCGGCACCGCCTCCCACAGCGACCACGCCCGGGGCGTGGCCAAGCTGTTCATCGAGGTGGCCAACGGCCGGACCCAGGGCTACAAGATCAAGGACGTGGCCAAGCTCCGCCGGGTGGCCCGGGATTGGGATGTGGCTATCACCGTGGGTGAAGGCGACGACGCCAAGTCCCGTTCGGCCGATGACATCGCCAAAGAGCTGGGCCCCAAGGTGCTGGCGGAGTTCGGCCAGCAGCAAGGCGAGATCAACTACGTGCGCCGGGCCCCCAAGAAACGCCAGGAGATCTGGCGCAAGCACGGGGTAGTGCCCCGGGGCGTCGACATCGAGGTGGTGGAACTGATGCACCGCACCCACATGGGCGTGGACCAGGACTACCACAACCTCATCAAGCAGTCCACCCGCTGCGCCCTGGCGGACGGCTGGTCGGGCTCCATGATCTCCACCGACCTGCAGGACATCATGTTCGGCTGCCCCACCCCCATCGCCGGCGAGATCAACCTCGGCGTGCTCAAAGAGGACCACGTCAACGTGGTGATGCACGGCCATGAGCCGCTCTTACCCGAGATGCTCTTCGTGGCCTCCCAGGAGCCGGAGCTGATCCAGTACGCCCAGAGCAAGGGCGCCAAGGGCATCCAGTTGGCCGGCATGTGCTGCTCCGCCAACGAGGTGCTTATGCGCCACGGCGTGCCGGTGGCGGGCAACTACCTGCACCAGGAACTGGCGGTGATCACCGGGGCGGTGGACGCCTTGGTGGTGGACGTGCAGTGCGAGATGCAGGCCCTGGCCAACGTGGCCAAGTGCTACCACACCAAGATCATTACCACGGACGACCGGGCCATGATGGAAGGCGCGGCGATGCACATCCC
>Ga0209048_10005107_pt1 | contig 12440 bp, 13 predicted proteins | sample FrelakmetCRP12CR_FD_187146 | JGI IMG/M metagenome (GOLD analysis project Ga0209048, IMG submission 187146) | Freshwater lake sediment microbial communities from the University of Notre Dame, USA, for methane emissions studies - CRP12 CR (SPAdes)... | ecosystem: Environmental > Aquatic >... | reverse complement strand
CGGCCTGGTAGTAAGCTGTCAGGACCAGAAGTCCCAGGTCCAGAACAAAGACAAAGCTTTCCAGATATTGCGCTCCCGCCTCCTGGCCAAATACGAAGAAGAAAAGCGCGCCAAAGACTCGGCAGAAAGGAAACTGCAGATAGGCACCGGCGACAGGAGCGAAAAAATACGCACTTATAATTTTCCCCAGGACCGCATCACTGACCATCGCATCGGACTGACTCTCCACTCCATCAATCGTTTTATGGACGGCGACCTGGAGGAGATGATAAATACTCTCAAGGCTGAAGATTTGAAGATCAGGATGGGGAAATAATTTACCCCCTCTTAATCTCCCCCTTGCCAAGGGGGAGTAAATTAAAATTTATTTCCGTTTTACTTCCCCTTAGCAAGGGGAAGTGGCTGATAAGCCGATGGGGTCTAGTCGATATGTCAACTATCCTTGACTTAAGAAAAAAATATTATAAAAAAATAGACCCCTTGGATTTTGATCTGATATTGGAATATGTGCTCAAAAAACCCCATTCTTTTATCCTTGCCCATCCAGAATTTAATATCCCGAAATCAAAGATCATAAATCTGAAATCAAAAATTTCCCGCAGAACCAAGGGCGAGCCCTTGGCGTATATATTGGGGCACAAAGAGTTTTATGGGTTGGATTTTATAGTAAACAAAAATGTCCTCGTCCCCCGCCCGGAAACGGAATTGATAGTAGAGGAAGTTATCAAAAAAACAAGAGAGCGAAAAAACAAGCCCGCCCGAGGCGGGTCCGCCTCCGGCAGAAAAACAACGTTCATTGATATTGGCACAGGCAGTGGATGTATCGTAATATCGCTCGCGAAACTGCAAGATACAAAATACAAAATACCGGATACTGCATACTATGGCATTGATATTTCTGCAAAAGCTCTGGCTGTTGCTAAGAAAAACGCCAAAATTCACGGACTTGATAAATTAATAAAGTTTACTAAGGGTAATTTATTAGAACCAATATTGAAAGATAAAAAATTGTTAAGTGTTAATTGTGAATTGTTAATTGTTGCTAATCTCCCCTATCTGGATACGGGCTGGAAAAATCTCTTGAAATCCACAGAAACGCGCGGCCTGAAATTTGAGCCGAGCATCGCGCTGTACTCAGGCCAAGACGGTCTGGACCTTTACCGCGAGTTGGCCGGGCAAATTAAAATGCTCCGGGGAAAAACCAAGACTCCTATAAAGCTATTCTGCGAGATCGGCCACCTGCAAGCGCGCGAGATGAAAAAAATATTTTCTTTTGCTAAAAAGGTTGAAATCAAAGAAGATCATAATTGTTTTTTACGGCTGGCCGTAATTGAAGTTTAAAAAAACCCGCCTCTAGGCGGGTTTTTAAATTCAGTCTTATTTTTTTGCAGGCGCTTCCGTCTTAGCTTCGGTTTTTCCTTCGGTCTTTCCTTCGGTCTTGGCCTCAGCTCCAGCTTCGGCCTTGACTTCTCCTTCAGCCGGGACTGCTGCTTCAGCCGGTTTCTCTACTTCAACTTTGTGCTCTATGACCGTGGCTACGATTTCATCGGTATGGCTTACCAGTTCCATGCCTGTAGGCAGTTTCAGGTTGTGCAGTCTGACTGCATCGTGTATAAGAGCCAGCACCGACAGGTCAACTTCTATAAAATCCGCCAAGTCTTTGGCCAGACATTTCACTTTGACGCTTTCTATGGCCTTGACCAGGATGCCTCCCAACTCCTTCACTGCCTTGGATTCTCCGGTGAAACGCAGAGGGATCTCGGTAGTGATCTTCTTCCCCATATCCACTTTATAAAAATCTACATGGATGACGTTGCCGCTCAAAGTGTGCCTCTGTGAATCCTTGATAATCACTTTAACCGGGGCTCCGGCGCCGGTGGACAGGTCAAGGAGATGCGATTCCCCGGCCACGGCGAATACTTTGTCAAAATCTGATTTTTTGACTTTCAAGTCTTCGGGCTTAAAATTCGGACCGTACATGCAGGCCGGAATCAATCCGCTTTTTCTTAATGCCGCGACTTTCTCACTCTTCGCTCTTTTTTGCGCAGCCAGCTTAATTTCTTTTGTCATAAATTTTGTTACTTTCCCCCGCGCTTTATATGCACGGGGTATCATACATAAATTAATTAAAACTAATTATCAAATTAAATTTGAATGGCCGTAGTCCGCCAGCTGGCGGATTGCTCGCTATTAAAATTTAATTTGATACAGTATCTTTTTTGAAAATATTAAAAACTTTTTTTGAAAAAGTTTTTAAAGCTTTATCTTAATTTGGATCTGATGATTATGCTTTCCGCTACTCCCAGCATCATCAGGTTGGAAATCATTCCCGAACCGCCATAACTTAAAAAAGGCAGGGAAATGCCCACTACGGGCAGAATGCCTATATTCATACCAATATTAACGAACATTTCAATAAAAATCAAGCTCACCATCCCTAAAATGAAAAAAATCCCAAAATCATCCTTTATTTTCCTTATACTAGCCAAACTCCTATAAAAGAAGATGGAAAAGAAAGTGAGGACTAAAATCACGCCTAAAAAGCCCAGTTCCTCGGAAATGACGGCAAAGATGAAATCTGTCTGGCTTTCCGGCAGGAATTTCAGCTGGGATTGGGAGCCGAAACCGATGCCGCGGCCGAACATTCCGCCGGCCCCTACGGCGATAATGGCCTGCGCCACATTATAACCCTGATTCAAAGGGTCAAACGACGGATTGATAAAAGTCATTATGCGTTCTTTCTGGTAGGGTTTCAAATACAACCCCCACGCCCCGCCTCCTACAATAGCCGCAACCAAGAAAATGACTACAAAATATTTTTTTTTGAAACCAGCCAGGAGAATAATGGAAAGCCAGATGGCAACAAGCAAAAGCCCGGAACCGAAATCGGGCTGAGCGAGAGTCAATACGAATAAGATCAATACTGCCGTACCGGATATGAAAAGATGCTTTAAAGGATTTAATTTGAGGGATACGCCGGAAAAATATTTTGCCAGAAAGAGGATCAGGATAAACTTTACGAACTCAATGGGCTGGATGCCCAGGCCGGCGATATTGAACCAGCCCCGGGTGCCGCGGATAGTTGATCCGAAAACCAGTACTGCGACCAGGAGCAATGCGCCCAAAATATAAAAATAATTGGAATAGCTCCTCAGGCTGTTATAATCCAGGAAAGCGAAAATAAAAAAAAGCGCCAGCCCTATGGCCGCGAAGATGATTTCCTTTTTGAAATTCATGAGATCTTTCGCCCCCTGGCCCAAGGCAACGCTATAGATCTCGGCCAGGCCGAAACTGATCAGGAGCAGTATGGACGAAAACAATACCCAGTCTAAATTTTTAAAATATAAGAATAAACGATTGAACATTGCAATGGCGCCCCCCTTTCCTCCGCGGGGCGCTTACTAATAATTTTTATAAGAATCGCTCTTGAAAATATTCACTTCCGGCTGTATCAGGACTTCGCTTACCGGAGGCAAGTTTCCCGCCCAAACCAATCCGATATTCTTTTTGTCCCCGGACATAAAGTTGGCGAGTCCGTAATTATTGACCGCTGCTACATTATCAGCCCCGCTCTTAAGCACGATAATAAAATTTATTTCGGCATAATTGAAGGCCGTATTATTGGCGGCATTGAATCCCAGGCTGTTTAAGAACGAACTTCCGGACGGGTTATTTGAATTATCCGCGGAAAATTTTATATCGCTCACCACCGTATTAAGGTGGCTGTTTTTAAAATCTTCATAATTGCTTATTTTATGCGCATCTATCCTATGCCAGACTAAGTTATCCATCTTCAACTCTATGCTCTGGGATTCCGGTTCAATTTTCTGGGCCAGGGCCAGGAGGTATTTATTTTCTCCCGGCATGATGAAGGAATTGATTTTTTCCGTCTGGGAATTTCCGGAAACGAAATAATAAGAGAATTCCGCCCAGTATTTCTGGTTAGGATTGCTCACCTGGGAAAAAAAATCAAACTTATTGTCCGCCGATCTTAACGCGTAAGCCGGTTCTATGCCCAGATCTACGGCACTGGATCGGAGTACGGCCGAATGGCTTATGCCCGCAAGCTTGTTGATGCTGGCAACCACGGCATTGTCATCATTCATCCCTTTGGTGACGTAAACGGCGAAATTGAAAATCGTATAACTCCAGGAAATGCCGGCAATGGTTGATAAAAGGATGACGGCCAGCAAGCGAAAATTTTTTCTATTTTCCACGAACCATAAGCCGAGAGTCAGATTTTGCGTGCTCATCCCCTCTAAATCTTTGTAATTTTTTATGCTGGCTTTTCCTTTTTTTGTAGTATCATTTGTTTCCATAATTACATATTATCATATTAAACTTTCCCTTGCCACCTTTGCTAAAGTTTGATAAAATATGAGTATAAATATACCCCATATTGAGGGTTTATTTTTAATGTAATATTAAATAAAATAACATACTATGGCAAAAGAAAAAGCTACTAAAAAAACTTCGTCTTATGGCGCTGATTCTATTACCGTTCTGGAGGGGTTGGATCCGGTACGAAAAAGGCCGGGAATGTATATCGGTTCTACCTCAGCTGCCGGCCTCCATCATCTTATCTGGGAGGTCGTGGACAATTCCATTGATGAGGCCATGGCCGGTTTCGCCACTGAAATTTCCATTGCTCTGCTGCCTGAGGGATTAGTTAGTGTGTCTGATAACGGTCGCGGCATTCCTGTCGGAAAAATGAAAGCTACCGGAGTTTCGGCGCTGGAAACCGTCCTGACCAAACTGCATGCCGGCGGCAAATTCGGCGGCGGCGGATATAAGGTCTCTGGCGGCCTCCACGGCGTCGGCGTTTCCGTAGTAAACGCCTTGAGCGGATATCTTAAAGCCGAGGTCCATTCCAGCGAAGACGGCAAGATTTGGGTCCAAGAATTCAAGATGGGGAAACCGGTCAAAGCGGCTAAATCCACAGGTACTACCAAAAAAACCGGAACCACTATAACATTCAAAGCCGATACTACGATTTTTACCGAATTGGAATATAATTGGGGCAAAGTTTTAGACAGGCTCAGGCAGCAAGCCTATCTTACCAAAGGAATTACCATCAAAGTAACCGACCAACGCGAAGGGCATCGGGAAAAAAAATATAATTTTTATTTTGAAGGAGGCATCAAAGCTTATGCCAAAGCTTTAAATCACAACAAATCCGTAAAGAATGAGACTATCTTTTACGTTGACAAGGAAATTAATTCTTCCCGGGTTGAGGTCGCCCTGCAATATAATGATGAATATAATGAAGTGGCCATGGCGTTTGCTAATAACATCCATAACCAGGAGGGCGGGACGCATATGGTGGGTTTCAGGACCGCCCTGACCAGGACATTGAATTCATACGCCCGCGCGCAGAATCTGCTCCGGGAAAAAGACGAGAATCTTACCGGCGAAGACGTGCGCGAAGGCTTAACCGCCATCATCAGCGTCAAACTGACCGACCCTCAGTTTGAAGGCCAGACCAAAGGCAAGCTCGGCAACGCAGAAATGAAAACTTACGTAGAACAGGTTTTCGGTGATGCTTTTATTGCTTTTTTAGAAGAAAACCCGCGCGAAGCGGAAGCGATAATCGGAAAATGCCTCTTGTCGGCGCAGGCTCGCATTGCCGCGCGCACGGCCAGGGCTACTATTTTACGCAAGGGCGCTTTGGAAGGGATGACGCTTCCGGGGAAACTGGCTGATTGTTCCAGCCGCAAAGCCGAAGAATGCGAACTCTATATCGTAGAGGGAGACTCTGCCGGCGGATCGGCCAAGCAGGGACGGGACCGTAAATTCCAGGCCATACTCCCCTTGCGCGGCAAGATATTAAACGTGGAAAGAGCCCGTCTGGATAAGATGCTCGCCAACAATGAAATTAAAAATTTGGTTATCGCCTTAGGCACAAATATCGATGATCAATTTGATTTGGAAAAATTAAGATACCACCGCATCATCATTATGACTGATGCCGACGTTGACGGCGCCCATATCAGGACGCTGCTCTTAACCTTATTTTATCGGCATTTCACTCCTTTGGTTAACAACGGCAATTTATATATCGCCCAACCTCCGCTTTATCAGATAAAAAAAGGCCAAAATGCCAAATACGCTTATTCTGACCAAGAAAAAGACAAGGTGATAAAAGAATTCGGCGGCGGAGAGGTGGTGGAGGCGGCAGAGGTCAATGAAGATGAAGAACAGGAAGAACAGGTCGTTAAAGACGCCAAAGAAGCTAAAAAGGCGGCGGTACGCATAAATATCCAGCGCTACAAGGGTCTCGGAGAAATGAACCCGGGACAGCTTTGGGAAACCACCATGGACCCGGCTAAGCGCATCATGAAACAAGTTTCCGTGGAAGATGCCGCCAAGGCGGATGAGATATTCGATATGCTGATGGGCGGCGAAGTGGCGCCCAGAAAACATTTCATACAGACGCACGCCAAAAATGTGCAGAATCTGGATATATAGAAATTCATATATAAAAAAACGCTCTGTTGGATGATGGAGCGTTTTTTATATTGGCAGAGCTATTGGACCGCTTATACTAAAAATACTATCGCGAAAGCAACCAGAGAAGCGACCCCCAAAATAATGAATACAGCTTTTTGTGAGTTATTTTTTCCCATATTTGTTATATAAAATTATACGGCTTAAAATTGCATAACATCATTATACCATAAAAAATCAATTTCCCAAATTAAAAAAATTTTGCGCTTAACCCTTATCCGCGGATCCGGCCTTCTGAGAATTTCGTTTGCGCCTTTTTATACTCTATCCAGACCAGAAACATAAGTATGATATCCACTATATTGAAGAATAGCATAAAAACGGAATGGGAAAGCAAAAAGGAATAAGTCTGGTAGACGATAAAAAAAGCCAGGACCGCCTCTGACAAGGGATAGGCCCACAACTTTTTCCGCAGAAGGGAAACGACCAAAAATATTTTCACCGCGCCATGGGAAAATAAATATAAAAAGGCCGCATATTTGAAAGAAAAATCTATCCTTTGCACGGAGTGGATGAAAAAATTCGCTATGATATCATGCGGATCTTCTATGAGCTCTTCCCTGAATAAATAATTTATGAATTGCGGAATTTTATCTATGCCGAAAAAAAGCACGAAAAAAGAACCGATGAGCTGCATCGCACCGTCAAAAGCCTTGATAGCCAGGCTGGCTAGATAGAAAAAATGTTCATTTATCCTTTTAAACATACTTTTAGTGCATTTTCATATTGTTATATTAGCATTTGTGAAAAAAACCAACAACCTGCACAAAAGTTGCTTCTTAATGAACATTTAATTATAATGAAAGATAATGATAACATAATTATTAATTTCAACCATATGAAAAAAATCCTTCTCGTACTTCCGGCTATGCTATTGATCCTTGCCGGGTGCGGCTCCCCTGCCGCTTCACCGTCAAACACGGATACTTCTTCATCGTCCTCGACGCAGCCCTCGGGGGCGCAAAAATTTTCGGATCAATCTTATTACAGCAACTCCTACCTGGTTTCCGGCGATAACCTGAGCGCGGATGCCCAAAGAGCCTTAGCCGGATTCCAGCTGCAGAAAAAATCTATGCCGGACGGAACGACGCAAATCACCCTTAAAGCGCTTGAACCTGCGTATCACGATCAAAGTTATACGCTGAAACCAGGGGAACAGCTTTATTTCATAGACAGGAATTTGGGTGACGACGCCGGAGGCCAGGAGAACTATATAGGAGAAGATTCAGCCGCAGTGGTTGACGCCCAGGGCAACGTAGTCCAACCGCCTGCCGGCTTCTCGCAATAATAATAACCCCGCCTTTCGCAAAAGGCGGGGTTATTTTTTTATGCTACGATTGTATAAAAATCAATATTCCATCATGTCTTCCATAACCGGAACCGGGCTTCTTTCCAGCTTCAATACTTTTACCTGGATAAACTTATAAATATATTTAGATAAAAAGGCGGCCAAATATTTAAGGTTATCTATAAATTTCTTAGGTTCGGTGACATTCTGGAAATTTCCCTCTTTGATGGCCCGGAATATGCTTCCGGCAGTCAGATCGTCGGCCTCTATGAGAGCGAAGTCGGTGTTGAGTTTTTTTAAGACATGGACATCAGCGGTGGATATCATCGGCTTGTTAGAGTTGTCGGCGATCCTCTGGGCCTTTTTATTGGCATTCATTTTTTTGGAATAGACGCAGGAATATTCAACGGCATCAAAAATATCTATATATTTTTTCAAATTTCTTTTGCCTATGGAAATGAAGCGGTTATATGTAGGATGCGGAGCCATTATAAACGCCTCCGGATGCTCCTTCTTGTATTTCAAAAGGTGTTTAAACCTTTTCACTTTTTCCACAGACTTATCGCAATTCAGGATGATAACGTGTTTATTTAAAAAACGTCCCAGGCTGCGTTCAACGCCCGGGATTAACAAAATACCTTTCTTTTTAGCATATTCAGCGAATTCTTTTTTGAAGACGAACTTTTGATGAGGGGTAAACCCCAGCACCTGGAATCCGTTTTTTGCGGCTTCATCAATAAGATTATAAACATTATAGTTTATCATGTGGCCATCCTTTTTGTCTTCTTTGGTGTGGATATGTAGACTCGCCTTTAATTTCATAATTACATTATAGCACAAAATACGTCAAAATGGAAGCTGAGGGGTTAAAGGGCTTTTAAACCGGACTTAATCTTTTTCTTTTGCTCCGGAAATAATCTCTGATGAATTTGTGAAAACGGGTAGCCGGCTCTTTTTTACTAACATCGGTCCGCTCTAGCATATAAAAATAAGCGACCCTGACGCCTAAAGCGTAAATTATATACAAATCGTCCAAACGGCGGTCTATTTTTATCCCGCTCCCCTCTTCATAACCTTTTAAAAAAGCCTCGAATATTTTTTGATCTCCGCTTAAGGCCCAGATGTCGGCTCCAATCCTATACATAGGGAAAAGATGGTGCTCTATCATCCATTCATCTTTGGGAGGAAAGGTGTCCATCAGGTGGAATAATCTGTTTGAAAGCACGGCATTCTGGCTGTGTATGTCGCCCGTATGCGCCAGCTCATCGCTTAATTCTCCTTCAAACCAATCGCGATTTTCATTCCTGAACATTTCTAAAAAATCGCAATACTCGGAACATTCTTCTTTGCTTATGAATTCAGGCACTGATGCCATCCATTCTTTAAGGTCCCTGATTTTTTTCTCAAAAAATTCGTAATAATTATAGCCGGAAATGTTTTCTGTCCTGACCTTCTTTAGACTGACGGCCAATTGTTTCCCGATGGAAGAACTTATTTCCCCGGTGATTCCGCCCTTCATTAGTTTTTCAAACAAAATGTCATCGTTATTGATGCGATTCATAATAATCACCAGCTCTTCGGAGTTGTCGTAAGAATCAGAAAATTCAATAGTCTTGTTATAAACCCTCGCCCCTTTTAACCCTATATAAATAGAGGGGCTTAGCTTTCTATTCCATTCAAAGTCTCTTTTGGTAAAAGCGAACCTGTCATTTTTCCCCGAAAGATCTCTGAAGCCCTTGTTGAAAAAATCGTTGTCGTTTTTATAAAATTTGTAAACCCGTCTCTCAAAAATAAACACATTGGAAATGACCGTTTCAATGTGTTGCGGTTTCTGTTCTCCCGGATGGATGACGCCCGACTTCATCAACTCTATGAGTGGTTTCTGGGAATATGCCATATATAAATGATAACAGTTTAAAAAGAAAAAAAGAAGCGCGGAGGGAAAGGTTTGCCTTTGCCGTCCACGCCTTGTTTAGTTGCACTCCCTAACCGCTTCCACGATCAAGTCGTGTATTTTTCCGTTAGAACAGATGTGCCCTCTGATTTTGCCAGCCGAGTAATCAAGTGGCTCGCCAAAAATATCAGTGACTTTCCCGCCAGCCTCCTCTATGATGATATGACCAGGTGCCGTATCATAATATTGTTTTCCCGGGAAGAGCGTTGCCGCGAATTCTCCGGTAGCCACCGCCGCCTCCATATAACCTATGCTCATAAAATGAACTAGGGTGATGCCCTTTTTCTCTAAGCGTTGGCAAACCTTGAGAATGTTATACTTGCATTTTGGCCAGGAAATATAACCGACGATCGGCGCGTCTTTGCGCTTTGCGGCACGAGAAACCCTGAGGTCATTCATATCCATGCTTGCCCCCCAGCCCTTTTGGGCGTAATACATTCGGTTAAAGAAAGGATCATAGATTACGCCCATAATCGGCATAAACTCATAAAGCAGGCCGATCATAAAAGTGGACACAGGCATCCCCCAGGTATAGGGCAATGTGCCGTCAATAGGGTCGCAGACGATTTGCCAGGGACTCTTGGTCCGGTCGCTTTTTTCTTCGGCGACAATATCTATTTCCGCTGAAATCTCGCGAATCTCTTTAATGACAAGATTATTAATTTCCTTGTCCGCTTTTGTGACTGGCGATAAATCACTTTTTATTTCCCGCTTTATTCCGAAGTGAGTGAAATGATTTCTCATCACATCACCTGCCGTCCTTGCTATCCTATAAAGCTGTTTCAGTTCTATCGGGGTTTTTATCGGAGCACTCATAGCGCCCTCCTTCAAATTTTTATTTGGTTGTGAATTTGCGACTTACTACTTTAGCACGTCATAATAATTCAGTCAAGCCTTAGACGAAAAAATCTGCTCAAAAAGGGCAGATTTTTTATTTTGCTCGGGGTAATATTCGAAGTTGGAACTTTTTTATATGAAATTACTCAATTTGACTAACATGTTCCTTATAAACCTTTTTGAGAATATGCAGCAATCAATTGAGTGGCAAAAATGGCGACAACTACTAAAATAACAATTAGTATAGGAACGATAACTTCCCTCCAAAAAGCCTTGAGACCGTTTTTACTACTGATCTTCCAGAGAATTAAACCGAGAATAAAAAAAAATATTATATAAAATACTCCGGTGTAAAAAGATATAGAGTCAATAAATTCCTTGTCTCCCGCACCACCCGACCCCATTCCACCTAAAACCACAAGTAATCCATAAATAATGTAGGTTGCAATAATTATTATAACTGAAAATATAATTATTAGCTTTACTTTCCTGGATATCAATTGTTTCGAGCTTTCCATGTTATCCATATTTATTACTTAGTTTTACATTTAATTTATACCACAAATAAATCTTATTTTCAATATTGGTATAAAAAAATAACGCCTACTTTAGCGTTATCCTTTAGTTGCTCGGGGACAAGGATTCTCACCGCGGCGGAAGCCGCACCCCGTCATATTGAATGAGCTATCTTAAAATAAGCCTTTGTGCTCTTGATTATACTTCTTATTCCATGCCTCCTCAGGTCGAGGTTCTATACCTTGCTCTAAGCAAAATAAAACAAGCCCATTTTGGGCTTGTTTTATTTTGCTCGGGGTAATGTGCGAAGTTGGAACCTTTTAATTACTTCAGAAGGCTCTTATTTCATCACAAACTACGGTAGCTTAACAACCCCCTGTCCCTCAAAGGCTCTTGCTGGGAAAGTCTGGGTATCGCTACCTCCATCTTTATCGGTTACGGTCGCATTTATCTTTACAAATGTTTCATATTTTGGCACATCGCAGCCATTCGGATATCCATCAGCTGGTCCATGATAGTAGCCGTTCTTCGTCAATCCCTTGCCATCAGCCGGACCAGTAAGACGGCCGCATTGCGGACCCGCCGGATAGATAATCTCCCAATGGATATCCAGCTTGCTGGCATCTGCCGGAATGGTGGAAATCTGATAATTTGTAGGGCTAACTGGTTCCACAAAGTCTTCCTTTACTCCGGTAATCTTGGGCATGAAATGGACATTAACCTGAGCGTCTCCAATTCCAGAAGCTTGGGCCATTACCTTGGCAATACCGGCATCTCCTGATGTCACTGTCACAACGGCATCGCCAGCAAGATCGGTTTTGACGTTGGCAGGGTTGGGCGCAAGCGTTCCGAGACTGGTGTTGAAGTGGACCATCTCAAATCCCAGCGGAGTTGTTAGGATGATCGGGGTAGATGATTTTGGAATTTTCTGGCCATTTACAAATTTGGCCGGTCCCGTGACGCTTAAATTAATAGTGACTGCGGATGCACTCACTCCATCTGCCAAAAGCTTATCAGGATTAGCCTTTATCGTCATTTTTAGAGTGTATCTGTCGCACTTTAGGTTAAATTTGATAGGGGCAACTCCAGGAATCGGCTTACCATCCGGCCCAGCCAATGTAACTTCGATCACTTTCGGTTGCGGGTTCGGTGCTTGATCGGATTGTATGATGAGTCCGCACATATCATCCGGAATTATTGCCGTGTAGTTTGTTCCTTTGTCATCAGAGTTCGACTTTGCAGCTTGTGCATTATATTTGAGGCCAGTAGCCGGATCGTATGTCACATAAGTGGCTGCACCGTTTTGTACTGCATGCCAGCCATGCGCCCCGGCGTCGT
>Ga0209048_10005106_pt1 | contig 12441 bp, 11 predicted proteins | sample FrelakmetCRP12CR_FD_187146 | JGI IMG/M metagenome (GOLD analysis project Ga0209048, IMG submission 187146) | Freshwater lake sediment microbial communities from the University of Notre Dame, USA, for methane emissions studies - CRP12 CR (SPAdes)... | ecosystem: Environmental > Aquatic >... | reverse complement strand
GGTATTCTGCTGGAGAAGAAACTGGTTGAGGCCATCCAGGGGGCCCAAGCTATTGGAGGAGGTTGGTATGCCGAATTCCCGGTTTATGTTTTGAAGAAGCTCGGGTGCCGAGAGGCAGGGATTGAAGATCAAGGCCGTCCGGTGATGATCTGGGTCAAGCTGGCCGAGGAGTGCGCGCAAAACCGTTGTTTTCCCCGATCCCACTTCTCCGGTCAGACCGACGAATCCCACACGATGATTGATGCCGTACAGAAGGTGGGCAAAGGCTTCCTTATGCGTTTTGCTCAGGAAAACGAAGCGGGGGTCAGGGGTCAGGTTAAAGGGTTTTTCCCGAAAGCCATGGAAGTCGAGGTACATCAGAAGATACCCTTGTTACTCTCATGCCGTTAAACAAGAAGGGAAAAAAGAAAAACATCAGAGTTCATCTTCGACTAAACTTGTATCGAAGACGTGTCCTTTTACCCAATAACAACCCAATTTAACATAGCAAATTTCAAGGCGGATGTAAAATAAAAAAAGAGGAAACATCAAGAAAACCCAAACTTAAGGGGAGAGATTGTCGGAGTTCTGAAGCTTCTCCGCCAGCACCTTCTTGTCATTCCCCGATCCCAATGAAATGAATCTTTCAGCCAAATCGGACTTTAAAGAATCAATTCGTACCAACTGCGGGAAGAGGCGCATCCAAATGATCACGACGATGATGGTGCCAACTCCACCGATCAGCACGGCAGGCACGACCCCGAACAAGGCAGCCGTCAAGCCGGACTCAAACTCCCCGAGTTGGTTCGATGTCCCGATAAACATCGAGTTTACCGCGCTCACCCGTCCCCGCATTTCATTCGGAGTCTTGATCTGCACAAGCGAGGACCGTATGACGACGCTAATAACGTCAGCAGCGCCAAGTACGACCAGCGAGCCGAGCGACAGTACGAATGAGGTCGATAGTGCAAACACGATCGTGGCAACACCAAAGATCACCACGGCGCTGAACATGATCCAACCGATTCGGTGCTCGATCATGTGGCGCGCCAGGAATATCGACATGGCCAGCGCCCCAACCGCTGGCGCAGAGCGCAGCAGGCCTAATCCCCACGGTCCGGCAACAAGGATGTCGCGAGCATAGACCGGTAACAGCGCTGTTGCTCCGCCCAGGAGCACTGCGAAGAGATCAAGGGATATGGCGCCAAGAATCACCGGTTGGTTGCGAATGAAAACAATGCCAGCGAACAGGGACTGGAGGCTGACCGGCTCGCGATTTGGAGGCGTGCGCTCGATGCGGATCAGCGCAACGAGTGAACTCGCCGTAAGGAAGAGTATGCTGGCCGTCGCATAGGCCATGGTTGGACCAGTCGTGTAGAGCAGTCCGCCGAGCGCGGGGCCGAGGATGGTAGCCGTCTGGTGAGCCGATGCGGACCAAGCAACAGCGCGCGGTATGAGCAAGGTCGGGACCAAGCCCGGTACCAACGCATGGAGGGTGGGAGCCTCGAAGGCACGCGCGGCTCCGGCTATGAATATGACGGCGAGGATACTCTCCTTGCTCTGCCACCCGCTGAGGCTGCCGAATGCCAACGCTGCGGCCGCCAGCCCCTCGACTATTTGGCACAGCCGCACTACGATGCGGCGGTCGTAGCGATCCGCAACGTGGCCCACAGCGAGTGTCAATAGGAACATCGGCAGGAACTGCGCGAGTCCAACAAGACCGAGATAGAATGGACTTCCGGTGAGAGCATAGACCTGCCAGCCCACTGCAACCCCCTGTACCTGAAAGGCGATCGAGGTGAACCCACGCGCAAACCAGAAGAACGCGAAAGGCTTATGGCGCAGCATGGATGGGAGTGGATCAGGGCTGGAAGAAGATGCGTACATGGTCGGGACCTAAGAAAAGTTAATAAGTCAGGCTCAATAATTTATCCTTTATCACTCTCGTCCAAATTAGGAATTTGGCTCATGCTTGAATTGCAGCACTCAGGCTGTCATTCCCGTGAAAACGGGAATCCAGAGACCCAAAATCGATACCCCTGGATTCCTGCTGGAGTTTATCCCGATGAAAATCGGGGCAGGAATGAGAAACTAGAAAAACACCAACCTGAATCGTAGAAGTTTGAAAATGTGCCAAAATTCCAGAAAAATGGCCCTTATTATCCAAGAATGCGTTTAATTGCGACAGCAATGATCCTTATAACAGATTGAACTTCTGTTTAGCCATTTTTGCTCCTTCTGTCTGATGCCTGAAGTCTATGGTCCTACTGTCTGAATCACAGATGCAACACAGACTTGAATACGAAATGATTGCGAAGTATCATACAAATGAACCTGTAATGTCTGAAAGATCTAATCAACGCTGATAGATGGAAGGAGGAAAGCAAGATGCAGACAACACCAGAGGCGAGTGCACGAGAGACTTACAAAAAAATGTGTGAAGAAGCCCGCAAAGTAAATTATCAATACGAAGTCATGATTGAGTACGAGTCAAAACTCCCCAACATCACGCCCGACATGGCTTTTTGGTGGTGGGATCACATGGGGCCGATTGAAAGATACCGATTGTGGAGCCCTCATCATCTCGCTTTTGAATGGGAAATAGACCCATCCGTGAATGGGCGTATCGGGGCCATCCACTCGGTGACCGAATATGTGGGTGAAATCCCGGTCTATCTTCGCTTACGATACGAAGATCCGAGTGTTTATCCCGGTTCTCGGAAATACAAGCATGCGATCGTGGAGAGCTCTTTGACTCACGACGACCGTATCATGGGATGGATTCTTCATGAGTTCGACGAGGCCGGTAATGGGCTGATCATGAGAAATGTGTTTCAATTGCCTTTAGGGACCCCAAAAGAAATTGTCAATGGCATTATCGATCATTCAACCAAAGAGATGGACAAGCTCCCCAAATTTCTGCCCGGCCTGTATGCCGAATTTGCGAAGAGATAGGAGGGCTCAAACGGACAAACGCAGGGACAACGGGCTGCCCCTGCGTTCTTGGAAATAGAAGTTTCGATGATTCGGAACTCCGACCCCTCCTACTTGGGAGTTTCCTTCACCATCTCAGCGTAAAGCCTGGCGATTTTTTCCGATTCGGCATCCATATATTTCGCCAGTTCCTCCCCGTTAAGGAAATGGACTTCATCGCCCGCCTGCTCGATGATGTCAACGAAGGCCTTGCCTTCTACAACCCCCTTCATCACATCCTTGAGTTTGTCCACAATCGGTTTCGGAGTTTTCACCGGAGCCAGAATACCCACCCATCCATAGTACTCCGCATCGATCCCGAGCTCCTTCGTCGAGGGGATGTTAGGCGCTGATTTCAGCCTCTTTGCCCCGATGACAGCGAGAGCTTTCACTTTGTTCCCTCGGACGAGAGGAAGGGTATTGGCAGGATAATTAACGCTGAAGTCGACTTGCTTCCCTACGACGGCCGTCAGACTGGGACCTCCTCCGGTATAGGGAACGTGTCGAACTTTGATCCCCGCAGCCCTGGCAAAGATCTCAGCCGGCAGATGACTCATTCCATAAAGACCGCCGGAGCTGAAGGCCAATTGACCTGGTTTAGCTTTTGCATCTGCGATAAAGTCAGCCAGGGTCTTGTACGGTGAGTCCGGGGGAACGATGAGGAACGTCGGACTCATGGTGAAGGTGCCGATGCATACGAAATCATGCCGGGTAAAAGGAGGCTTTCGACCGTTGGCTATCTCCCACTCGATGGCATTCGGTATATTGACCGACCCCACCGTCAACGTGTATCCGTCGGGATTGGCCTGGGCTCCTGCCAGCCCCCCCACCATGCCGGTCGCGCCCGTTTTGTTGATCACAACCACCGGTTGCCCCAACATTTTTTCCGCAAGGGGTGCAAAGGCTCGGGCCTGAATGTCGAGGGTTCCCCCCGGCGCCTGAGGGTTGATCAGAGTGAGGGGTTTGGTCGGGTAATCCGCAGCAAAAGAACCAGTCACAATGACCAGAGATAAAGTGATGAGGATACTTACCAACCTGACGTGCGTTTTCATGTTTACTACCTCCCTTTATGGATTTTCAAATTTTTCCCATTGCCAACAGGCTGTCTTTTTTGACTCGTCTTCATCATTCGCCTTCTTCCAGGGCTTTCTCCCAAGCCTTCTTTGGTCTTACAGCCCTAAAGATGTTCCAGATAAATAACAGACAGGACAGTACAATAAGCGTGCAAGCAATGGGGCTCTTAAAGAAGATGGAGAAAGAACCTGCACTCCGCATCAGTGATTGGCGAAAGGCCATTTCAAGGGTGGGACCGATAATCATGGCGAGGATGAACGGGGCAATATCGAAATCAAGTTTCCGGAAGATGTAACCCAGAACCCCGGAGAAAAGAAGGATCACCAATTCGACGACGCTCGAATTTAACGAGTAGGTCCCGACGAGACAGATGAGTAATATGACGGGAAATAAAATACGAAAAGGTACTCTGAGAAGGTTGACAAAGAGCCCTACCAGTGGAAGATTCAGGATGATCAAGATCACGTTTCCGATGTACATGCTTGCGATCAGGCCCCAAAAAACCTGCGGCTGTTCTGAGATAAAGAGCGGACCCGGCCGAACACCATGAATCAACAGGGCGATCATCATCACCGCAGGAGCCGGTCCCGTGGGTATGCCTAACCCTAGGAAGGGGATCATGGCACTCTCAGACGCAGCATTGTTCGCCGTCTCGGGTCCTGCCACTCCTTCGACGCGGCCGGTGCCGAATTCTTCCGGCCTTTTTGCCAAGCGTTTTTCAAGCGTATAGCTGACAAAACTCGACAGGACATGAGCAGAGCCCGGTAATAGACCGATGAGAAAGCCAAGGCCTGTTCCTCGAAAAATAGGGCCCCATGAGGCACGAAGCTCTTCCCGGTTGGGCAGAAGTTCCCTCATTTTGACCTTGCTTACGAAACGGACCAAGCTCTCTTCAGTAGAGGTTAGGATCTCTCCAATCCCAAAAGCCCCCATGGCCACGGGAATGAACCCGATGCCGTCATACAGGTCTTTGATCCCATGCGTGAACCGCATTGTCCCGGTGAGAGGATCCATCCCGATGGTGCCGATCAACAGGCCCAGCAAGATCATGGGCACGGTTTTGAAGAACGAGCCTTTTCCCAGAGACCCCAGTAGAATAAACGCGATCAAAAGCAGAGCAAACATTTCGGGGGGACCAAACTTCACGGCAAAGTTGGCCAAGAAGGGCGCCAAGAACATGAGGCCCACGATGCTCAAGGTTCCTCCGATCCAGGAACCCCACGCAGCGATAAAAAGGGCAGCCCCCCCGCGTCCTTTACGGGTCATCTGGTAGCCGTCGATACACGTAACGACGGAGGCGGATTCGCCCGGGATGTTCATCAGAATCGACGTTGTCGAACCGCCGTACATGGCGCCGTAGTAGATGCCGGCTAGCATGATGATCGCGCCGGTTGCGTCCATTCCAAAAGTAGCTGGAATGAGGAGTGTGATCCCGGCGAGGGGCCCGATGCCGGGTAAAACTCCAACCACCGTACCCCACAAACAGCCGATAAAACACAGGTAGATATTTTGGAAGGTCAGTGCAGTCTGAAACCCGTTAAACAAATTGCTTAGAACGTCCATTAAAATTCCTCTGTTCCCCGGACCCAAACCTTTGTTCAAAAGAGTTCATGAGGATAGGAATCCCTTGGGCAACGGCGTGGCAAGCAGCTTTTCAAAAAAGAACCAGCTCCCGGCTCCAAAAGCGATGGCAAGGACGAGCGCAGTCCACAATCTGTAACGACTGACCCAGAGGAAAAGGACAAAGAGGTACATCGTTGATGCCAACAGATACCCCAAGAGCTCGAAGGTAAGGATGAAGGCCGCGGTGAGGCCGACAATCTTTATGGGGGTAGTGAATTTTTGAATGAACCCTCTCAGGCTGGCAGTTTCCTTTTTCTCCCCTTGTCCCTTTCCTTGTATAAACCACGAAATGCCGAATATGCAGAGCAAAACGGAGAGGCCGAGAGGGAAAACTGCCGGGCCGGGTTGATTCCACCTCCCCATAGGAAGTTGGATGGAAAAGATCAATCCATAAATTCCCGCTGCAAGAAAGATAAGACTGCCGCCGCGTTCTTTACTCATATGAATCCCCTTGCACAATGACCTTTCTCCTATGCTGCAAAAAAATCTGAATAGAGCAGACAGGAACCTATTCCTCTGCAAATCGTGTGCAATTGACTATGGGTTCCCCTGGAGGAGCATGCCAGAATAAACTGGTCCTCATTATCGCTGATCGAAGGCCTTGGCTCCGAATTTCTTCAGTTGCTGCTCAGGACCCGGCGGGGCATAAACGACCACATAAGTCAAACCCTCGTCAGGTCCCACATCGATCCGGTGTAGTTCGCCTGCCGGCGCGAAGACCGCCATCTCTGGACCCACCTCGTAACCCTTCCCTCCAATATACATCGTCCCCTTTCCGGAGAGAATGTACCAGAGATGCTCGACGTCATGCTTGTGCTCGCTGCCCTTCACCCCTTTGTTCATCGTATTGACCAGGCACGAGAAGTATTTCGCCCCGCTGCTTTCTTGATCGATAAGGATACGAAAGGTCCCTCCACCACCATGAAGAACGCCCGTTACCGCATCCTTTAACGCAACCACATATTTCTTTTCCATTGGAATTTCCTTTCCTCTCTTTTGATCGGCGCCCCTCTCCACGCCCTTTGACGGAAAAAATGGAACCGTGTGCTTTTTTTAAATAAACCCGGCTCATTTGTCAAGACCTTCTCACGATAGCATACTTTGGGTAACTTTCGATTGGAGCATCGGGAACATGATCGTGAGGGTTGTTTGACCAATGAACAGGCTGTTGAAAAAAGCCCATCTGCGGCGTTCCCCTCATCCTTCGTCGTTGCAGCGTACATTCAATGTACGCCTCACTCCTCAGGATTTCGGGCGCCTTGCATCTGGGCATTTTTGATCAGCCTGAGGAAAATGAGTTTTTCAACAGGCTCTGAAGATGTGATTCCTATCCTTTTCCAGAAAGGCGCTTGGGGATAAGAAAGAGGAGATAGCCTAAGTAGCAATGATCATGATGAACTAGAATGCCCCCGATCCATCTTCAACAAATCCCTCAAGCCTTAGAAGGATTCGCACGACCATCATTTTTGGTCTCTGCCCTTTATGATTTCCAGAAAGATCTCAATTTGCTTCTCAACCTGGGCAGGGGCATAACTTCGTGAATCGGTATGGTCCGCCTCAATGATCAATGCGGGTTTCCCAGTAGCCTGAGACACTGCCCTCTTGAGATCGTATTGACCGAGTGAGTACGGTTTGCAGCTCCGGTTCGAGTGCATCATTAATCCATGGGCGCCGTAGTTTTCAATCATGTTCGCTATTTTCTGTATCTTATACTCTAAGCCTTGATTAAGATGGATCGTGGCGTAGGCCCTGGCCAATGCCTTCAACGGTTGGGCCGAATCGATCTGCTCCAAAGACCAGGCCGAAGTGTAGGTATCCGCTACCAAGACAGCCCCGCGGGAGGACAGCATTTTTGAAAGGTTACGGATGTCATACCAGATGGGAATGTTGTCCCAGATGAGTCGTATCTCTTCGCGGGCAAAAGCCCCTACTCCATTCCTCACCCTTTCATCCAGTTCTCTCTTGAGTTTTCTGTAATATCGGACTGCCCAGTGAGTTCCCCGCAAGGTGACGATAGGAGCCATATGGATAAAAGCATCGAAGGCAGCAAAAGGCGCTGGACGTTGCCGGGAAAGTTCGAGGATCTCTTTCCATAGGTTAATGGCCTCGAAGGAGCGGGAACAGACCTGCTGGAAGCGTTTCTCAGAAAAGGGACGTTTGGTCTGCTCTTCCAGAAACGCAACATAACCTTCCATTTGTTTCTCAACATAGTGCACGGCGTGTTCATGGATATGGTCATGAAAGAAAGGGGTGTCGAGGAAGAAAAGCGGGACGTTAAAAGCGCGGGCCTGAATTTCGTACCACTTGATCACGGTTCCACAGATATTGTTACTGCACACCAGAAAGTCCGGTCTGGGGAGACGTCCCAGCGGGCCTTTGCCCGTAAACGAAGATCCAATATCGGTCAGGGCATAAGAGCAGAGGTCGCGGGAGTATCCCTTGTGCTCAGCAGCCTCACAAAGGGGGACCGACATCCGGAAGGCTCCACACATGGCGCCATAATTCTCTGGATAGAACGGGAGGACCCCCATCGCATAAAGAGGTTCCACGGGTCCGCCACTCGTGATCCATGCCACTTTCTTATTGAACCATTTGGGATGCTTCACTATAAAATAATAGGCCATCATCAGGCGACGATACGCGGAGGTCGATTTTATGGGACGATAGGGGTTATTTTGAATTTGAGAATCAGCCATCTTTTCTAAGCCAATCGATCAAAGGTCCATGAGGTTCCCAATGACAAATCACAAATTTCAAAACACAAACAAATTCCATTTGCCAATTTCCATTGACCCTAAAGGTTTTGATTAATGATTTTTCCATATGCCATAAACCATCTGCCATCTGCTATCCGCGATCTTAAATCGGACCGAGCATTTCCACGAAGGCCTGAAGGCGAATCTTCAACTGTCCCAGGGAATGAGACGGATCCTCCACATCCAAAAGCAAGCAAGGGATGCCCTTCGATTCGAGAGCCGCTTTCAGGTCTGGATAATCGAAATAATGAGCTTCGCAATATTTGTACAGGAGAAAGATAACCCCTCTGGCTCCGGATTTCTGCACCTCCCCTAAGAGGGTTTCTTCATGGGCTCGATATCCTTTATGCTTGGTGGGACAGAAGAAGGATGTAAAGTAACGCTGGGTCAGGGCTTCTATAGGATCGATATCTTCCGGCACCATGAGGCGGAGAGTCCGCGCTCCGCTGCAGAGATCATCCTGGACGACCCTTGCTCCAGCCTCTTCGATGAGGGAGAAATACGATTCGGAATGGGCCATGTTCCCGGCAAGATAAACTGGAATGAGATTTTCACTCTCCTCTGTTTTTTCAGGTAACACGTTCAGTAATTCGTTTAGTAGTTCGAGGTATCGTTCACGATCTAACAGGTATCCCGCTCGAATGATCTGAGCAAAAAAACGACCTGACCACGGAGTCAGTCCTTTGCGTCTGCGGGTATAAATCTCTTCAAGTTTTTCTCGGATACGATTAAAAAGCTGGACGGAGGCCTTCAATCTTTGAGGTGTAATCTTTCCCGAATGTGATTCAAGAAATTCCTTGAATCGCTCCATCTCCGCTTTCAAATACTGGCGGGAATGTTCTGAATCTAAATTGGTGGGAATCATCAGGTTGAAGTGGATGGGAAAACGTCGCTGATGAGCCCAGATATCAGAGAGCCCCTGCATCGAATCGCAGGTGTGGCTAAAGATGACCCCCTGCAAAAAATCGAGTTCTCCCTGGAGCAGGCTTTCAAGAGAAGATTTAACCAGATGGCAGCAGTTAGAGGGAAGATGGGCCTGCACATGGGACATCTTGATGGATGTGCCCATCAGGCGCAACGGCAGGAACCCGGCTGCATGGAGGAGTTCTTCAGGGACATAGGGACAGAAAAAGCCAATGGCGTTTCGGTCCTTTGGAAAACGGCAGGCCATTTCCTTGTATTCCAACGACGCGATCGTCTCGATCTCTTCCCGTACTTTCAAAAGAGAAGTCTGTTTATCCACAAAAGCTCCGATTTTTTTGAAAGGGATTAGTCTAAATCTATCACAGAGAGCACAGTTATTTCAATAGAATGAATACTTGTATGCAATTCAGACACTGGACTTCAGATTTTAGACATCGGACTCATCTAAGATAAGGAATTACCCCTATATTTCACTTCTTCGAAATTTTTTCGCACATAAAAAGAGCATCAATCCTTCTGGCAGCTGCTAGGTCTTCATCCTTATCTAATTTCAGGCCATTTCCCGTCTTCAGTCTAATGTCTGAGGTCTTTAGTCTTACTGTCTGAGTCACAGATACTTGTGGGTCGATGACGTTTTGTATATAATGAGGCCACATCTGTTTTCCCCATAGCGCCAGCGAAAGGAGACGAAAATGGTGCTGCCCACACCCGGACGTCCATCCGATGCTTCCGAGTCTCGCCCGTGGCTCAAGTACTATGACCCGCAAGTCCCTCCTCACCTCACCTATCCCCATATTCCGCTCTACAGCCTTTTGGACGAGACCGCCACCAAGCATCCCAACAGTCCGTGCACAAACTTTTACGGCAGACGACTCACCTATCAACAGATCAAAGAACTCTCTGACCGTTTTGCCGCAAGCATTCGCCGCATGGGAATCCGAAAAGGGGATCGGGTGGTTTTGCTCCTTCCTAATTCGCCGCAGTTTATCATCGCCTACTACGGGCTTTTGAAAGCCGGGGCTGCAATCGTCCCTCTGAACCCTCTCTCCGCTGAGCGCGAACTCGAATTCTATTTGACCGATTCGGAGGCCGAGGTCGCCATCACGATTCCGCTCTTTTTGAATAAGGTCGCATCGCTCAGAGGCAAGACTCCTCTGAGGCACATCGTCTACAGCCGCCTGGCTGACTTCCTCCCGTTCCCCCTGAGCCTCGTCCAAGGTTTTCGGGAACAAAGACTCGTGCGCGGGCTCCGCGGCGCGGCCCTGGTCGATTTCAAAGAATTGCTGAAACATGAGCTCCAGCCTGATTGGTCTCCAGAGCCCGTTCAGCCAGAGGAAATGGCCGTGCTGATCTATAGCGGCGGCACCACAAGCATCGCCAAGGGCATCATGCTTTCTCACTTTAACTTTGTGGCCAATGCTCACCAGATCATCGCCTGGGGTCATCTCACCAACGAGCAAGGGCTACTGGCTGTCTTGCCTCTGTTTCACGGCTTTGGCATGAGCGTGACGATGAACGCCGCCGTCCTCGCCGGAGGAGAGATCATCCTGGTCCCCCGCTTCAACGCAAAACAAGTGGCCAAGACGATCCAAAAGCGAAAACCCTGTTTCTTCATCGGCGTACCGACGATGTTTGTCCAGTTGAGCAACTTGCCGGAGATCCACCGCTACGATTTCAGCAGCCTGCGGGGAATCTTCGTCGGCGCGGCGCCCCTGACAAAAGCAATCAAGGACGATTTTGAGAAAAAGACAGGTGGACGGATGATCGAAGGCTACGGCCTCACCGAAGCGGTGACGGCCATCATGGCGAATCCCTACCAAGGAATCCACCAGATCGGCAGCATCGGCATCCCGTTTTCTGACGTGGATGTTAAAATCGTCAGCCTCGCCGGCGGCCACGATCTACCCCCGGGCGAGTTGGGCGAGATTGTTCTCAGAAGCCCCACGGTGATGCTCGGCTATTACAAGAATCCGGAAGAAACCAAAAAGACGATTGTGGACGGCTGGCTTTACACGGGCGATATTGGCTACGCGGACGGTAACGGTTACTTTTACATTACCGACCGCAAAAAGGAACTCATCATCGTCGGCGGGTTCAACGTCTTCCCGCGCGAGATTGATGAGCTCATCTATCAACACCCTAAGGTCAAGGAAGGCATCACTGTCGGTCTCCCTGATCCGCGCAAAGGAGAACGAATCAAGGTCTACATCGTCCTCAAGGCAGGGGAAACGGCGACGCCGGAAGAATTCATCGCCTACTTCAAGGAGCGGCTCACGCCGTACAAGGTCCCGTCCGAGGTCGAGTTCCGCACGGAATTGCCCAAAAGCATGATCGGCAAAATCCTCCGACGTGCCCTGCGAGAGGAGGAGATTCAAAAGGCGAAAAACACCTAGCCTTGCGAGGCAGAGACCTTGGAAATTCCTTCGTCCCTCGGCATAGAGCGCCAATAGCTCCATAGCCGCACCCCAACGAGTGCGTGCTTTAGATCCTCTGAGGATAGGCTGCGCTGATACTTCAAAATTGAGGCTATTTCCGCAGAGTTCCCCAATCGGAATGGTTCCCCAATCAAATTGCCCAATCAAAAAAGAGTTTGGGAAAATTTTGAAGCGGAGATGGATTAAGGAAGTATTTATTGAGGACTACACCAACTCAATAGTAGGTGACTATATTCAGGAATTGAAGATTACGGGTAGTATAACGTTCTTGGTGCAAAAGAAGCGCGAAGGGTTTTAACGTTTGTCTTTTGCGCCCTGTTAGCCGTCCGTTGCAGACATTCCTAAAATAGAACCGTCACATTTTTTATTTTTTGAGGATCTTGAGATGAAGTGATTCCCAATTCTCAATTCCGGCAGTCCCTGTCGCCTCTTTCATATTCCAATGTTCGATAAGGTATTGCAGATCGAATTGACAATCCCCACGAGATTAGGATGGGAATTCTCAAACCTTTCCACAGAGGTAGAAAGCCCCTGCAAGGATAGTTTTAGAAGTTGCGGATTCTTCTCCTCACGGATTGCCTCGTGAATTGAGACTTCGGTAAAACCCGTAATACTCTGGGCGTCCTCGGAGTATTACGGGTTTTACCGAAAAGTTGGGAAACTTCGGTCTTCAAAGT
>Ga0209048_10005105_pt1 | contig 12441 bp, 12 predicted proteins | sample FrelakmetCRP12CR_FD_187146 | JGI IMG/M metagenome (GOLD analysis project Ga0209048, IMG submission 187146) | Freshwater lake sediment microbial communities from the University of Notre Dame, USA, for methane emissions studies - CRP12 CR (SPAdes)... | ecosystem: Environmental > Aquatic >... | reverse complement strand
ACTTCCGGCGTCTGGCCTTTCTCTCCCCAGGTCAGGCCCAGTACCTGATCCGACTTCACGCCCGCCTCGCCTAAGAAGAATATTTCAGCCTTCCGTCGTGTAGTATGGATTGTTAGGCGGGGATACTCGTTGCGCGCCCAGTTCTCGATCGCGATCGGATCGCGTTCGTAGGCGCGACGGAGCGGTTTCTGCGGCGTGATCCCCAGCTCGTGCGAGAACCGCCCAATCGCAGTCAGCAGCAGTGTAAGCGCATGAAAGGGTTTGAGGGAAAATGGGTTTCCCTTAACCTTCCTAGCGAAAGTTGATACTATGTGGCATGGAATATGTGTAACCGGGCGCTGCCACCGATTACCTGCGGATATTTGAAGAAATGGACGAGTGGTTCCGCACTGAGGCAGGTTGTCACGACTATATCCGCCGCTTGTGGTGGCCTGACGGATTCGTATGCGGGAATTGCTCAGGTCATCGCGACCATCGAGGCCGAGTAAGCGGAGCCGTAGTGTGCTTGGATGAAGAAGACTACGTAAGAAATAATGTGAGCCGCGCATGAAATTTCAACGGATCTCTTGACAACTTCTCATGATGCATGGGCCAACTTTTGGGGGGCTGATTGGCCAGGTTGTTAACAACGTATCGAAGTTCTTCCCGTCTACGGAGATTACAATGAGTCGGCAGGTTTTGTTCAGGGCAATCATTGTCTCGTTGGGGGTTGTCGTTCCGTCTATCTTCTTTGAGCTTTTGGTTCGCTTCATAGCGCCTCAGCCGGAACTATATCCGAGGTATCTATACTCTGAACGCTTTGGCCATAAACTGGCAGAGTCATCTACTATAATCAACCAGTTGCCGGGAGCATGGCGCTTTATTTATCATACCAACGAGTACGGGTATCGGATCTCGATGCCTGAAATCTCAAATCGCTACGATCGTCCGAATGTCATAGTACTTGGGGATTCCAACACCTTCGGTATTGGAGTTAACGACGGCGAGGAATATCCCGCGGTGCTCGCTAAACAGCTTGCGGAAGAAGCGAACATCGTAAATCTAGGCATTGGCGGCTTCGGTCTCACTAATGAGATCAGAACCTTCTACGAGTTCGGGTTGTTGTTTCAGCCCGCAGTGGTGGTACTGCAATTTTCATCCGATGACCCACACGATAACATCTACGAAATGGTAACCACGGTCGAAGATGGTCGGTTACGTTTTCATTCTGTCGGCTCTGAGAACAGCGCTATGAGTCAGGCCAAGCAGTGGTTGAGCAATTCCATATTGCAGCGGAGTGCAGCGTACAACCTCATTAGGAACAGCGCCTATACGAAATGGCGTAAGGAGGCTGTCCTTGAGCAGGAATTGGCTGGTAACAAGCAGGAGAAGGAGGCATTCCATACACGACTGCTTGCGACGTTCGCCATGGACCTCAAGCGACGTGGAATCTCTCTCATCCTATTTGATGTCCCTGGCCATCTGGGGGTTTGGCCAGGAATTCTACGCGAGATGGAAGCGTTTGACCGCGACGGTCTCTTGTGTTACCTGCCTACAGGCCAATGGTTCGAAGGGGTCACGGACTACGGCACGCCGGAAGGCCACCCCTGGGGTATAATAGGCCACCGTGTCATTGCGAGCCACCTTGTTGCCTCACTGCGTGAGGCTGTGAGCAAGAAATAAAGACGTTACCTAGGCAATAAAGTTTTTGCCTGAGAGCCTGTTGCTCAAGCCCCTGATCGAACCCTCTGGGTAGCAGAACGTGATTCGTTCTGCCCCAAGCTGCGTGCTCGTGGCTGAGACAGTGATGGGGCGTGGCCACCGACCGGGTCATCCCCTCGTTTTCTATCCGTTTCCTCAGCCGAATGTTCGTTGCGCGAGATGCCTGCGCGGCCCCCAGCCCGCCCTCCGCTCCGCTAGAGCCTGAACAGATTATGCGTGGCACAGAGCAGCGTCCATTCGCCTTCACAGGCTTGGTTGCCACGGCGCATGAAGCGATTACAACCACGGGCGCTCTTGATCTGTTCGAATACCGGCTGAACCGTCTGGCCGCACTTCTTTAACAGACGACGTCCATGCTTCGTGCGCACCATGCGGTCGCGGCCGAGGCGCTCGCCTGTTGGCGTATCATCCGCCAGCGGTGCGGGGCGCTGGGCGTGACGGCCTGACGCCTCACACGTACGGGCAAACAGCGGGGTATTGGCGGAAACCCGTGATCGGGCTGTCTTCACTCGCCGTCAGACAGGGAGAATGGACCTCGAAAGTCGCAACAATAGGGAGGGCGGTTCCGGGTTCCCTGGAAAAAGAGTGACAGGGGCTCAGCGCGAGGCGCGCAGCCCTATGAACAGGGATCTGAGGGGTTTCTATCTCTGGATTTTGCTCCCCCCCGTTTGATGACACATCACGATACCTTGGAGGTATTGCAGGAAAACACTAATCGAGATAGGTTTAATTAAGAGGTTGATTATACGCTTGATATTTAATGCGGACAGCAGCAACTATTGTTCTAGAGGGGGAGAATCCATATATGGATGAACATGTCTATATTGGGCCAAACGTCAAACTAGGAAGAGACGTTAAGTTCTCAAAGTTCATAAACCTTTATGGCTGCGAGATTGGTGATGAGACGAAGATTGGCGCCTTTGTCGAAATTCAAAAGAATGCAAAGGTCGGCCAGCGTTGCAAGATTTCTAGTCATACCTTCATTTGTGAGGGAGTGACCATAGAAGATGCCGTGTTTGTTGGTCATAACGTCACGTTTGTCAACGATAATTATCCGAGGGCGACAACTCCGGCCGGAGGCCTCCAGACCGAAAAAGACTGGAAGGTTGAAACGACATTGGTGAAGAAGGGCGCTTCCATCGGATCAGGGGCCACGATTCTGGCGAATGTGGTTATTGGTGAGGGTGCCCTTGTTGGTGCTGGGAGTGTCGTCACAAAAGATGTGCCTCCATTTAGTGTGGTGGTTGGGAACCCCGCAAAGGTTGTTAAGCAACTTACATGTGAAGAGGAGAATACTCATGCAAGTACCGTTTCTGGATCTTAAAGCTCATCACGCAGCGCTCCGTGGGGAGATTGATTCGGCAATCCGCGAAGTCATCGACTCTGGCGCATTTGCCGGCGGACCTTTCGTGGAACGGTTTGAAGAGGACTTTGCTAAGTTCTGTGGGGTTCCATATTCGGTCGGTGTTGGAAACGGTACTGATGCATTGTGGTTTGCATTGCTTGCGTTGGGAGTAGGTCCTGGGGACGAAGTCATTACCGTTCCCATGACGTTCATGGCGACGACCGAGGCGATCAGTTTCTGTGGTGCGAAGCCCGTGTTTGTCGATATCGATGAAGGGACGTACACGATGAATCCCGCTCTTCTTGAACAAGCGATTACGCCAAGAACCAAGGCCATCATTCCCGTTCATTTGTATGGGCAAACTGCGGACATGGATCCTATTCTTGCAATCGCAAAGCGACATAATCTTTACGTGGTCGAGGATGCCTGCCAAGCCCATGGGGCAGAATATAAAGGAAGAAAGGCAGGGAGTATTGGTCATGCTGGATGCTTTAGCTTCTATCCCGGGAAGAATCTTGGTGCGCTTGGTGAGGCGGGAGGCATTGTCACATCAGATGAGCAGTTAAAGCGAAAGATGCAAGTGCTTCGTGACCATGGACAGGAGAAGAAATATCATCATTCCACGATTGGGTGGAACGGGCGAATGGATGGGATTCAGGGCGCGGTCTTGAGGGTCAAACTAAAGCGACTTGCAGATGCGAACAATGCTCGGCGAACCCATGCATGTTTATACAGCGATCTTTTGGCACCAGTGAAAGACGTCATTGTTCCACAGGAGGCCAAAGATCGACGTCATGTGTATCACGTCTATGCCGTGCGTGTCCCAAACCGTGATCAAGTCCTGAAACGTCTTTCTGATCGAGGCATTGGTTGTGGCATCCATTACCCGATTCCCGTTCATCTCCAGATCGCCTATAAGTTTTTAGGTTATACGGTTGGGGATTTCCCGGTATCGGAGGCGTGTGGACGGGAATTCCTTTCCTTGCCAATGTTCCCGGAACTGACCCCCTCTCAAGTCGAGAGTGTCGTCCATGAGCTTCGTGAGGCGATACGATGACCGGCATGTCCAGTCCTCAGGGACACATCCGACTCAGGCGAGGCTTGTTTTTCATGGTGCTAAACTTGGTTGACTAGAGTGGAATCATGTGTCATTGGAATTATTTGGCGCTTCCGGGTTCCCCATGGGTAGACTGGACGGACAGTATGATTGGCCAAGGAGGGAACGACCATCCAAGCCACCGCGCTCTATCAGTACCTCCTGGGCCTGCAGTCGCCGTGGAAAGTGAGCCGCGTGAACGTGGATGTCAAAGGGCAGTGCGTAGACGTATGGGACGAACACCCAGAAGCCGCGACGTGGGCGTGCCCCACTGTACCAAGACGCTGCCGTTGTACGATCACGCCGAGGAGCGGACCTGGCGGCATCTAGACATTTGATAGTTCCAGACCCACCTGCATGCGCGTATCCCACAGGGGGGCATGTGGTGAACACCGTGTGGCCCAGTTCAAGGTGCGGTGGGCGGAGTCGCGGTTCACGCTGTTGTTCGAGCGCCTCGCCATCGACATGCTGAACCAATGCGATGCCAGCGGCGCCACGAAGATCTTGCGGATGAGTTGAGAAAAGGCGTGGGGGCTGACGCAGCGGGTGGTCACGCGTGGTCGAGCACGCGTGCAGGCGCGGGTTGTACGCCGGATCGGCGTCGACGAGAAGGCGGCGGCCAAGGGCCATTGTTACCTGACGCTGGTCTGCGACCTGGACGAGGGAACGGTGGCGTACCCTGTCGAAGACTGCACGCAGGAGAGTACGACGACCCCGAAGCGGTGGTTATGGATATGTAAGAGCTCTACCTCCAGGCGATGCGGGCGAAGGAGCCTGAGGCGGCAGAGAAGATCGTCTTCGACTGCTTCCATGTCATGGGCCACATCGGCAAGGCATGGACACGGTAAGGAAGCACGAGCACCGCGCGTTACTGGCGTCAGGCGACGAGACGCTCAAGGGCAGCAAGTACCTGTGGCTCTACAGCCGGCAGAACGTGTTGTAGCGGCGGCGCGAGGAGTTCGCCGTGCTGAGGCCGCCAGGAGCTCAAGGCGGGTTGGGCGTGGGCGATCAAAGAGGCCTTGCGGCGTCTTTGGTACTACGTCTACCCGGTGTCAGGCCGGAAGTTCTTGAAGCGGTGTTACTTTTGGGCAACGCACAGCCGGCTGGAACCGATTAGCAAGGCGGCGGAAAAGGTTTGCAGGCACATCGATAAAATCCTGACCTACTACCACCATCCGATCACCAACGCGTTGAGGGGGGCTCAACAGCAAGAGCCAGAAGATCAAGAGCATGGCCTCCGGCTTCCGCAACACGGAGCACTTCAGGAGGTAATATACTTTCGCGGCGGAGGGCTTGATCTGTACCCATGCTAAACTGAACCCGGAGGCCAGAAATTGTGAGAAGTCAGAATGAAGCATGTTCCATTGATGTGTTTTCCACCTGCCCGCAGTCTAGTCAGGTGGACAAGGCCCAATATCTGAAGAGCGTAGCCGATGTGGCTCGCTGGAGCGAGCAATACGGATGCACGGGGATGCTGATTTACACCGATAACTCCATTGTCGACCCCTGGCTCGTGACGCAACATGCTATTCAGCAGACCCAGTCCCTCTATCCGTTAGTCGCCGTGCAGCCCGTCTATATGCACCCCTACACGGTGGCCAAGATGGTCGCCTCACTCGCATATCTGCACGATCGGCGGATCTTTCTTAATATGGTGGCGGGCGGGTTCAAGAACGATTTGAACGCGCTCAACGATCCCACACCGCACGACAAACGGTACGAGCGCATGATCGAATACGTCACTATTATCAAACGGCTTCTAGCAGGTGCCGATGCCGTCAGTTTCGAGGGAGTCTTTTATAAAGTTGATAAACTCCGCATGACCCCCCCGGTGCCCCCTGAGCTGTTTCCAGGCATCTTCGTTTCAGGATCTTCGGACGCCGGACTCGCTGCCGCGAAAGCCATGGGCGCAACGGCGATTAATTATCCAAAACCACCCGGTGAGTATGAAAATGAATCTCCAGGCGGCCGGTCGATCAATTCTGGCATACGGGTAGGGATTATCGCCCGCGACAATAAAGAGGTTGCCTGGAAAGTCGCCCACGAACGGTTTCCAGTCGATCGCAAGGGCCAGCTCACTCGCCAATTGGCGGGGAAAATCTCGGATTCCGTCTGGCACAAACAACTGACCGAACTCGGGGCGATTCGGGAGAACAACCCCTATTGGTTAGTGCCCTTCGAAAATTACAAAACCAACTGCCCCTATCTGGTAGGCAGTTACAAAACAGTGGCTGAGGAATTAGCTCGATATATCGGGATTGGCTTCCGAACGTTCATTCTCGATATTCCGCCGAGCGAAGAGGAGTTGTACCATACGGGCATCGTCTTCAAGCATGTCTTCGCATAGACCGTTGAAGGGCGCAAGGAAAGTGAGCACGCGCAACGTATCTTTGCTTCAAGAGTGGATTACGCAGCAGGCCGAGGTGCACCCAGAGCGTGTGGCGGTAGTCTCACGCCAGGAACGCATGACATATGGACAACTGGAATACGCGTCCAATCGTTTGGCAAGGCTGCTGAAAGGTGCCGGCTGCCAGAAGGGGGATCGTGTCTGCTTTCTGATTCCGAAATCTAACGCAGCTCTTGTTAGTATGCTCGGTATCCTCAAAGCAGATTGCACGCATGTTCCGCTGGATACCTTAAGTCCTGCACCTCGGTTGGTCAAAATCGTCGAGGCTTGCGCACCGCGCGCGATTCTTGCGGGCGGCGGAGTGCAGTCGCTGTTGGATGAGGTGCTGGCCAACACGAAGGGCTTCGCGAAGCCCCTGGTCGGATGGATGGAAGACGACGCCGTGGCTGGACGGGAGTTTACATCTACGTTTTCAGGACGGGATCTCCAGAGCTATCCAAGTAGTCCGCTTGACTATCGAAACACCACGGACGACCCGGCGCACATTCTCTTCACATCGGGCTCAACCGGCATTCCCAAAGGGGTCATAATCACCCATTCGAATGTCATTCACTTCATTCGCTGGGCCGTCACGTACTTCCAAACGAGTCCGACTGACAAAATTTCAAGCCACCCCCCCCTCCATTTCGATTTATCCACCTTCGACGTGTTCGGCACCCTCTCGGTTGGTGCTGAGCTGCACCTCGTGCCGACGGAACTCAATTTACTGCCGCATAAACTATCTGAATTCATCCGTGCCTCGGAGTTGACGCAGTGGTTCTCGGTCCCCTCCGTCTTGAGCTACATGGCCAAGCTTGACGCGCTCAAGTTCAATGATTTTCCGACGCTCAAGCGCCTATTATGGTGCGGAGAGGTCTTCCCGACGCCGGCGCTGATCTACTGGATGACACGACTTCCAACTGTGCAGTTCACGAATCTCTACGGACCGACGGAGGCCACGATCGCCAGCAGTTATTACACCTTACCAGAATGCCCGCGTGACGAGCGTGCGGTCATTCCGATTGGAACTCCATGCGACGGGGAAGAGTTGTTGGTGCTGGGAGACGACTTACAACCGGTCCCTTCTGGGGATATTGGCGATCTCTTTATCGGTGGCGTCGGGTTGAGCCCCGGTTATTGGAACAATCCGGAACAAACAAGCTCGGCCTTTCTGAACAACCCCCGAAGCAACCATACAACCGACCGTATCTACAAGACAGGGGATTTGGCCAAGCTCGGGGAAGACCGCCTTGTCTACTTTGTTGGAAGGGCCGACTCTCAAATCAAGAGTCGCGGCTATCGCATTGAGCTCGGGGAAATTGAGACTGCCTTGAACGCGCTGCACCTGACAGAGGCCTGCGCTGTAGTAGCGATTAAGACCGACGGGTTTGAAGGCTATACCATCTGTTGCGCCTACGTGCCTCCGAATAATTCGGTTCTTACGTCCGCCAAACTGCGCGCAGAACTCGTTAAAATGCTTCCTGCTTATATGCTCCCTAGCCGTTGGATGACCCTGGGCCAGATGCCGCTGAACGTCAACGGCAAGTACGATCGCAAGAAGCTCAAAGATCTGTTCTTGGCAGCGCCCCTGTAACGTCTTGTCCGAAGGCGAGCGAAAGGAAGTAGATGAAGATTCTAGGAATCAGTGGCTTGGATGCTCAGATGTCGTTTAAGCAAGCGCACTGGCCGTTGCTGGACGAGCGCGAATATCGCATTTCCCAAGGCTACGACTCGGCCGCGGCCTTGGTGGTCGATGGGCGCATCATCGCCGCCGCGGAAGAAGAGCGATTCAATCGTAAAAAACACTGTGGCGACTTTCCGATCCACTCCATCCAATATTGCTTGAAACACGCGGGGCTCAGCATCAACGATATTGATGAGATTGCTCACGGATTTGATTACGCTCCGTACCAAAAACTGTATTCCATGGATCAGATGAATGCCGAACTGTACCGGGATGTGTTCTCTCGCGAGTCGTTCCTCAAGTCTGTCGCGCGAGATTTTCCTGGCTTTCCTGCCGACCGCGTGCATCATGTCGGCCACCATTTGGCCCATGCCGCCAGCGTCTATTTCACATCTGGTTGGAACGAGTGCCTCGTGGTGATCATGGATGGCATGGGAGAGGCTCACAGTATCACGGTCTTCCATGCCCATGACGGACAGCTTGACAAGATCTATCAGATCCCTTCGGTAAGTTCGATCGGCATTCTGTACTCGCTCGTGACCCTTCACCTCGGATTCGACTTCAATGCCGATGAGTACAAAATTATGGGACTGGCTCCCTACGGCGATCCAAAGCGCTATCAAGCATTCTTCGACCAGCACATCGAACTCGGGGATGGAGGCTCGATCAGGATTCCTATCCTTCGGCTGAACCGGACTCCCGATGAACGACAACAATACCTCGTGACTCGTCGATATCTGAGCGACCATTTGATCCAGGAACGGCAGCCTGACGAAAAAATCACCTCGGATCATGAAGATGTGGCGGCAAGTCTCCAGGCCTGTCTTGACCGGACCATGCAGCATATCTGCGGCTATTTCGGGGACAAGTTCGGACTCCGTCGTCTCGCGATGGCAGGAGGAGTCGCCTTGAACTGTACCTCCAACGGCAAACTGTTGAAGTCCGGGTTATACGACGAGATCTACATTCAACCGGCTGCAGGGGATGACGGCACCGCATTAGGCGCGGCGCTCTATCGATCGGCACATGCGAAAGAGGTCGTCAATAAGCGCCTCACCGTTCCCTTCTTCGGTCCCTCGTATTCAGAGGGGGAGATCCACGACGCCGTGAAGAAATTCGAGGATCAGGTCGAGGCCACAACATTTGAAAAGTTTGACGAGACCTGCACAGAAGCGGCTAAATTAATTGCGGATGGGAAGGTCATCGCCTGGTTTCGTGGCAGAATGGAATTTGGTCCCCGTGCCCTTGGTCACCGGAGTATCCTGGCAGATCCTGGAGATCCAGACATGCGGGATCGGATCAATGCCATGGTCAAAATGCGTGAGGCATTCCGGCCCTTTGCCCCGGCAGTGTCGCTGGAGCAAGCGTCCCGCTGGTTCGATGTTCCACTCATGATGGAGTTCCCCTACATGATTACGATCGTGAACGTACGAGAAAAATATCGTGCCATGTTGCCGGCCATCACGCATGTTGACGGCTCTGCGCGAGTCCAGACTGTCTCTGCTAGAGATGACGAAGATTTCCACGCTCTGCTAAGAGCCGTTGGGGATGTCACAGGACGTGAGATGGTCTTGAATACGAGTTTCAATGTGAAGGGTCAACCGATCGTCAATACGCCACAAGAGGCCATTGAGACTTTTCTTCGCACCGGTATTGAGTATCTGTTTCTGGAAAATACTCTAGTGGAGCGACGACCATGACGATGGTCTCCCCATCCCTATCGAGGTGAATCACTGCCTCGGGGGCATCTTCTCAACACGGTGCTATTCGGATAGAAACAAGGGATATGGACATGGTAGAAACCGGTAAGATTCAAAACCTAATTGCCAGCATTCTCAGGGAAAAGGTGTATGCAGAAGAGCCTACGCCGACAACAGATTTGATTCAGATCGGCTTGCTCGATTCGATTACGCTGCTTAGCTTGATCCTGGGCATTGAAGAACAGTTCGGTATTCGCGTACCTCTGGAAGACATGGAGATTGATCAATTTCGCTCTATTGAACGGATTGCAGAATTCGTTTCGTCGAGCCTAGCGCACGAATCTGGAGAAAAAGTGTAGCCCCATCATCTGAGTAACTAGGAAATGGAGCGATAAAGAGTATGCATCAGCTGGTTATAGGCAGGCGGCGCGAAGGCCGCTGGGTAGTTTCAAGAGGTTTTCAGTTCTCTTTCAGCCACCTCTCTGAGGATGAAGCCTTACGCCGTAAGTAGCCTCGACGGGCTTTCCACGATTTCAATCTCGTTACCATCTAACACTAAAACGCCATAGCTCCTAAGGTTGGAGACAGCGGAGGTACTTTCGACCTGGCCGTCTAGGCGTCTATCTCGATGCGGGGGGTAGGGAGGGATGCCGCCATAGTATTGATCTAATCTCATCTGAAAAGCTTAAACCTAGGGCATTTGCAAGACACGGTAAATTTGTTCCCAAAGTTTGCGTGAGACGGCGGCGGAGTTCTTGGTCATTCGCAAGCAGTCGAAGACGAGGCAAGTACGGAAGCTGGGTGTGCGCATCACCTCGGCGATGGACTGAACGGATTTCTGGAATGACTTGAGTATCCTGACCGTGAAGCGGCGGAGGCGCGTGATGTTTTCCGGGCCGAATCCGGCCCGGGTTCGGCTGCGATCCTCATCGTGGTTCCAGTCGATGATTTAATGAACGCTTTCGATGCTCCAGTGCCCGCGGTTGACGGCCAGTACCCGTTGCGGCGAGGCCTGTTGCGGTATGCGACTCGTGACCCCCAGCCCGATCGCACGCGCGCGATCGACGGTGGTTTTCTTGAAGGATTCACGCTCGATCAGAAAGACCTGCCCGACGTGGGGAACGTCGAGGTACGCATTGAGCGCCGTTCTGCGCCACATGCGCCGCGTCTCAAGGCTGCCGTGAACGGCAGGCGCGACCTCGACGAAGTCGGCGGCTGCGTGCTGCTCGAACAGCAATGTCATATCGCGGTGCAGCGCGTGTTGGTTGTCCTTGACGGTGAAGTGATCGAGGACCTGCCGCTCGATCAGATAGCGTGTCTGCGCACGCTGGGTCAGTAGGGCATCGCCCGTCACGTCCTTGCAGGCGAGGGCACAGCCATCAAGCAACGGGAACGCCATGCCGATTCGTTTAGTACGTTTCTGCTCATCATGGCACGCTACGGGTACGGTGCTGACTTTTTTGGGGTGGGACAGACTTTCGAGTCATGTCCCACCACGCTCATGATGTGCGTGTGATGCCCGGCCTTGTCGAGGGCATTCTTCATGGTCTTATCATCCATCGCCAAGGCCTCATCTTGCATCCCCCACGCGGTGTTCCGGGTATGGAGCGCCCGATCCAGCGCCCCGGGTCAATGCAGACCAGGCAATCGCGAATGACAAACTCACTGGGGACGACCGCGTGTCCGTGCTCACGCCGACGGCCGAAACGCATCCATGCTTGTTGTCTCAAGGCATCGGCCCTATTGGAGATGGCTTTGTACCCACGCATGCCGCAGAGGATCGCGCCCGCCGCGATGCCCAGCACCACCGGCAGGCGATGGCAGCGCCCCTGAGGGAGGCGCGGATCGGCAATGGTCATGAAGCGCTTCGGCAGCGCGCGCATCTTGTTCGGCATTGAGCGTGATCGTGGGGGCTCCCGTCAGGTGAAGGTGATCCCGATTGGGGCGGGTTAATTGCCTCTGAGGATTGCGGCAGGGCGGGCGAACAAAGACCCGCTTGGGGGCGTTGGCTTCCGCGCTTTAGCCTTCACGGGTATGTCGATACCCCGGCGGCAGCCCCAGTTCGATCCAGTTAGCCGCGCAATACACGTCGCCATGGAAGGATCCGGGGATCAATAAAGGTCTCCATCAGCAGCAACGGATGGTCGAAGCGTGCCTGCCAATCGGCCCCTATCCTGGGTTCGGTCAGCGAGAGCACGCGTGAGCTAATATTCGGCCACTGCCAGCCGGGCAGGATCAGGAAGCGACTGTTGTTGGCGATCAGCTTGAGCCGCCCAAACTGCGAGCGAAAGTCCCAGCTGATCCAGCGATCACGCATGCCGCATTCCAGGCCGCGGCCGAGATATTCAGTTGTGCCACCTACTGGTCGTGCTAAGGCGCTGTAAATAAATAAAGGTATCAATTGAACGGTCATTGCCGTATGCTGTGTGAGCATGAACAGGTTGACCGTCTTGACGCAGAAGTTTCGTGCCGCCTGGCCGCATTTGGACGAGCGGACACGGCGCATCATGGCGGCCACGGAAGCGGTGA
>Ga0209048_10005104_pt1 | contig 12442 bp, 9 predicted proteins | sample FrelakmetCRP12CR_FD_187146 | JGI IMG/M metagenome (GOLD analysis project Ga0209048, IMG submission 187146) | Freshwater lake sediment microbial communities from the University of Notre Dame, USA, for methane emissions studies - CRP12 CR (SPAdes)... | ecosystem: Environmental > Aquatic >... | reverse complement strand
CGCCCGTGATCCGCGCGAATGTCCGGCAGGCAAAGAAATTGCCGCGGCGACACGGATCGCAGTACCCGCACTGCCCGCCATGCCAGCCAATGCCGACGCGATCACCCACGCGCCAGCCCTCGACGCCGGCGCCGACCGAGTCGATGCGCCCGATGACCTCGTGACCCGGCACCCTTGGCAACGTGAGCCCGGGAAACATCGCCATCTTGGTCAGTGAGTCGCTATGGCACACGCCGCAGGCCTCGACCCGCACGCGGACTTCACCCGCGCCTGGTTCGGAAATCGGGCGCTCGACGATCTCGAAAGGGCCGTCGGGACGGGTGACCTGTACGACGCGCATCTTGCTCATAGTGACTCCTTTTGAATTCGCCGCGACGGGCCAACGAAACGTTCTTGACCCCGAGTCAGTCTGGCACGGCTCTGATGCGGCCGGTGGGCCGCCGACGGATATACGCCCTGCCACGTGATGCCGCGACGCCCTCGCCGCCTGGCACGGCGCGGTACCGCTCGTCCGTCAGGCTTCCCGTCACCCCTGCCCGCCTGTCGCGGCAGACCCGATGCGCGGCGCGATCTGACCTCCCTCGGGCCCGCACCCGCACGACGGCGATCGGACTGAAGTGAATCGGACTCCCGCGCCCCACCGAAAAGGCCGGCATGAACTCCTGCAACAACAGATTCGCCATCGACCGGTTACTGGATGCCTCGATTGTTCGCTCCTTTGACCGGACCGGATTTGAGCGGCATCGGGCTTGCTTCGCGTCGACCGACCTGGAGGTCGATCTCGGCGGTCGGGTGTGTCTGGTTACGGGTGCCAATTCCGGAATCGGCCTTGAGACGGCCCAGGCGCTTGCCGCAAGGGGCGCCGCGGTGTGGATGCTGTGCCGGAATCGCGAGCGGGCCGAGCGTGCGGCGCAGTCAATCCGTCGCGGCACCGGCTCGCGCCGGGTCGAGGTCGCCTTGCTGGATGTGGCCGACCTGGCGGCCATCCGACGCTTTGCGCGCGATTTCGCTCCGCGCAAGGTGGACGTGCTGGTACACAACGCCGGCGTGCTGCCCGACGAGCGCATCGCCTCGCCCCAGGGCCACGAGCTCACGCTGGCCACGCACGTGCTGGGGCCCGCGCTGCTGACACGGCTGCTGCTGCCGAGGCTGCGGCGGTCGGACGATCCGCGCGTGATCTTCGTTTCCTCCGGCGGCATGTACACGCAACGTCTCTCGCTCACCGACGTCGAGTGGCACGATCGGCCCTATGATGGCGTCACCGCCTATGCCCAGACCAAACGCATGCAGGTGGTTCTCGCGGAGCTGCTGGCCGAGGAACTGAAGGAGGCTGGCATCTGCGTCAACTCCATGCACCCAGGCTGGGCCGACACCGCGGCGGTGCGCAGCTCGCTGCCCCGTTTCCACAGTGTGATGAAGCGTGTGCTTCGCACCCCGGCGGAAGGGGCCGACACCGTCATCTGGCTCGCCGCGAGCCCGGCCGCGCGCGGGCAGACCGGGCTGTTCTTCTTCGACCGCGCGCCGCGACGCACCCACCTCCTGCCGTGGACCCGCGAGTCGGATGTGGAACGCCAGGCGCTTGCCCAAATGTGCGCGTCCAGTCGACCTGACCGGCTGGCGCGAGCCGCCTGAGGCCATCCCGCCCGATCCTGCGTGGGGCCGCACCGGCGCGGCAAGGCCGAAACTAGTCTCATTCGCATTGGCCCGCCGCTGGCAGTTAGTCTGGAGACCGCGTGGTGGGGTGTGGTAGAGTTCGCCGCCCCTCGAGCCGCGACTTGCTTTGCATTTTGCACACGACCGCGGGTCGAAGGCTTGACCGGGGACCGCGCGGGCTCCTATTCATGGAGTCTGGTCCAATTCCGACGACGCAGTCGCACGCCCGCAAGGGGGTGCGAACTACATGGGAGTAACGCGCCGCGTGAAATTGATCCCCCTGGTACCCATTGCGGCGACCTTGCTGCTCAGCCTGGCAGCCGTCCCCGCCGTCGCATCGCCTGCAGGGTCAGTCTGCGATCAGCAGCTCATGACGCGTATCCCGGCGCGATCCGATGAGGCCCTCACCGGCAGCCAGTTCGCGCAACGGGCCCGCGACATGGCCGGCCCACAGCGCGACGCGCTTGTGCGTAGCGAGGTGATGGCAGGCAATATGCCCTCGTTCCTCCGGCATCTCGTGGCGGTCACGGTGCGCAGCGCCGAGGCCGCAGTGCGACCGGTCGCCGTCACCGTCTGCGTGCTGCCAGACTATCTCGCGCTCGGCTCGGACAAGGACTTCGTCTTCGTTCCGATGGGCCTCGAGGCCGCACTCGATATCGCCAACCGCTACGGCTTCCTGCTGCCGACGCGCAAACTCGTCAACGCCATCTACGGGGAGTCGACGGTCAAGCTCGATCCGCAGCCGCTGCCCGCCGGAGATCAGATGCGCAGCACCGCGTATCTCGTCCACCACAACCAGTTGATCAGCGAGCAGCGGGAGGCGCGCGGCGCGCCGCTCGGCGAACTGACGGCGGGCCACAAGAAGGATCTCGTCCTGACCCCCCGTCTGTGGCAGATACCGGGTCGAGTCGCGATCTATGGCTGGCATCGCGGCGTGCAATCGCCCATCCAGCCGCTCAGCACCGTGCACGGCGCCCGCTACGCCGACTACAGCCACGGCATTCGACTCGTCAGCGACGTCGTGTACGTCAACGGCGTCAGGAGATCCATGGCAGAGGTCCTGGCAGACCCGCAACTTGCCGGCCTCCTGAGCGATGAGGGGCCCCTGCCTCGCATCACCGATCGGCTCGACTCGCTCTTGGGCGGGCTGAGGACGGAGGCATCGGTTCCTGCCGTCGCCTGGCTGCCGACGCCGAGGACCGCTCTGGCTACACCCTGATCGCGGCGCTCAGGGCCGCGTCACCGTCTTGCAGCAACGAAAACTCAGGTGATAGTTGGCATGGCTGTGCGGGTCCATGACCCGGCTGCCATGCCAGTACGGCGCGCGCCAGCGACACCAGTCCTCGTGCGCGCGGTACGTGTCGAAGATGAACCAGCTGCCCTTCATCTCCGTGTAGCCGAGAGTCTTGCTGCCCCGGCTCGACATCTGTGACGGGTCGAGGGGCAGGTTCATGTGTTCGGCGGCATTGCCGTTGAGGTCATAGACGCCAAGCGGGCTGCGGCACGCCGGAAAGCTCCCCGCCGGATAGGTGTTCGAGCCGCACAGGTTCCAGCCACCCCCGTTGCAGCCAGCGCTCTTGGTGCTGCCCGTCCCGCACACGCCGCGCCGGTACTCCGGTCCGTAACTCCAGCGCTTGCTTGGCGCGTTCGCTCGATTGTGCGCCTCGCGCATGCGCCTGATGGCGACCTCGGGGCTTACGCCGCGTGCCAGATCGAAAGCGTAGTCCGGTGCCTCAAGACGTCCCTGGCAGGCGCCCTCCCATTCATGGGCGTCACACAGCCGCTTGCCTTCGGCCTCACAGAGTTCGGCTGCCTCGCGCGCCTTGACCCAGATGACCGGGTACTCGCACGGAATGTCGGGGAATTCGAACTGGTCGATGCAGGCCGTGGGCTGTTCCGGCGAACTGGTCGACGGGTCGTACAGCGGCGCCATGTACTTGCCGCCGCAGATCCGCTCGAAATCCGGATTCTCGTACTCGATCCCCTGCTGACGCAAAGCGAGCGCGCATTGCTCGGGCGTATTCGGGTGCCGCGTGATGGCCGGATTACCCTGACCCATGGCGGAGGAACCCGAGAATATCTGCTCAATTCGGTGCATCTGCGCGGGGCTCAGGCCGTGCACCGTCTGCAGTCGGTGCAGAAGCTCCCGGTTTTGCTCGGAGAGCGTCATCAGCGCCGTGGTCGCGATCGCGCACAGCGAGAAGACAAGGATCACGGCTGCGCGACGGTAGCCTGATTTCATGGTGCACCTCCTCTTCGGGTCAAGAAGAAGAAATCCCGATTGTCCGGGAAGCCGAGAAAGCGCGGCACGTAGGCCTTGCCAGCGTGCTGATCGAGGACGTCCATCCCCTGGATCAGGTGCTCGACGAGCCGGCGCTGACCGCGCTGCACGTAGAGGGCGAGATACGTGTGTTCCAGCGCGTTCATGTCGAGATGCATCGCGCTCTGGCAGCGATAAGCCTGAAACACTCTCGCCATCGCCGACGGTGTCGCATCCGAGAAATAGCCGTAGAGCAGAAAGCGTCCGGCATCGCCCGCCTGCAGACACAGCCCGGCGCGAAGCGTGCGCAGGTCCTCCGTCGCCGACCCAGACCAGTTGCCGGGGCCCCACAAGTTGACGAACGCGCCCGGCACCCCGACCCCCCGGGCCGGGTCGTATTGGATGAGCGGCACTCCGTTCTGCCGTGCATAACGAATGTGCGCCAGCCGCGCATCGTCGGCCGTGCTCCAGGTCTTGAGCTCCACCACACCGTCGTCCGTCGCGAACACGGTCGCAAGTCCCGGCTGCAGCTTGCTGAAGACCACGCCCTGCTCGATGAACCCGTAGTGACTACCGTGGTTCTGCTCGGACAGCGGGCCGTAGTGGAACGCGCCGTGTTCGCGCTTGAAGCCGCCCGTGAAGGTCGCGACGGTGCGTGCAACGTCGGCGGGACTCACCATGCCGTTGCTCACGAGCGGGGCGGCCCGGTCTATGCCATCGGGACCGGGCAGCGAAGGTATGCGCACGCCAGGCGGCACACGCACGGACCACCCAAGTCGCGGATGATCCGGGCCCAGTGCGAAGCGCAGGTCGAATGCCTGCAGATCGAACGCGACCATGTATACGAGCGCCTTGGACTCGACGTGGTCCAGGGAATTCACGCCAGCCTGACGGCTGGACAGAAAGGCACTATCGATGGCCTCGGGGACCACGACGCTCAGATACACGCCCGGCAGATCGCGCACCCGATACCACTCGCCCACCTCGAGTTCTCGCGCGGGCGCCGCGAGGTCCAGACCGAGTTGCTGCGGAGCAAGCGCAAGACCCACGCTCGCCGCGCCGATCGCCGCCCTGAGCGGCGCGTGCATGGCCGGCGCCTGCGCGGGCCGGGCGCCGCCTCGGCTCGTGGCCGGCTCTTCGAGGAACGCATCGCGATAGAACTGCTGCTTCACGAAGTCGACGACCTGCTCGCCTCCCCAGACGTAGTCGCGCAGGAACTCCGTAACAGTCTCCAGTGACGTGTGCCGTCCTGCGACGGGATTGCGCAAATACAGTCGGCCGCTGCAGAGCGGCGCGTAGGGTAGTCCTGTCGCGCTGGCCTCCCCGAGCCCTCCCGGCAACCGGCCGGGCCACAGCGTGCACGGCTCGCCGCCCTGGCCGATGGCGATCCGCACCGTGTGAGGATCGCCCGTCAATAGCGTGATGGATTGCTCGAGCGGGCGAGGATTTTCGAGATGGTAACTGCGCCGCTCCGGCGCCCCGCCCCAGTCGAGCGTCAACAGGTACCAAGCATTGACGTACGGGTTCAGATTGGTGAGCGTCGCTTCGCCGTTGCGCCCGTCGGAGTTCTCGATGGGCGCCCGGGCACTGCTCCGAAATTGCTGCAACTCGACGATCGTCTTCGGGGCTTGCGCGCGATACTCGGCCGCCTGCTGCGCCACGAGCTCTGCTGTGGCCAGTCGAGGCGCGTCGAGACCCAGCGAGACGCGCGGCATGAGCGTCACGCAGAGGGCAAGCGCGAGCAGCCGATGCGTCCGCCTCCGCGCCGCTCCGCTCACACCGCAATCCACGCCGTCACTCCCATCAGCAGAACAACGATCCAGCTGACCCGATCGTGAAGGGCGAAATGGAGCGGGTCATCCTCCATGCGACCGCGGTGGGCAATCAGCCACATGTGGCTGATCCAGTAGAGCAGCAGCGTGCAGGTCATCCAGATCACGGCCGGATGCCTGTACATGTACTCGACCTTCGTCGAGCTCGTGTACAGGGCGAGCACAAGCACGGAAAGATTGCCGCTCGAGACGCCGAGCGCGACGATCAGGCTCTGGTCCTCGAGCAGGTACCCACGCGCGTGCGCGCGCGCACCGTCCCGCGGGAGCGTCACGTTGATCTCCGCGTAGCGCTTCAGCAGAGCGAGGCTGAAGAAGAAGAAGATACAGAACGCCAATAGCCACGGCGACGGCGCAATCTGCACGGCGAGGCCGCCCATCAGGACGCGCGCCGCATAGCCGGCCGCCAGCACCAGGACGTCCACAAGTACGAGATCCTTGAGTCCGAGCGAATATGCGGTCATCAGCGTGAAATAGCCCGCGAGTACGCCCATCGGCCAAACACCAAGGGGTGCAGCCACGATCAACGCAGCGGCCAGCAGAACCGGCACCAGCCCGGCGGCAACGGCCCGCGGCAGGCGTCCCGCCGCAAGTGGCCGCTGGCTCTTGGACGGATGCATCTGATCGCTCGACACATCGAGCAGATCGTTGAGCACGTAGACCGCGGATGCGCAGAGGCTGAACGCCACGAAGGCTCGCAAGGCCTGCGCGAGCAGTATGACCTCGCCCATGCGGTGCGCCGACGCGAGCGGTACGAACACGAGCGCATTTTTCAGCCACTGATACGGCCGAAGCGCCTCGAAGCCTGCCCGAACCACAGACGGTCGCCGGTCGAGTGCGGTCATGGCCGGCACCACGCCAGCGTGCACGATCGTTGCACGGGAGCCCCTCGCACCAGCACGAACGGGGCGCACAGCGCGTCCCTTGCCACCCGGGTCGCCCGCACGCCCCTCGCGGGAGGCCGCCTAGAACAGGTGCTTCGCAAGCTCAAGAACACCCTTCTTCCACCGCACACGGTGCGTCGTACCGCTCGCCGACTGAATCTCGTCGCGGTGCGCGAGAAACCACTCGTAGTTGCGGATCAGCGCCTCACGATTCGAGTACCGAGGCTGATAGCCGAGCTTGCTCTCGAGCCGCTCGATCGACACGAAGCTGTCCTCGGCCGCTGTCTCGTAGATCCAGCGGTACAGAGGCGAGAGGTGCAGCGCATTGAGCAGCTTCAGCGCGACCACGACCGGCCCTTCTGGAAACGCGATCGCCCGACGGCCGTGCCCCGCACGGTCGAGCACCGCCTGGATGTTCTCGCGCATCGTGCAAAAGGCCTTGGCGCCGACGTTGAACGTGTCGTTGACCCGCTCGCGCTCGCGGGTCGCGCACAGCTCGATGGCCTGGCACAGGTCGTCGACGTCGAGTAACTGATAGCGGTTGTTGCCGGAGCCAATCAGCGGGAAATGGCGACCTTCGTACGCCCATTCGTAGAGCATCTCGAAGACGCCCAGGCGCTCGGGCCCGACGAACGTCTTCGGGCGCAGTACGCTCGTGCACAGGCCGCGACCGCGAAACTGCTCGCACAGGGCCTCGGCCTGGATCTTCGACTCGCCGTACGGGCCGACTCCGTGCACCGGGTCCGTCTCGACGAGCGGGGTATGGTCGGGGATGCCGTAGACCGCGGTCGACGAAATGAAGATGAACCGTGAGACGGAATGGGCCACCGCGCTCTCGAGAAGCAGGCGCGTGCCGGCGATCGCCGTCGAGAGAATCTCCTGCGCCGGGGCGAGCGGCAGGGCCGCAGCGCAGTGCACCAGGATGTCGATGCCCCTCACGGCGCGCTCTACGGCTGCGGGATCGCGGATGTCTCCGTCGATGACCTCGACGACCGATCGCTCGGGGTACGCAAATGGGGCGATGTCCAGCGACCGCACGCGCTGACCGTGGGCCAGCAGGGAGCGACAAAGGTTGATGCCAAGGAAGCCCGCGCCGCCGGTGACCAAATACTGTGAAGAAGGCATGGGATCTGTGTTCCTGGGCCCTCGCACGGACCACGGCGCTGCGGCCGTCGCCATGCGCTGCAGCCGCCGCAGATCCCGGCGAGAGCGACAAATTGATGCTAGCCTCGCCTCTGCGGAGCCACAATGGCGGCAAACCGTTACGGAGATGGGCTCTTCAGCGCACGGCCTGAGCCGGTACGTCCACCGCGGCCTCGTACCCAGACGCTCGCCCCGGAACGAGTGCCCGGCTGGGTTCGGCGTTCTGACTGCCTGCGCCAACGGGATGGCGTGGGTCACCAATCTCCACGCAACCGCCGGCGCAGCGCCGGGATTCTCTCGGGCCCGCCGACCCTGCCGGAGGGCCGGGATCGCAAGCGCCGCTACCGAGAAGCGCCCTCGTCGCGGATGGGGACCCAGTCCTCGCCGACCTTCACATATTTCCGTTTGACCGCGGCCCAGGCGATCCGATGCGTGACCTCCTCACGCTGCGCGGCGTCAACGGCAGTCGAGCGCCGCCAGGCGTTGTTGAATGCGCTGCGATATATCTCCTGAGCATGCCGCGGCAGGTGATGTCTGACCGCGGGCGGCAGATCGTCAATTGTGTCGTACGGCATGCTGCATCCTTGCCCTTCGTGAGCGGTGCGGCGCTGGCCAGCGAATCGTCGCGACGGTCTTCGAGCCGCGACTGAGCTTCAAACCGCGAAATGGGTTGTCGGCTCGGCGATATTTCAGGCCTCGCTGGCACATCGCCGCCGCGGCTGGGCACCAGTCGGGGCCCCCGCGCCCAGGGTCTCAACGGAACTTGCGAGGCACCGCGCGGAGGTCCGCGACCGCGAGACTGGCCGCCTGAATTCCACCCGACGACCGCGTCAAGCGAGCGCGATAACGCGAGAGTGCTTCAGGTTCCGACGAGATCGCGGTACGCACGCCACGTCGCATGCCCGAGCAGAGGAATGATGACGATCATGCCGACGAGCATCGTCGCGAACCCGATCGCCGTCAGTGCGACGATCAGCGTCGCCCAAATGACCATGGTCAGGGGATTGCGGCGGACGACTTCAAGACTCGCCCCGATCGCCTGGCTGGCGCTGGCGCCACGGTCGATGATTACGGGCACCGCAACCACCGAGACCGCGAACACGGCGAGCGCGAGCACCCCGCCAACAGCGACGTACGAGAGGAATTCGGCTCGAGTCATCTGCTCGATGAAGCCGCCATAAATCGTCTCAACCACGCCTGGGCTCGACACGCTGAACACGGGGCGCAGGAGTTCCTCAGACACCAGGAACCAGCCGACCGCGATCATTGCGAGCAGCGCCCCGAATCTCAGAAGGGTCGTTCCTTCGCGATGCAGCGGCGCAATCGACTCTTCGAATGTCGGTCGCTCGCCCCGCTCGAGGCGGCGCGACAGGTCGCACAGTCCTGTCGTCATCACCGGCGCCACGAGCAGAAAGCCGGTGACGGCCGCGGCGACGAAATAGGGATGAGTGCCCAGCATGATGAGCAACACCCACCCGAGAAGCACCATCCCGAGTCCATGGGCGGTGCTCGCCCCCAAGCTCATCCGCAGGTCCGCCGCGCCGAGTCGCAGCCAGGCGAACGGACGGGACCACGGGACGGAGCGAATGTCGAGACGCAACGGAGGATGGCTGGTCCGATCGGCGATGGCAGTCATGGCGACCTCCCGGCAAACGAGCCAAAGCAACGGGATTGACCTCACCCATTGTAGACCCGGGCGAACTCGCCGACGCAGCTTGCACCTGAATCGTTGTAGATGCGGCACCGCAGCACGGAATCCCTCGCCCGACTCCGCCACATGCCCGCTGCCCCGAATGATGTCGTCGACGGCGCCGCGCCAGGCCTCACGCAGCCATGACGATCAGCCGACGGCTTGAAGCCGAACCGACTCCTCGCGCCTCGCGCGGAGCGCGCGCTAGACAAACCCCAGCGTCGACGGCGTGAACGCGGCGAGATTCGGCAATACCGCCGAGAGTCCCTGCGCATTCACGCCGAACCAGCTGGCGAGCGTCGCTGCGTACTGGTCCACCGCGATCGTCGGGATCCAGCGGCCCTCACTGCCCGCGTCGTCAGGACCGCCAAGCGCCAGCGTGGGCCATCTCCCATACATCTTCCGGCCCTTAACGGCGCCCCCAGCTACGAAATGGTGGTTACCCCACGCGTGATCGGTTCCGCCGGTGCTGTTGGGCTTCAGCGTTCGCGAGAAATCCGACAGCGTAAACGAGGTCACCGAGGGGCCGACGCCGATGCCGTTCATCGCGTCGTGGAAGGCCTTGAGGCCCGAACCAAGCTCCGCGAACAGCGTGTCGTGCGTCCTGAGCTCCAAGCTGTGCGTATCAAAGGAGCCGAGCGACACGAGGAATACCTGTCTGCGCGCGCCAAGGACGGCGCGCGCCTCGATGAGCTTGGCAATGGCGAGCAGCTGGCGCGCGAAGCCGCTCGTCTGACTCGCGAAGTAGGCGCTCACCGGCGTCGTCGTACTCGCGAGGATCGGGTTGACGATCTCGGCACTCTTCAAGGAGCCCGCCATGACATCCTGCGCCGCGTTGACGAGGTCGGGCCCCCGATCGAGCCCGAGCAGGGTTTCAAGGGCGGTACGGCGTGCGATGGCGGCAGAGGAGGTGCCAATGCCGGCCAGGCCGAACGTACCGGTGGTCGGTATCGCCAGCGCCTGGGAAGCGCTGCCGGTCACAAAGAGGTTGTTGCCGGCCGTCGATATCATCGCGGGCACCGTGCTCGAGGCATTCAGTGCCGCCACCTGGTCGGCAAGGCGCCCGCCCCAGCCGGTGTTTGACGGTGCGTCCGAAAGCGAGGACTGCCACTGGTGCTGCTGGTCGATGTGCGAGAACAGGTTCTGCGGAACCGGGACGCTCGATGCCAAGTATTGCGCCTGGGTCAGAGGATGAAGCAGCGTGCCTACGTTGGCCACGACCGCCAGTTGACCGGCATCCCACAGGCCCTGCAGCCCGGTCGCGCCGCCGAGCGCAGGGTGCAGCGCGAAAGGCGCTGCGCCGGTCCCATCGACGAGCGGCAACAGCGACGCCTGTGCGAGCGCCAGCGGGCCGCGGACCGACGCATAGTTCGCGTACCCGGCCGCATCGTTCGGCACCACGGTGTTGTTGCCGTCGTTTCCGCCATAGAGAAAGACACAGATGAGCGCCTTGTAGTCGCCCGCCGCCTGGGCGTGCGCCGAGAACGCACCAAGCTGCGCGAGCGCTGCGGCGCCGCCCAGGGCGCCCGCGTGAGTGAGGAAGGATCTGCGGTCCATATCAGCGCACCACCTGAAACTGGCCCGACGTCGCGATCAGGTACGCGGCCGTACGGGCACGATTGAGTCCGTCGGTCGCGGCGACGGCGTCAATAGCGTTCAGGATGGTCTGCCGCGACACCGAGGAGAGCGTTCCGTGCATGAGTGCGTTCGATATCTGGTCGACCATGACGTCGGCCGAACTCGCGCTCGCATAGGCGCTCAGGTCGATCTTGCTGCCCGTGCTGCCGGTCACGGTCGGATCGGCTGCAGCGCCGCCGCCGAACAGCATCGCATTGACGAAATTGGCCCGCGCGAGAGCCGTGGCAGCATCGTAGATGAAGAACTCCGGCGCTGTGGTCGCCGCGCCGGGCAGTCGGTAGCTCGGCGGATAGAAGTTGAACACCGTGGGCGGCGTGAACACCGGCTCACCCATCGCCGCGGCCTGGCCGAGGAAGTAGACGCCATCCGACGTGCCACCCAGCGCGCGCATGAAGGCCGTCATGAACAGCAGCGGCTCGCGCAGGTGCCCCTCCTTTGCGGTTGAAGGCAGATCGCCGCGTGCCTCTGGATCACTCAGAATCGCGCGAACAACCGCCCCCATGTCGCCACGCACGCCGTGGCCGTTGTCTGCGAACACGGCCGACACCCGGGCGACGTACGCCGGCGACGGGTTGCTCGTGACGAGGTGTTGGATGAGCCGGGTGCTGATGAAGGGACCCACGTTCGGATGGTTGAAGATCGTATCGAGCGCCAGCTTGAGGTCCTGGTCCGGCGTCTGGCCGGCCGGGGTCATGAGGCCATCAAGCAGCTTCTTGCTGCTGGTATCGTGGTGTGCCGCGACGGCCACCATCGAGCCTTCATAGTTGCGCGGATTGGGCCAGCCCGAGGCCGCGCCGGGCCGCGGCGCATAGGTCCAACCAGTGAAGAGGTAGGAGAAGCCCTCGATGACGTCCTGGTCATACGTCGCTTGAGTCTGGCCCTTGGAGTCCAGCTGGGCCGTCCCGTCGGAATTCAGTCGCACGAGGCCAATTGAAAAGAGCTGCATCAGCTCGCGTGCGTAATTCTCGTTCGGGCTCGTATTCTTCGCCGGGTCCGGCTTGTCGTTGTTGACCATGTCCAGGTACTGGCCCATGACCGGACTCAGCGTCACGTCCTCCAGCAGCTGCCGGAAATTCCCTAACGCATCCGCGATCAACATGTTCTGGTAGGCGGCCATGCCATAGGCCTGACGGATGTCGACACCCGAGACAACGAAGATCTGGGAGAGCGCGAAAGCAACGCGTTGACGAAGCTGGTCCGGGGCGGTCAGAGCGTTGATGACGAACTGGCGCTGAACCTGGAAAGGAGTGTAGTTATCTCGATAGCAGAGGCTGGACGGGCCGGTAGGCGCCGTGGAGTCGTACTGGCATCCCGCTGGCGCAACCGGCGGGTAGTACGCGAAGCC
>Ga0209048_10005103_pt1 | contig 12442 bp, 12 predicted proteins | sample FrelakmetCRP12CR_FD_187146 | JGI IMG/M metagenome (GOLD analysis project Ga0209048, IMG submission 187146) | Freshwater lake sediment microbial communities from the University of Notre Dame, USA, for methane emissions studies - CRP12 CR (SPAdes)... | ecosystem: Environmental > Aquatic >... | reverse complement strand
GATCGCCGAGAACAAGCGCATCCCCTTCGACCTGCCGGAAGCGGAGTCGGAGCTCATCGCCGGCTTCTACACCGAGTACAGCGCGATGAAGATGGGGCTGTTCATGTTCGCGGAGTTCATCGAGATCGCCATCGTCGCGGCGCTGTTCACGACACTCTTCCTGGGCGGCTACAACCTGCCGTTCATGACCGACGCCGGGTTCGTCTTCCCCGGGGGCCACGCGGTGGCGATGAGCCACGGTGCGGTCGTCGTCACGCAGCTCGTCGTCTTCCTCGCCAAGGTGCTGCTGATCGCCAGCTTCCAGATCCTGATCCGCTGGTCGCTGCCGCGCTTCCGGTACGACCAGGTCCTGAGCTTCGCCTGGAAGTTCATGCTGCCGCTCACGCTCGTCAACCTCGCGGTCACCGCCGTGCTGGCCTGGTCGATGCAGGGATAGACGCCTTGAACACGAAGCCCCACACGCGGAAGGTCTACTGGAACGCGCCCACGATGACGTGGTGGGAGCGGGCGTACCTGTTCGAGATCCTGCGCGGCCTTGCGATCACGGGCGGCGTCTTCCTCGCCAACATGTGGAAGTGGGTGACGTTCCGCAAGGGCGCGCTCACCACGTACTACCCCGAGGAGACCCGGGCCGACTACGCTGCGGGCAACCGCGGCAAGCACGTGCTGACGCAACGACCGGACGGCACGCCGCAGTGCATCGCCTGCAACATGTGCGCGACCGTCTGCCCGGCGCAGGTGATCGAGATCGACGCGGTCTTCGATCCAGACGACCCGGCGCACCCCAAGCGTCCCTCCCGCTTCGAGATCGACTACTCGCGCTGCATCTTCTGCGGCCTGTGCGTCGAGGCCTGCCCGGAGGACGCGATCCGGATGGTGAAGGAAGTGCCCGAGCTGACCTCGCTCGACCGCCGGAACATGTGGATCAAGATGGACGAGCTCCTGACCTGGAACCCGCAGAGCGACGTCGCCAAGCCGTACCCGGCGAAGGGCGCGGCCGCATCGAGGAAGGGCGCGCAATGATCGAGAACCTGCTGCAGAACCTCGACACGTTTCTGCTGGTGATCTTCGGCCTCTCGGCGCTGGTCGCGGCGGCGCTGATGCTCGTGCTGCGGCACCCGATGCAGGTCGCGATGGCGCTCATCTCGACGATGGTGTTCCTCGGCGGGATCTACGGCCTGCTCGGCGTGCACTTCATCGCGGCCTTCCAGGTGCTGATCTACGTCAGCGCCGTGATGGTCTTCATGGTGTACGTGATCATGCTGCTCGACGTGCGCGACCCGTCGTTCACGCGGCGCTTCTCGACGCTGCTCGTGCCCGGGCTCGCCGGCGGCGCGCTGCTCCTCGCGGTGCTGGCCTGGGCCCTGTGGCACGGCCTCTTCGCGCCGGCGAACACGACGGTCTCGTTCGGCCTCCAGCAGTTCTCGATCGCGTTCCTGAACGAGTACTGGCTGCACTTCGAGCTCACGTCGGTGCTCCTCGTCGCGGCGGTCGTCGCCGCGCTGGCCGTCATCAAGGGCCACCGGAAGAACCATGGATAAGGTGCAATTCCTGCTCCTCGTCGCCGTGGCGCTGTTCGCGCTGGGGCTGCTCGGCGTCATCGTCCGGCGCAACCTGCTCGTCATGCTGATGTGCATGGAGCTGATGCTGAACGGCGTGAACCTCTCGCTGGTCACCTTCGCGCAGCAGACCGGGACGGCCGCCGGCGCGGTGCTGGTCTTCCTGATCTTCGTCGTCGCCGCGGCGGAGATCGCCATCGCGATCCCCATCGTGCTCCTGCTCGTGCGCCGGAAGCACACGCTGGAAGCGGACGCGTTCGCGGACCTGAAAGGATAGCCGGTGACGCACCTGCTCACCCTGATCGTCGTGCTGCCGCTGGCCGGGGCCGTGCTGAACGGCCTGCTCGCCACGGAGCTCAGGGGCTCCCCGTTCGGCAGGAAGTTCGTCACGGTCGTAGGGTGCGGGATGCCGATCCTCTCGTTCGCCCTGGTCGTGCGCTGCTTCCTGGAGCTGCAGGCGACCGGCGGCACGCCGCTGATCGAGACCGCCTACACGTGGGCGCGGATCGGCGGGCGGCCGTTCGAGATCTCGTTCTACTTCGATCGCCTCTCCGCGGTCATGGCGCTGATCGTCACAGGCGTGGGCTCGGTGATCCACATCTACTCGATCGGCTACATGCACGACGACAAGAGCTACGCCCGCTTCTTCGCGTACCTCAACCTCTTCCTGTTCTTCATGCTGTCGCTCGTGCTGGGGCGCTCGCTGCTCGTGCTGTTCGTCGGCTGGGAGGGTGTCGGGCTCGCGTCGTACCTGCTGATCGGATTCTGGTTCGAGGATCCCGTCAACGCGGCGGCCGGCAAGAAGGCCTTCATCACGAACCGGATCGGCGACGCCGGCTTCCTGCTCGGGATGTTCCTGCTGTACTGGGCGTTCGGCACGCTGGACATGGACCGGATCAACGACGCGTACAAGGCGGGCGCCGCGACGATGATTCCGGCGAGCCTGGCCGGCATCCTGCTGTTCATCGGCGCGTCCGGCAAGTCGGCGCAGATACCGCTGCACGTCTGGCTGCCTGACGCGATGGCGGGCCCGACGCCGGTGTCGGCGCTGATCCACGCGGCGACGATGGTGACTGCCGGCGTCTATCTCGTCGCGCGGATGTCCGGCCTCTACATGCACGCGCCCTCGGCGTCGATGGTGGTCGCCGTGATCGGCGCGGCGACCGCCTTCTTCGCCGCCACGATCGCGGTGGCGCAGACCGACATCAAGAAGGTGCTCGCCTATTCCACGGTGTCGCAGCTCGGCTTCATGTTCGTGGCGCTGGGCGTGGGCGCCTACGGCGTCGGCATCTTCCACGTCTACACGCACGCCTTCTTCAAGGCCTGCCTGTTCCTGGGCGCCGGCAGCGTGATCCACGCGCTCTCCGGCGAACAGGACATCCGCAAGATGGGCGGGCTCGCGAAGAAGATCCCGATCACGTTCTGGACGTTCGCGATCGCGACCGCCGCGATCGCGGGCATCCCGCCGCTCGCCGGGTTCTGGTCGAAGGACGAGATCCTGTGGAATGCGTTCGCGAGCTCCTCCGGCGGGTCGCCGCTCCTATGGGCGGTGATGGCCGCCACGGCGCTGATGACCGCGTTCTACATGTTCCGGCTGCTGTGGCTCGTGTTTCTCACGCCGTCGCGGATGGAGCCCGAGGCCGCACACCACGTCCACGAGTCGCCGTTGTCGATGACGGGCGTGCTGATGGTGCTGGCGCTCCTCTCGGCGGTCGGCGGCTTCGTCGCGGTGCCGCACTTCCTCGAGCCGCTGCTCCCGCTGGCGAAGACGCCCGAGGCGCTGCACCACTACGAGGAGCCGCTGAAATACCTGGCAATCGCGATCGGACTCGCCGGCCTCGTCGGTGCCTGGGTGGTGTTCGGCGGCGGGATCGCGCGCGCTGGCGCCCTTGCCGCGCGCTTTGCCGGGCTGCACCGGTTGCTCTACAACAAGTACTGGGTCGACGAGGCGTACGAGCGGCTCATCGGCCGGCCGCTCGTCTGGGTGTCGGATCGCGTGTTCCTGCAGGTCGGAGATCGCATGCTGCTCGACGGCTCGCTGAACGGCCTCGCGCGGCTCGCGCATCGAACCGCCGGCGTCTTCTCGCGCGTGCAGACCGGGAACCTGCACCTGTACGCGCTGCTGGTGCTCGCCGGGACCATCGTCACGCTGGCGTGGAGCTTCCGTCATGGCTGACGCCGGGCTGCTCAACGTCGTCCTGTTCCTGCCGCTCGTCGCGATCGTGCTGCTGGTCGCGGTGCCGCCGCGCGAGGAGGGCATGGTCCGCGGAATGTCGTTCTGGGTCATGCTCGCCCAGTTCGCGCTCACGGCCTGGCTCTACGCGCGTTTCGACGGCGGCGTGGGCGGCCTGCAGTTCGAGACGCGGTTGCCGTGGATTCCCGGCTGGGGCGTGTACTACCAGATCGGCCTCGACGGCTACAACGTGCTGCTCGTGCTGCTGACGGCGTTCCTGGGCCCGCTCGTCGTCGCGGGCGCGTTCACCGCCGTCACGAAGGACGTCAAGCTGTTCTACGCGATGGTGTTCCTGATCCAGTTCGCGATGATGGGCGCGTTCGTCGCCCAGGACCTGTTCCTGTTCTACCTGTTCTGGGAAACGATGATGATCCCGATGTTCCTCATCATCGGCATCTGGGGCGGCGAGCGCCGCCTGTACGCGACGTACAAGTTCGTCCTGTATACCGCCTTCGGCAGCATCCTGATGCTGGCCGCGGTCATCTATCTCGTGTATTCGCTGCAGACGACGACCGGCGTCACGTCCTTCGCGTTCGCCGACCTGTATCAAGCGAAGCTGCCGCTCTCGGCCCAGACGCTGCTGCTGATCGCCTTCGGCCTGTCGTTCGCCATCAAGGTGCCCATCGTGCCGCTGCACACGTGGCTGCCGGACGCGCACGTCGAGGCGCCGACGACGGGCTCGGTGATCCTCGCGGGCGTGCTGCTGAAGATGGGGACGTACGGCTTCATGAAGCTCGGCTTCCCGCTCTTCCCCGACGCGACGCAGATGCTGATTCCGCTGATCATGGTGCTGGCGGTCGTCTCCATCGTCTACGGCGCCTGCCTCGCGCTGGTCCAGAACGACATCAAGAAGATCATCGCGTACTCGTCGATCAGCCACCTTGGCTACGTGATGCTCGGGCTCGCGAGCCTCGACCTGCTGGGAATCCAGGGAGCGGTGATCCAGATGGTGAGCCACGGCCTGACCGCCGCCGGGCTGTTCCTGATCGTGGGGATGATCTACGAGCGCTGCCACACGCGCGAGCTCGCCGCGTACGGCGGCCTCGCGAAGCTGCTGCCGGTGTACTCGCTGTTCTTCATGATCCTGACGCTGGCGTCGATCGGCCTGCCGACGACCTCCGGCTTCACCGGCGAATTCCTGGTGCTGCTGGGCGCGTTCACGGCGTCGTGGCCGCAGTACCAGCACGGCAACACGCTGCCGCTGGTGCTTAGCGTCACCGCCGTGTCGGGCGTCGTGCTCGGGGCCCTGTACATGCTGCGGCTCGCGCAGCACTTCCTGTTCGGGACGGCCAAGGCGCCGCACCTGCCGGTCGCGGACCTCGACCTGCGCGAGAAGCTGATCCTCGCGACGATCGTCGTCGCCGTGTTCGCGCTCGGCCTCTATCCCGACGAGCCCATGCGCAAGACCGAGCTGGCGGCCAAGCAGTTCCAGCAGCTGGTGACGACCGCGCGGTTGCCGGGGAGTACGCCATGAGCGAGGTCTTCTTCGGGATGCTGCCCGAGCATCTGCTGCTGCTCGGAATCGTGCTCCTGCTGACGCTGGAGATCGCATCGGAGAAGCCGCGGGGCGGACTCCCCCTGTCGCTCGTCGTCGTCGGCGCGGCCGCCGTGGCCGCCACGTGGCTCTACGCGGCCGGGTATTCGGCGGTGCCGTTCCCGGGGCACTACTCGGTGACCGCCACCGGAATGCTGGCGAAGGCGGTCGTGCTGGCGCTCGGGATCCCCGTGCTGCTGCTCGCGCGCGACGACTTCCCCGAGGGCCCGTTCTATCCGCTGCTCCTCTCTTCGCTGTACGGCTTCTGCCTGCTGCTCTCGTCCGACAGTTTCCTCACGCTCTTCCTCGGCCTCGAGATCATGTCGCTTCCGGTCTACGTGCTGGTGCTGCTGGCGTTCGGGCGGCCGGAGGGTCCGGAGGCGGCGCTCAAGTACCTGGTGCTGGGCGGCACGGCGACCGCGATGTTCCTGATGGGCGTCTCGCTGCTCTACGGCGGCAGCGCCACGCTGGCGCTCTCGGCGTTCGCCTCGGCGCTCGGCTCCCACGACGTCATGGCGACCGCGGCCATCGTGCTCGTGGTCCTCGCGTTCTTCCTCAAGGCCGCGATCGTCCCCTTCCACGCGTGGGCGCCCGATGCGTACGAAGGCGCAAGCCTCACCGTGACCGCGTACATGGCGACGATCATCAAGGCCGGCGTGCTGCTCGCCGCGCTGCGGCTCTTCGGCACGACGCCGGTGTCGGGCCGGATGGTCGAGCTGCTCGCGATCCTGCCGCTCGTGTCGATCGTGTGGGGCAACCTCGCCGCGATGCGGCAGCACAGTTTCCGCCGGATGATCGCGTACTCGTCGATCGCCCACGCCGGCTACCTGTTCTACGCGTTCCTCGGCGCGGGACCCGGCCGGTTCCAGGCCGTCGTCTTCTACCTCGTGGCGTACGGAGTGACGAACATCCTCGCCTTCGCGTCGATCCCGCGCGGGGACGACGCGACCCGGGACCGCCTCGAGAATCTGGAGGGCCTCTTCCAGCGCGACCCGTACGCCGCGGTGATGATCGGTGTGGCGATGCTCTCGCTCGCCGGCATTCCGCCGTTCCCGGGCTTCGTCGCCAAGTTCCTCATCTTCAAGAACGTGATCGCGGCCGGTTACACGGCCTACGCGGTGCTCGGTCTCGTCGGCAGCTACCTCGGCATCTACTTCTACCTGCGCGTCATCCAGAAGATGTTCATGGGCGCGGCGGTTCCCGGCGCGGTTCGCGCCGGACCGGGCGGCCTGGCGCTGGCGGCGAGCGTCCTCTGCCTGATTCCGACGATTCTGCTCGCGCTGTTCCCCGGCTGGGTGTTCGGGCGCTTCTGACCCGTTCAGGGATTTCGGGCGTGGCCTGCCGGTAGTCGGGGCGTGCGTGGCCGCGCGCGGGCGGCGCGCAACACTGCGGCATTAGGCGCGACGCCATCGGCCGCTGGAGCCGTCGCCATCCGCCCGGAAATACGCCAGGGCGGGGACAGCCGGACTTTGTTGATCTGCGTCAAGTTAACGCGCCCGCAATGGAGAGAAAGTCGATCGCGCCGAGGTCACCTGAACGAGAAGGCGCAGCAGCGAGCACGCACCATGTTCGACAGACCCGTCAGATCCGTCATGCGGAGGCGCAACATCCTCAAGGCCTCCCCCGCGACTTCCGTCAGCGAGGCCTCCGAGCTCATGGCCAACAAGAACGTCGGCGCCGTCATGGTCATCGAGAACGAGCGCCTGGTCGGCATCTTCACCGAGCGCGACGCGGTATTTCGGGTACTGGCGCGGGGGCTCGACGCGCGGACGACGAGGCTCGCCGACGTGATGACGCACGAACCGCGGACGATCGCTCCCGACAAGGCCTTCGGGCACGCGCTGGCGGTCATGCACGAGAACGGCTTTCGCCACCTGCCCGTCATCGAGGACGGCAAGCCGATCGGAATCGTTTCGGCGCGCAGCGCAATGGATCCCGAGCTGGAAGAATTCGTGTCCGAAGCGCAGCGGCGGGAGCACTTCAGGCCGAAAGGCTAGTCAGCGCGCCGTCGCGGCCATCCGCGACAGGGGAGGGGCCGCGACGCGCGGTACCGCGTCCGGTCTACGTGCCGGCGCGCTTAGCCACCGGCGAGTACATGTCGAGCAGCTGCAGTCTCGTCGCCTGCAACCGCTCCGACACCACACCCAGCATCCGGTACATCAGCGCGAAGCCGAAGGCCTTGTCTTCCCTGCAGGCGGCGAGCAATGCGGCACCGTCGAACGCCAGTGCCTTGGCGTCCTGCAGTGCCCGCGCCTGGAAATGCTTGCCCCGCCCCATCAGGATGGCCGACCAGCCGAGCTCGTCGCCGGCGGAGAGCGTCTGCACGCGAAAGGTGTGATCCGGCGCCTCGATCTCCAGCGCCACGCGGCCCTGCACGATCAGGTAGAAATCGTGGAACTCGTCGCCCTCGTGGAAGATGACCTGGTCCCGCTGGAACTCCACTTCCTTCGCGAGCGTAGCGAGCTTCTCGATGTGCTCCTCCTGGAATTCTTCGACGAAAGGATGCTTGTGCAGCACCGCCACTAAGGTCTCTTTGATCATCGCTCGCTATCCTTTGCAATCGGCTGTCCGGCCTCGGGCCGGGGTTAACGGAGTGGCAACCATGCACGCCCCCGGTTCGGATCCGCGCGGAGGCACCGCCGGCCGGGACGCGCGGCGCAGGCCCCGTGCAGCAACCACGATAGTTTACTGCCGCTGCGACCGGCAGGCACCCGAAAACACCCGCATCGGAACACGATTTTTCGATGAGGCCCGCCGCGACGAGGGGCGCAGGACGAAGCCGCGGCGCGCTGGATGCCCCGTGCCCCAACGGCGCTAGAATGCGCGCTGGCGCCGCGTGGCCCCGCCAGCGCGCCGGCGCCCCGTGACATCGAGCACGGCACGTGCGGTCCCGGACCCATGAACGAGGCCGTGCCCGCGATACTGCAATCGCCCGGTGTCGACCGGGTCTGCCGCCTGCGCGAGGGTTTCGGATGACGGCACCGGGCACCGGAGGAGTGACGGCATGATGCAGGGAACGATCGAGGCAGTCGCACAGGACAAGGGCAGCGACGAGCTCGTCACGGTCATGACGTCGGCCACCGTGTCCGATGCCGTGGACGCGATGACCCGGCACGACATCGGCGCCGTCCTGGTCATGACCGAGGACGGCAAGGTCGGCGGCATCTTCACCGAGCGCGACGTCCTCGTCCGCGTTGTGCGCGCCGGGCGCGACCCGAAGTCGACGCCCGTTTCCATGGTGATGACCCGCGAGGTCCAGTTCGTCTCGCCGGGGACGACGATCGAGGCCGCACTCTCGCTCATGTACGTGCGGAACTACCGGCACCTGCTGGTGATCGACGGGCCGAAGGTATACGGCCTCGTCTCGATGCGCGACCTCGCCTATCAGCTGATCTGCCACGGCGAGGGGCGGTTCGAGGCGGCCGTGCGCGCGCACGCGGACAAGGCCGCGGGATAGGCGGCAATGCGGCGCAGCCCCGTTTGGTGCTAGTGCAGCCGCTGCCGCGACTTGCGCGCGGCGTCGGGGAGCACATCGCGGCGGGTTCCGCTGCCGCGCACCTGCTTCGCGTTCCGGCGTTCCTGCCAGAACCGGTAGATCAGGACGGCGGCGACCGGAAGCTCGTCGATCAGCTCGGCACGCTTTTCCGCGGTGTCCACCCACTCGGTGAACTCGTCGTCGCGGTCGCCGAAGGCGAGGGCTTCGATCGGGAAGATCCAGTCGCGCGCGTCGGGGGCGTCGAAGAGCGGCTGCCACTCGTCGTCGCGCAGCTTGACGCCGGCCATGTAGCCCTCGGACCATGCCGTGCCCTCGGGCGGCATGCGATCGCTGCCGCGCGCCTTTTCCTCCGGCAGGTAGAGCAGCGGCTTGAAGCGCGTGGGCGATTCGGCGAGGGTCCGCTGGATGCCCACCATGTGGCGCAGCACGAGCGCCATGATCTTCTGCGCCTGGTCGTTGCTGGCGAACGCCGCCGCGGCGCTGCGGCTGCCCTCGCTCCACACCGGCGGCAGCCACTCCGAGGGCTGGATCGCATCCGGTCCGGAGACGACGGCGGCGAGGTAGCCGTCCAGCATCTCGAGGTCCATGCAGTCCTGTGGCACCGCGTCGGATGCGAGGAACGCCTCCAGTTCGTCGAGTTCGGCTTCGGTGAGGGGCTCGTCGAGGGCGCGCGGATCGGTCATGGGAAGCTTTCGTCGGAGACTGCAGGCAGGAACCCGCTATGATCCCCCGCCCGACCCGTTGGTGCAACCGCCGATTGCCGTGACGGCTCCGCTCCGGTGCCACCGCGGGCCTGTGATACGCTAGCCGCCCGCAAACCCGGCCGCCGCCGACGCCTCGCCGATGCCGCCCAAGATCAAGACCCAGGCGTTTCTCGCCAACCTGCCGCTCTTCAAGGAGCTCGCGTCGGCCGAAATCGACCGGATCGCGGCCGGGACCACCGAGCTCCACGTCCCGCGCGGCGAGATCCTGTTCAACAAGGGCGACCCCTGCACCGGTTTCCACCTGGTGATCTACGGCCAGGTCAAGCTCTCGTTCGTCACGCCGCAGGGGAGCGAGAAGGTCGTCGAGATCGTCGGTCCGGGCTTCTCGTTCGGCGAGGCGCTGATGTTCATGGAGAAGCCCTACATCCTGATGGCGCAGACGCTCGCGGACTCGCTGCTGCTGCACGTCTCGAAGGATGCCGTGTTCACCGGGCTCGAGCACGACGCGGCGTTCGCGAAGAAGATGCTCGCCGGCCTGTCGCGGCGGCTCCACGGCCTCATCACCGACGTCGAGAGCTACTCGATGCAGTCGGGCACGCAACGCGTCATCGGCTATCTGCTGCGGCAGGACGAGGAGCAGGCCAGCGCCGCGGCGCCGTACACGGTGACGCTCCCCACGTCGAAGGCGGTGGTCGCTTCGCGTCTCAACCTCACGCCCGAGCACTTCTCGCGGATCCTGCACGACCTCGCCGACGCCGGCCTGATCGCGGTCGAGGGGCGCGAAGTGAAGATAGGGGACGTCGCGAAGTTGCGCAACTTCACCGGCTGACGCCCGCCCGGGAACCGGTTCGGGACCCGTCGCGGGCGCCGAGCGCCCGGAGGGGATCCACCGAAGGGTGCTGCGTGCGCGGAAATGCGCGAACTGCCGCGGATCCGAACTCGTCCACCTAATCGGTGTCAATGGCTCGTTCCCGCCGAGCCCGTCACCTTGTTGAAGACGTTGTACTTGCCGACCGGCTTGTTCGCGGGGATGCGCTTCACTTCGGCGAAGGTCGCCGCGTCGTAGACGACGATCGCGCCGTCATTTTCCCAAATGCTGGCAAGCGCGTACTTCCCGTAACGGTCGAATTCGATGTGCGCGGCCGTCCTGCCTGGCGACGGCGTCAGCGACCGCACGATCGTAAGCGTCCGCTTGTCGATCACCTGCAGCGTGTCCTTGCCGGGTCCGTTCATCCCGTCGACCCACGCGTACGGCGTCGCTTCGTGGCTGCGCAGGAAGAAGCCCGGGCCGCTCGTCCGGATCTCGCCGACCGTCTTCCATTCCTTCATGTCGATGACGCTGACGACGCCATCCTTCAGGTTCGTCGTCGCCATCACCGGCTTGCCGTTCCATTCCCACGTGATGCCGGAGCCGAGGTGCGGCAGGCCCGGCAGGTCGACCGTGGCGATCTTCCGGCGGACGTTGAGGTTCACGACCTGTCCCTTGCCGGCCTCCCGCGACGCACCGATCAGGTGGTCGTACTTCGGGTCGAAGAAGAAATCGTCGAGGATGTCGTCCAGTACGATCCGCCGCACCGGGAACGGCCCCTTCTCGGCGACGCCTTCGCCCGTCCGGTAGTCGTGGACGTACCCTTCGTACACCGGGGGCGCCTTCGGGTCGTAGGTGATCTCCCACACTTCCGGAATGTCCTTGAGCGCGACGATGAAGCTCTTCCGTGGCGGGGCATCGTAGACGGCCGAGACGCGCGAGGTCTTCCCGCCCTTGTCGGCGGCCGCGATCGTCTTGACGAGCGACAGGTCGCGCGCGTCGAGCACGACCAGCGTGTGCGGCAGGTAGTTGCCGGCGATCACCCACCTGCCGTCACCGGACACCGCGATGTTGCGGGTGTTGATCCCCGTGCGCACCTCGGCGACCGTTTGCAGGTTCCACAGGTCGTATTTCGTTACCCAGCCGTCGCGCGAGGCGAAGAACACGTAACGGCCGTCGGGCGTGAACTTCGGCCCGCCGTGCAAGGCGTAGCGCGTCGGGAAGCGGGCAAGGCGCTCGAGCTTGTCGCCGTCCAGGATGGACGCGTGGTGGTCGCCGGCCTCGACCACGACGAACAGGTTCATGGGATCCGCGGCGAACCGCGGCTTGCCCGGCAGCGTTCCTTCCGCGTGGTGGACGACCCGGCTCGCCTTGATCTCCGCCTCGCCCCAGACCGGCTTCACCGCCGGCGGCGCATAGACATACGCGACGAGCGCGTCAATCTCCTCCTTCGACAGCCGGTCGCCGAACGCGGGCATCTGCGTTGCGATCCGGCCTCTCGCGATCGCATCGGCGGCTGCAGGGCGGCGCAACCGCTCGAGGTTCTCGGGCAGCAGCGCGGGACCCGTCCCGCCGAGCCGGTCCGCCCCGTGGCACGTCGCGCAGTACGTCGCGAAATTCTGCGCTACCATAGGCATGGTCTGCGCCGCGGCTGGTCCGGGGAAGGCGATGATCGCCGCGGCGACGGCGACGTACACGATCCGCGCGATCGACCGGCGCCTGCGGGAGAGGAAAGCGGGGTCAGGCTCGACCTTTGTGCGCGAACGCGCGTCGCATCTCATGTGGGCCACCGGGAAAGTCGAGTCTGACCCTATTTCACGCTACTTCACGGCCGCGGCATCGGCGCGCCGCACGTGTACGTACGGCCGCAACGGCACGCGCTCGTGCCCGTCCGCGATGCCGAGCTCGTCGTCGTCCAAGTAACAGCCCGGATCCTCCGCCCACGGGTCGCCGGTCAGCTGCCACGCGCGCACACGGGTATTGCCGCCGCATATGTCGAAGCACGAGCATGCGCCGCAGCGGCCCTTGACCGCGCGCGGCGACGCTTTCATCCCGGCGAGCAGCGGGTCGGAGGTGTCGCGCCAGATCGCGGAGAACGCCCGCTCCCG
>Ga0209048_10005102_pt1 | contig 12448 bp, 12 predicted proteins | sample FrelakmetCRP12CR_FD_187146 | JGI IMG/M metagenome (GOLD analysis project Ga0209048, IMG submission 187146) | Freshwater lake sediment microbial communities from the University of Notre Dame, USA, for methane emissions studies - CRP12 CR (SPAdes)... | ecosystem: Environmental > Aquatic >... | reverse complement strand
CAAGGCAGCGGGCGCCGCCGTGGTGCGCGTCGCGGTGCCGGAGCCGGGCGGCGCACGCACACCGCAGCCGGACATCAGTGCAGCCGGAATTGTCGTTCCGCCCGGCGCGCTCTACGTTTGTGTAAAGGAAGTCCATGGCGAGCGCCAGTCGTCCGTGATCGACTTCGCGCCCAAGGTCGGCGAACTGTGCGCGAAATATCCGGAAATGGGACCCTGCCAGTACGAACGCAACGTCTGCCGACGCGGTGGCGGCCGCGTCTACGCCGCCAATGGTGTCGAGGTCACGCTGGCGACCGAAGCCGAGTACGACCGGAAGGTGATGCGCGTGCGCCTGCAGTCGAACTAACTTGCCGAGTTGCCAGGCCCGCCGTCCACGACGGGAATCGCGCGGACCGACAATACCCCCTCTATGGCCGAGATCGCCTGAATCGCGTCCGGCTGGATCGGGCTGTCGACGTCGACCAGCGTGTACGCCATCTCGCCGCGGGACTTGTTCACCATGTTGTGGATGTTGAGGCCGGAGTGCGCCATGGCCGTGGAGATCTGGCCGAGCATGTTCGGTACGTTGGCGTTGGCGATCGCCAGGCGATACGGCGACTCGCGGGGCATCTCCACGTTCGGAAAGTTGACGGCATTGGCGATGCCGCCATGCTCCAGATAGGCGCGCACCTGGTCGACGACCATCACCGCGCAGTTCTCCTCCGCCTCCTCGGTCGAGGCGCCCAGGTGCGGCAGGGCAGTCACGCCCGGCTCGTGCAGCAGCAAGGGCCCGGGGAAATCGCACAGGTAGTACTTGAGCCTGCGCGTCCGCAACGCCGCGACGACTGCCGCCTCGTCAACGAGCGCGTCGCGCGCGAAGTTGAGCAGCACGGCGCCCTGCTTCATCAGCGCGAGTCGTTTCCCGTCGATCAGGTTGCGCGTCATCGGCAACAGCGGCACGTGCAGCGTGACGAAGTCCGCCTGCTTCAGCAGTTCGTCGATGCTGTTGGCGCGGCGCACGCTCGAAGGCAGGCGCCATGCAGCATCCACGGTGATCTCCGGATCGAATCCGGTCACTTTCATCCCCAGCTTGATCGCCGTGTCGGCAACCAGGCTGCCGATCGCGCCCAGACCGATGATCCCGAGCGTGCGATGCGGCAGCTCGATCCCGGCAAACTGCTTCTTGCCCTCCTCCACCTGCTGGTCGAGGTCGGGGGCCGCGGCATCGAGGCCGGCCACATAGTCCAACGCGGGAATCACATTGCGCGCAGCCAGCAGCAGCGCGGCCAGCACGAGTTCCCTGACCGCATTCGCATTGGCGCCCGGCGCGTTGAACACCGGCACGCCGCGCCGGGACATCTCCGGCACCGGAATGTTGTTGGTTCCGGCGCCTGCCCGGCCGATCGCCCGCACGCTCGCGGGGATGGCCATCGCGTGCAGGTCGTGGGAGCGCACGAGGATGGCATCCGGATTGTCGACCGCCTTGCCCACCGTGTAGCGCGCCGCCGGAAACCGGTGCAGACCATGGCTCGAAATCTGATTGAGCGTGAGGATGCGATAGTGGTCAGCCATGGCGCTGCTCGAATTCGCGCATGTAGGCAACCAGCGCCTCCACCCCGGCCATCGGCATGGCGTTGTAGATGGACGCGCGGATACCGCCGACGGCGCGGTGACCCTTGAGCTGCACCATGCCGCGCTGCCCTGCGCCCTTGAGGAACGCGTCGTCCTGCGCCTCGTCCGCCAGGCGGAACGTGACATTCATCCGCGAGCGGTCCTCACAGCGCACGGCGCTGCGATAGAACGACGTCCGGTCCAGGTAGTCGTAGAGCAGCGCCGACTTGGCGATGTTCCTCTGTTCGATGACCGCGAGCCCGCCCTGCGCCAGCAGCCATTCGAACACCAGCCCCGCGATGTAGATGGCGTACGTCGGCGGCGTGTTGAGCATCGAGTCCGCTGCAGCCTGCTCGCTCCAGTGGAACGCCGACGGCGTGATCGGCAACGCGCGATCGAGCAGATCGTCGCGGACGATCACGAGGGTCAACCCGGCCGGACCCATGTTCTTCTGGGCGCCGCCGTAGATCACGCCAAACCTGGCGACGTCGACGGGCCGCGACAGGATGTGCGAGGACATGTCCGCCACCAGCGGAATGTCCCCCGTATCCGGGGTCCACTGATATTCGACGCCGGCGATGGTTTCGTTGGTGCAGACATGCAGGTAGGCCGGATCCTGGCTAGGCTTCCACGCGCTCTGGGCCGGAACATAAGTGAAATCCTTGTCCTCGGCGGACGCCGCTATATGCACCGTGCAGTACTTCTTCGCCTCCTTGATCGATTTCTTCGACCACTCGCCGGTGTTGACATAGTCCGCGGTCGTGCGCCCGCGCAGCAGATTCATCGGGACGATCGCGTTCTCCGCAATGGCTCCGCCCTGCAGGAACAGGACCTTGTAATTGGAGGGAACGGCGAGCAGCGTACGCAGGTCGGCTTCGGCCTTGTCGGCGATGCTGATGAACTCCTTGCCGCGATGACTCATTTCCATCACCGACATGCCGCTGCCATGCCAGTCGAGCATTTCGGCAGCCGCCTGGCTCAGCACCGGTTCGGGCAGCACCGCGGGACCCGCACTGAAGTTGAAGACTCGCATCAGGATCCTTCGTGGTTCGTGGGCAACCGATCGATTTTAACGGATTTGCCAAAGTCACTCGTGCAGGCGGCGCGCCGGCACCCCTCGCTCGCCGTGGCGACGGGATATCATTGCAGCCAGGTGTGCCCGCGTAACGCCCTGCCGTGAACATTATCGACCCCGCCGAAATCGAATGGACCGCCATCCGCGCGCAGGGCGCAGGCGGGCAGAACGTCAACAAGGTCGCGACAGCCGTGCACCTGCGCTTCGACATCCGCGCTTCTTCGCTGCCGGACGCAGTCAAGGCGCGGCTGGTCGCGCACCGCGATGCGCGCATCACGGCCGAAGGCATCGTGATCGTCAAGGCGCAGCGCTTTCGCAGCCAGGACAAGAATCGCGAAGACGCACTGGCACGATTGCAGGCACTGGTCGACGCGGCGGCGGCCGTGCCGATTTCGCGCAAGGCCACGAAGCCGACCCGCGGCTCGCAGCGCCGACGCGTCGACAGCAAGGTCAAGCGCGGGCGGGTCAAGGCGACGCGGAGCCGGGTCGTCCCGTAATTGTCGCGTCATGGCCGCACCGCAACCGGACCCGCCCGGACTCGACGGCGCTGCGCCGTTTGCCGCCATGGCACGAGCCCACAGCGGTTGCGATGTCTGGCAGCAGATCTTCCGCGATCGGCAACCCGGGCTCGCGCGCGTGTGGCCCGAGTGAGCGACCTGTCCCACTATTTACTGCTGCATTCCTTCGGCAGATATTTTTCCGGAATGTCGACCGGGATGCACATCCAGTGAATGTGCTGCAAAGGATCGACCGCCGGTGCGAGCAGGATCGACCGTCCGAACAATTCCGGAATCGACTCCCCCAGCCCCAGGCGCAGGCGCCCGTTGGCCGGCCGAAAGCTCACCTCGTCGAAGAATGCGGCCGCGGCCTTGACGCGCAGCGTATCCACATCGAGCTTGAGCGGAATGGCACGCACACGGTCCCAGCTGTCCTCCACCTGCTGCTGCAGCGGCTGGACGCTCGTCAGCGCCGCGGCGACTTTGGTGCGCACTTCGTGCTCCAGCCAAGCCCCGCGAACGCTGGGGGCGGCGACGTTGCCCGCCAGCACGAGTGCGCCGCCGCCCAGCAGCAGCCCGGCCGCGAGCGACGTGGGACTGCGTCGCGCAAGGAGGGTCACCACCTGGGCCGCGCTGCCTGTGCTGGCTTCGGCGCGTGCCACCATTCGCCGCACCTGACGATAGAGCAGCGAATTCGCAACCAGTGCCGGAATGATGCCGGGCACCAACCAGATGGCGGCCACGGCACCCACGATCCAGGGTACCGACGCGTGGTCGATGCGCATGGCAAGCGCGCCAAATGCGAAGGCGCCGATAACCGGCAGAAGCGCAAACGCGAGCCCGGCGAGCCACAGCTTGCGGTAGAACGCCCACACGCTGGGCAGCCAGAACGACGGCCAGTTCCAACCAGGTGCGGCATGCCCGGCCTTCTCGTAACCCAAGAATCGCGGCGCGTAGTAATCCGCCGATGGACCCACGGCCACGCGGAACAGCACGGCAAGCGCCGGCCGTATGCAGGTTTGCCGCGTATCCGCGGTGGACTCACCGGGAAGCTGGATGGTGTCGAGAAATATCGACGCGGACACATCGTCGGCAGACTGGCCGCCCGCCGCGACGCGCAGGCCGCAACGGCTGCATTGCGCCGCGCCGGCGCGCGTGACGTCGCCGCATCGTCGGCAGGTCTGACTTGCTTCGCTCAATATGTACACTCCAAAGAGTGGATTCTACCAAGCGAACACGGATCGCGGTAAAGGTATTCCGCGCTGGAACGGCGGTCGCCTCGGCCGGCTACTTGCCGGTGTACAGGTCGGGGAACTGTGTCTTGAGGTTGGCCAATTTGGGCAGGTCGTTGTACACGATGTACGGATAGGTCGGATTGAGCGCGAGGAAATTCTGGTGATACGCCTCCGCCGGGTAGAACGTCGGCAGCGTGACGACCTCGGTCACGATGGCGCGCCCGAAGACCTTCGCCCTGTCGAGTTGCGCGACATAGGCCTGTGCGATGCGCATCTGGTCGGCGTTCGTCGCGAAAATAACCGAGCGATATTGCGGGCCGGTGTCGGGGCCCTGACGGTTCAATTGCGTGGGGTCGTGGGCGACCGAAAAGAACACCTTGAGCAGCTGTCCGTAGGAGACCTTGGCCGGGTCGTAGATGACCTTGACCGACTCGGCGTGACCCGTGGTGCCGCTGCCGACCATGTGATAATCGGCCGTATCGGCTGCGCCGCCGGCGTAGCCGGAGACGGCGCTCGATACGCCTTTCACATGCCGGAACACGGCCTCGACACCCCAGAAGCAGCCTCCGGCAAAGACCGCCGTCTGCGGTCCCTTGACCGAGGCCGCAGGAATATCGATGGCGGGCGCAGGAAGCGCAACCGCGCCTTCTGCGGCGCCGCAGGTCTGGATCAGCATCAGCAAGGCCATGCCAAGAAGACCGCGAATGATGTGCGGGATGATTCGAAACATGGGACTACTCCCGTTCAGGAAGGGTCATGGCGACCCGGTGGAGACAGGTTAGTCGCCAAAATACCGAAAAGATTTCATTCCTTTCCGGATTTTCCACGTACCCACCGGCCGCGCAGGTCCATCGACTGTACGGAGTCTGCACCTGTCACGGATTTTTCCCGGCGGTTCCGGCGCGCGCAGCCGCCGAATTCGGTTCGACACCTGCGAGCGCCGTGACCGGCACCGCCAGCCGGCGATCCGCCACCGCTTTCTGTCCCGGGGTCAATACCGCATACAGGCTTTTGCCTGCATCGACGATGTCCTCGATCGCGGTCAGCCGGTCGCGCGCTATGTCCGCAAGCCGGTCCAGGCGTTTCGGGGCCGGCAGGTCGCTCTCCAAGGCCATGCGGGCGGTGCGTTGCGAGTCTTCCGCCAGGCGCAGCACCCGCTCGCGATAGGCCTGCCATGCGCCGCGTTGGTCGGGCTGGAGGCGCAGGTCCTCCTCGAGCAGTTCCAGCCGGTATTGCACGGCTGAAAGCATGGTCATGGCCGAGTTGCTCTCCGGCTCGATGGGCTTGGCGGGTCCGACGCGCGGCGTGTCCCCACCGCGCGAATTGCCGCGGCCGCCCCCACCGGGCGCCTGCGCACTCGCGACGTCCGCCATCAAGCCGGCCAGGATGACCACTGCAATACCTTGCGCGAATCGGAATCGGGTCAAGTCAGCTCCTTCGTGGGGTTCGGTCGGTCCGGTGGCCGATCAACTTTCCGATTGCGGGCTCCGGCCGTGCTGCCTGATTCTCCAATCGTCGGGGCATCCCGCGCCCGTCATCGCGACGGCACCATCACCAGCCGGTCGTTGCCGGATTCCGCGCCCCACGCTTCGCCCGGTCGTCCCAGCATCTGTCGCACCCCGGCATGGCTGCGATTGGATTCGAAGCGCTGGAACTTTTCCGTCGCTGGATCGAACCTGACGATCGCGTTGGCGCTCCAGTCGGTCAGCCAGACGCGGTCGCTCTCGTCGACCCACACCGAATACGCATGAGCATCGCCCGGCAGCTTCCATTCACGCCAAGTGCGCGTGGCCGGGTCGTAGCGGGCGACCTGCCCGGTGTTCCAGTAGCTCACCCAGATTCGGCCGCGTGAATCCGACCATACACGCCGCGCGCCTTGTCCGGGCGTCGGCGGTTCGATCACGGTGGCCGCGCCGGATTCCGTGTCGATGCGCGCAATGTGGTTTCCTGCCAGTGACGCGTAATAGACGTCGCCTGCGGGCGTGGTCGCGATGCCATAGGGCCCGCTGCCCCGCGGCGCCGGCCAGACCTTCACCTCGCCGGTTGCAGGTTCAAGCTTGCCGTAGATGCCATTCTGTCCGGTAAACCACACGCGGCCCTTGCCGTCGAAGGTCAGCGTATTGAGATTGCCATAACCGGCGCTTGCAGGGAGCGGAAAACTGCGCAACTCGCGCGTGACGGGGTCGACGCGCACGATGGCATTCCGGCCGCCATCGGTGACCCAGGGAGCACCGTCGGGTCCGACAATCACGCCGTGCGGCGCCGAGCCCGGCCCGAGCGCGACTTCTTCCTGCCGGCCGGTCTTCGGGTCCAGAATGCCGAGCGTTCCGTTCGCCTGCCCCGTGTAATAGACCGGACCTCCGGGCGCCGGCGCCGCCGCGACGTCGTGCGGGTGCGAACCTTTCGCCACGTCGAAATAGACCGGTTCGCCGGCAAACGCGGACGCGGCCGCAACGCCGGCGAGAGCAGCGAGCGTGAAAATTCGGGGAATCGTCATGATCTGCTCCGTCCGGAAGGGTCCGTTACGCCGCGAGCGGCCGTCGTGCATTGCGATTGCGGTTCGAGTGCAATGTGTTGGCGCCGGGTCAAGGATGGCCCTGCGGCCGACGCGTCACGCGCACGACATGGACGCTGCAGTGCGCGTTGGCCGTGACATTGGAGGCCACGGAACGCAGCCAGGCAAGTTTTTTCTGCTTCGGCCACGGCGCGCCCAGGACGATGAGGTCGACGTTGTTCGCGCGCGCAAGCTGCAGCAGCGTGTCACCGGCGCTGGCCGATTCCACGACATGAAGCGAGAGCCTCGACGCCGGGAGCTTGAGCGGTTCGATCCATTGCCGCAGCCGCAGCACATGTTCCATGTGCCGTCCCGATGCCGTTTCCTGGTCGGTCCTCCCCTCCCCGAGCGGCGCCGCGCTAATCACGGAAACGCACAACAGGCGAAATTCCGGATTGAGGGAAATGATCTGCCGCGTCGTCCATTGCAGGGCCGGATGGCGCTCGTCTTCGGGGTGCAGCGTGTCGATGGCGACCATGATCATCGGCGCCTGAATGCGGGCAGTGCGCGCGACAGGCAACTTGTCGCGACGGCCGCGCCACCAGCGGCCGACGTTGGCGAGCAGGCCCACGCCGTCCGTGCTCGCCGAGCGCTCCGTCAGCGGCACCTGATCCGGATGACGGAGGTCGAAGGCCAGATGGGCGGCGGACTGGTAGCGCACGTCCGCCGTGGGCTCGAGACAGCGCAGGATCACTTCCTGCAGCCACGGAGGGATCCGCGCGTCGACGCTTCGCGGCGGTGGCGGCGCACGCCACAATCGGTCGCGCATGCCGGCGTAGGTGGTCGGCGCGCCGAACGGCTGCGTGCCGGTCGCGAGCTCGTAGAGCAGCACGCCCAGCGCGAACAGGTCGCTGCGCGGATCGCTGCGGTCCTTGTGCAATTGCTCGGGGGACACGTAGGGGGCCGATCCCGCCGCGAAATGTTGCTCTTCCGCGAGGAGATCGGGATAGCGCGCATGGTGCGCGAAACCGAAGTCGAGTATGACGGCCTCGCCGTTGGGTCGGAGGATGAAATTCTCCGGCTTGAGATCGAGGTGCACGACTTCCTGGGCGTGCACGCTGCTCACGGCGTCCGCGAGTGCCGCGCCGACACGCACGACTTCGTCGAGCGGCAGCGGAGCGCGGCGGACGATGGCGGCCAGCCCTTCGCCCTCGATCCATTCCATCGCGATGTACGGGGTGGCCGAAAGATCACCCACGGCAAAGAAGCGGGGGACGTGGTTGCCGGAAAGCAGAGGATGGATCATCTCCTCCATTTCGAAACTCACGATCGATATAGTGGGCTGCGCGCGCCCGATCGCCGGCACCTTCAACACGATCGGGAAGCCGGGATCACGGGAAGGCGGCGGCGTCACCTTGTAGATGAAGGCATTGCCGCCGGAATGGATGCACTCCCCGACGACAAATCCGTCAAGCTGGGCGCCAGGCGCAAAGCGTTCGAGCATTGGTATGTACCTGGTGGATTCGCCGCGGGCGGGATCAGATTCCCTGTTCCACGCGGTAGGCCAGCGACCCCGGCAGGCCGCACTTGCGAATCTTGTCTGCGGCGGCGCCGGCATCATAGGCCACACGGAAGAACGTGACTTCCTGGCGTTCGCGATCGAACAGCGTGTACGCGGCGGCGGGATTGCGATCGCGCGGCTGGCCCACGGTTCCGACGATGGCCAGCCACCGGCGGTGATCGCGCACGGGGATCGGCGTCCCGGTAACCGGCCGGAATTCGCGCATGCGCCCCGGCCCCGCTTCGAAATACAGCGCCTGGTCGTGCAGATGGCCGCAGAACGTGTAGGCCGCATCGGTCGCGTCGATGCAGTGCTGCGCTTCGGTCGCGCTGTCGATGTAGTTCCAGCGCGCCGGCGCTGCGGCCGAGGCGTGGACGAAACAGAGGTCGCCCTCGCGCGTGACCAGCGGGAGCGTCGCGAGAAATTGCTTCTGCTCCCCGGTCAGGGACTCGCGCGCCCAGTCGATCGCCGCTTGGGCGGCGTCATTGAAGTAACCGGAGGAGTTCTCCACCGCTTCGTCGTGATTGCCCTTGACCGCGACCGCGCCGTCCGCCACATGCTTCGTGACGATATCCACGACGGCGCTCGGATCGGCACCGTAACCGACCAGGTCACCCAGGAACGCGAAACGCTCGGCGCCATTGGTCCGGGCATGCGCGAGGCACGCGTTCAGCGCCTCGAGGTTGGCGTGGATGTCCGACAGCAATGCGATGCGCAACGCGTCTCCCTGCGAGGGTAGCGATCTCGACCGGACGGCAATTGAGGTCGTGGCAACGACCCGAACTCATTTCCCGGGCAACCGGCCGGAGTCCCCTGCCCGCCCCTATCGCCGCCGCTCTCCGCGGCGTTCCGTTCCCGCACGAGTAGTCTATACGGAATCATTTTCGCGGCGCAGCCGGTGCAGAACACGTGCCAGGGGCGCCGCGGTCGAGTCCTCGTCGCCCGGGTCGAGCTGTCCGATCCGTGCTCCCATGCTCGCGAGCGTGTGGTCAAATTGGCAGTCGGTTCATGCTTCCATGGCACGTCTTGCCCGAATCCGGTCCGGAATGTCCGCAGTTGCGTTATATTCCCGGCAACAGGTCGGGAGGAACAGCGATGGTTCGCAACTTCATTGCGGTGATGGCGGCGGGGATGCTGCTGTGCGCGGCGCCGCTGCACGCGCAGTCGTTCACGAACGGCACGCTGGACGCGAACGCCAACGGCTGGGCGCTGGCCGGCGGTTGCCTCGACGAAGCCTGGGATGGCGCCAACGGCAACCCGCCGGGCTCAATACGCCTCAATGCCTGCGGCGAATCCGACTCGGACCCGACGGCGGCACAGACGGTCAACGGACTGGTGGTCGGGGCGACCTACACCATCAGCGTCGATGTGCACCTGCACGTCGCGGCCTCGGGCGCCGGGACCGGCAAGAGCTTCGGCATCTTCCTCAACACCCAGCCAGGCAATCCCCTGCTGCTCACGGAGTTCCTGGACGGCAACTGGCATACCGTAACGACGACCTTCACTGCAACGAGCACGTCGGCCACCGTCATCTTCGCGGCCGAACTCGATGCGCGCACCCCCGGAGGCCCGGGCAGCACCACCGACGTGTCGTACTACATCGACAACATCGTGCTGATCGCGCCGAAGGCCGCCTCGGTCGCCGTGCCCACGATGTCGGAGAAGGCATTGCTGCTCCTGGCGATCCTGCTCGCGGCTGGTGCGGTGCCGACTCTGCGCCGGGAACTTGCCCGGAGGCCGTCCGCTCGCCGGTAGCGGGGAACGAAAACTCAGCGCGGCCATTGCGCTGCGCCGCCTCCGCCGGCGCCCAGACAGTGCCGCCGGTCCCCTCAACAACGGGCAGATTCCCCGGGAAGGTTCGCGATGACCCGCTTCGCCATTGCCTATGCAGCCACTTTCGTCGTGTTCTGCGGTCTGGATTTCCTCTGGCTGGGATTCGTCGCCAAGGGTTACTACCAGTCCCAGGTGGGCGCGCTGTTGCTGGAACGGCCGAACCTGGCCGTCGCCGCGCTGTTCTACGGTCTTTACATTGTCGGCGTTCTGATCTTCGCCGTGCTGCCGGCGCTGGATGCCGGACAATGGACCAGAGCCCTGTTGTATGGCGCGCTGTTCGGCTTCTTCGCCTACGCCACCTACGACCTCACCAACCTCGCGACGCTGAAGGGATGGTCGCCGGGCGTGGCGCTGCTCGACCTCGCATGGGGTGCCGTGGTGACGGGGACGTCGGCCACCGCCGGATTTCTGGTCACGCGAACCGTCCTGCAGCCGGGCGCAACGTCCTGATTCGGGAAATAGTGGAACACCCGGGAGCGCTTCCCGCGCCCTTGCTCAGCGTTCGTAGGCCGCGCCCGCTCCCTGGCACTGCGCCACCTTGCCCCAGTAGCCGTCGCAATACTGGATCCGCACGCGCTGGCCACAGATGAGGCCCCCGATCACGCCCTCGCGATCGCATTGCGCCATTGCGTCGCGCATATTCTGCCAGCGGTCCGGGACTGGGCTTGGCGGCGGCGGGGGGGCTGCCGCAACGATTTCCGGCGGGGGCGGCGCGGCAACGGCATCGGGAGGGTCACCGTTGGCCGTCGCGAATGTTGCGCGGTTCGCAAGCGCCGTCCGCTTGGTCGCCGCGGTCCCCGGCAACTTGGCTGACGGCAGCGTTGGTGGTGCCTGATCGGCGCCGAGGGTCACTACTCTGCTTGCTTCGGCGGCGGTGGACGCGACGGCCGTGTCGGCATTTCCGGGCGCCGCAACGCTCACGGCCACTTCCTGCCGAGCTTCTGTAGGGCTTGCCGGCGTCGCGGAAGGCTGTTCATGCGACCTGGCGCCGAGTTCGTGCTGCGTGAAATAGCTGACGCCGCCCAGGATAGCCGCCGCGACAAATATTCCGATGAAAATGCGCCGACCGAGAGCGGGAGGAATTTCCCGCATCGCGGGCAATGGCGCCTGTGGTGCCGCGTCCGCGGGAACGGCCGGCGAACGCGCGCGTCGCCGTTGCCGCCTCACGTCGATCACCGACGGCGGCCGCATGTCTTCCTGCACCGTTATGTAACGGGCACGCTTGAGTGCGGCCTTGCATGGGGCGCACAACATCGCGCCCGGCAAAGACGTCTTGCCGCAAATCGTGCAGTCCATGGGCCCTTTCGTCGATTGCCGGCCGCGCCGGCGCTGTCCCGCGCCCTCGGGTCAACATTGCACATATCATGCCAGTGTCATAGTAACATCCGCGCGCGCGACGCTGCAATCATGTTCGACGGGCGGCCCGGATGGTTGTCTACGACAAGACTCCGTCCGATGACCGGGTTTGTGCCGCAGTGCCGGTTGCCGACCTGCGCCACACTCCCGGTGGCCGTCGCGTCAGGCGTAATGCCGTCCGAACCGATTGGCAAGGAAGCGCTCGAGATCGGCCTCTTCCTGCCGTACGAAGCCCCTGCCCGGCAAGAGCCCCTCGCGCATCATGTCGACCATCGCGCAGATACCGGCGGCCGTGGTCACCTGGATCGCCGAGTACAGCTTGCCGCCGACGGTCTTGCTGTAGATCTTCTTGGCAAACGATTCCTGGGTCAGACGGCCGTCGCGCATGCCGCTGACCGTGACGAAGACCAGGACGACATCCTGATGCGTCATCGGGACCGACTCCTCGAGCACGTCCTTCAGGAGTTCGCGCCGCTGGCCGAGCCGGAGATCACGGATCAGCATTTTCACGATGTCACGGTGGCCGGGATAGCGGACGGTCTTGTAGTTCAGGTTCTCGACCTTTCCGTCCAGAGTCTCGCACAGCGTGCCCAAGCCGCCGGACGTGTTGAACGCCTCGTATGCCACGCCATCCAGCGAAAAGGCCTCGACCTCTTCCAGCGCCAGCGTTTGATGCAGGCGGCTGTCGATGATCGCCTCGCAGGGATTGCAGTACTCGTTGATCAGTCCGTCGGTGCTCCACGTCAGGTTGTACTTGAGCGCATTGGTCGGATAGACCGGCAACGCGCCGACGCGCATCTGCACGTC
>Ga0209048_10005101_pt1 | contig 12451 bp, 5 predicted proteins | sample FrelakmetCRP12CR_FD_187146 | JGI IMG/M metagenome (GOLD analysis project Ga0209048, IMG submission 187146) | Freshwater lake sediment microbial communities from the University of Notre Dame, USA, for methane emissions studies - CRP12 CR (SPAdes)... | ecosystem: Environmental > Aquatic >... | reverse complement strand
GGTCGGCGAGGACGTCGCCGAGGAGCTGCGTCGCCGTCACGACACCGCGCTGGCCGAGGCCGTGGACGCACACGGGGGGCAGGTGGTGAAAGGACTGGGCGACGGGATCATGGCCGTGTTCCCCGGCGCCTCCGAAGCCGTCGCCGCGTCGGTGGCGATGCAACAAGCCATCACCCGGGTGTCGACACGCCAGCCCGACGCAGCCCTACGCATCCGGGTCGGGATCAGCGCCGGCGAAGTGACCTGGGAGAACGACGACTGCTTCGGCACCCCGGTGGTGGAAGCGGCCCGGCTGTGCGCCGCCGCCGTCGGCGACCAGATCCTGGCCGCCGAGGTCGTGAAGACCTTGGCCGGGTCGCGGGCCGGTGACCTGTTCGCGCCGGTGGGCGAGCTGACCCTGAAGGGCCTGGCCGGTCCGGTGACCGCCTGGGCGATCGCCTGGGAGGCGACACCGGCCGAGGTGGTGTTGCCGGCCGGTCTGGCCACGCCGGCACCGCTGTCGTTCGTGGGCCGGCTCCGGGAGCTCGACGCGTTACAGCAGGCGTGGACGGCGGCGTGCGGTGGGCAGCGGCAGGTGGCGGCCGTGGCGGGTGAGCCGGGGATCGGCAAGACCCGCCTGATCGCGGAGCTCGCACGACAGGTCGCCGGGCCCGAGGTCGCCGTGCTCTACGGCCGGGCCGAGGAAGGCCTCGGCGTGCCCTACGGGCCGTTCGTGGAAGCCCTCGACGGCTACGTCCGCGCCACCCCCGCGACCCGGTTGGCCGCCGAGTTGGGCCCATTGGGTGGCGAACTCACCCGGCTGGTCCCCGGCCTGGCCACCAGAGTGTCGGGGCTGGGCGAGCCGTTGCGGGCCGAGCCCGAGACCGAGCGCTACCGCCTGTTCGCCGCGGTGGCCGAGTTCCTGACCGGCATCGCCGCCGACCGGCCCGCATTGGTCGTCCTCGACGACCTGCACTGGGCCACCACCGCCGATGTGGTGATGCTCACCCACCTGCTGCGCGCCGACCCGGCCAGCCCCCTGCTCGTGGTCGCCGCCTACCGCGACACCGACCTCGGCTCCGGCCACCCCCTCGAACCCCTGCTCGGCGACTTGCCCCGTCTCACTGGCGTCACCCGGCTTCATTTGACCGGGATCGCCACCGGTGACGTCGGCGAGCTGATGATCGAGACCACGCGGTTGGAACTCGACGCGGCCGGGCTGCGTCTCGCCGCCGCCGTGCGCGAAGAGACCGCCGGTAACCCGTTCTTCGTCGGCGAGGTCCTGCGCCACCTCACCGAGCTCGACCCCGACAAGATCGACCCGTCGGATCTCGGGGCGAGCGGTGTGCCCGAAGGGGTCCGCGAGGTTGTCGGCCGCCGTCTCAGCTGCCTGCCGGGCGCCGCCCCCGACGTTCTGGTAGTCGCCGCGGTCATCGGCGCCCGCTTCGACCTCCCTCTGCTCCTCGCCGCCACCGACACCGACACCACCAGCGTCCTCGACGCGCTCGCCGCCGCCGAGACCGCCGCCCTACTCGCCCCCGACCCCACCGCACCCGGCACCTACCGCTTCGCCCACGCCCTCGTCCACGCCACCCTCTACAACCGGCTCTCCTCCACCCGCCGGCTCGCCCTCCACCACCAGACCGGCCTCGCCCTCGAAACCCTCCCCCACGCCGACCACCGTCTCACCGAGCTGGCCCGCCACTTCACCCAAGCCGCCCCCCTCGGCGACACCGACCGCGCCATCACCTACAACCGACGAGCCGGCGACCAAGCCGTCGACGCGCTCGCCTTCGAACAAGCCGCCCTCCACTATCAACACGCCCTTGACCTCCTCGCCGCCGCGCCGGCGACGGAGCTGCGTTGTGATCTGCAAACCTCGCTCGGGGAAGTTCAGCGTCGGGCCGGAAACCCGCAGCACCGCCAGGTGCTGTTCGACGCGGCCGCGACCGCCCGGCAGCTCGGCGATGGCGAACGCCTGGCTCGTGCCGCGCTCGCCCTCAACGTGCTGGCCGAGCCGACCGCCATCGCCGCACCCGACACCGACCTCGTCGACCTGCTCGACGAGGCCCTCCGCGAGATTGGTGACACCGACGTTGGGACCCGCGCTCGCCTGCTCGCCGTACTCGCAGCCGAGCTGGTCGACAGCCCCGAGCGCGAGCGCCGCGTCGCCTCGAGCCGCGAAGCGGTGCTACTGGCCCGCCAGCTCGGTGAGCCGGCGACCTTGGCCCGCGTCCTGCTCACCATCCACTGGACGGCCAACACCCCCGACAACCTCGGAAACCGGCTGGCGATCGACGAGGAGCTCAACGAGCTCGGCGAGAGCCTGGGCAACTTGGAGGTCTCCTGCTGGGGCCATCTGATGCACTACGAGAACCTCCTCGAGGCCGGTGATGTCGACGGCGCCGACGCCGCACTCGACAACGCAGAAGCGCTTGTCCCCCAACTCCGCCAGCCCCTCTACGCCTACGAGGTGGCCTACCGCCGTGGCATGCAGGCCCTGCTCGCCGGACAGCTCGCCGAGGCCGAACAACTCATCTCCGCCGCCCTCGAGTCCGGACTCGCCGGGGCCGCGCCGGAGTCGACGGCGATGACCGACTTCGGGACACAGTTGGCCATGCTGCGCCATGAACAGGGACGCGCCGTCGAGATGGCGAGCGCATTCGAAGCCATGGTCGAAGCCAACCCACAGTTCATCCCGATGCGCGTCGGCTTCGCGTCCCTCTGCTGCGACACTGGCGACCTCGACAAGGCCCGTACCCACTTCGAGCTCGCGGCGGCGGGGCAGTTCGCGGGAATCGAGCGTGGGCACCTCTGGCTCACCGCCATGGTCTACGCGGCGCGTGTGGCCAGCGACCTCGCCGACGTCTCGAGAGCACAGATGCTCTATCGACAACTCCGCCCCTACGCCGACCGTGTCGCCCACAGCGGCGTCACCGTCGACGGCCCCGTGCACCTAGCGCTCGGCCGACTCGCGACCACCGATCACCGCTACGACGATGCCGAAGACCACTTCCGCGCCGCCCACCACCTGTGCCAGCAGATGCGAGCACCCACCTTCCTCGCACGAACCCGCCTCCACTGGGCACAAATGCGCCGAGGTCGAGACGCCATCGGGGACCGTCAGAACGCCCGCAGCCTCGCCGACGCGGCACTCGCCACCGCCGACCAACTCGGCCTCGCCGGCGTCGCCGCGCAGGCCCACGAACTCCTAGCCGCACTCTCGAACACTGCGAGCCCCTCCTGACCGTTCTCATGTGAGAGCAGAGCCGACAAGCTCACTCGATCAGAGCGGCTCGGGGGCGCGGTCGTCGAGCCGTCCGAAGTCGGCACTCTCGAGCGACGACGGCACTGCGCTCTCCCTCGTCGGGCGCGGTGCGCCGTGTGTGGTTCCTCGCTTGGATTGGATGATCCGGGCCCGAGCCACAGAGGGAGAGCGCGTCACCCGAGTGAGTCGAGCAGGTCCTGCGCGCCGAGCTCGAGGCGGCGCAGCCCGTGTTCCCGGCACACGGGTACGAGCAGGTCGAGATCATCGCGGGCAGCTGCGGTCTGACCACGCGCCGCTCGGATGCGATCCCGTTCGAGTCGGGCCTGAGCGAGCAGGAGGAGGGCGCCGGTGGGCTCGAGCGCGGCGATCGCCCGGTCGATGCGGGCGGAGGCGTCGTCGAGGTCGCCCAGTCGGCGCGAGAGCATGGCGAGGGGCAGGTCGGTCGGTCCCAGCCAGAGGGTGCAGGTCTGGTGCTGCCACAGCGGCTCGTACCGGAGGAGGCGGTCCCGCAGCGCACGCACGGTCTCGTCTCGAGCCAGCCTCGTGGCCGGTTCGGCCAGGTGGGCCAGCCAGAACCCGCCGTCGCCGTCGAGGTCATGGCGGCCGAGCCGCGTCGCCAGCGCCGTATCGACCGCGTCGCGGGCCTGCTCCGGCGGTTGCGTCTCGACGGCGAGCAGGGCTCGGTGGTTCAGGAGCTCGGGGTCGCCCGGGTGCTCGGCGAGCAGCGCGTCGAAGAGAGGTGCCAGCTCGTCGAGGCGACCCTGCTGGTGGCGGATGTCGAACAGAACGGCCGCGTACATGAGCTGAACCACGCCGAAGGCGCCGCCCACGGTGACCGCTTCGTTGGCGAGCTCCTCCGCGCGGTGAGGGTCACCGTCGCGGAGCGACGCGCCGCCGTCGATCAGGAGCGACCAACCGATCCCGTAGCTCCATCGGCGCGGCCGGCTGAACTCCGCGAGCCGACTGTTGTCGTGGTCGACAGCCGTCAGGTCTCCCTGCCAGGCATGCGGGAACATGAAGCTGAAGCAGCTCGCGCCGACCAGCTCCCACTCCCCCGCGGCCAGGGAAGCCGCCTCGACCTCGCTGGCGAAGCGGAGTGACTCCTCGAGCGTGTCGGGCACTCGCGCGTTGAGCCCGGCGTGACGGGCATGGCAGGCAAACGCCAGAGCCGAGAGGTCACCGCTCCGGCGGGCGACCGCGACCGCTTCGTCACCGAGCGCGACGGCTTCGTCCGGATCGGCGACGCAGTGCTGGAGCGCCGCGAGCACCCGGGCGCGGGCGGGGCTGTCATCGGGGGCCAGCGCGTCGAGCGCCTCTCGCAACAGGGGACCAGACCGCTCCTTGTCGGCGCTCAACGCCACCCACCAACTGCTCGTCCCGGTCGCCGCCCGCGCCAGCCGCTCCGCGTCGCCGAGGGCCCGGGCCGTGGAGGCGACCTGCCGGAAGGACGCGATCGCGCGGTCCGAGTCTCCACGACGCCGATCGACCTCGGCCAGACCGAGCATGGCGTCGCACCACTGGCGCCGGTCTCCCGAGTCGCCGAGCACCGAGAGCGCCTGGTGGAAGTATGCGTCGGCGTCGTCGAGGGCCAACACGGCGCAGGCTGCGTCGCCGGCCCTGATCGAGTAGCCGACGCCTCTCGAGCGGCCGTCATCTCCGCCCGCGGCGAGCCAGTGGTGCGCGAGCTGACCGATGCGGGTGGGCGTCGCCTCGCCTGGCGTTCGCTCGATCGCCTCGGCGATCTGGCGGTGAAGTCGGGCCCGGCGCGAGGCCAGCACCTCGCCGAGCAACGCCTCGTGCACCAACGCGTGGGTGAAGCGGAATCGCCCGGCGCCCTGCTCGTCGACGAGACGGGCCGCGGTGGCGTCCTCCAGCGCCGCGAGGACGTCCCTGTCGGCTCCGGTCGCCGCGTCCAGCACGTCGAGCTCGAAGCTCGGGCCGATGACGGCTGCGGTCACCAGCAGTTCGGCGGTGCTCGGGTCGAGGCGACGCAGCCGCTGGCGGATCACCGCCCGTACGCCATCGGGCACGCCGATGTCGGTGAGGTCGGTGTGCTCGCTCACCTCGCCGAGCTCGCCGAGGCGCAGGCGCACCTCGCGCACGAACAGCGCGTTGCCGTCGGTCTCGTCGTGGAGCAGGGTCGCGAGGGCCCGGGGCAGCCCGGCGGCACCCAACACGTCGGCAACCGCATCGCGGTCGAGCCCTTCGAGCCGGAGCTGGTGCACGCCGTCGCGCCCGGCGAGCCCTTCGAGCAGTTGCTGGAAGGGCTGTCCGGTCACCTCGGTGTCGCGGTAGGTGCCAACGACGAGCAGCCGCGTCGGCCGCGGTGCGTGTACGAGGTGGGCGATCAGCCGCACGCTGGCCGGGTCGGCCCACTGGAGATCGTCGAGCACCACCACGAGCGGCGCACGGTCGGCGAGCGAGTCGAGCACGGCGCCGACCGCGTCGAGGATCGTGAGCGGGTCGTCGCCGACCGCCCGGGGCGCCACCCCACCCTCGAGCTGGTGAGCCAACGCCGGCACCAGCGCGGCGACGATGGCCAGATCGTCCCCGGCCACCTGTCGCACCTCGTCGGCCGGCACCGAGGCCGCCCACTGCCCGAACAGCTCCACGAACGGCTGGAACGGATGGGCCCCGAACGCGCTACACCCACCGGCCAGCACGATCGCACCCTGCGCGTGCAGCCGGGCCGCGGCCTCGGACACGAGCCAGGTCTTGCCCACGCCCGGCTCTCCCCCGACCAGCACCAGCGACCGACGCCCGCGGCCCGCCTCGTCGGCGGCCACCAACAGGGCATCCACCTCCGCCAGACGGTCGACGAACTCGTCCGGCCGCGACAGGGACAAGCTGGCCGGGAACGCGACACCGTGACCGGCGGCAGGCGCCCACTCGATCCGCCACGCCTGCAGCGGGGCGGCCAGACCCTTGAGCTCGAGTGCCCCGACCGGCTGGTAGCTCACCGCCGCCCGAGAGCCGGCCAGGGCCCGCACCAGCTCCGAGCAGAGGATCTCGCCCGCTGCGGCCTGCGCTTCGAGACGGGCCGCCTCCACCACCGGCGTGCCGAAGCAGTCGTCCTCCTCGACGCTCACGTCACCGACCGAGACCCCGACCCGGATCGCCAGCGACTCCACCTCCGACCACACCGACGCCAGGTCGTGGACCGCCTGCTGCATCCCGACCGCGGCCCGCACCGCGTCGTACGCGCTCCCGAAGGCCGCCATCACCCCGTCGCCCGTGCTCTTCACCACCCGCCCGCCACACGACTCGGTGACCCGACCGAGCGCCTCGTCGTGCTCACGGCGCAACTGATCCGCCCGCGACTCACCCAACGCCACCCGGATCGCCGTCGAGTTCACCAGATCGGTGAACACCACCGCCGTCAACGCGACCCTCGGCTCGGTTCCGGTCACGGGGCTATTCAACCAGGGCCGCGTGACCGGTGTGCCAACCAGCGCCACCCCTCCTGGCGGGCCTTCACGAGGTCGGCCCGGGTGCCGCCGTTCTCACCCCAGGGTGGCGAGCAGCTCGCGCGCCTGTCGGCTCACGCCCGTCATACCGAGCGCGTCGGCGCTCTCGAGCGCGGCTCGGGCCAGTTCTGCGGCCCGCGCCCTGTCGGTGCGGCCGTCGCACCGGACCAGAGCGGTGGCGAGATCGAGGCGGGATCGCGCCTCCCACGACGGGGCACGTGCCCGATGGTTGACGGCGATGGCGGCCTCGAAGTGCTCCACCGCAGCTCGCTCCTCGCCCAGGGTGTACAGGCACAAGCCGACGTAGCGATCGACCGCACCCCAGCAATCAGCGACGACCGCGGCGATCTGGCCGCAGCAGGCCCGCAGGGTCGGCAGGACCCGGTCGGCCCACGCCGCGTCGCCGACCCGCGCCGCCGTCTCGGCGAGCAAAGCGCAAATGGACAGCGCCATGTGTCCTTCGTCGATGATCTGGTCGAACTCCTCGGCCGTGTTGCGCCTCATGAGTCCGCGCGCGTCTTTTTTGCGTCCGGTCTCCGTGTACGCCAGCGCCAACCACGTCCGGAGCGCGATGCCGGTCATCTGGTCGGCGGGGAGCCCCTCCATGGTGGGTACCAGCTCACCGAGCCGACCCTGGTCGAAGCGAACCATCGTGATGGCACCTCCCCAGTAGGTCAACGCCTCCGCGGGATCGCGCACGACCGCGCCGATGTCGAGGCCTTCATCGGCGAAGCGTTCGGCCTCCACGAACCGCCCACCGTGCAGGGCCCGCATGGTTTCGTGCCACGCCGTCAGACACCACTTGAAGTAGGGACGGCCCAACACCTCGACGATCCGCCGTTCCTCGGCGAGGCACCGGTCGGCCGCTTCGATGTCGCCGGCGCCGAGGTACGAGGAGAAGAAGTCGGCGGCGTGATACGCGATGATCGGGTCATCGAGCCGGGAGGCGAGCGAGCGCAGCTCCTCGGCCACGGCGAGCCGTCGATCGAGGTTGGTCGGGCTCCACGTCGAGGTGTTCTGCTGCACGAGCACGTAGGCGAGCGTCGCGTCGTCGTCGAGCTCGCGTGCGATGGCCAGCGCCTCGTCGGTCAAGCGTTCCCGTTCAGACCGTTCGCTGCTCGTGTAGATCTCGACCGCCAGGCGGCTCAGGAGCCGCGCTCGGGTTGCCGTCCGGGCCGGACCCGCGAGCTCGAGCGCGGCTTCCAGTGCGGCCACTCGTTCGGGGTCCCGGCCGAGGGTGCTCCAGAAGCCGGGGTTGTTCGCGAGCGCCGCTCGGGCGAGGCGGTCGGCGTCGCCGAGCCGCTGAGCGAGGTGTGCCGCCTCGAGCAGCACCTCCTGGGACTCGGCCTGACCGGCCCCGAGCTCGGTCTCACCGAGAGCGATGAGGAGATCGCACCGGAGCGGTTCATCGATGCCCGGCTGCTGGTCGAGGAGATGGAGTGCCTGCTGGTAGTGAACCGCGGCTTCCTCGAACGCGAGCGCGGCGACAGCTCGATCACCGGCGCGGCGGCAGTAGTCGATGGCGCGATCGACGTCGCCCAGCGACGCCGCGACCGCGAAATGCTGCGCGAGCTCGGCCACACGCTGCTCGGCATCGGGCCGGCGCTCGAGCGCATCGCCCACCCGGCGGTGCAGGGCAAGGCGGCGCAACGACGGCATGCCGGCGATGACCGCGTCGCGCATGACAGCGTGAGCGAAGCGGTACCACCCGAGGCGCTCCGGTTCGAGGACAACCAGCGCGGCGGTCTCCGCGTCGGCCAGCGCGTCGAGCACCGCCGCCTCGCCGAGGTCGTCGGGGGCGGAACCCAACAGGAGCGGAAGATCGAAACGAGCACCGATGATGGCCGCGACGCGCAGGACCTCCACGGCCGGACCAGCAAGGCGCTCGATTCTGCGCTCGACGACGGCACGCACCCCCTCGGGAACGCCCACGGCGCGCAGGTCGATCGCGTCGGCCGACCGCTCGACCCGGTCCACCATGTCGTGCTCGAGGAGGTGGCGCAGGATCTCACCGACGAAGAACGGGTTGCCGGAGGTCTCCGTCTGCACGGCGTGCGCCAGGCGTTGCGCCCAGCCGTCGGCCTCAGTGCTGGTCACATCGGCGACCAGGTCGACGACGTCGTCGGCGTCGAGCCCGGTGAGAGGGACCCGCTGAGCGCCGGGAAGCCGGGGCACGTCGTCGAGCAGCGGTTTGAGCGGATGCGCGGCGTCGACCTCGGTGTCGCGAAAGGCACAGAGCACCAGCATCGCCACGCCAGCCGACGAACGCAGCACGTGGGAGAGCAACATCACGTCGGGCTTGGTCGCCCAGTGCAGATCATCGAGGATCAACAGCAGCGGCCGGTCCTGTGCGATCCGTTCGAGGAGGCCGCGAACCGCCTCGAGGAGCTGATACCGCTCGGTCTCAGGATCCGCATGCAGTGGCGCAGGCAGGTCCGCGACCAACGTCGCGAGATCGGGCACGAGACGGGTCAGCTCACCACCCGACGGACCGAGCTGAGTAGCCAGAACCTCTCCGGCGCATCCGTGCACATAGTCGCCGAGGGCTTCGGTGAACGGCTCGAAGGGCACCCCGAGCTCTTCTTCGGCGCGCCCGTACAGCACGAGCCCGCCCCGATCCGCGACCCGGCCCGCGAACTCCGCGAGCAAGCGGGTCTTGCCGATCCCCGGCTCGCCTCCGACGAACACCGCCCTCCGCTCGCCGCCGACAGCGGCCGCCCACGCCCCGTCGAGCACGTCGAGCTCGTCGCGGCGCCCCACGAACGACCACGACACACTCGATGACAACCCTCGGGGCAGCACGACCTCCAACGACACCGGTTCCCAGCGCACCTCCCACGCCGTGACGGGCTGCGGCAGCCCCTTCAGCGACAGCGAACCCACCGAGGAGAAGACGTCGCCGGCTCGCGACCCGGCCAAGGTCTTCACGACGTCGGCGGCCAGGATCTGATCCCCGTCCGCGGCGGCACACAAGCGGGCCGCCTCCACCACAGGGGTGCCGAAGCAGTCGTCGTCTTCCCAGGTCACTTCGCCGGCGCTCACCCCCAGCCGGATGCGCAGGGCCGCATCCGGCTGGCGGGATGACACCCGGGCAATGGCTTGTTGCATCGCCACCGACGCCGCCAGCGCTTCGGACGCGCCGGGGAACACGGCCATGATCCCGTCGCCCAGCCCCTTCACCACCCGCCCCCCGTGAGCCTGCACCGCCTCGGCCAGCGCGGTGTCGTGACGGCGACGCAGTTCCTCGGCCACGTCCTCACCCACCCGTGACCGCAGCGCCGTCGACCCCACCAGATCGGTGAACACCACCACCGCCAACGACGGCACCGAACTCTCCACGACCTGAATCTCCCAGCCATCCGGCGGCACGGGCAGAGGCCAACGTCACCAAGGACGTGGTTCCCGCGCGGTCGTCGAACCCTCGGAGGTCGGCACTCTCGAGCGACGACGACACTGCGCTCTCCCTCACGGACGCGGTGCGCCGTGTGTGGTTCCTCGCTTGGATTGGATGATCCGGGCTCGGGTCGTTCGGCACTACTTCGTCGACGGGGTCGGGCGCACCATCGCGGTGAGATCGAAGGGCGGCCGATGGGGGAAGCGTCACGGATCGCTCTCGGGGTCAGACGAGGCCCCTCGAAAGTGCACGTGAACGGACGACGAGTCCCGCACCTGAGGGCCTCAGGAGGTGGTTGCGATGGACGACCTGCAGCGAGAGAAGGACGACGGGTTCTCCTGGGACTACCTCGGTGACGTGCCTCAGAAGAAGCAGGAGGTGGGCGATCGGTACCAGACGCCCGAGTTCGGGCTCGCAGGCCAGTTGTTCGCCAGCGTGGCGAAGGTCGCCATCGACCGGCTCGGCCAGCAAGAGGGAGAATCGCTGCTGCGTGAGGCGGTCGAGTACTTCGGCGAACAGCGAGGAAGACGGATCGGCGAACGGGTGGACGAGCAGGGAGCTCGGCGAACCTTCAAGAACTGGCTCATCCACACCGACGTCGACACCGATCGGAACTTCCCATCCGTCCCGGACCTCGACGACGGAGACCTCGTCGTCGAGGTGACCGACTGCAGCTTCTGGGATGCGGCCGCGGCGTGGGGCCTGGAGGAGTACGCGGGGATCTACTGCAAGTTCGCCGATCACACCATCTTGAAGGGCTACAACCCCGACATCAGGCTGCAGCTGGAGCCGCGCGGGTCAAGCGGCGAGCACCACTGCAACTTCAGGTACATCACGAAAGAGCACCCTCGGTAGACGAGGATGGCTCCCGTGGCTGCAGTCGCGGGGAGGTCCGTCGGGAAGTTGCGGCGCGGCATCTCGGCCCGAACGAGGTGAGCACCCTCCTCGTCTCGCGCCGCGAGTCTTCGAGTCGGTTGGAGAAGCGTCCGTCCACTCCCCACTCCGCAGGTCGTACCCGAGGGGCAGTCGACTCCGATGGAGGGGGCAATCGGAGGGTAGTCGGCCTACCACGCCTCGACGTTGCTCGTCTTGTAAGGGACCGCCTCGTTCACCATCGCTCATATCGGGTCTGGATGTAGGGGCACCCGGCTGGTGCTCCGATGCCGTCGACGAACGCGGGCGGCGTCGATGGCCCAGCTCAAACCGAAGACGACGGTCCACGCGACACCCACGGCGATGACGACGACCCCGAACAGCAACACGCCCCACAAGACCAAAGGCCACCGGCCGGCAACGGCTCGGTGCGGCAGGAGCCAGGACGAAACCAGGACCACCGCCCAGCCCACGACCACGGCGTACACACCCGCCCGGGCCATCTTCCCCCACCCCGGATCCTCCACCACGGGGGGTGGCTTAGCCGAACCCGGAGGGAGAGAACCCGGAGGGAGAGTGGAAGCAGACCCCTCGGGATGCGTCGTACGATCCGTCACGGTCTCCCTGGGCGACTGCGGCTTCTGGGCTGAAACGCTCCTCATAGCGACACCCCCTCCACCCTCGACGCGCAGGATCGCGCTCGCCCTACCCAGTCATCAGGGCCATGGGACCACAACGAACGCAGAAAACAGCACGTCCTGACCACAAGCAGGCCGCGCCTTCACCATGGGTGTCGCAATGGCCGCGCAGCGGGACCGAGGTCGGAGATCGGCCGTCGCGCGATGAGCACCGGGTTGGCTACCACGGACGGTGATCCGGCCCGGCCGGCAGCCTCGCGGCCTCGAGTCCTCCGGTAGCCCCGTGGCAAATAGACACATGGACAACTCCGTGCACAACCGCGACGTCGACACTGGTGGAACCTCATGATCACCTACTTCCAGGCCGTCGTGATCGACCTCATCCAGGGCGTGACCGAGCTGTTCCCCATCTCCAGCACGGTGGGGACGCCGCGGGAGATCCGGGAGGGAGATCTCAGCGCCCTCGACGACTGAACGGGGTGAACGACATCGAGGTCGTCACCGTCATCCGCCGAATCCGAACCCGGCTGGGTGACCCAGACCGGCGGGCGGTGAACCGACGGTGTCCAATGGAGTCGGGGCACTCGTTCCTTTGCCGATCGGGAGGTCGGGGCAACGACACGCCGCCCTCGTCACAGCGTGGCGAGCCGGGCGAAGAGGCTGGTGTAGAACGCCCTCTGGCGAGGGATCTGGTGGGGTTGGGGTAGGGCGACGATGTCGATGTGGTCGACGTCGTCGAGGAGTTGGTGATACCAGCGGCCGCGGCGGAAGCCGGTCGCATCATCGATGACGCCGCCCACCGGATGGTGTCCGGCGGTGCGGGGGAACTGCT
>Ga0209048_10005100_pt1 | contig 12453 bp, 10 predicted proteins | sample FrelakmetCRP12CR_FD_187146 | JGI IMG/M metagenome (GOLD analysis project Ga0209048, IMG submission 187146) | Freshwater lake sediment microbial communities from the University of Notre Dame, USA, for methane emissions studies - CRP12 CR (SPAdes)... | ecosystem: Environmental > Aquatic >... | reverse complement strand
GGGGTGGGCTCGGGTGCGGGGGGCCCGGGCACGCCCGGGGGCGGAGCGCTCCCGCCGGCCGCCTCGGCGGCGGGTCGCCCATCGGCACCGCCCTCTGGGACCGCGTCGGAGATGACGGCGAGGGGGGTGCCGACATCGACCGTCTCGCCTTCCGGCACGAGGATCTCGGCCAGCCAGCCGGCGGCCGTGGAGGGCACCTCGGAGTCGACCTTGTCGGTCGAGACTTCGAACAGGACCTCGTCGAGCTCGACCCGTTCCCCGACCTTCTTGGCCCAGCGGGTGACGGTCCCTTCGGTGACGGTCTCGCCCAGCTGGGGCATCGTGATGTCAGCCATCAGGCGTGCAGCCCTCTCCCGGTCAGCGCCAGCACCGCCTCGCCGAACTGCTCGGACAACGACGGGTGCGGCTGGATGAAGTGTCCGATCTCCTCCGGCGTGGCCTCCCAGTTGACCGCCAGATACCCCTGGCCGAGCTGCTCGGTCACCCACGGCCCGGCCATGTGCACCCCGAGGATCCGCCCGGCCCGGCCCGAGGGGAGCTTCTCGGCGATGACCTTCACCAGGCCCTCCTCCTCCCCGAGGATCTGGGCTCGGCCGTTGTGGCTGAACGCCAGCTTCTTGGTGAGGACCTCGTGTCCGGCCGCCACCGCCTGTTCCTCGGAGAGCCCGGCGAACGCCACCTCGGGCTGGCAGTAGATGCACCAGGGCACCCGGCTGTAGTCCACCGGGACGACGGGCTCGCCGAGGATGTCCTTGATCACGGTGATGCCCTCGGCGAAGCCGACGTGGGCCAGCTGGGGATGCGGCTGGTGATGGGCGGTGGAGACCAGGTCGCCGACCGCCCAGACACCGTCGGCGACCGTCCGGCACCGGGCGTCGACCGGCACGAAGCCCCGCTCGTCGACCTGGACATCCGCCCCGGGCATGAGGAGCCCCTCGGACCGGGGCCGCCGGCCGACCGACACGATGACCATCTCGACCTCGACGGTCTCGCCGTCACCGAAGTGGACCGTCGTTCCGCTGCCGTCCGGGCGGGGGGTGTGACCCCGCACGTCCACGCCGGTGTGGATGTCGATGCCCCGCTTGGCGAAGGTCCTGGTGACGACGTCGGCGACGTCGGCGTCGCACCCCACGAGCAGGCGGGGCAGGGCCTCGAGCAGGGTGACGCGACCGCCGAGGTCCGCCATCATCGACGCGAACTCGCACCCGATGGCGCCGCCGCCGATCACCGCGACGCTTCCAGGGAGGCGCTCGAGCATCAGGACCTCGTCCGACGTCAGCACCAGTCGGCCGTCGATCTCGAACCCGGGGATGGTGCGGGGGGCGGACCCGGAGGCCAGGATGACGGCGTCACCCTGCAGCTCGGTGCCGTCATCGACGCGGACGGTGCGGCCCTCGCCCAGGGCACCCGTCCCGATCACCGTGGTGATCTTGCGCTTCCGCATGAGGCCCGAGAGGCCCTTCCACAGGTTGTCGACCACCCTGGCCTTCCGCGCCTGGCTCACGGCGAAATCGAGGTCCGGCTGGTCGGCGAGCACGCCGAACTCCCTGGCACCGGAGACGGTCCGGAACACCGACGCCGTCTCCAGGAACTCCTTGGCCGGGATGCACCCCCGGTGCAGGCACGTGCCGCCGACCTTGTCCCGCTCGACGACCGCGATCCGCAGACCGGCGTTCGCCCCGTACAGGGCCGCCGCGTACCCGCCGGGTCCGCCGCCGATCACGACGACATCGAACTGCTCGGCCGTGGGGACCACCTCCTGGGAGCGTCGACGCGTCACGGCGCCGGGGAACGCGGCGGCCAGCCTAGTGCGAGGCCCTGGGAAGACCGGAGGGTGCGAAGGGGGCCGGGAGCGGCTGCCGAACGGTCGTCGTCCGGCCTGGGTGGTCGGCCCGCCGGGCGCGATCCGCGGGACCGCCGAGGACGGCCGAGGACCGCCGAGGACCGCCGACTAGGGCGACACGGGTGTCGCCGGGGCGCCGGCGGGCGCGCCCGTGACCGGCGGGGACCCGGCGTTCCTCCCGCGGGCGATCAGGACGAACTGGAGCGCGCCCGCCAGCAGGATCACCATGCCGCACACCAGTGCGGCGATGATGAGCTTGCGGGTGCTCACGTCCCGCCCGGCCCGCCGTCGGCGACCGGCTCCGGCGGCCACCAGGCGTCGTCGACGGGTCGGCGTCCGCCGAACCCGTCCTCGGGGCGGTGCCACCAGGCCAGGTCGGGCTCGTCGACGTGGTAGCACAGCATCCTGATCTCCCCGTCGGGTCCCTCCCAGACGAAGTCGACGAGACCGCCGGCGACCTGGCGGAGGACGACGCCCCGGTCACGGAGCTCGGCCAGGGCCGCCTCCGCGTGCTCCGCACCGGCCGGGAGGCCGTAGGTGTCGGGCCCAGGGCCGGGAAGGAGCGCGCCGTCGATCAGGGCCAGCAGCTCGCGCAGGCGGGGAAGGTAGGCCCGCGCCTGCTCGAGGGTCCAGGTTCGCACCCATCCACTGTCGCACCACCGACCGGGTTCGGCCCAGCCGCGACCGCCGCCCGCACCCGGTGCCGCCCCCCGCGGGGCGGCACCTAGACTGGGATGCGGCGCAGGGGAGCTCGGCGACTCCGGGCTGAGAGGCGGGCAGGCGGCCCGCGACCCTCCATCAGACGACCGGCCCGGTAATGCGGGCACCAGGGAGGTGCCGGAATGGATGACGCACTGGTGATCGCGGGGCGTAGCTTCGGCTCGCGCCTGTTCCTGGGCACCGGGAAGTTCCCGTCCAGCCGGGCCCTCGCCGAGACGATCACGTCGTCGGCAACCGAGCTGGTCACCGTCGCGCTTCGGCGGGTGGACCCCACCGCCGACGGGGACATCCTCGACGCGATCCCTGACCACGTCCTGGTCATGACCAACACCAGCGGAGCCGCCGACGCCGACGAGGCGGTGCGCCTCGCCCGCCTCGCCCGTGCCGCCGGCCTCCCGACCTGGATCAAGGTGGAGGTGACCCCCGACCCCCGGCACCTCCTCCCCGATCCGATCGACACCCTGCGGGCCTCGGAGCGGCTGGTGGCCGACGGGTTCACCGTCCTGCCCTACTGCCCCGCCGACCCGGTGCTGTGCAAGCACCTCGAAGAGGCGGGCTGCGCCACGGTGATGCCGCTCGGCTCCTGGATCGGGTCGAACCAGGGGCTGCGCACCCGAGCCGCCCTGGAGATCATCGTCGAGCAGTCGCTCGTCCCGGTCGTGGTCGATGCGGGCATCGGGGCGCCGAGCCATGCGAGCGAGGCGCTGGAGCTGGGCGCCGATGCGGTGTTGGTCAACACCGCCATCGGGACGGCCGCTGACCCGGCGGCCATGGGCGCCGCCTTCCGTCTCGCCGCCCGGGCGGGCCGGGCCGGGTTCCTGGCCGGTCTCGCCGCCCCGCGCAGGACCGCCGAGGCGTCCTCCCCGCTGACGGGCTTCCTGGCGTGAGCGCGGCCCGGGCGTGAGCGTCAGCGCCGTCGAGCTGGAGTCCCGGCCCACCGGGCTTCCACCGGGGACCGCCGCCGCCGACCTGGCATCGGTCGACCTCGCACGGCTCCGGGCGCTGGCCGCCGGGGCCGACCCGACCGACGTCGAGCAGGTGCTGGCCCGGGCCGACCGGTCGACGGGGGCGGGGCGGCGGCTCGAGGACTTCGCGATCCTGCTGTCCCCGGCGGCGGGCGATCGGCTGGAGGACCTGGCGCGGGCCGCGCACACCCTGACGGTCCGTCGGTTCGGGCGGACGGTCCACCTGTACGCGCCGCTCTACCTGTCCAACGAGTGCGTCTCCACGTGCACCTACTGCGGATTCTCGGCCGGCAACGACATCGTCCGTCGGACGCTGACGGTCGGAGAGGTGGCCACCGAGGCCCGGGCGCTGCTCGACCGGGGGTTCCGTCACCTGCTGCTGGTGGCGGGCGAGCACGCCCGCATCGTGAGCAAGGACTACCTGGTCGAGTGCGTGGCGACGCTCGCCCCGGTGGTTCCGTCGCTGGCCGCCGAGGTCCAGGTCTGGGACACGGCCACCTACCGGCGCCTCGTGGAGGCCGGCTGCGACGGGCTCGTCGTCTACCAGGAGACCTACGACCGGGACACCTACGGGTCCAGTCATCGGAAGGGCAAGAAGCGCAACTACGACTGGCGCCTCGCCGCACCGGACCGGGCCGCCGAGGCGGGCATGCGCCGCCTGGGGATCGGGGCGCTCCTCGGCCTCCACCCGGACTGGCGGGTGGAGGCCATCGCCGTCGTCGCCCACGCCCAGGCCCTGATCCGGCGCTGGTGGCGGACCGAGGTCTCCGTGTCGCTGCCCCGCCTGCGACCGGCTGCCGGCGGCTACGCGCCGGCCGACCCCGTGGGCGACCGGGATTTCGTGCAGCTGCTCTGCGCCATCCGGCTCGTCCTCCCCGACGTCGGGATCTCGCTGTCGACCCGCGAGCCGGCCACGTTCCGCGACGGCCTCGTCCCGCTGGGGGTGACGACCATGAGCGCCGGCTCCCACACCGAGCCGGGCGGGTACGCCGAGCCGAGCGCCGCCGAGCCCCAGTTCGAGGTGAGCGACGACCGACCCCCCGAGGTCGTGGCCGCCGCGCTCAGTTCCGCCGGCTACGACCCCGTCTGGAAGGACTGGCAGCGAGCCTGAGGAGGTGGCGGGCTGGCGCCGCGACGCCGGGCGGCCGGGTCGTCGCCGTCGGGCAGGGTCCGGGCCGCCGCCGGACGGGCCGCGCTACCCGGTGATGCCGAAGCGCCCCAGGCCGAAGGCCCTGATGGCGTTGCCCCGCAGCAACTTGTAGGTCTCGGTGTCGTCGAGGCCGGCGGCCTCGCAGATCTGGGTCGCCACCTGCCTGGTACGGGGGAACGTCGTGTCCGCATGCGGGTAGTCGACCTCGAAGGTGATCTGGTCCATGCCGATCCGGTCCCGGAGGGCGAGCCCGACCTCGTCGTCGAACATGCAGCCGTAGACGTGGCCCGCGATGTAGGACGACGGCGGACGGGGCAGGTCGATGCCGAAGCTGGTCTCCCGGCCACGCTCGGCCCACAGCTTGTCCGCCCGCTCGAGGACGTAGGGCATCCAGCCGACCTGGCCTTCGGAGTAGGCGATCACCAGGCCGGGGAACCGCTCGAGCGTCCCCGAGAGGAGGAAGTCGCAGAGCGAGCCCATGGCGTTGGAGAAGGTCAGGACCGAGCTCACCGCGAAGGGTGCGTCGGGCGACGTGCTCGGCATCCGTGAGGAGGAGCCGATGTGCATGCACATCACCGACTCCGTCTCCTGGCAGGCGGCGAACAGCGGGTCCCAGAACCGGTTGCGGTCGTGCACCGACGGCAGCTTCAGCGCCGACGGGTTCTCGGAGAAGGTGATGGCGTGGCTGCCCTTGTCGGCGCACCGCCGGACCTCCCGGGCGGCCAGCTCGGCGTCCCACAGGGGCACGATGGTGAGCGGGATGAGGCGGCCCATGCCCGCTCCGGCGCACCAGTCGTCGATGATCCAGTCGTTGTAGGCCTGGACGCAGAGCAGGGCGAGGTCCTTGTCCTGGCGCTCCAGGAACGTCTGGCCGCAGAACCGGGGCAGGACGTTGGGGAAGCAGACCGACGCGTCCACCCAGTTGGCGTCCATGTCGGCGAGACGCTCGGGCTGCTTCCAGCAGCCGGGGAGGATCTCGTCGAAGGTGGTCGGGCCGTTGTCCAGCCCGGCCGCGCCGATGGCCGCGGAGAGCCGGTTGAACGGGTAGGCCAGGTCGTCGTAGAGCCACCAGTCACACCACTGGCCGTTCGGGGCTCCGCGCTCGATCTTCAGTCCGCCGCCCCGGAGCGAGTGGAAGGTCGCCCGGTCGCGCACGACCCGCGGCGCACGGTCGGCGTACGCCGTCGGAAGCCGCGACGTCCACAGGTCGGGGGGTTCCACCACGTGGTCGTCAACGGAGATGATCCGCGGGATCTCCCTCGGCGTGGTTCCGGCCTCCTCGGCCGCCGCTGGCGTCGAGTGAAGCACGATGTTCCCCTCGCAGACTCAAGTGGTGCCGATCCAGCCGCAACGCCCTGGATCGTCGTGGGCGACGACACCGTATCCGAACGGCGGCGGCCGACGCCGACCGGTCAGGAGCCGCCCGGACCGGGGCCGGCCGGGGGGACGCCGGCGCCGGCGACGACCCCGACCTGGTCCCAGGAGAACGCCAGCGGCCCGGGAGGATCCGTCGTGACCACCAGGGTCAGCGCCATCGACGTCCCGCCCTTGTCGCCCGCCGTGGTGTCGCCGGTGGGGTTCACGGCTGCGCCCATGAGCTGCGTGCCCACACTGCCGAAGTCGTCGAGGATGCCATGGCGGTGACCCCAGCACCCGGGGCCGCCGGTCCTCGGACAGTCGAGGTTGCCGCTTCCGGGGCCGTCGTCGTACATCCATCCATAGACGGCGTCGAGGCCGTTGGCGCTGCCGCCCGCCCACTCCGTGTCGGCCACGGCGAAGGAGCCCTTCGGCGCCGGGGGGTCGTTGGCGATGTCCGCACCCCGCTGGGCGTTGCGGTCGAGCGACCCGGTGAGACCGACGAACGCGGGCAGCCCACGGTCGACCCGCTCCAGGTCCACGGCGACGAGCAGCTGCTCGGGGACGGTCAGCTGGCCGAAGTCCGCCGGGAGCACCATCGGTCGGACGCCCTCGGCGGCGCGGGCAGCGTCGATGGCCTCGCGCACGGCTCGGAGGCAACCGGCCGAGCTGTCCAGCCCCTCGGTCGCGCACGATGGCGTGAAGTCCGGGGTCGGAGGCACCGTGCGGGGCGGGTCCGGGATGTGCGTGGCCGAGGTATTCGCCGGCCCCGCCGTCTCGGGCCTGATCGTTCCGGCGCCGGTGTCGGCGACGGCCTGCGCCCAGCGATAGGCCAGCGGCGCCGGGGGGTCGACCGCCACCGCCAGGATGGCGGCGAGCGACGGGCCCCCCCGGTCCCCGCTCGTCGTGTCGGCGGTCGGGTTCACGGCCGCGCCGACGACCGGGGTCCCGGTCGGGCCGAGGTCCTCGAGGACGAGGTGGCGGTCCGCCCAGCAGCCCGAGCGGCCGTGGCTCGAGCACGCGCCGCTTCCGGGCCCGTCGTCGTACAGCCACTGGTAGTCGGCGTCGAGCCCGTTGGCCGCGCCGCCGAGCCATTCGGTGTCCGCACGGCGGTAGGCGTTGCCGGGGTCCGGCGGGAGCGCAGCCGCGTCGGCCCCCTTCCGGGCGAGCTGGTCGAGAGCGTCGCTCAGGCCGATGAACGGTGCCAGTCCCCGATCGACCCGCTCCCGGTCGAGGGCGACGAAGAGCTGCTCGGGCGGGGCCAGCCGGGGGAAGTCCGCCGGGAGGGCCATCGGCCCGACGCCCTCCCGGGCTCGGGCGTTGTCGATGGCCTTCAGGGTCACCTGGATGCACGGCAGGGAGCTGTCGAGACCGGAGGGCGTGCAGACCCGGGTGTAGTCCGGGTTGGCGGCGACGGTGCGGCCCGGGTCGGGGATCCGGGGGGTGGAGGCGGCCGGCCGGCCACCACCCCCGCACGCGGCGAGCCCGGTGGCGAGCAGCGCCGCAGCGGCAGCGGATCCGCTGCAGATCAGCTGGCGTCGAAGTGGTCGACGCGGTCGGGCACGGATCGGCGCAGCCATGTCCGATCCAGCTTCCCATCGAGGGAGGGCGCCGGCGCTGCAGCCCCGTCAGCAGCGGGCGAGGGGGCGGATGCAACGGCGGCGCCCCGGCAGGCACCGACCATCCAGGGACCAAGGACCCTGTACGCGGCGCCTCCCGGCGATCACAGTAGCCAGTGGACCCCGAGGGAGGTACCACGATGCGTGACGTGACCGGCCCACCGCTCACCCCGATCCCGCCGGACGCCCATCTCGTGCGGCCCATCATGGAGCGGGCCTCGCGCGACCCCGAACGGGCCATGGCCGCCTACCGGGACGGGGACCGCTTCGTCGACGTCACCGCCGCCGACCTCTACACCCGCATCCGGGGCCTCGCCAAGGGGCTGATGGCCAGCGGGGTCGCCGACGGTGACCGGGTCGCCGTCATGTCCCGGACGCGCCTGGAGTGGATGCTGCTCGACTACGCCACGCTCGCCGCCGGCGGGGTCACCGTCCCCGTGTACGAGACGTCCTCCGCCGAGCAGCTCCAGTGGATCGTCGGGGACAGCGAGGCGGTGCTCCTCGTCGTGGAGACCCCGGCGATGCGGGCCCTGTTCGACCAGGTCGCCGATGCCGTGCCCGGTTGCCGGGAGCTGCTCGTCATCGACGAGGGGGGCGTGGAGGAGCTCGAGCGTCGGGGTGCGGGCGTCGACGACGCCGTCCTCGACGCCCGCCTGGCCGCGATCACGACCGACCACCTGGCGACGATCGTGTACACGTCCGGCACGACCGGCCGGCCCAAGGGCTGCACCCTCACCCACGGCAACCTCCGGACCAACGTGGTGCAGAACATCGACTCGATCCGCGAGATGCTCCAGGACGACGAGGTCCAGCTGCTGTTCCTGCCCCTGGCGCACACCCTGGCCAAGATCATCGCCCTGGTCGGGGCCGAGTGGGGGATCAAGGCGGCGTTCGCCACCGACATGGCCCACCTCCAGGAGGAGCTGGCGATGGTGCAGCCGACCATGGTCTGCGCCGTGCCGCGCGTGTTCGAGAAGGTGTTCAACTCCGCCCAGCACCAGGCCCAGCTCGATGGCCACGGGTCGATCTTCGACACGGCGACCGAGGTGGCCATCCACTGGTCGAAGAACCACGTGGAAGGTCATCACGGACTCCTCACCAGCGCCGAGCACGCGACCCTCCAGCGGCTCGTCTACCGCAAGCTGCGCGCCGTGTTCGGCGGGCGGCTGCGGTTCGCGTTCAGTGGTGGCGGGCCGCTCGGCGAGCGGCTGACCCACTTCTACAACGGCATCGGGGTGAAGGTCTTCGAAGGCTACGGCCTCACCGAGACCAGCCCCACCCTGACCGTCAACCGGGCCGATTCGTGGAACCCGGGCACCGTCGGGCGGCCGCTGGCGGGAACGTCGATCAGGATCGCCGACGACGGCGAGATCCTCGCCAAGGGGCCGCAGGTGTTCCAGGGGTACTGGCACAACGAGGCCGCCACGGCGGAGGTCTTCGACGAGGAGGGGTGGTTCCGCTCCGGGGACATCGGGCAGGTCGAGGAAGGCGGCTTCCTCCGGATCACCGGGCGCAAGAAGGAGCTGATCGTGACGGCCGCCGGGAAGAACGTCGCCCCCGCCCCCCTCGAGGACCGCCTCCGCGCCCACCCGCTCATCAGCCAGGCTGTGGTCGTGGGCGACGGGCGGCCGTTCATCAGCGTCCTGCTCGCACTCGACGAGGAGGCGGCGACGGAGTGGGCGACCGAGCACGGGCATGCCGAGGCTTCCATCCCGGACCTCGCAAGGGCGCCGGACCTGGTGACGGACCTCCAGAAGGCCGTCGACGAGGCGAACGGGTCCGTCTCCCGGGCCGAGTCGATCCGGCGGTTCGCGGTGCTGCCCCACGACCTCACGATCGCCGCCGGTGAGCTGACCCCGACGCTCAAGGTGAGGCGGGCGACGGTGGAGAAGGCCTACGCCGAGACCATCGAGTCGCTCTATGGAGGCTGACGAGGCCGGCCCCGGCGCGCCTCGAGCGGACCCCGGCCCCTGCCCGTCGTGCGGCGGGTCCCGCCTGGAGGCGGCGGGCGACGGCCGGTGGCCGAGACGGGTGTGCGCCCGCTGTGGCTACTGCTGGGAAGTCCCCGAGATCCGCGGCGACGGTCCCGGCCCGGTGGACTCCGTCGCCTGCCCGGGCTGCAGCCGCCGCAGCCTCTGCGAGTCGAGGCCGACGTGGCTGGCCGATTCGATGTCGGCCGTCCACGCGCTCAAGGACGGGACGCGGGCCCTGATCCGGCCGCTCCTCTACAGCGACCGGTGGGAGCTGGCGGTGCGGTTCCAGCAGCTCTCCCTCGACTCCCGCCGCCTGCGGTTCCTGAGCGCGCCCGAGCAGCTCAGCGACGCCGATCTCGAGTACCTCACCAACCTCGACTACCACGACCACTTCGCACTCGCCGCGTTCGCCACCGACGAGCCCGGCGCCCCCGGCATCGGGGTGGCCCGCTACATCCGGACGCAGGACCAGCCCGCGCTCGCCGAGGCCGCCGTCACCGTCGTCGACCGGTACCAGCGGCGAGGCCTCGGCACGCTGCTCCTCACCCTCCTGGCCGAGGTCGGCGTCGGCAAGGGCGTCACCGCCTTCGTCGCCTTCGTGCGCTGGGAGAACATCGCGCCGCTCAACGGCCTGCAGGAGGCCGGAGCCCGGATCACCGCCGAGGAACCGGGGATCGCCCGCGTCGAGCTCGACCTGCCCGGCCCCCGGGCACGCCGCCTGCCCCGGCGGAGGAGCTCCCGCAGCGCCTGATCCGGTTGCGGGCGTCCCCTAAGGTGGCGACCGGACACGGAGGGATGCGATGGATGGCGGCGCCCGGGCGGTCGGCCAGACCCTGATGACCGAGGCGCAGGCCCTCCTCGACGACGCGGTCACCCTGCGGCGCCGCCTGCACGCCAAGCCCGAGCTCGGTCTCGAGCTTCCGCGCACGCAGGAGGCGGTTCTCGAGACGCTCGACGGTCTCGACCTGGACGTGTCGACCGGCGCGGCGCTCAGCTCGGTCGTGGCCGTGCTCGGAGGAGGGCGCGCCGGACCCACCACGCTGCTGCGCGCCGACATGGACGCGCTCCCCATGCCGGAGGACACCGGGCTCGACTTCGCCTCGACCGTCGACGGCGTCATGCACGCCTGCGGTCACGACGCGCACGTCGCCATGCTCGCGGGGGCTGCCCGACTGCTCGCCGCCCGACGGGACGACCTGGCCGGGCGGGTCGTGTTCATGTTCCAGCCCGGGGAGGAGGGCCCCGGCGGCGCCCGGATCATGCTCGAGGAGGGGCTCGTCGACCGCCACGGGCCGATCGACCGCGCCTTCGCCATCCACGTGACGCCGCTCGCGCCGTCCGGCTGGATCGCCTCCCGGAGCGGGACGCTGCTGGCCTCGGCCGACGAGTTCCGGGTGACGATCACCGGGCGGGGCGGCCACGCCTCGATGCCCCACGACGCCGTCGATCCGGTACCGGTGGCCTGCGAGGTCGTCACGGCCATCCAGGCGATGGTGACGCGGCAGCTGCCGGCCTTCGACCCGGCGGTCGTCACCGTCGCCAGCATCCGGGCCGGCACCACGGCCAACGTCATCCCCGAGGCGGCGGTCCTCGAGGGGACCGTGCGGGCGGTGTCGGCGGCGTCCCGCGCCCTGGCGCTCGGCGGGCTGCGACGCGTGGCGGAGAACGTCGCCGCCGCCCACCTGTGCCACGCGGACGTCGCCAGCGCGGGTCCGGGCTACCCGCCGACGGTCAACGAGGCCGGCGCCGCCGACCACGCGCTGGCCGTGGCCGGGAGCCTGATCGGCGAGGACCGGGTGGTGCGCATGCCGACCCCCGTCATGGGCGCCGAGGACTGGTCGTTCGTGCTCCAGCGCATCCCGGGCTCGATGGTGTTCCTCGGGGCGGCTCCCCGGGGCGTGGCGAACCCGGAGCCGAACCACTCCAACCGGATGGTGATCGACGAGGGCGCCATGGCCACGGGGATCGCGCTGCACGCCGCCATCGCCTTGAGCTGATCCCGACGCGGTCGCCCCCGCTCCTCCGGAAGGGTCGGGCGCGGGCCGGCTGCGACCGGTGCACCGGTCCCGCCCACGGTCGGGCCCCTCCTTCAGGCGACGCGGACGGCGACCGTGACGACGCTCGGGAACGTCATCCCGAACAGCCGGGCGATCCGCTGCTGGCGGACGACCTCCAGCCCGGCTCGCTCCATCCTCCCCGCCAGCTCGTGCCGGGTCGGCCAGTGCCACGGCTCCCCGACCAGACGGGAGGCCCCGGTCACCAGCCTGGAGAAGGCGTCGGTGCGGACGTTGACCATGGCCGCCAGCAGCCGGCCTCCAGGGACGAGCACCCGGGCCACCTCGGCCAGGGCCGCGTCCGGGTCGGGGAACCAGTGGAAGGACTCGGTCGCCACGACGGCGTCGACCGAGCTGCTGCGGACCGGGAGCCGCTGCGCGTCGCCCAGCACCCACGCGGGCCCCCGTCGAGTCCTCGCCTTCCGCAGCATGCCGGGCGACGAGTCGCAGCCGCACGCCCAGGCGCCCCGACGCCCGGCGAGGTCGGCGGTCAGGATGCCGGTGCCGCACCCGACATCGAGGATGCGGCGCGCCGGGGCCGCGGCCAGCTCGCGGGCGACGGCCCGGTGAACCGGCCGGTAGATCGCCCCCTGGAGGGCTTCGAGGTCGTAGAAGCGGGACCACAGGTCGAAGACCGAGCGGCTGGGCCCCGTCGCGGTCCCCATGCCGGCCACGCTAGGGGAGCAGGGTCGGTCGGTGACGACCGCCGATCGGCCCGTGGGATCCCGGTCGCGCCCTGCGGCCGCCGGGCACCGCGGATGGCTCAGCGGCCG
>Ga0209048_10005099_pt1 | contig 12453 bp, 10 predicted proteins | sample FrelakmetCRP12CR_FD_187146 | JGI IMG/M metagenome (GOLD analysis project Ga0209048, IMG submission 187146) | Freshwater lake sediment microbial communities from the University of Notre Dame, USA, for methane emissions studies - CRP12 CR (SPAdes)... | ecosystem: Environmental > Aquatic >... | reverse complement strand
CCTGAAAGGCATGGTGCCGTCTATCCAGAGCGCCACAGAGGGGGACTTGCCTCTCTTGATGTCCTTCTCGAATCCAGGTGGGATCTCGATGACCATCTTGAATTCAGCTTTCTGAAAACACTTTTCGATCTCGGAAGGAGAATGTATAGGCGCCTGCTCGCTAAAGTACCGGGAACCTGAGAAATACTCCAGATAGTCACGGCTCCACAGTTTCTGATCATAGTCCAGCGTAGAGAATTTGATGTTTTCGATATCAGGGGATATACCGAAGCCGAAAACGATGAGGAGTAAGGGGGAGACAATGAAAGAGGTTATGAGCCTGACATGGTCGCGAAACAGCTCGAGGGTCTCCCTCCGGGCCAGGGCTGCCAGACGGTGGATATCGAAGAACCGGCCATGCTTGCGCACACGTTCAGGGGCAAGCATGAATTGGATGCTCTGTGTTTCATCCTCCTCTTCGATGGTGGTATTTCTGGCGATATCATCCTTCATATAGGCGATGAAGGCCTCTTCGAGGTTGGAACAGCCGCGCATACGGACAAGCTCATCAGGTGATTCGCAGGCAAGGACACGTCCCATGCTCATGAGGGCGACCCTGTCACATCGGTAGGCCTCATTCATATAATGGGTAGTCACAAAGATAGTCACGCCACGTTCCCTGGAGAGTTTTATAAGGAGTTCCCAGAAATGGTCTCGGGCTACCGGATCAACGCCTGATGTAGGCTCGTCAAGGATCAGTATCTCGGGTTCGTGAATGGCGGCCACTGCCAGAGAGAGGCGCTGGCGTATGCCCAGCGGCAGCCGCTCGGTCTGATCATCCATAACATCTTGAAGGCCGAACATCTCGGCCATTTCTTTGACCCTTGAGGGGACATGGGCAGGCGGCAGATCAAAGAGGTGTGCATGCATATCCAGGTTCTGCCGCACGGTCAGTTCTCCATAGAGCGAGAATGCCTGCGACATGTATCCGATGCGCTTCTTGAGCTCGATGCTCCCGGTTTCTAAAGAGCCGCCAAAGATATAGGCCTGGCCATGAGTCGGATGAAGAAGCCCGGTGAGCATCTTCATGGTCGTGGTCTTTCCGCAGCCGTTCGACCCAACAAAACCGAAGATCTCTCCTTTGGGTATGGTGAATGAGACATCGTCAACCGCGGTAAAGTCGCCGAACCGTTTGGTGAGGTGGCTGGCCTCGATTGCCGAGCCGTCATCCGAGGGTATCCTGGCAGGGGTCGTGAAGCTCCGATGCCCATAGCGCATCTCGTCGGGCAGCATGGCTATGTATGCATCCTCGATGGTCGATTTTCCGGTCTTCTTCTTAATCTCTTCAGGCGTACCTGAGGCAAGGACCCGGCCGCCCTCCATCATGACCAGCCAGTCGAGGTGCTCGGCCTCTTCCATGTATGCCGTGGCGATGAGGATGCTCATGCCCGCATGGTGGCTGCTCATATCCCTGATAAGTTCCCAGAACTGGCGCCGGGAAAGGGGATCAACGCCTGTAGTGGGCTCGTCCATAATGAGCACCTCAGGGTTGTGGATCAGGGCGCAGCACAGACCCAGTTTCTGTTTCATGCCGCCAGAGAGCTGACCAACAGGGCGGTGGGCAAAGGGTGCAAGGTTGGTGGCCTTCAGAAGCCGCTCAATACGCTCTTTTCTCTCCGTGCGTGTGAACCCGAAGAGGCTGCCGAAAAAATCCACATTCTCATATACCGAAAGGGTTGCATAGAGGTTCTGGCCAAGGCCTTGAGGGATGTAGGCTATTTCGGAACAGACATCATGGCGGTGGATACCCGAGCGCATATCTCCGTTCAGGACATTGACCGTGCCTGTCTGTATCTTTTTATGGCCTGCTATGAGACCAAGCAGGGTTGATTTCCCCACCCCGTCCGGGCCGATGAAGCCCACCTGGCAACCGGCAGGGATATCGAGATCAATTGAATCAAGGGCGAGCTTTTTGCCGTAACGATGCTTCACCCCTTCAATATGAGCGATGGTATCATGGCCGTTCATGCGGGCATTCACTTCAAGAGTTCCGGCCATTTCGCGGCTGCGTTCAAACGTATATATGCAACACCAGGCATGCCCGGCTTCAAACGGGGATCATTATATTCCTGTAAACTTATAGTCACACGGAAAACAAGCTTCTGACGTTCCTCCGCAGCCTCGACCTCTTTAGGGGTGAATTGCGCCTTTGCAGAGACATAGGCCACCCTTGAAAGAAACGATTTATCCGGTATGGCATCGAGAACTACCTTGGCCTCACCGCCTAAGGGTATCTCTCCGGCAGCTCGTTCAGACAGGAACACATTCATGTAAACATCGGTAGGGTCAACGATGGTCAGTACCTTTCCGCCATTTGGCAGGACCTCGCCGGGTTCCGCAAGGCGGGACAAGACCGGTCCCTTGATGGGGCTCTTCAACATGCTGTCATTGAAATCCGCCTTTAGTCTCTCTGTCTGGGCAATCGCTGCTTCAATAGCAGCATCAGCCTCTATTACGGAAGATTTTATTGCTGAATAATCAGCCTCCAGTGCCTGCTTGGTTGTCAGGTCACGATCATACTGCTGTTGGGTTACAATGCCCTGGGCAAAGAGATTCTTTGAACGCTGAAGTTCTTTTCCCGCAAGGGTACACCTGAGACGGAAACCCTCTACCTTGGAAAGGGCGGTCAGACGTGCCTGCCTCATCCGGCTCACCTCTGCCTCGGCCTGTCTGAGCTGAGCCTGAAGTGTTGTCGTGTCCATCTTGGCAACGACCTGGCCTTTGTCTACAAAATCGCCCTCTTTCACAAGGACCTCTGCCAATCGGCCTGATAATTTTGTGGCAATGTCGACCTCAGTGGCTTCAAGACGGCCGTTACCCTGCACAAAACCTTGCGGTATGGAATTTTTATCCTTGTTGAAAAAGAAGGAGAAGCCCAGAACCCCCACGAGAATAACAAAAACCCCTATTCCTATAACCCGTTTGAACACCTTCCCCTTGCTGGCCATATTCCCCCTTTTGTAAAACAGCTCTTTTCATACTCCGGCATGAACCATGTTCATCCCGGAGTAAACATCCGTCAAGGCACTACTGTTCTCTCTTTTTCAACCCGTTCACCAGGCAGTCCATTGCGCACTGGAAAGCCTTTTCGAATTCAGATCCCGTGAGACCCATGCGGGAATAATGCATGGCTGCGCCTTCGATGAGATCAAATATGAATTCCGGGGCCAGATCATCCCTTACCAGCCCCATGTCCATACCGTTTCTGATAAAACGGAAAATAGATGAAGTAATTTCCCTCTGCGCCTTCTTGATCTTCATCTCCATGGAGGGATATTCAAAATAGATTTTTGAAATAAAATTATTATTTTTAGTAAGATGGACAAATTTCTCTATCATCTTGTTTATTGCCGTCATGTAGTCTTTCTCTTCTTGCATGATAAGATCTATATGCTCAAGGTCCTGGATCATCTTTGAGATGACGACCTGCTCCAAAAGCTGTTCTTTTGAGCCGATGATCTTGTAGAGGGTGTTTTTGGCAAGGCCGGTCTCATGGGCGAGAAGGTCCATGTTCCATCCCTTAAGACCGTTTTTTCTCAATAAATCGCAGGTAGTTTGAATGATCCTCTCTCTGATAACTTCATTGCATACTTTCATAACACAACCTTATACCAAATGAACTGATGCAGTATAAATAAATTAATTTTACTTTTGAGTCAAACAAAAGCTTAATCCGGATTGTGCGTTTAAGAAGAGTAAAAAAACTTGATCCGTTAAAAACCTCAATCTCGCAGCCTTCAGGACCGAGAGAGTTTGCATTATGCACCAGGCTGCGAGATTGAGGTTTTTAACGGACCTATTTAAAAAACATTTTCATGATCACTATGAGTGTTATGCTTAAGGCCACCAGAGGGGCATGAAGCAATTATGGGTACATCCAAGCGCAAAATCTCGGATAAAAAAGTGAATTATTTACATCCATTCAAGTTCTTATAGGCCCAGAACCATTCTAATGATATGTATCATGAAGGATGAAGCATATGTCTGATATTGTCTTGATTTATCCGTATGTATATAGACATGCACGTAATTCCATGCTGTTTCATCCATTGGGCATCGCGCAGCTGAGTGCTTTATTACGGCAGCAAGGCATGGACACCACGATTATTGATCTCACCTTCAGAAATGCGGATGAAGCCCTTATCGAAATCTCCGAGATTAAGCCAAAAGTAGTCGGTATCTATGTCATGCTTACTATGATCGATAACGCACTTGATCTGGCAAGAAAGATACGAGTGCTCAGCCCTGAAACCCTCCTGGTTTGCGGTGGTCCAATGCCGACCCTTCGACCGGAGCAGTTCAGTCAGGATTTCAACCTCATCTTCAGGGGTGAGTCCATTCTTTCATTCCCGCTATTCTGCAAGGATTTCCTGGACGCCGGAAACATTTCAGACATAAGTGCGCATAATGAGCGTTATCCGGGCATCTATATGCGTGACAGGCAAAGCAACAAGGTTATCAAAAATCCTGTGAAAGCGACTGATGAAGCGCTCATAAATCAATTGCCCATACCTGACAGGACTGATTTTGACCATGATAGTTATCAGAAGTTCTGGCTTGAGAAAGATGGTATTACGCAAGCCAGCATCATGACCACCTATGGCTGCCCTCATAAGTGTGATTTCTGCGCAAAACCCGTTTTCGGCACAAATTTTCGAAGACGCAGCATAGACAATATTATTGAAGAAATTCATGATATCAAATCATTCGGATACGATGGTCTCTGGATATCTGATGATAGTTTCACTTTAGACCTCAATCACGTAAGGGCCTTCTGTGAGAGAATGATCCAGGATGATCTCCGGATGAAGTGGACCTGCCTATCACGTACAGAGCTGATCCCCCTTGAAGATGTGAAACTCATGCAACGATCAGGATGTTCGAAGGTCTTTTTCGGGTTGGAATCAGGAAGCAATGAAGTACTCAAGCTTATGAATAAACACAGCACCATCGAGGCGGCAGAAAAGATGCTCGATCTCTTTACCCGGTGCGGCATTGAGACAGCAGGCTTTTTCATGGTGGGCTATCCCGGGGAGACGTATGAAACTATCGAGGCTACGCTTGCCTGGGCTTTAAGGCTCCCCCTTAACGAGATCTCTTTCACAATCCCCTTTCCCCTTCCGGGCACAAAACTCTTCAAAAAGGTATGCGGTATTAAGGACAATGAAGACTGGAGTTATGAGAATGAGAACCGTATGATCTACCAGTCTGAATTCGATGAGGCATATCTCAATAAACGCATTGAAGAGACCTATGTGCAATTCGCTCTTCGACAAAGATTGAATACCTATTGAAACCGTGAAGATGAAAGACAGATATGAGCTCAAAATCTCAGATGATATTTCACTGATCCATGATGTATCCGTGCACTGCGGCAAGACAACGGATATGGCAAAAGGCCTTTTTCTGTGCTGCAAGGGGAGACTATGTGCTGGCGAGTCGGCCGGCATCGGCCTGCCTGTGTGGAAAACCAGGCACCAGACAATCTTCCCCACGCTATTTTCAGCCAAGGTAATCAGTGAGACTGCCATGGAAAAAATATTTCTGATGGACCGGGTCCTTGTGTGGCATATTGCAGGCAGAAAGACGCCAGCATGGTTCAGCCACCTTGTTGAAAAACTTGTTTGTGGGTTCATGATAATGCCTGCCATCCAGCATCGATTGCTAAAACTGCGCACTATTGTCATGTCATGCCTTGATATTCGAAGTTCCATGGTGCACGGGTCTGATAAGGGACTATGCCGTGTGGTTTATGAAGCAACCCCCAAAGGATTCATTGTAAAGATAGATGGTAGATCTATAATGGGGCAGGGCCGGATGCTCATGCTCAATGAGGTGGACGGGGGCACTTTCGATAGGCTGAGGACAAATGATCATTCATTGCACGACTTAGAGATACCTGCGTGGAAGAAGGTATCATTCAATACCCTATTGGCAAGCACGGTTCTTAATGTCGGGTTCTCGCTCACCCCAGGCGTGAGAGAGGATTGCTCATCGTTTCAGGTCTTCTGCGGAAGAGAGGTTGCTCTGGGGCTGAACTGGGCTGGTCTTGCCATTACGAATCCTCATCACACGTTTACTTATATGGTGAATTTCCAAACCGTAAAGACCGATATATAAAAAATGTCATCTGGGTTTTGACATCAGGCATCATTGTATGATTGATAAGGGTATTACATCCTTAAGAACTGTGTACCAGAGGCTTTTATGAAGACGTAGAGCATATCTGTAGTGACTAGGGAGGTGATTGTGGCTGCTGATGAATATGTGTTTGTACCTGCTGAACATGGTGGAAAGATATCTACGTTAGTATCTTTCCCCCAGAACTATGATGCATCGAAAAAACCTGCTGTGATCCTTGCCCATGGCGCCGGCAATGACATGTTCAATGCGCTGAACACCCATATGGCCAATGTCCTGGAACAGGCTGGATATTTATGTGTGAGATTCAACTTTCCCTACCGGGACAAGGGCAGGAGGAACCCCGACAGTGACGATGTACTTATGACCACCTGGTTGAGCGTATATCAGTATTTCAAGAACCATCCGGTCTATCAACCTGAACGGATCGTAGTGGCGGGCAAATCCCTTGGCGGAAGGATAGCCAGTCAGGCAGTAGCAGCAGGGCTCCTGAATGCCTGCGGACTGATTCTGCTGGGATATCCCCTCCACCCACCCGGCAGGAAGGATATCCTGCGTGATGCCCATCTCCATAAGATCGATGCCCCCATGCTCTTCTTTGAAGGGAGCCACGATCCATTCTGCGACATTACCATCCTTAAAGATGTGCTCAGCCGGATAAAGGCTCCCTGGACGTTAGAGGTTATCGAAGGAGCGGAACATTCCTTCAAGATGCCTGTCAATTCCGGTGTGACCGAAGAACAGGTTTACGCAAGCATCCTCGGGAAGACGCTGAGCTGGTTGGGAAATCTGAACAACCAGTGATAAGCGATAAAGTTGAAGGCATCTATGATCACTGATCACTGTCCTCTTTAATCCCGATCTCCCTCTTATTGTCCCCTGAAAGATAGACCATCTGAGATGGATAGGCAAATTCAATGCCTTGCGCCTTAAAGGCATTGAGGATCTTGAAGCAGGTCTGCTGGAGCCAATCCATGTATTGCCAGTATTCACTGGCAGGGTGGTACCACACCATAACCTGTATGTTGAGGCTTGTGCCGTTGAAGCCGTTGAAGTAAACCCGCGGCGGAAAGTCAGAGTTCATACCTTCATGGTTGTCCAGGATGTTCTTGATGATTGTAACAGCCTGCTCAACCTTGGAAGGTGGTGTATCAGAGGCAAGGGTAAAGTTGTTGAGCCAGCGGATATGGGGTTTCTGCCCAATGTTCTCCAGGGCGCTGGTGATGATTTTTTCATTTGGGATGCTCACAAGGCTGCCTTCCAAAGTCCTGATCTGCGTGCTCCTGAAGCCTAACTGTTCCACCACTCCGTCGTAATTGTCGAGAACTATCCGGTCTCCTATGGTAAAGGGCTTGTCAAAGATGATGGTGAGAGAGCCCAGGAAGTTGGCTATGGATTCCTTGGCTGCAAAGGCAATGGCTGCACCGCCGATACCCAAAGATGCGATCATGAGGCCAAAGTTCATGCCGGTGAGCCTATGGAGTATGACGGCAAATCCGATAAAAATGATCAGGATACCTAAAGTCTTACCGAGGAACGGCAGAAGCATATCTCCGAGACCTTTTCCGGATTTATCAGCCTTGTCTTTGAAGTAATTCTCCAAAAAGAAACCAAGTCGGTAGAGATACCACAGGATGGCAAAATAGCAGGCGATATCAGCGGCCTTGCCGGCAACAACAGGAATATACTGCAGGTCCTTGACAGACTTGAATTGCGACAGGATGGGGGAGAAGGACCATAGGGCGCCGTACGACAGGATGAACAGGGAAAGCGGACCGCGCTGGGCATGGATCAACGATGCAAGCGTCTGCATACCCATGCGCGCAGCGAATTTCTTGTAGATCTGCCTGCTCAGGATATACTTGATGATGCGATCAAGGATGAGAACACCCAAAAGCAATATCAGGCAGTAGATGATTTTGAGCCATGTGATGTCGAGAAAGATCTTGTCTGCCACCCAGTCTCCCAGAACTTCGGAAAACTTTTGTGTTACCAGGTCGATCTTTTTGCTGGTAATTTTTCCTGAGGCAAGGAGGTTTTGTGATGGGGTGTTCTGACTGGCGGACTTTCCCGTGACAATTTCAAGCACCGGCTGTTGTTGAACGTGGTTCTCTGCAGCATGCGCTTGGGCCATATGAACCTGGGAAGAGAAGAAAATCAGGAGAATGATAGAAAATAAAGTGCGCATAGGGTTCATAGTATTACCTTTAAAATCGATTTATGAAATATCAATCTATCCCTGAGGGCATTTGTATTTTAGCCTAATTCGTGTCCCCTTTCAACAAAATGCCTTCTTCCATCTTACATTTGATTTTTCATAAAAATTTCCTTGATCGTTTACAGAATCAAGTGTACCAATGGTTTAGAGGAAGATGGGGTATGAAGAAGTCCGTCACGGTTCTGGACATACTCGGCAGGAAAGGCAAGCAGCCTATCGTCATGGTCACCTCCTACGATGCGACCATGACCCGCATTGTAGATGATGCCGATATAGATATCATCCTGGTTGGCGACTCTGCCGGTATGGTTATGACAGGACTCGACAATACCTTAGGCGCTACCATGGACATGATGCTCCTTTTTGTAAGAAGCGTCACCAATGCCAAGCCCAAGGCCCTCGTAATTGCCGATATGCCATTCCTCTCCTACCAGACCAGCGTCGCTGACGCTGTCCGCAATGCAGGCCGTTTTCTCCAGGAGGCGGGAGCCCAGGCAATAAAACTCGAAGGCGGGCAGCGGGTAATCGAGCAGGTAAAGGCCATTGTGAAGGCTGATATCCCCGTGATGGGCCACCTTGGGCTCACTCCACAATCCATCCATGCCTTCGGCGGTTACAAAGTGCAGGGCAGGGGAGAAGATGCGGCAAAGCTCCTGAAGGAAAACGCCATCCTGCTTCAAGATGCGGGGGCGTTCTCCCTTGTGCTTGAATGTGTCCCAACACTTGTAGCCAAAGAGATATCCGAGGCGCTTTCCATACCCACCATCGGCATAGGAGCAGGGCCATATTGCGACGGGCAGGTTTTGGTGATCCAGGACCTTCTGGGTATGAACAAAGAGTTTAAACCCAAGTTCGTGAAGCGCTATGCCAGCTTGTATGATACAATCAAAGATGCTGTGAATGCCTATTCCAAAGAGGTGAGAAACGGTGAGTTCCCGGATGAAGAACACTGTTTCAAAAGCTAGGAGACGTCTGAGGATGGAACTCATCACCACGATTCCGGCCATAAAGACCTATGTTAAGGGCATAAAACAACGTGGCGAGACCATATGTCTCGTGCCCACCATGGGTTATCTCCATAAGGGTCACCTCGACCTTATGCGAATGGGCAAGACCCTTGCGGACCACCTCGTTATCAGCATTTTTGTGAATCCCACCCAGTTCGGCCTTGGTGAAGACCTTGCCAAATACCCCCGTGACTTGGAGAATGACACAAAGCTCTCAGATGGTGTTGGCGTGGAGTGCATCTTCTTCCCTGATGCACAAGAGATGTACCCGCAAGGGTATGCAACTTATGTGAATGTGGAAGGTTTTTCCGGCAAACTCTGCGGTAAAGCCAGGCCGACCCATTTCCGCGGAGTAACCACAGTGGTTGCCAAGCTCTTCAACATCATCGAGCCTGATGTGGCGGTTTTTGGTCAAAAGGACTACCAACAGCTCACGGTTATCAAACGCATGGTTGATGACCTCAATATGAATGTAAAGATCGTTGCCCATCCCACGGTCAGGGAGGAAGACGGTCTGGCTATGAGTTCGAGGAATAAGTATCTGAATTCCGAGCAACGCAAGAATGCACTTGTGCTCAGCAAGTCTTTGTATAAGGCGCATGAACTCGTGAAGCGCGGGGAGAACGAAGCTTCAAAGATCACTCAGATGGCTTTCGACATGATATCTTCCACTCCAGGGGCTGTTATAGACTATGTTGAGATTGTTCATCCCGATACCCTGGAATGCATCGATCATATCAAAACAAAGGCTATTATGGCACTTGCTGTGAAAATAGGAAACACAAGACTCATCGACAATATGGAGCTGAGATAGCTGTAACCTTATAAAGAAATTAATGTTTCAGTATCCTGTTGCCGAAGAATGTGATGAACACTTGCTTTCAGGTAGTTATATAGACGTGGAAGCAGGAAAATACTTATTCTAGAGGGGGACGTAGTATGACGAAGTCGGAATTGGTAGATGTAATTGCAAAAAAGACAAGTAAGTCAAAGGTAGCTTCGGCAACGGTGGTGGATGCCATTCTCGATGCCATCAAGGCGGCTCTAAAGAAGGGTGAGAAGGTTACCTTGGTAGGCTTCGGTACGTTCGAAGTTGCCAAGAGGGCTGCACGCGAAGGGATCAACCCGCGCACCCAGAAGAAGATCAAGATCAAGGCCAGCAAGGTTCCTCGCTTTAAGGCAGGTAAGGCCCTGAAGGAAACCGTTAACAAGGGCAGGTAAAACGCTGATAAAAGGGGGGCGTTTCATCTTTGCTGAGCGGGATATTTTCCGCTCAGAGAAGTGAAACGTCCCCTTCTTTTGTAACTAAACCCATTTCTGAATCATAAGAGCAATTTATCCAAGATCTGGTGTTTAAGAAAAGTAAAAACTTGATCCGTTAAGATCAGTCATCTCGCAGCCTATGTGGAACGCCAATCTTCCCGGTCCTTCAGGGCTGCGAGATGACTGATTTTAACGGACCTATTTAAAAACAATTCCATGGTCACTATAAGTTTTTTGCTTAAGCCAGAGATGCATGAAGCAATTATGGGTTCATCTAAACGCAAAAGCCGATTTATAGTCTGCTTAATTCATTCGGCGAGTCTAGAAAACTACTCACTATCAAGGAGAGTTGCTCATAATCCGTAAGGAAGGCATCATGCCCGTGGTCAGTCGCAATCTCTGCATATGAGACACGCACATTCAACCCCGAAAAGAACCGGACAATGTCGTGGGATTGTTGAGAGGGGTAGAGCCAGTCTGAGGTGAAGGAGATGACGAGGCCTTTTTTCTTTCTTAATGTGTCGAAGCCTCTGCCCCTGGCTCGGTTTTCGCCCCGTAACCGTGTAGAGCCGCTGATGGAGGAGACCAGATCAAAGTTATCAATGGCTGTTGTGATATAAAGATAACTATTGGCGTCGAACCGGCGGACAAAGGCTATGCCCTGGTAGTCCAGGTAGTGTTCTACCTCGAAGGATGGTCTGAATACGGCCTTGGAGTCTTTGCCCTTGCGAAGCCGGCCGAATTTTTCTTGCATCATCTTTTCCGAGATATACGTGATGTGGCCGATCATCCGTGCAACCGACAGCCCGCCCTCGGGGGGTATTTCCCCGTAATAATTGCCCCCGTTCCATCTCGGGTCTGCCATGATGGCCCGTCTGCCTACCTCGTTAAAGGCAATCTGCTGGGCCGAGTGCCGCATGGTGGATGCGATACAGATGAATGAATCAAAGAGGGAAGGGTAGTCACAGAAGATCTGCATGGCCTGCATGCCTCCTATGGAACCTCCCACTACGCTTTTAAGACGTTCGATGCCGAAGTGACTGAGCAGAAGCCTTTGTACCTCCACCATGTCGCGGATGGTCACCGGCGGGAAGGTAAGGGCATAGGGTTCACCCGTGGCTGGATTGACAGAAGCCGGCCCGGTTGTTCCATTACAACCGCTGATGACGTTTGCACAGATAATAAAGTACTTTTCCGTGTCAAAGGCCTTGCCTGGGCCGATCATGACATCCCACCAACCCGGCTTTGTTTCTCCCTTATGGCAGAATGCGGCATGGGCGTTGCCTGAAAGTGCGTGTTCAATAAGAATGGCATTTTCTTTTGTCTTGTTGAGCTCCCCATATGTCTCATAGGCAATGTTCATCTCTGAGAGTATTTCACCGGATTCCAGCCTGAAGGGCCGATTGATTGAGAGGATGCTGGTCTCAACAATGGGGCTTGTGCTCATCTATTGTGCCCCAGCATAAATATGGCTTCTTTCACAATCAGGTTATCAAGGGGAATCTTGGTTCTCACTGCAAGGTCAAAGGGGAGAAAAAATCGGGCATCCAGAATATCAACACCCATTTCCGATAGTGACCTGATAAACTCACAAAGGCAGACGAATCGTATCACCGGGGTGTCGTGCCAGTCCCCGGTAAGTCTCATCTCGTCTGTCATGCGGCCTTTCAACATAATCCCCAATCTGTTCGCCGCATAACCAAAGTTGGACACTGAAATGACAGCGCATCTCCCCACACGGAGCATCTCATTGATAACATGGTAGGGTCTGTGGATCACCTGCAG
>Ga0209048_10005098_pt1 | contig 12454 bp, 9 predicted proteins | sample FrelakmetCRP12CR_FD_187146 | JGI IMG/M metagenome (GOLD analysis project Ga0209048, IMG submission 187146) | Freshwater lake sediment microbial communities from the University of Notre Dame, USA, for methane emissions studies - CRP12 CR (SPAdes)... | ecosystem: Environmental > Aquatic >... | reverse complement strand
TAATGACTCATAGGCCCAAGAGAAACAAATCAAGGAAAAAAGGATAAAAAGAGTAAGCACCATGTCCGCTCTGGCAGTCCTCGCCTGCCAGAAGAATTCTTTGGAGCTTAAGAGGATAATGCCCGCAATTGCTCCTACCCGAAAATCCCGGAACATCCTTTTTCCTAAAAAATAGGTAAGCCCGATTATCGCAACCGCGCTTAACGCAGAAGGAAGCCTTGCCAATAAAGGCGTGACCTTCCCCACGAACGCGGAAGGTAAGGCAATAAGCCAGATGATAAGCGCTGGTTTATGGAGAAAAAGCTCGCCCTCTAATCGGGGGACAATCCAGTCCCCGGAGCGGATCATCTCACGAGCCACCTCAGCATACCGGATATAGCACTGATTCTCTAAACTCCGGGCGCCCAGTTGAAAAAATATGGTAACGAAAGAAATGACAAGCAAGAGAGGAAGACAAACTTTTTCCAGATCAAAGTTGTTGTGAGAAGAAAAAAATAACGAATGAGGGTTTAGTTTTATTTGGCTCATGTCGAAAAATTAGGTTTTTAGAGTGAAGAAGTTATATGGTGCCTTTTGACAACCTGATGACTGAGGCTCGGTTACAAAATATTTTTTTGCAGAATAATCCCCCGTCAAATTATTTTATTGGTTTAACGTGGTCTTCTCTCCGAAAAAAAATAATCAACCCCGGTGAACTAAGATCCATAACAATAAAAAGTTATCTTGCTATGCATGCAGTTGTCTATATAAACCTCTTTCAACTGTTTCGTGCGCTTAAACTTTGGCCCCTTTGAGTTGGCCTCCCTTCTTACGAAAAATGAGGACCAGATTCCGAATATAAATCAAGGCCCCCGCGCTTTGTCCAAGGATAAAGACAGCATCGCGGATATGAATCGAATACGCAAGCAAGGTAAGCCCCCCGGCTAAACTAAAATACCAGAAAAGGACAGGGATAACACTTTCTCCTTTTCGTTCCGAGGCAATCCACTGAAGCAGAAACCTCATGGAAAACAAAGCTTGTCCAATAAATCCGATAATGAGCCACATATTCATTCAACACCTCCCTAACGATGTTTGAGGTCACTCCCTCAGGAGATTACTGCGGTCTATAAAATATCCAAAGCCTTATAGCAATAAAAGGTTAAAAATAATAAAATTAATACTATCTTTTGTCAAACGCTCAATTGTTTTTGAAAATATAATGCAAAAAGCCACTCAAACGCACTGGGGAAAAGGCAACCCCGAGCAATTGATTACTGGGGTTAGTTTTTTGTTGCTCTCCTTCGCCACTATCTACCGTTAAAACCCAAGCAAACCATCAGAGAAATAACCCTTCAGAAATAACTCCTTATCATGTATTTCTTTTCAAAAAAATTTACTGTTAAGCTACTCGGTTACCTTCCCTGGCTCGGTGCTCCTTGATTATTTTTCTTAGGATTCTCATAGAATTGGGCAAACACGAAGCCGCGGTCACGATCCACAAACGCTGGTGGTGGAAGCTGGGGCTTATCGTGCCTATAGCGTTTTTCAAGGGTAATCAGCGTTATGCGTCGGGAAGGTTGCGCAACCAGCGCCCGAAACTGATCAATGGTAAATAAACGGTTCTTCTCGGGTGCGCGAGATACTCCGTAGTCGAGTTCGCCGGGTTTGCCGAGCAAGCATACGTCGCTTCGCTTGTAAAACCAGCAGACTGCGGACACGAGGTAGTTATCAGAAACCAAGGTCGTGTCCGGGCTTATCCTGTCCGCATGACGCAGTAAAAACTCACCCGGTGTTAAACCATCTTTAAATCTATCCGGCATGGCAACGTGCGAGCTCAGCATGAGCAGCAACGGTCCAAGACAAAAAAAGACAAGTTTTTGCTTAACATCCGAGGTTGCCGCGGCAGCCACAAAAAACACTGTCCAGGTCAGAAGTCCCAAGAATACAAACACCAGTTTCCAGATTTCAGTCTGCTCAAAAAGTTTCCATCCCGGCGGAACCGGTAGCACCTGGTTAAGAAGCAGGCTGACTGCGCATGATCCTGTTAGCCCTGCCAAAAAATACGCGCCAATCGTTACCCATTTTGTTTCTTTTTTGAGGTAGTTGAGAAGACCTGCCGTAATAAGAATTACCAGAGGCGGAAAACAGGGGAGAATGTAGGTGCCGAGTTTACCCCGTGAGGCGGAGAGGAACAAAAAAGGAAAGAGTAACCAGCAGAAGGCAAACCGGACAAGTGAATCCTTGAGAGCTGTCTCCTTAAGTCCTGAAAGTGCAGCCGGCACAAACACCGTCCAAGGCAGTCCCCCCAGAAACAACAGGGGAATAAAGTAGTAAAAAGATTCTGGATGCTGGGCGTGATCTGACATAAACCGTTTGATGTGTTGTACCCAAAAAAAGTAATGCCAGAACTCAGGCTCCTGTCGATGGATTATCACGCTCCATGGCAAAGCAACAAGGAGAGCAGCCAAAAGGGGTACCCAGCAAATCCTGAAAAGTTCCTGCCATCGGCGTTCCCAGATCATAAACGGCACAATCGTCATTACTGGTATCGCAAAAGCAAGGAATCCCTTGGTAAGGAACGCGAGACCACAGAAGACTCCGAAAATCACCAGAAAGCCAATCTTTTTTCCGGCCTGCTTCTCACTATGGGCAAAAAAGAAAGAAACCATTGCGCCAGCCAAAAACAGGGAAAATATGCTATCTAAGACATTGAAACATCCAATCCCGAAGACTTCCATAGAGGTAAGAAAAACAGCAGCAGTGCTGATGCCTGCTAAATATCCACCGCCAAATTTTCGGACGAGCAAAAAAAACAGCAGCGCAGACATGCCCGTGGCGAGAGCGGACGGCAGGCGCATCGCAAAGGCGTTTTGGCCACAAAGAAACATCGCGGCTGCATTAAACCAATATCCCATCACCGGTTTTTCAAAATACCGGAGTCCGTCGAAATGAGGCACAACCCAATCTCCCGAAACGAGTATCTCCCGGGGAATCTCAGCGTACCGGGTCTCGTCGGGGAGGGCGACCGGTCGCATGCCGAGCGGCACGATGTAAATCAAAATAAAAAATCCGATTACAACAAGAGATAATTTTTTCATTGTTTATTTTTTTGTTGCCAGCGGGAACTGCGTTAACGCCTGAAAGGAGTATAAGCCTTTGCGGATTTTGTGAAAACTTTTCGCAGTGCTCACATCCTTTACCCGCTTCGGGTGATCAGAAAAACTCCAAAACAAATGACAAGAATTCCCATCCACCGTGCCAAACCAAGAACCTCTCCAAAAAAAAATTGCCCTGCTAATGCAGTCACGATATACCCTACGCTTAATAGCGGGTACGCATAACTCACATCCACCCGAGACAGAACCATGAGCCACACAATGATACTAAAAGCATAGCACGCCATACCCAGGAGGAAATGCGGATTAAGTGCCACCTTCAGCCCAACCGATATAAAGTTTTTCGCGACAAAAGAAAACGGTCCAATGGCTCGCATTCCCTGCTTGAGAAAAAGTTGGGCTGAGGCATTCAAAAGTACACCACATAAGACCAAGGGAAGATAGCGATTCATAGGGTGTCCTCGCATATTAAGATACTGTTGCCTGGCAAGAAATCCATCCCTCACGGCCAGGAATTGTTTTGGAAATCAGGGTAGAACATTCAAACTGCGAAGCATCAGTAAGCAAACCTCCTAAGGGGCTAAACGTTGCCCCCTGGGATTGGGCCTGTTTCAGAAACTGCTCAAACATCTTAAGACAGGTCATGCCTTCTGCTTCCGCGTGAATGGCCAACACATTAAGCTTGTGGGGTTGAAGCAAAGAAAGGATATACTCATTGTAATTGTGGTTTAAAATCCCCTTACGTCCAATAACTTCATCATAGGTTGGCAAGGTAACGGGAATTTGTGGCTGGGAAAGTGTTTTTCCATTCACAATGGGGAAAAATATGCTTTTCCCCCGGCAGTCACTGTTGTACGTAAAAGGAAATGTGGCTTTCTCTTTTAAGACCTGATCGTTACATTTCCATCCCGGAACCGCAGAACATGAGGGTGGCCGGTCCAAAATCGTGGTAAGCAATGCGATACCTCTTTTAAACGTATCATGGATGACATCACTGCTCATGTTGTGAAGGTGCCTCTGCCATGTGTAATGATCCCAGGAATGAAATCCAATTTCATGACCTTCATCCGCTGTCGCTCGAATAAGAGGCCCCAGTTTTTCTCCGATCACTGGCCCTGGCCAGAACACGCCTTTGAAAAGGATATCCCAGCCATAGAGTTTCGTGGCCTTGGAACGCAGCATCTTTTTAAAAAATGCGGGGCGAAGCAATCGCCAAAGATGACGACCCATATTATCCGGCCCCACAGAAAAAAAGAATGAGGCGGTGATACCGAACTCCGCTAAAAGTTTACCCAGACTGGGCACGCCGAAACGAGTGCCCCTGAACGTATCAACGTCAATTCGCAGGCCTATCCTCATGGCACCGTGATTATAACGGCTCATAAGAATCACCGGTTGTCTTCATCGTATCCACCAGAGCCGATAGCTTCCCGTAAGAAAAAATCGAGGGTTTGCTCTACAGATTGCTCAAGCTCGATCGAAGGTTTCCACTGCAAGAGCTGCTTGGCTTTCCGAATACTTGGCCTTCGGTGTTGCAGATCCTGATAACCACTTCCATAATATGCCGAGCTTTCTATCTCCTGAAAACCGGCAAATGGCGGGAAATTTGACCGGAGGGGATGTTCTTCAAATTTTTTCACCAACATCTTTCCCAGTAGTTTGATGCTCGCCTCATTATCCGGGTTGCCAATATTGATGATCTGCCCATCACAACAATGGTTAGGATTTTCGATAATTCTAAACAAGCATTCAATCCCGTCGGAAATATCGGTAAAACAACGTTTCTGATTTCCCCCGTCAATGAGTTTAATCGGCGTTCCTTCTACCAGGTTAAGGATGAGTTGGGTAATAGCGCGAGAACTCCCGATCCGTGCCGATCTCAAACTATCGAGACGCGGCCCGATCCAATTAAAAGGACGAAAGAGGGTAAAATGAAGCCCTTCCTGCTGACCGTATGCCCAAATAACCCGGTCAAGCAATTGCTTACTGCAGGAATAGATCCAGCGCTGCATGCGGATCGGACCTAATACGAGTTTCGACGTATCCTCATTAAACTCCCCTTCCTCGCACATGCCATAAACTTCAGACGTTGATGGAAAAATAAGCCTTTTTTTATATTTCACGCAGTAACGGACAACTCTCAGGTTTTCTTCAAAATCGAGCTCAAATACTTGGAGTGGTCTACGCGTGTATTCTATGGGTGTGGCGATAGCCACGAGCGGAATTACTATATCGCATTTCTTTATGTGGTACTCGATCCATTCGCGGTGAATGGCAATATCCCCTTCATGAAAGTAAAATCCTGGTTTGCCCAAAAAACGTTGGATAGAGTTGGTTTGGAGGTCTAGCCCGTGTACTTCATAGTTTCCGTTATCCAGAAGCTTTTCACTTAAGGCGTTACCGATAAAGCCATCAATTCCTAAAATGAGAATTTTTTTCTTTTTTACCATCTCGATGTGTTTGCTGGTAGAGAGTCCAAAGGTCATCCCTTCAACAAGATTGAGTTCGCGGGCAAGCTGTGTGCCGCCCATGTAAATACCATTTTCAGCCTGGCCGAAATCAACGCGGATGGCGCCTTTTCCGCACTGAATCACCAAAGGATCAAGAGAAATAATGGTCCCGGGATTCGTTTTTTTATCATTATCAGGCATTTCGGTAACCATCCAAAAAAAACATTTGCGGTCACCGATATAGCTGAATGCGCCTGGATAAGGAATAGTCACTGCCCGCACCAGATTTCTTGCGTGGGAGGCCGTGGCAGCCCAGTTTATTTCACCGTCTTTGGGCCTGCGTCCGCCATAATACGTTGCCTGAGCATGGTCCTGAGGTTGGCGCGTTACCGTTCCTTTTTTTATCTGGGGAAGAATTTCATCAAGCAATTGGTGCGAAGCCGCAACCGTTTTTTCGTAAAGCGACCGTGCAGTGTCATAATCAGAAATTGGGATTCTCTTCTGTCCGACAATGTCTCCATCGTCAGCCCGGGGCGTCATGTAATGAAGCGTAACCCCGGTTTCTTTCTCGCCGTTGATCAGCACCCAGTTTAGCGGACAACGTCCACGGTACTTGGGAAGGAGCGATCCGTGAAGATTGAGGCATCCAGCGGGTGGGATGGCGAGGATGGGAGGACGAACAAGGTGGCGGTAATAGAAAGAAAAAATAATATCCGGCGCGAGTTCTTGAATCTTTTTTACCCAGAGGGGGTGGTTAATATCATCGGGTGCATAAACGAGAAGATTATGGCTCGCAGCACATTCGGTAACCGAATTAAACCAGAGGTTTTCATTAGGATCATCCTTGTGGGTAAAAACCGCAGCAACCTCGAACCCGTTTCGCACCAAGGCATCAATGCCGATACAGCCGATATTATGATAGGCTAAGACCACAGCTTTCATTGTTGATTTCACCTCATTCCTGCCGATCAATAAATAGTTGTTTTTTGTCCATTGATTTATTATTATTTTTCATTTTCCGGTGCTTAATTTAAGTGCTTAGTAACGGCAAAGAATGGCCAGTAAGAAAAGAATCTATTCCGTAACAATCTTTCAAACGTTTTGCTCATTGGTACGGCCAACGACTTTTTGAACAAAATATCGGGGGCGAGCTCTCACATCCCGATAAATCCGGCCGATATATTCGCCCAGTAAGCCCATGCCGATAAATTGGGCACCAATGAAAATAAAAAGAAGAGCAAACAAGGTGAAGACACCTTCTGCGGCCCATCCAATTCCATAAATCATTCGCATCGCCAAGAGAAGGAGGCCCAGTCCGAATCCACCCGCGGCTATAGCAGTCCCGATGAGAGTCAAAAGTCTTAGGGGAAATGTCGTCATGCTCGTCAACAGATCAAACATGAGATTGATAAGTTTCCATAAGCTATACTTCGAACTGCCTTGAGAACGCTTTTCGTGTTGCACTTCTATTTCTGTGGTGAACCGAGCAAAACTGTTGGCAAGTACCGGGATAAAAGTGGTCCGCTCCTGACATTGAAGCATGGCCTCTACAATGGGCCGGCGATATGCCCGGAGCATGCAACCATAATCATGCATCAACACCCCCGTTGACTGCTGTACTGCCTTGTTGATTAAAAAAGAACTCATTTTTCTGAACAAGGTATCCCGCCGGGACAATCGAATGCTGCCGACGACATCAACTCCGGTTTCCATTTTTTTAACCAACTTTGGAATTTCCTCTGGAGGATTCTGGAGATCAGCATCGAGGGTAACAACAATTTCACCCCGTGATTCGGCAAAGCCCGCCATAACCGCAGCGTGCTGTCCATAATTCCGGTTTAGCAGGACCCCAATGATTTTGCCCGAATTCTGTTCGGCAGCTTCGGTAATAAGCTGAGCAGAGCGGTCAGAACTGCCATCATCCACCAGAATGATCTCGAAGGTCTTTCCCAGGCTGATACAGGTTGTCAAGCAACGACCGATAAACTCCTTAAGATTCGCCTCCTCGTTAAAAGCAGGAATAACAACCGATAACAAAGGGGTTTTACTCATCGCTTTAACACCTCTTTTATTGTGTCCACAACCTCATCCACGTCTTCACTGGTCATGTCCGGGAAAAGCGGGAGAGAGCAAATCCGGTCGGAGTTCCACTCTGTGTTCGGCAGGAGCCGCCGGGGTGTGTACATTGACTCCCGATAATACTTCTGGAGGTGCACCGCCCGAAAATGAAGTCCGGTGCCAATATTTCTCTTCTTTAATTCTTCCATGAACGCATCTCGGCTTAAGCCTACCTTATCAATATCTAAGCGAATAATAAAAAGATGCCAGGAGTGCTTCATCGAATACAAGGGATCAGAAAGGGGCGTGATTTCATCAACTTCGACAAGCCGTTCACGGTATCGCCGGGCTAATGCGGTTCGTTTTTTAATCAACTCCTCGAGCCGGGCCAGTTGTTTCAGTCCCAAAGCAGCAGCAATATCGGTGAGGTTATACTTATATCCGGGGACAATAACCTGCGCCTGGGGAGAACGTCCGTGGGTAAAACGATCGTACGCCTCCACGCCCAGCCCGTGAAACTTCACTTGGCGGACACACTCCAGAAGCTCGGGGTTGTCTGAACAAAACATACCCCCCTCACCCGTGGTAATATTTTTTATGGGATGAAAGGAAAAAATCGCTGTCCCGGTTTGGCCAATACGGGTGCCCTTATACTCAGTTCCCAGCGCGTGGGCGGCATCATCAGCAATAACAATATTATTCCGTGCAGCGAGCCGGCGGATAGAATCTATATCCGCAGAAGCCCCGGCAAAATGAACCGGAACAATTAATCGTGTTCGCTCGCTCAGGCATTCCCTCATTGAATCACCCGATACCATCAACGTGTCCCGTTCAATATCCGCAAACACTGGTGTCGCACCCGCGAGGACAATAAGATTCACCGTAGAAACCCAGGTCATTGACGGCGTAATAACCTCATCTCCCGGGCCGATACGTAAAGCGTGCAGCAAAAGATGCATGCCCGCAGTCGCGGAAGTGAGCGCCACCGCCCCCGAACAACCAACGTACTTGCAGAAATTATCTTCAAAGTCAGTACATTTCGCCCCGGTTGTAATCCATCCTGACCGCAATACCTCGGCGATGGCGGTGATATCTTCCTCAATAATGGAGGGCCGCGAAAATGGCAAAAATTCTTTTCTCATCACTTTTTTTTCGTTACCATCTGTTTTTCAGAACTTTTGTTTCCACTTCAACGCTTCCTGCAAATGTCATTTTTCTTTTGTACCACACAGCCGTCGGGAGAAGCAATACTTATTTTCACTTAGTGCTAAGGAGGTCCCATGCATAAAGGCAGTATGAACGGTGATCTCCGAAATGCCAGCATCGAAGCACCTGAACCCGCGAGCGAACGTCATCCGGAAGATTGGAAAAAATTCTTTCGAACATGATAAGCTTTCCCCGAGGAGTTGTCACTAGATAACGGTCAAGTGCTTCAGGGGTAGTTATATTCTTTGGCACAAAACCGGTGTCATACGGAATAATTCCCATCGTCGTCTCATCCAGGCGATAACCGATAAGTTCTGGGGAAATGGCTTTCATGGTCTGGAGGTCTCTCGTAAGATAATGGAGATTTTTGATTCCATCTCCCATACGGAAAAACAGCGAGCCACCACACACAAAAAAAATAAAGGCCAAACAAGCGCTGACCAATCCCAATCGTGGGGAGCCCCTTTTCCAGAGACGCATACCATAAGTAGTCAATCCTATACTCATGATCAAAAGTAACCCGAAGAGCATGAAAAATATTGACGCGGAAGGTTTGGCCTGCAACACAGCATGGAACCGGGCAAAAAAGCTCGCGCCGCCTAAATAGGCGACCGGCATAGCCACCGAAGTGGCTAAAGCAGATAAAGCTAAAATAATAAGCACACTAATGTGGGTAGAACGATCAATTTTTTGAGCACCTTTCATCCCCGCGGTTGCCGCAACCCACGCGCCAATCACGATGCCAAGCGGGGCAAAGAGCGGCAAGAGGTAAAGCATGCGCTTGGTTCCTGGAATACTCAGAAGCATAACGCCGATCGGAAATAGTGAAGCAAAGCAAACCAACGCCGGGCCATTCCATTCCGAAGGCCAGCGTTTGCGCCAGAGCCAGTGACCAACCGCGGGAAGCGTAATCACCCACGGGATAATTTCGCTCGGAAATTGCAGGTAGTACCAGAAAGGGTGACGATGCCCCCCTTCGTGATCCTGTCCGAATGCCGGGGAAATACGATCAAATATGTTGGGGAGTACAAAGCCGTCGAAAAGAAATCCCTTGCCCCCCCGGAAATAAAGCATTAAAGGCCACCACAGGCACAAAGTCAGACAAACAAGTATTCCCGGGACATGCACCCACGAGCGAAAGAAGTTCCATCGCCGTGTTGCCAGAATAGCCACAACCAACGGTACCGCAACCAAACCCGGGCCAACCGGCCCTTTAACGAGGAAAGCAAGCCCGCCGGCAAGGTAGATCACAAAAATGCCCAGTGCGGAAGGTTTGACCGCTTTCTCATCACCCGAATCGTTTTTGCTGAAGACGGCAACCACAAATCCCCAATAACCAAGCATGACAAAAAGGGCAAGCCAGGGGTCAACCACCACTCTGTGAAAGTGCAAATAAAAACCGCTCATGGTGCCTGTCACGATGGTAGCCATAAGGCCGGCGAACGGGTTTGCGATCCGCCTGGCTACATCAAACACCAAAAGTAATGTCATAACTGCGGCGAGAGCGCTCGTGCTGCGCGCCACTCCGTCTGAAACCCCAAAGAGGTGGTACATCCCCGCCATGGCCCACCAGTAAAGCGGGGGCTTTTCCAGGAATGGTTTTCCTGCCAGAGTAGGAACGACAAAGTCGCCGCTCATTAACATCTCCCGTCCGACCTCAGCGTCGCGGGGTTCATCAGGAGTCCAGAGCGCATGATCAAAGACTCCGGTGAAAGAAATGAGAAGGCTTGCGGCAAGTGCCACCAAAAACGTCTGCCGATTAGTCAAGGTGGTTAACTTCTCAACAAGATTACCGATCAGTTTTGAGAACCAACCATTCATTATAACCATCGATTTTTTTTAAACAATTATAGCAAATTTGTTTCAAAGACTCTTAAAAAGATTATTAATCACTCCATGAATAATAACTCCACGAAGATTAACCTTACATTAATTAAAAATTAATTTTTCTTAAGAAACATATACTACGAAATGTTATCTCCGGTGAACTGATACTCGTTACGTATGCAAGAAGAAATTTCTGGATTACCTTCGCGGGTTAGAAATGTCACCGCTACCTTTCTTTTTTATCTGAGCCATGCTTTTTCTCTCTTATACTACTACCGAGCAACGAAATGCACCAAGAGCAGAGGTATGGCATTATTTTTTTCCGAACTCTCATGCCTGAGAACCACCTCAAACATGAGTTGATCTTTTCCTAAAGCCGCCAGCATTTCATAGATATCTTGAGAGACAAGAAAGTAACCTTGTTTTCTGGAAGCCAGCGCGGACACAACCGCCCGGGGTTGTGGATCAAGCTCCAACCTTCGAAACTCGCGCCGCGCGTAGAAAGGAAGATCTTCTTTCGTGTGAGTGAAATATATCGGTTCATTCCCGGGCACAACGCGGTTAATGCCGTGGGCAAAGCTGACAATGCTTCTCCGAGCGCTCATTGCTGGTTCGATCCAGCCGGAAATTGTGATTATACACAGCACACCGGTTAAAACGAAAAGTTTAAAAGCCCTTTGAGGGCGTGAAAAAAGAAAACAGCAACCTATGAATGCTGGAATGGCAAGACAGCAACCCACGGCAAGAGCCTGCGTGAGACTCGCAATTCCGCGAGAATACATAGAGGAACCAACCCCGAAAGAGAAGAGCACACAGCACAGAGAAAGCAAACCAGCCACAACCCAACCAAAACGATCTATGTTCCTGCTCTCAATTGTTTTCAGAAACTGCCTCAGCAGCACAGCCTCAATCACGCCCACGAAAGGAATCACCGGCAAGAGATGATGAATCGGCTGTTTGGCACACGCAGCGAAAAAAACGAAGTTTCCGGTCAAACACAAGGAACAAAACCGCAGTCGTGACCAACTTTGCAATTTTCGTCCCCAGGCCGGCAAAAAAAGCGCCCCGACGCCGAAAATACTCCAGGGGTAGGTGAACCACGGCCAATTGCCCAGGTGTTGGAAATAACTCCAACCATGATGCTCCTGGCTTGGAATCACAGACCGTTTTACGTCAGCAATCACCTGCAGCAGAAAATCTTTGTTCCATAACCAAAGCATTATTGGCCAGGCAAATGCGCATCCTATCACCATGAGCAGTCCCCACCACGGCCGCAACCGCACTCCCAACTGCCATTGATGCGACACCCATAGTTCCAGCACAATCGGTATACTCACAATAACCAGCGCCAACGGCCCCTTGAACAAGCAGGCTAACGACAGGCTGACATAAAAACCCCACCACGAAGCTGACCACGGTCGGCCCTCCTTTTTCCAGACCAGCCACAGCAGCAAAGCAAGGCCTGTAAAAAAGCTCAGCAATAAATCTTGGCTCGGCGAATGACATTCGGAAATAAAATAAGGTGTGACGGCCAAAATCAGGGCGGCAATCCGTCCGGTTTCACCGTCAAAAAGTCGGCGCGTTATCGCCCAGGCCACAAAAATAATGCCCAAGCCGGCGAGCGCAAATGGCAGTCGGAAGCCGAACTCATTTCGTCCCAGCAGCCGCATGCTTCCCACCGCGATCCAATCCGCAAACGGGGGTTTCAAAACCCGCGGTTTACCTTCTAATTGCGGCAACAGCCAATGGCCGTTGTCAGCTACATCCGCCGCCGTGCCTGCGATCCTCCGTTCGCGCACATCCGCGATATCGCGC
>Ga0209048_10005097_pt1 | contig 12455 bp, 11 predicted proteins | sample FrelakmetCRP12CR_FD_187146 | JGI IMG/M metagenome (GOLD analysis project Ga0209048, IMG submission 187146) | Freshwater lake sediment microbial communities from the University of Notre Dame, USA, for methane emissions studies - CRP12 CR (SPAdes)... | ecosystem: Environmental > Aquatic >... | reverse complement strand
CGCCGCGATCGCGGGCGAGCACCCCGAGCCGGAATCGATACGCGCGGAAATCGCCGCGCTCGGGCTCTCCGACGCGCTGAAAGTCACGTACGCCAAGTCCCCGCGGCTCGCGGCGATGATCCGCACGCCGCGCGGCACCGCGATCCTCTAGTGTGGTGAGCCAGAAGTTCCGAAGATAAGGGACCGAGGCGATTTGGCTGTCAGGCGGGGCGCGAGACCGCAACCGCTGCCCGTGCTACGGTGAGGTCGAGCAAAGCTGCATGGCGGGCACGCATTGGCCAATGAGCGACCGCGAACTATCGAGCGAATTTCTGAGTCACCACACCAGGAACCTGTCATGCCATTTCTCGAACAGGCCGCGATCTTTCTCGCCACGGCAGTGCTCGTCGTGCCGCTGTTCCGCCGGCTGCAATTGGGCGCCGTGCTGGGCTATCTCGCCGCCGGCGCGCTGATCGGCCCGTGGGGCCTCGGCGTTGTCCCGCATGCGCAGGCCACGCTCAGCTTCGCCGAGCTGGGCGTCGTGCTGCTGCTCTTCCTCGTCGGCCTCGAGCTCGAGCCGTCCCGCCTCTGGGCGCTGCGCAAGCCGGTGTTCGGCCTGGGCGGCGCGCAGGTGGCCGTCACGGGGCTGGCCTTAACGGTTGTCGCGCATGCGCTGGGACTCGAATGGTCCGCCGCGACGATCGTCGGCTTCGGCCTCGCGATGTCGTCGACCGCGATCGTCCTCGCGTGGCTCGGCGAGCGCGGCCAGCTGAGCACCCCCGCCGGGCAGCGCGCCTTTGCGATCCTGCTCTTCCAGGACGTCGCGGTGATTCCGCTGATCGCGCTGCTGCCGCTCCTGGCGCCCGACCGGAGCGGCGCGGCCGGCGGATGGCTGCTCGCCGTCAAGGGGGTCGCGGCAATCCTCGTGGTCATCGTCAGCAGCCGGCTCGTCATCCGGCCGGCCTTGAAGCTGGTCGCCCGCTTCGGCGGCCGCGAGGTGTTCACCGCCGCCGCGCTGCTGGTCGTCGCGGGTGCCGCGCTGCTGATGGAGGCGATCGGCCTGTCGATGTCGCTGGGCGCGTTCCTCGCCGGCGTCCTGCTCGCCGATTCCGAATTCCGCCACGAGCTGGAAGCCGACGTCGAGCCGTTCAAGGGCCTGCTGATGGGGCTCTTCTTCATGGCCGTCGGAATGAGCGCGAATCTGTCGCTGTTCGCGGCGCGGCCGTTCGCCGTGCTGGGCGTCGCCGCCGGGCTCATGGTGCTGAAGACGGCGCTGATGTTCGCGACGGCGCGCGCGGGCGGCAGCGGCAGCGAGGACTCGCAGCGCATCGCCGTGTGGATCGCCGCGGGCGGCGAATTCGCCTTCGTGCTGTTCACGGCAGCGCAGGGCGCCGGCATCCTCGCCGAATCGACCGCGCAGTTCCTGATCCTCGCGGTCACCGTCTCGATGCTGCTCTCGCCGCTGACGTTCGTCGCGCACGAGCGCGCGCTCGCGCGCTGGCAGGAGCGCAGGAAGCCGCCGGAATTCGACGTCATCGACGGCCCCGGGAACCCCGTGATCATCGCCGGCTACGGCCGCTACGGGCAGATCGTCTCGCGCGTCCTGCGCATGGCCGGCATACGATTCACGGCGATCGAGCTCGATTACCAGCAGGTCGATTTCGTCCGCCGCTTCGGCAACAAGGTCTACTACGGCGACGCGTCGCGGCTCGAGCTCCTGGAATCCGCGCGGGCGCGGGACGCGAAGCTTTTCGTCCTCGCGATCGACGACGTGGAGGCGTCGCTGAAGACGGCCGCCGTCGTGCGCAGGCATTTCCCCGATCTTCCGATCCTCGCCCGCGCGCGCAATCGCGTGCACCTGTACCGCCTGCGCGACCTCGACGTCGCGGCGATCGAGCGCGAGACGTTCCAGTCGAGCCTCGCGACCGCCCGGCAGGCGCTCGAACTCTCCGGCATGGAATCGACGCAGGCCGCGCGCGCCGTGGAGTTCTTCCGCAAGCACGACGTGGCCCTGCTCGACGTGCAGTACGCGGTCCGGCAGGACGAGCAGCAGTTCATCCAGACGACGGCGCAGGCGGCGGCGCAGCTGCAGGAGCTCTTCGAGGCGGACGTTCGCGACGCCGCGCTCGCGCCGACGCGGGAAGATCCGTCAGGCGCCCGCTGAACCCCGCCTGCCCGGCGGCCGGTGCGCGGCGCCGCCGGCGTCAGCGCAGCGGAATACGCCGCAACTGACGCACGCCGTCCGCGACGACGAGCTGGTACTCCGCGTCGAAGGTATCCCGCATGCCGTGGCGGACCATCAGGTCGTGCAGGTAGCTTCCTCGCGGCGGTCGCACGCGCTTGTCGTAGCCGCCGCGGCGGAACATTTCGTTCCAGAGGTGCAGGAACGTCGCATCGCTGCACCGATCCGTTACCTGTTGTCGTCGATCGGGGTCGATCAGCATGTCCGATTCCAGATAGTGAATCGGATAGAAGCTCCGGGTGTCGGCGAGCGCGTCCTCGAGACCGAAGCGGGCGACGAGGTGTGTAAGCAGCGCCGGGCCGATCGCGCCCCAGGTCATCGACGTGCCGATGCCGGCCGCATGCGCGTACGCCCACGCCATCGCCGGATGAGCGGGCGGAAATTTCAGGATCGCGCCGTTCACCTGTCTGTCGTCCTCGCGCGCGAGCGTCAGCTCCGCATCGGGCAGGTGACCGGCCAGGCAGACGACGTCGGTGTCCATCCACCAGCCTCCGCGGTCCTGCAGGAGCTTGTAGCGGAACAGGTCGGAGAACCCCGCGACGCTGCCGCGCTCGTCCCCCTCCTGATGCACGAAAACCCGGTCTTCGGACAGAATCGATCGGGCGTCGCGCAGATTGCATCCCGCAGGGACATTGGCAACGTCTGCGTAGGCATAGAGATCGAACGCATGGCCATGCGCCAGAAACGACCGGATGCAGAGGAACTCGAACGGCGACAACGCCGGTCCGACCCAGAGGCTCTGCACGGTTGGCATGGCTTCGCCCCGTTCGCTGTGACGCCTGGCCCGGCGATCAACTCATCGCGCCGCGCGCCGCAACCGGCCACAGGCATTCGACGCGGCGCCCGCGCACGCCGACGATCCAGTCGTACAGGTTGACGGTCGGGTCGCAATGGCCGGGAACGAGCCAGACGCGATCGCCGGGAACCGGCGGCACGGCATCCGGCGCGACCGTGAGCACGCCGTGCTCGTCCGATGCCTTCACGTATTCCAGCCCGCGTGCGTCGTGAACGACCGGCGGGCCCGAATCGAACGCGAATGCCTTGAGGCCGGCGTCGACGATCGCGCGATCGCGCGCCGGCACGCTCATCACCGCGGCCAGCACGTAGAGGCTCTGCTCGAAGTGATGCTCGTCGGGGGCCAGCGCGTTGCGGTGGTAATCCGCGTCCATGAAGACGTAGGACCCCGGCTGGATCTCCGTGTAGACGCCGCTGTCGCGCTCGATCTGCCAGGTGCCGGTTCCGGCGCCGGTGACGGTGCGGCATTCGACGCCGGCCGCCTCGATCATCGCCTTCGTCTCGCGCGCGAACGCGACGGCGCGCGCGATCGCGGACCGGCGCTCCCCCGGCGAACGCAGGTGCTGGGCGGCGCCGTGATAGGCATGGATGCCGCGAAACGACAGCCCTGGCGTGCGGTCGATCGCCTGCGCGATCGCCACCGCCGCGGCACCCGGCGCGACGCCGCAGCGCTGCGAGCCCACGTCGACTTCGACCAGAACGTCGAGCGTCGCGCCAGCCGCGCGCGCCGCGGCGCCCAGGTGCAGGACGCAGGCCGCGTCGTCGGCCAGCACGCCCAGCTTCGCCTGTCGCGCGAGCCGCGCGAGGCGCTCCTGCTTGCGGGCGCCGACAATCTCGTTGGTGACGAGCACGTCGCGGATCCCCGCGGCGACGAAGGCTTCCGCCTCGGCGACCTTCTGGCAGCAGATGCCGACGGCGCCGCGCTCGACCTGAAGGTCGGCGATGTCCGGGCACTTGTGCGATTTGGCGTGCGGGCGCAACGCGATGCCGGCGCCGCGCGCCGCATTCGCCATCAGGTCGAGGTTGCGTTCCAGCGGATCGAGGTCGACGACGAGCGCAGGCGTGTCGATGTCCTCGACGGAGTCGCCGACACGGGCGGGCGGGCTTTGCATCCGCGCTATGTTACCGCGCGACTCGCGCCCGCAGGCAATTCGCGGCTACTTCGTCCCGCCGGCCTCGAGCGCCGCGATCTGGCCGTAGACGACCTGGGCGATCTTGAGCAGCTGGCCCCGGTCGACATTGCCCGAGATCGCGTAGCCGCAATCGTCGTCGATCCAGTAGAAGACGCCGACGCCGTTGGCGACGGCGTAACGGAAGGCGGTCTCGCCGGTGCCGCCCTGCCCCGCACCGAGCGATGGGGACTGCTTGCGAACCTGCAGCGACAGACGCTGGTGATCCGCGTTCTCGTACATGAACAGCGCGGTCGGCTTTTCGTTGCCCGCGACGAGCCGGCCGCCGACGAGCGCGAAGCCGACGTCGTTGAGGTTCGGCGAGTGCACCGGGAACCCCAGCCGCTTGGTGAGCCACGTCACGAGGCCTTTTTCCTCGTTCGCCCACACCTCGACCGGGCGCCGCGCGTCGGCAGCGTACAGCGCATGCGTCAGAGCCGCCTGCCGCGCGAACGTCGTCGGCGTTCCGGCGCGCTCGAGCAGCGCGTCGCGCGCGATCCAGCCCACCGAAATCCCGGCGACGAGCACCGCCGCGGCCGCGAGCGACTGAACGATCAGCCGGCGCGCGGCGCCGCCGGCACGGGCCGGTGCTGTTGCGGCCGCGACGAGGCGCTCGGGAATCGGCTCGACGAGCACCGGATCGAGTGCGTCGCGCAGCGCGGTGTTATGCGCGCGAATCTCGGCGACCCGCAGCGCGAGCTCGGGCGCGCGCGCCAGCTCGGCCTCGAAATCCGCGATGCGATGCGCGGCGAGCTGGCCGTCGGCATACGCATGGAAATCGGCGTCGGTGATAACGGAAGTCACGACAAAGGGTCCAGGCTCATTTGATGATCCGCAGCGGAGAGGTCGGCTCGGAAACGAGGCGGCGCAGCTTTTCGCGCGCGCGCGAGAGCCGCGACATCACGGTGCCGATCGGCACCGACAGCACCGCCGCGATCTCGTCGTAGCGCATTTCCTCGACTGCCGCCAGCATCAGCACCTCGCGCTGCTCGGCGGGAAGCCGCTCCATCTGCCGCACGACCTCCTGCAACAGCACGCGCTCCAGCTGGTTCGGCCGCACCGAAATCTGCCACGCCGCACCCGACGTGTCGTCGTCGAGCGACGAAGTTGCCGCGTCGCGGCGGATCGTCGCGAGCTGGTTGATGTGCAGGTTGTGCATCACCGTGAACAGCCAGGCGCGAAGATCGGTGCCGGCTTCCCAGAGCCGCCGCTTTTCCCACGCGCGCGCCAGCGTGTCCTGCACGAGGTCGTCTGCCCTCGCCGTGTCGCCGACCAGCACGCGCGCATAGCGGCGCAGCCGAGGGATCGCCGCGAGCAGCTCGGGGTGCGGGAGCGGCGGCGCGGCCGGCGTGGCGGGGGCCATCAGGCCGCGCACGGGGCCGCAACCGGCCCGTACCCCGCGCGCGCGGCGTTGCTCACGGCCGGGCGCCCCTCATTCCGTCGCCCAGAACCACACGCTGTTGTAATTGTGTCCGCTCTTGTCGCCGGGCTTCGTGTCCTTCGAATAGGTGTACAGCGGCTTGCCCTTGTACGCCCATTGCATCTTGCCGTCGTCGCGCTTGATGAGCGTCCAGTTGCCCGACGCCTGGGCGTTCGCGCCCGCAAGGAACGGCGGCCACAGGTTGGCACACGGGCCGTTGCATTCGCTCTTGCCGCTCCCGGAGACGTCCTTGGCGAACGTGTAGAGCGTCATCCCGCTCGGGTCGGCGAGGCCCCCGTCGGCGACCTTGGCCGGAACAGGCGTCATGGACGGCGACATCGACTGGCACGCGGCAAGGGCCAGCGCCGCGAGCAATGCAACAGGCAAACGCGTTTTCATGATCATAGGATTTCCCATGTTGTGGTTGTTGCGGGCGTCACGGCCAACAGCGCATGCCGGTGGATTATTCCGGCGTCGCCCCGGCCCGAGCTGGGCGAAGAACACGATTGCGCCGTCCCGGCGACCTGCCACCGAAGGCGGGCCGCGCGGGCCTCGCGCACCGCCCCGCTACGGTACTTCGGCCGACGGCATCCTGGCAAGGATGATGCCGATCTTGCGGATGAGGCCCGGCGCGCCGGGATTGCGCTCGTAGAAGCGCGGATTGGGCGCCATCGCCGCGAGCCGCGCCGCCTGGTCGGGCGAGAGCTCTGCCGCGCCGACGCCGAAATACCGCCGCGCCGCCGCCTCGGCGCCGAAGACGCCCTCGCCCCATTCGATCACGTTGAGATAGAGCTCGAAGATCCGCTGCTTCGGCAGGATCGCCTCCAGCATGACGGTGATCGCGGCCTCCTCGCCCTTGCGCCAGTAGCTCTTCTGCGGCGTCAGGAAGAGGTTCTTCGCGAGCTGCTGCGTGATCGTCGAGCCGCCCGCGACGATGCGACCGCGCTTCTGGTTCTTCTCCAGCGCGAGCGCGATGCCGTCCCAGTCGAAGCCTTCGTGATCGACGAACTTTGCGTCCTCCGCCGCGATCATCGCGCGCTTCAACGACATCGCGATCCGCGAGTAGGGCACGAATTCGTAACGCTGAACGGAGTCGCGGTGCTTCGACCGCGCCTCGTCGCCGCGCTGCGCCATGAACGACGTCCGGCTCGGCGCGTGACCCGAATACCACGCGATGTGCAGCGCGATCCAGACGAACCACAGCGCGGCCACGGCGAGCAAAGCCGCGGTGACGAGCCCGAACACGCGGACGGCCCTGCTCCCGGCGGTCGTCGCTCGGGCCATTGCGGCGCCGGCTATTCGCCGCGCGGGTGGCCGCGCAGCAACGTGAACATGGACGTCGTGTCGGGCCGCACGCCGCGCCAGAGGTGGAAGCTCTCCGCGGCCTGCTCGATCAGCATGCCGAGGCCGTCCGCGGCATCGGCGGCACCGCTTTCCTGCGCGAAACGCACGAACGGCGTGGGCGCGTCCGCGCGGGCATAGACGAGGTCGTAGGCGAAGCTTCCCGCCGCGAAGATCGACGCGGGGCAAGGCGCGAGGCCCGGATCGCCCTCGCGCATGCCGAAGCTGGTCGCATTGATCACGACGTCGAAGGTCGACCCCTCGAGGTCCTGCGGCGCGACCGCCGTGACCGGCCCCAGCGGTGCGAAGTCATCGGCAAGCGCCGCCGCCTTCGCCGGCGTGCGGTTCGCGATGACGAGCGCGGCGGGCCGCGCGGCCAGGATCGGCCCCAGAATCCCGTGCGCCGCGCCGCCCGCGCCGAGCACCGCGATGCGGCGGCCAGCGACGCCGATGCCGAGGTTCTCGACGAGATCGTGCACGAGGCCGGCGCCGTCGGTGTTGTCCGCGTGCCAGCGGTCGCCGACGCGCTTCAGCGTGTTCACCGCCTTCGCGAGCCGCGCCCGCTCGGTGCACCCGGTCGCAAGCGCGAACGCCTCGACCTTGAACGGCACGGTGACGTTGAGGCCCTTGCCGCCGGCACGGGCGAACGCCTCCACGGTGGCCGCGAAGCCGTCCAGCGGCGCCAGCAGGCGCTCGTAGTCGATGTCCTGACCGGTGCGGCGCGCGAACTCCGCGTGGATGAGCGGCGACTTCGAGTGCGCGACCGGATTGCCGACGATGGCGTAGCGATCTGTCATCAGGTCTAGGGCCTGTTCACACTATGTCCGCAAGTGCGAACGGGCGGCATGGGGCGCCAATCAAGGCGCTTGACGAAGCCAAGACCGGGTGTCTTCGCGAGGAAAGCAACGCAGAGTGGCGCCCCATGGCACCCGTTCCCTCCGGGTTGCTGCCGAAAGGGCCATGCGCTTCGTTGCAAAGCCTCGCCGGGCAGCCGGCCCGGCTTCGTTTTTCGCCTCGCGCCTGGCCCTTTCGGCGGTGCAACGCACATGTGGACATAGTGGGAACAGGCCCTACTCGCTGCGGAGCTCGTCGCCCTTGGTGAACGTCCAGGTCCGCGTGATGTGAAGGATGTCGGTGTCGCGCCTGATGTCCGGGGGGAACGGCGCGTACGGCGCCGCCATCTCGACGATCTTGACCGCGGCCGCGTCGAGCACGCGATGCCCCGACGAGCGATTGACCTCGACGCTCTCGATGCTGCCGTCGGCGCGGATCGACACGGTGAGCAGCAGGCCGCCGTAGAGCTTCTGCTCGCGCGCCGCTTCCGGATAGTTGAGGTTGCCGACCCGCTCGACCTTGAGCCGCCAGTCCTCGACATAGCGGGCGAACCGGTACTCCTCGGCGCGCGCGCCGATGAAGCGGCGCTTCGGGCGCTTCTGGTAGGCGTCCATGTCCTTCGCGATCTGCGCCTCGAGACGCATCACCTCCAGCGTGCGCTGCGCCATTTCGGCAGCGGTCGGCGCGTCGTCCGTCGGCGGCGCGTCAACCGGCTTCGGCACGGCCGCGGGCGTCCGCGAGTTCCTGAGCTGGGTGAGGAGCTCCTGCGCCTGCCGCTCCAGCGCGACGGTCTGCTGCGTCGCGACCGAAACGTCGTTGCTCGACTCCTCCCTGGGCATGACCGGAAACGGCGTCTTCGCGCGGCGATCGGCATCGGTGTTGCCGCCGCCGTCGAGGTGCGCCTGCGCGAGGATGTCCGCCTTCGTCGGCTTCGTGGCGGACTTCGCGTTGACCAGCGCGACCTCGAGCATCGGACCGCGATCGAACATCTTGGAGAGGTCGAACGGCTGGAACCGGATCGCGAGCACGACGGCGTGGATCGCAACCGAAACGCACAGCGCCCAGACGACGAGCCGGCGGTCGCGATCGGCGTCGTCGACATAAGCAATCGGCAGCGCGGCAGCGCTGCCTTCGCTCACTGCAAACAAGTCGGGCGCGGCGACGGTGGCCGGCACGGCGGGCGCCGCGACCTTCGCGTCACCGCGCTTGCGCGTGCGGGGGGCGGCGGTCGTGGCCCTGGGAGGCCTTTTCGCAGCGGCGGCGCCCGGCACGACGGCGGGCTTTGCCAGCGCGTCGCGCGGAGCGGACGCGGTCTTGCGCGCTTTCGGCACGCGCACCGTCGCCGGCGGCGCCGCGGAATCCGGCACAAGCTGCGGGGGCGCAATCGGCTTCGGCGAGGCGGGTCGGCGCGGCAATTCGTGCGGGACGCGTTATGTCAACGTCCTATTGTAGCTTGGGCGTTGTCGGCGCAGCCCGCGCGCCGGGCTTTATTGCGCCGGACCGGCGTAGCGGCACTCCAGCGTTGCCGCGAGAAGATCGATTCGTCCGATCCCCACCCGCACCGGATCCCCCGGCGCCAGCGGCGGCAGGTCGGCGAGACGGACAACGAGCGGGAGCCGGTCGAGACGGACGAGATTCTCGCGAATCACCGACCCCGGCGTCTCCTCGACGTTTTCCTGCAGCAGCCAGCGCAGGCACCAGTAGTGCTCCATCCGGTCCTGGAATTCGGCGTAGCCCGAATACGTCGCCTCGAAATCCGCGAGGATCGCGAAGAGCTCCGCGTCGTTGTCGGCATACGGCGGCTTCTCTCCGGAGAGCACGGCGAGCAGCTGCCGCTGATTGACGAGATCGCAGTAGCGGCGCAGCGGCGAGCTCGCCCAGAGGTAGTGCAGGAGCCCCAGCCCCTGGTGCTCGGCGGGGCGCGTGCTCATCTTCACCTTGCCGTTCGCCTGCGTGCGGTAGAGCCCGGCGGCGCGCGCGTCGGCGAGCAGCTCGCCCCAGGTGCTGTTGACGAAGATCATCAGCTCGGACACGAGCTTGTCCTGCGGGCTGCCGCGCGGCCGCGGCCGGATCGTCACGCGGCCCTCGGGTGCCGCGTTCCAGTCGACGTCGAAGTTGTAGTCGATGCGGGCGAAGTCGGCCTTGCCGCGCGCGGCGAACAGCGCCTGCGCGAATCTCCACAGCACGCGGAGCTCGGCCGTCCACTCGGGGTCGGCGGACGACGGCAATTCGTTCGCGAACGCCTCTCCCAGCGTCTCGAGCGAAAGATTCGCGGCGATCGGAACGCACTCCACCCGCGTCTCGTGGCGGACGAGCGTCCCGTCCGGGCGGACCTCGGCGTAGAGCGACAGTGCCGGCACCGGGCGGCCGGTGCGAAGCGTGAACGCCGCGATCACGGCATCGGGAAGCATCGTGATCTTGCGGCCGGGCATGTAGACGGTCGACAGGCGGCTCCGTGCGATCGCGTCGAGCGGCGAACCGCGCCGGACCGCGAGTGCGGGCGCGGCGATGTGGATTCCGATTTCGCTGTTTCCGCTGGCGAGCAGGCGCACCGAGAACGCGTCGTCGATCTCGGTCGTCGTCGCGTCGTCGATGGAGAACGCGCGGACCGGCGCCGCGGGAAGCGGCGGCGGCGCGGGAAGCTCGCCCCAGGAGGGGAACGCCGTTCCATGCGGAAACGCCTGCGCGAGAAACGCGTCGAAGTGATATTCGTGTGTCGACGGAATCGCGCCGCAGCGTGACAGCAGCGCCAGCGGGTTGGTCTGCTGCGCGTCGCACGCCGCCACCAGCGCCTTCCATTCGAGCGATGCCTTGTCCGGCCGGTGCAGCAGCATCGGCAGCTTCGAGCGCAGCGCGTCCGGCAGGCGATTCGCGGCGAGTTCGCCGCACCACGCCGCGACCTCGGCCGCCTCGCGCTTCCTGCGCTCGACCGACGCCAGCGCCGCCCTGAGCGCATCGGGAGGCGCCTTGCGGTAGCGGCCCTTGCCGCGCTTGTAGAAATACATCGGCGCCGTCGCCAGCGCGACCGCGACCGCCGCGGCTTCGGGCGCCACGGGCGTGCGCCCGAAATATTCCTGCGCGAGATCGGCGAACCCGAATTCGTCGTCGGACGAAACTTCCCAGAGGAAATTCGGGTCGAGCTCGCCCGCGAGCCGCTGCGCGTCGGCGTTGAGCGCCGCCGGCGACGGCTCGGCAAAGCGCAGCAGCACCGCGGCCGCCTTGATCTTCAGGCGCTTGCCGGAGGCCGCCTCGACCTGCAGCGACGTGCCGTTGTCGGCGAGGACGGTGCCGGCCTTGAGCTGGCCGTCGTCCTCGAAAAAGACATGCATAAGGGAGGGTCGTCGCGGTGCGACCGCACGGCGGCCGATCGGGGCACGGATTATAGCCTGCCGGTGCAGGCGCCCCGGCGCGCGCCGACCGAATCGTCGCGTCCACAGCGCCGCGTCGGCGAAGCCCGCGATGGTAAACTCGCCGGCCCACGTTGACGCGACGGCACGAACGCATGGCCCCGACGAAAATGGAATACCTGAACTTGGGCGACAGCGGGCTCCGCGTGTCGCCGCTTTGCCTCGGCACGATGATGTTCGGCGACCGCACCGACGCCGCAGAAGCGCAGCGGATCGTCGACGCGGCATTCGCGGCCGGCGTCAATTTCATCGACACCGCCGACGCCTATTCGACCGGGATTTCGGAGAAGATCGTCGGCGCCGCGATCAAGGCAAACCGGCAACGCTGGATCCTCGCGACGAAGGTCGGCAACGTCATGACGGCGAAGCCGCATGACGGCGGCCTGTCGCGGCGCTGGGTGCTCCGCGCCTGCGACGACAGCCTCGCGCGCCTTGCCACCGATTACATCGACGTCTACTACCTGCACAAGGACGATCCGGACACGCCGATCGCGGAGACGGTCGGCGCGGTCGGCGACCTCATCCGCGGCGGCAAGATCCGCTACTTCGGCGTGTCGAACTACCGCGGCTGGCGCATCGCCGAGGTCGTCGCCGAATGCGAGGCGCAGGGCGTCCCGCTGCCCGTCGTCTGCCAGCCGTACTACAACCTGCTGAACCGCCAGCCGGAGGTCGAGATCCTTCCCGCCTGCGATCACTACGGGCTCGGAGTCGCTCCGTACTCGCCGGTCGCGCGCGGCGTGCTGACCGGAAAGTACATTCCCGGCGCCGTGCCCGAGGGCTCGCGCGTGGCGCGCCGTGACCCACGCATGCTGGAAACCGAATTCCGCGAGGAGTCGATTGCGATCGCGCAGACGCTGAAGGCGCATGCGGAGAAGACGGGGCGCACCGCAATGCAATTCGCGCTCGCGTGGCTGTGGGCGAACCGGATCGTGACGTCGGTGATCGCGGGGCCGCGCACGCTCGCGCAGTGGAACGACTACGTCGGCGCGCTCGACACGCGCTGGAGCGACGACGACGAGGCGCTGGTCGACTCGCTGGTGAAACCGGGCCACGCGTCGACGCACGGCTACAACGACCCGGAATATCCGTTCTTCGGCCGCCCGATCGATTAGCCGGCGCGCGCCGGCATTTCCGCGCTAGTTGTTGGCCACGCCGTGCGGGACGTGCCCGGCGGCGACATGCAGCAGCGCCGAGTCGATGTGCGTGCGCTGGTCGTCGAAGAAGATGTCGGCGCGGAACGCGCGCAGGAACTCGCCCTTGTCGAGCCC
>Ga0209048_10005096_pt1 | contig 12457 bp, 11 predicted proteins | sample FrelakmetCRP12CR_FD_187146 | JGI IMG/M metagenome (GOLD analysis project Ga0209048, IMG submission 187146) | Freshwater lake sediment microbial communities from the University of Notre Dame, USA, for methane emissions studies - CRP12 CR (SPAdes)... | ecosystem: Environmental > Aquatic >... | reverse complement strand
GAGGTGATGGAAGAGAGCGAAGGCGACGTGGCCGGCATCCGCAGCGCGACGATCAAGATCGAGGGCGAGTACGCGTTCGGCCTGCTGCGCACCGAGACCGGCGTGCACCGGCTGGTGCGCAAGAGCCCGTTCGATTCCGCCGGCGGGCGCCACACCAGCTTTGCCAGCGTCTTCGTCTACCCCGAGGTCGACGACACGATCGAGATCGACATCAACCCCGCGGACGTGCGCGTGGACACCTTCCGCGCCAGCGGCGCCGGTGGCCAACACATCAACAAGACCGACTCGGCGGTGCGCCTGACACACCTGCCGACCGGCGTCGTCGTGCAGTGCCAGAACGACCGCAGCCAGCACCGCAACCGCGACGAAGCCTGGCAGATGCTGCGCTCGCGCCTGTACGAACACGAGATGCGCAAGCAGCAGGCCGAGCAGCAGAAGCTCGAAGACAGCAAGACCGACGTCGGCTGGGGTCACCAGATCCGCAGCTACGTGCTCGACCAAAGCCGGATCAAGGACCTGCGAACGGGCTTTGAAGTCTCGGCGACACAAAAGGTGCTCGACGGCGACCTCGACGGCCTGATCGAGGCGAGCCTGAAGCAAGGGGTCTGAGTCCCATGCCGCGAATCAGCGACAACAACAGCGAACCCAGCGAGACCCTCCATGCGTGAAGGCCATGCCCCTGTGATCCGGCGCGAGGACTACAGCCCTCCGCCGTACTGGATCAAGAGTGTCGAACTGATGTTCGACCTCGACCCTGGCAAGACCATGGTCTCGAGCCGGATGCGGGTCGAGCGCAACGCGGCCGTGCAAGCGCAGCCGCTGCGCCTGCACGGCGAGGCGCTCACCCTGCTGCGCGTGCAGGCCAACGGCGAAAGCGTGTCGTTCCGCACCGAGGACGATCTGCTGACAATCGACAACCTGCCCGCGGACGAGTTCATGCTCGAGATCCGCAACACCTGCGCGCCTGACCGCAACAGCCAGCTCTCGGGCCTGTACACCTCAGGTGGCGGCCTGTTCACCCAGTGCGAAGCGGAGGGTTTCAGGCGCATCACGTACTTCCTCGACCGCCCCGACGTGATGTGCGTCTACACGGTAACGCTGCGCGCGGCGAAGGCAGCCTACCCGGTGCTGCTCTGCAACGGCAACCTGATGGAACAGGGCGAACTCGACGGAGGCCGTCACTTCGCGAAGTGGCACGACCCGTTTCCGAAACCAAGCTACCTGTTCGCGCTCGTCGCCGCCGACCTGGTGGCGCGCGAGCAGCGGGTCCGCACCCGCGGCGGGCGCGAGCACCTGTTGCAGGTGTACGTGCGCCGCGGCGATCTGGCCAAGACCGAGCACGCGATGAACTCGCTCATCGCCAGCGTGATCTGGGACGAGTCGCGATTCAAGCTGCCATTGGACCTCGAGCGCTTCATGATCGTCGCCGTCGGCGACTTCAACATGGGTGCGATGGAGAATAAGGGACTCAACCTCTTCAACACCAAATTCGTGCTGGCCACCCCTGCGACGGCGACAGACGCCGACTACGCCGCGATCGAGAGCGTAGTCGGCCACGAGTACTTTCACAACTGGACCGGCAATCGCGTCACCTGCCGCGACTGGTTCCAGCTGAGCCTGAAGGAGGGCCTGACGGTCTTTCGCGACCAGGAGTTCAGCATGGACATGGCCGGCAACACGAGCGCGAGCGCGGTCAGGCGGATCGAGGACGTGCGCACGCTGCGCCTGGTGCAATTCGCCGAAGACGCGGGACCGATGGCGCACCCGGTGCGCCCCGAGAGCTACCAGCAGATCAACAACTTCTATACCTCGACCGTCTACGAAAAGGGCGCAGAGGTGGTGCGGATGATGCAGACGCTGGTCGGGCGCGACGGCTTTGCGCGTGGCCTGGCGCTGTACTTCGAGCGCCACGACGGGCACGCCGTGACCTGCGACGACTTTGCCCAGGCCATCGCCGACGCGAACCCGGACAGCCCATTGGCGGAGCACCTGCCCCAGTTCAAACTCTGGTATGCGCAAGCCGGAACGCCACACCTGACAACGCGCGGGCGCTACGACGCCCCAACGCGAACCTATACGCTGGGAATAGAACAGCATGGCGCGACAGCCGCGGGCCCGCTGACGATGCAGCCGTTCGTGATTCCGCTTGCGATGGGCCTGCTCGGCAGCGACGGCCGCGCGCTGCCGCTCCAGATCGAGGACGAGCCTTCACTCGCAGAGCCGCCGACCGAGCGTGTGCTCGTGCTCCACGAAGCGAAGAGCTTCTTCACCTTCGTCAACGTCGACGTCGAGCCAGTGCCGTCGCTGCTGCGCGGGTTTTCGGCGCCGGTCACGATCACCGAAGGGCTCGACGAGGCCGGACGGCTCGTGTTGCTGCAGCACGACCCCGACCCGTTCAACCGCTGGGAAGCGGGACAGCGCATGGCGCTCAACCGGATTCTTGCCGCAGTGCGCGAGTGTGGAACGCCGCGACTCGATGAGCCCTTCGCGAACGCAATGCGAGATGTGCTTCGCGACTCGAAGCTCGATGCCGCGTTCAAGGCACTGCTGCTGTCGCTCCCGGACGAGGGCTATATCGCGGAGCAGGTCGAGGTTGTCGATCCGCACCAAATTCATGACGCACGCGCGGCGATTCAACTGCAGCTGGCGCTGGCGCTTCGCGACGACTGGGCCTGGGCCTACGAGGCACACCTGGTTCGCGGCAGCTACTCGCCCGACCCGGTCTCGGCCGGCCGGCGAGCACTGTGCAATCTCGCGCTGACGATGTTGTGCGTGGAGGCGCACAACAGCGGCGAGTCGCTGTGGCCCGGCCGTGCCTACCAGCAGGTGAAGGACGCGCACAACCTGACCGAGCGCCATGGCGCCCTCTTGGCGCTGATCGAATCGCGGTCGGAACTCGCCGAACCCGCGTTGCAACACATTTACGCGACTTTCCGCAATGAAGCGCTGGTGATCGACAAGTGGTTCGCCTGCCAGGCCTGCATGCCGGATGTCGACGGCAGCGTGCTCGCACGCGTCAAGCAGCTGACGCGCCACCCCGACTTCTCGCTGAAGAACCCGAACCGCGCACGCAGCCTGATCGGCGCCTTTTGCCACGCCAATCCGAATGCGTTCCACCGCGCCGACGCGGCGGGTTATGTGTTCTGGGGCGATCGCGTGCTGGAACTCGATGCGATCAACCCCCAGATCGCGGCCTCCCTGGCGCGCGCACTGGACCGCTGGGCCAGGCTTGCCGAGCCTTTGCGCAGCGCCGCGCGAGAGGCGCTTGCGCGCGTTGCGGCCAAACCCGATCTTTCGGACGACGTGCGCGAGATCGTCGAGCACACGCTGCAAACGCCAGCGTGACCAGCCACCAAGACCGAACCGCAAGGAATGCACCATGGCCAGAAGGAACGCCTTGTACGCACAATCCGGCGGCGTGACCGCCGTCATCAACGCGTCGGCTTGCGGTGTGATCGAGACCGCGCGCAAGCACAAGGATCGCATCGCCAAGGTCTATGCGGGTCGCAATGGAATCATCGGCGCGCTGACCGAGGACCTGATCGACACTGGAAGGGATTCGCCTGCGGCGATCGCCGCGCTGCGCAGCACGCCGTCCGGCGCGTTCGGCTCGTGCCGATTCAAGCTCAAATCGCTCGATGCCAACCGGCGCGAGTACGAGCGTCTGATAGACGTGTTCAGGGCGCACGACATCGGCTACTTCTTCTACAACGGCGGCGGCGACTCGGCGGACACGTGCTTCAAGGTGAGCCAACTTTCGGCAGCGATGGGCTGCCCGATCCAGGCCATCCATGTGCCGAAGACGGTCGACAACGACCTTCCTATCACCGACTGCTGCCCCGGCTTCGGCTCGGTGGCCAAGTACGTCGCGGTCTCAACGCTCGAGGCGTCCCTCGACGTGCGCTCGATGGAGCGAACCTCGACCAAGGTGTTCGTGCTCGAGGTCATGGGGCGCCATGCGGGCTGGATCGCCGCCGCTGGCGGTCTGGTCGAAGACCAAGGCATTCCCGTCGTCGTGCTGTTTCCGGAGATCGAGTTCGACCAAGCGCTGTTCATCGCCCGCGTCGACAAGCTGGTGCGCACGCACGGCTATTGCACCGTCGTTGTCTCCGAGGGCTGCCATTACGCTGACGGCAGCTTCATCGCCGAGCAAGGAACGAGGGATGCCTTCGGCCATGCCCAGCTCGGCGGTGCGGCACCGGTCGTCGCCGACATGGTGAAACAGGCGCTAGGCCACAAGTACCATTGGGCCGTCGCCGATTACCTGCAGCGCTCGGCGCGCCACATCGCTTCAGCAACCGACGTGAAGCAGGCCTACGAACTGGGTGCCCGCGCCGTCGAGCTGGCGCTCGCGGGCCACAACGCAGTGATGCCGACGATCGACCGCGTTTCGGATACGCCGTATCGTTATCGTATCGGGATGGCCCCGCTCGCCAAGGTCGCGAACGTCGAGAAATTCATGCCACGCGACTTCATCACGAAGGACGGATTCGGCATCACCGAGAAGTGCAAACGCTATCTGTTGCCGCTCATCCGCGGCGAGGACTACCCCAAGTACAGGAACGGGCTGCCGTACTACGTCAAGCTGAAGAACGTGGCGGTCGCCAAGAAGCTGGCGCCGTTCGATCTGAAGTAGCGCCGCGCGCCGCCTGGCCCGGAGGGCCGACGAGTCGATGGCCTTGATAGAATGTTTAGTTATCGCCGGTGTAGCTCAGTTGGTAGAGCAGCGCATTCGTAATGCGAAGGTCGGGAGTTCGACTCTTCTCACCGGCACCATAAATAGTGGGTTAGCAGGTTAGTAGCGGCTAACCAATTTTATTTTGGGGTAGCTATGGGGAATGGAATTCGGGGGTTTGGGAGAGTCCCGCAGCCTCCCGGCCCCACGCCGACACTCATCGCCGGTGCGCCCGCCGAGTCGCGGTTCGATCAACGCCGCTTGCGGTGGTCTGCGCGCGGGCGAACGTACATTCACTGGCAGCGTAGAAGGTGCCTAGCAACCGCCCGAACAGGTACTCGGCAGTTTCGCTTCATGTATCGCGCCAAGCGGCGGATGACCTGAACCAGTCCGCCGCCGGGACTTCACAAGACTACAGCAGGTCGTCCCAGAGCATTGTGCTGCCTGACTCAAACGTGCCGTCGCCGTTGGCATCGACGTCGAGGCGGGCATTGGTTGCCGACACCGCGGTGATCAGCAAGCTGCTGTTCAGACCTTTGACCTGCACCGTGCCGGAACTCGGGTACGCATCGGCGCCGTATTCCGTCATCGGCGTTGCCGCAGGCGTGTTCACCTCGACAATGCCACCTGCCGCTTGAGATTGCAGAAGGCCGCCGGCTCGGCTGACTGTGGTTCCTGCTGAGTCGATGGTCTCTTGCACGAAGAAGCCATCCAGGAGTGTCACGGTATCGGTGTACCCCGTGTGCGTCGACAGCGCGATGGTCATCGAACCCGCCGAAGTCGTTGTGTACGTTTCAGTCGTCACGCCTTCGGCATAGTCCAAATTCGTCGACCCGTTAAGCGTCGTCGAATGCCTTGCCGTCACGTACGACGCCTGATTGAACGTCACCTGGGCGCTCGCAGAGGACGAGCTGGCCTGCGTGAAGGTCATACTCATCGAGCCGTTGCTCGTCCCACCCACCATGTCCTTACAGTTCTCGTCCGTGACAGTTATCGTATCGCCAACGCTCAGATCGCCACTGTCATCGTTGTCGTAGACCCACGTCGTCTCCGTGCCGCCTAAAGGGCAATTTGTTATGACAGGTCCATGCGCGGTCAGCGGCACTGGGCGCTGGGGAGATGCGAGCGCCACCCGTTTACCCAGCGGGTGAAACCACATCGCCACCACCCGCCCCGGGCCGGACTTATTGACGCCCAGTGGAACCATCATTCCGGTCGGGCTGACCCCGGAGATGCCCGCAGCCGTGGCCCGCCCCACGGTCACGTAGTTGGCAAGTCCGATGTCGATTGTTGGGACTGGCGCTGGCCCACCATCTCCGCCACCGCCACCGCCACATGCACCCAAGGTAAGAAGAATCGCGACGCTCAATGTGTTCAACGCCAGTCTGCGTGTGTTCATGGCTCTACTCCTCATCGTTACCGCAGTATTGCAATTGCAATATCGACCTTTGCGGGCGATGCGCGTTGAGCGGGCGCAACGGCATTGAACAAAGATGGCGCGGTTCGCGTGTCGCTTGAGATACCCCTAGGCCTGCGTGGTCGAGGTCGGTCAGCGCGGGGTCGTGCCAGGTGCCTCAGGGTCGCCAGATCGACACCAGCGGCGCGATCAGGGTCGAGTAGGTCCACGTCATAGCGGCGCGATCAACGCGCGCCTGTAGCGCGATCCGCGCGACCAGGCGGTGAGTTTCAGGCCACGCGATCCAAGGCGCATCGCGCGGCGGCTCAGCGCCGGGGTGCGACTGAAGCCACAGCGCCCACCACTCGGGCACGCGGCGCAGATCAGGCGCCAGCAAGGCCGACCATCCCGGCCCGCGCTCGCCGGTGAACCATGCCGAAACGTCTGGCGGAACGCCGTCCACCGTGCCAGCGTTGCGGCGCTTTCGTAGCGTGCTTTTCGGATCAGTCATCGCCCGCCCCCATCACGTCGCCGGGCGCGAGCCGCAAAGCGCGAATGGACGCGATCACCGGCGCCGGCGATGTCCCTATCGTTGTTGAACGCGGCCGGATGACGGCTCCTCATCCGTGATGCTACGCGGCCTTGGGCGCGCCCTCCATGCGGTCGAGACTTTCGCAAAGCACCCTCAACAGCGCGGTCGCTGCACCATTGGAAAGATGGAACTCGGCGTTCAACCGACTCCAGAGTCGGCGGCTCTCTGCTGATAGGTGCCGGGGCGCGGCGTTGGGAGTCTTCACATCTGGCCTCGTTCCTCTTTGATCTTCAATAGCGGGCGACTTTTTCTAAGGGTTCCCCCGCAGAACCTATGCGTGGGACACATTGGGGTCGTGCGTTTCGACGCTTCAAGCATTTGCCCGCACCCCTCGGTCACCGCGCAATGCCAATGCGCAGCAACGCCCGCGCGAAGTCAGCAGCCCTCACGACCCCGCGCTGCGCTTCGATCAGGCTGACCAGCCGGCGCACGTCAAGCACCCCGTCGGCGTCCAGCCCGCGTCCCCCGTCGGATCGCGTGCACCGCGACCGCGCGGTGGCAGCGGCGTTCACGATAGGCAACTCGTCGGGGCCGTAGCCCAGCAAGCACAACTGGCGCGCGACAGCGATGGCGTTGGCCGCGTCAGGGCGCGCCAGCGGTCTGTCCAAGAGGGATTCGTTACTGTGCGAGACCTATCTGCTTCATGAATTCGCCGTTGTCCCAGTACAGGAACTCCTCCAACATGATCCCCTGCTTGTTCCAGTGGCCGATCGTCGCCATCGGGATGCGGTAGGCCTTGCCTGTCGGCGGGATGGCCTTGCCGTCGGCAAGGACCATCGGCTTGGTGAAAGTGCCCTCGAGCCAACCGGTCACGGCCGTTCACTCGCCGTCCGCGGTGCCGAACCGAGCCGGGTGCTCCTTGATCCGGTTGTCGGGTGCGAAGGTTCACATGTACTTCAGGTCCTCGATGTGCTTCTCGATGCCCTGCGTCGTGTGCCCGTCGGGCCAGTGCACGATGACATCCTTAGCATGGCTCTTATGCAGGTCCTTCCATTGCTGGCCCGCGTAGACGCGATGCTGTACGGATGCGGGGTTCGGGCTCTCGCGGAACTACCTCGTCATTCGTTCCTACTTCCCGAACACCGTCTTCAGCAGGTCGGTGGTGCGGGCGGCCGGGTTGGTGCGGATCTTCTTCTCCTCCTCGCCGACCATGTAGAACAGGCCGTCGAGCGACTTCCTGGTCACGTAGTCGTCGAGGTCCAGCGACTGCCCGCCCATCATCGGCACACTCTGGTAGCGTCCCATCATGTCCTTGTAGGCGCGCGTCGCCCCGACCTCGCCCACCTTCTGTGACACGGTCGGCTTGAAGGCCGCATAGAGCTTGTCGTTCGTCTTGCGGCGGAAGAATTCGGTGGCCGCAGTGTTGCCACCGGTGAGGATGCCGCGTACATCTTCCAACGTCATGTCGCGGATCGCGTCGCCGAAGTAGCGCGACGCCATCGGTGCCGCTGCCTCGGCCGCGCGGTTCATGCTGAGAATGAACTCGTCGACCTGCTTCTGGTAACCCGCCATCCGCGCCACGTCGGCAACCTTCTGGATGCTCGAGGGCATCAGGATCTTCACCACCGCGTTGCCGAAATAGCCGTCCTTGCGCGACAAGCTCGTCACCGCCCGCTCGGTACCGACGGCGAGAGCTTCCTTGATCCCCGCCGCGTTGGTCTTGTCGTCGGACGCGCCGATGGTCGACCCGCCGTCCGGGGCCTTGGGAAGCTTCTCGACCCCCTTCATGATGTCGTCGAGCTTCGGCATCTGCGCCGAGGCCGTGCAGGCGGCGAGTGTTCCCGCGAGGATGACCAGCCTTCGCTTCATGAGCGCCTCCGTTCTTTTCGTGGGGTTCAACCCGTGGCTGCGCGCAGTGCCGATGCACAACACCCCTTCATACCCACCGCGGGCCAGAGTGGCTCGAACACCGTTCGATCCCGATCCATCGATCACTTCTCTATGTAAGCTAATCCGGCAACGAGGCGTGCCGATTGAGCCTGCGCAACGCAAGTGTTCAGCCAGGGCTGTTGCCCCGCGACCTCCACCGCCCAGCGACCGTACGGCTGACAGCCGACGCCAGTCGAACAGTGTCCGAACTTACCCTTGTGGCAGAGTCCTGCTGGTCACTTGTCGCACCAGGCGAACGCTTTGCCTCGAACTGGGCGGCGGGGGTGCCAGAGCGACATCCAGCACCACGTAGCGGCAACTGCCGCCGAAGTAGCGCCAGGCCAGTTCGTGCAGCCGCGCCCAGGTCTCCTGGCTGGACTTCCACAGCACGCGACGGAAGCTGCGTCGCGAGTAGCGCAGCGTTATCACGAACAGGCGCGGTCGGCGGTGGCGCTCGGTGCCGGGAACGCGGGTGAGCGCGCCCTCGCCGTAGTCGACCTGTGCCTCCTGGCCGGGGGGCGAACTCCAGGCGGTCGACCTGCTCGGGCGCTCGCGCGCAGGGCGCCAGCAAGGCGCTTGACGCTGTTGTAGGCGTCGGTGAACCCGTGCCGATCGACCAGGTCCTGGTAGATCGCCATGAAGTTGCTCTCGAGCCGCAACTGCGCCTCGATGAAGGCGCGGTTGGAGCGCGCAGGCGGACACCGACGTCGGCGGCGCAGCCGGTGGCCGGGGTGGAGGAGTTTGAAGTGCCGAGCCGGTGGCCACCACGGGGGAATTTGATCGCTCGGCGGCCAGTCCGAGCTGCACGGGGCGGATCGTCTTGCGATCCACACCCGTCAGCCGCCCGATCTGGCGCTGGCTCGTGCCCGCGTCCAGCAGAGTCGCTACGGTCGTTCTTTGATGTGGCTTCAAGACGTTCAATCCAGTTTGCCCTCGTGACCGAGGGGCTGAAGGTAGCATCCGGCCCCGTACCCACCGAGGCGGCCAAACGGGGCTGATCAGCCCATCGTCAGACCCGGCTCAGGGTGGGGGCGTTTGAGGCGGCCACAGGTGGAGGAGTTTGGGTGGCCATCGGGGCCGGGGTCGCCTTTCGGCAATCGATAGGCGATTCTTCCAAATCCAGCGCACCTGAAGCGACGAACCCAGCGCAGCGGCTGGACGGGTCGTTACTGCTTGGCCGGACTTCACATCCGTACGCAACCGTCCGTCACGAAGTGGGATCCGATCGACTCACCACCACTTCAGCACGTCGCGCATCGCCTCCCATTGCGCATCAAGAGGCTGTCCCGCCGGCAATTCCGTTGCGTCAATATACTTGCAGAGTTCGGCACGCACGGCCTCGTCGGCGGTCGAGAGCAGCGAATCGTAGGTCGCCACTCCGTCGGGCATTGCACAGATCCCGGCCCCATCCCTCAGGACCGCCACGTACATCGCCTCGTCGCCAACGTCCTTGAATGCGGCCCAGTACATGATCCAGCGGTCGCCTCCGCGGTTCCTGCGTCTTCCTGCGATGCTTGCCATGTCGTGTACCGGCCAGGTTACCTGCCGCCCCGCCTAGTACAGACGCACACCCAGCCTGAGCATCAGATTCAGGTACTGAACGCGGGCGTGCAGGACTTCCATCTCGCGCTTGAGTTCAAGCCATGCCTGCAACTTCCGGTCGAAGTCAGTGTCCTGCGACCCCTGCTTCCTTTCGTTCGGCGATTCCATGGGCGCATGGTCCTTGGCCCTGGCGGCGCGGTCAACCCCGTGCCTCAGGGGCATGCGAGCGGTCACCCCCACGAGTGCGGGGTTGCGGCATACGGCATGCCGAGAGCATGCTGACGGGTGTTGGAGGTCGAATGTGAAAGTTTCCGAGTCCTTTCCGAGCAAGCCGGTAGCGCAGACACTGAGGTCCGATTCGCAGGTCTGGCGCGCCACAATGGATGCGGCGTCACGTGTACTCCGCTATCACGCCGCAAAGGCCGAGCGCGAAGCAATGCATAGCACCCAGCCGCGCGCGCACTACGTTGGGTTGGATACATCCGAGCCTGCCGCGAGCCCTCGATTCACGCGCTGACGCTGGTTGGCCTGGGCACGGTGGCGTTGGTTGCGCATCAGTGCGAAGTCCCAGCAGCTGCCAACGAGCTGCTCTGGTTTCTTCGGGCCTTCAATGCTGAGGGCAGGCCAGCTCAGCGCTCTCGGCGATCGCACGGCCGGTCGCGCTTCACCGTCGTCGAACCTTCGCAACGATGGTTTCGTCCCCACATGACATAGGTTGTGACATGAGTTGCAATTCAGCGAGAAAGCCTGATCCTTCTTACAGGCGTTCCGTGACAGCATCAACTTATGAGCAATCTGCGGCAAGATGACGAAGCCTGGAGGGAACAATCTTCGCGAGGCACGCTTCCCCTGTCAGGCCCCGTGGCCCACCGGATCTACTTGAAGAGACAGCGGCGCGCGCAACGGACTCTCGCGTTGCGTCTCTTTGGGCTATTGCTCGCGATCGCGATGCTCATGCTCTACGAAATCTCGCAACGCTGAGGGATTCACCTCTTGCCGCCGGGCAGATCTGCCAGCGCTCGACATTCGCATCACGCCGCAGCAATCCCGTGCCATGAATGCCACCCAACGGGCGCGGTCTGAACCTTTGGAAGCGGACGAGCATGACTGGGACACGTCTCTGTTCGACTTATCCTCGTGGTTTGATCTCTTTGTAGATGGCGACGCGAGTGCCACGCGCTCCGGTGAGACGTCGGTCCAGAAGCCAGCGGACTAGGGCCTGTTAACACAACCGCAGCCCGTCAGCGATCAGCGCGAAGCTGATGAAGCCGATGCACATCACATCGAGTTTCTCGAAGCGCGAGAAGATCCGGCGGAAGCCCTTGAGGCGTCGAAACAATCGCTCGACTTCATTGCGCCCCTTGTACATCTCGCGGTCGTACTCCCACGGCTCAATCCGAGTCTTCAGAGGCGGGACAACGGGGATGAAGCCCAGGTCGAGCGCCAACTGTCGCGTCTCGTTGCCCTCGTAGGCTCGGTCCATGAGCAGGTGCAGCGGCCGGTTCGGTGCGCCCAACCGGCTCAACAGCACGCGCCCCTCATGTGCGTCGTGCGCCTGCCCCGGCGACAGCGAGAACGTTATGGCCGTGCGAGCATCCGCGTCAACCATATGAATCTTGGTGTTCCATCCGCCTCGAGACTTCCCCAATGGCTTGCGGGCCGTTTTCTTTAGTGCCCCGGTACCGTCCGGATGCACGTTGATGCTGGTGCTGCTGTCCAGCGACGCCGCTTCGATCTTGATGCGCACGACCTGGGATCGTTGCAGTTCCTCGAAAACTCGGTCCATCACGCCCGCCTTGGACCAACGGTTCATGCATGTGTATATGGTGTGCCAGTTGCCGAACCGCTTGGGCAGACCGCGCCACTTGCAGCCGTGCTCTGCGACGTACAGGATCGCATTTAGCACGCTCAAGTTGGACAAGCTGACGTTACCTCGCTGCGTCGGCAGGCAGTGCTCGATCTGGGCGAACTGGGCTTGGGTGATCTCCATGCATGAAGTATCTCGCATCACGCATGGTCAAATCAATTAGTGTTAACACGCCATAGTACAACATCCCGCAATTATGTTTAAGTATTTGGTTCGAAGTAGAGATGAAGCAGCGAGACGACCAAATCGGCGGTCGTTGCGAGGTCTCCGGTGCCAGGCAAGGGCTCCCAGCGGCCGGTGTGGCTGCGAAACGCCGATGAGTAAGTGTTGCGAGCGAGCTCTGTGAGTCGCGCGATGGTCTCGACGCTGTCGCCCTGGCTCATCTGGATTAGCAGATGCTTGCCGTAGGGCTTGACGTGAGCCAGGTCGTGGCCGGTGAGGGTGGCGATCTGGCGCTGCAGCTCAGCGGCCCTTGCGTGTGCGTCCAGCGTTGGCATGGTGGTTGAATCTCAGGGG
>Ga0209048_10005094_pt1 | contig 12460 bp, 13 predicted proteins | sample FrelakmetCRP12CR_FD_187146 | JGI IMG/M metagenome (GOLD analysis project Ga0209048, IMG submission 187146) | Freshwater lake sediment microbial communities from the University of Notre Dame, USA, for methane emissions studies - CRP12 CR (SPAdes)... | ecosystem: Environmental > Aquatic >... | reverse complement strand
GAAGGGGCCCGCCGCCCGCCCTGCGTCTGCTCGCGGACGCAGCGTCCGCGTTCAGCTCGAGGTCGCGACGATCAGCTCGTCACTTGACCTTGAAGGAGACCCAGGCCGACATGGAGGCCTTGTTGGTCGCCGTCTTCTTGATGGTCGCCTGCATGCGGTACGTGCCCTTCTTGGTGGGCTTGAACGTCCAGCTGTAGGCGCCCGAGGCGAGCTTGGCTGTGGCGATCTTCGCCGGCACCCACTTGCTGCCCTTCTTCATCTGCGCCGTCATCGAGACCACGCTGCCGAGACCAAGGGGCGTCACCTTGCCGCTCCCCTTGACAGAGGCCTTGAGCTTGATCGCGGCAGGGCTGGCTTTGAGGGTGACCGTGGTCTTCACGGGCGCGCTCCCCAGCATGTGATGCGGGCTGCTGTTCGGAGCCGTCGAGGAAGTAGTCAGATTGTGGCACGTGGTGCAGGCCGTTCTGCCCGGGACTGTGTGCGCGACGTGCTTGTTGGTCGTCCCGTTGGCCAGATGACAGGCCACCGTGCAGGTTACGGGAGCACCAGTCTTGACCAGCTGCATATTCTGGCCCGGCGTGTGGCAGGTCCAGCAGGTCTGGTTGGCGATGGGTGCGGCAAAGCCGCCGGTGTGACAGGCAGTGCACTTGTCATTCGTCGGAGTAAACGGCGTACCGTGACAGCTGGCGCACACCGCTCCGCCGTGCTGGTAGGACGAGATCGCCAGCGTCGGCTGCGCGGCGATGCCGAACACGGCGACGATGGCCAGCGCCAAGAACACGATGACCAGTGAGCGGCTGCGGCGCGACTTCTGCGCAGTCTCTCGATGCATGTAACCTCCCCAGGTTCGCTTTCACAGTCAAGAGTAGGACTCCAGTTTCCCTGTTCGCGAGGATTCGTGCAACCCGGCGCACTGCTGATGGCCGGCCGGCGTCAGCAGAGCGCGGCTTCGGCCAGGTCGATCTCAGCGGCCTCCAGTAAGCGGCGGCCGGCCTCGCGTGCCGTCGCGCTGGAAGCGGACGGGGAGATGAAGGGCACGCTGCGCCAGGACAGCGACGTGGCGCCACTCGACCAGGCGCAGCCGAGCTCCGTACAGTCGAGGTGCAGCCTCCAGCAGGAGATCGGCGTACGGCCGTCGTCCAGCACGGTACCGGGCGCGCACGCGTGAGTGGTGAGCACGAACGAGTGACTGCAGTACTCGAGGATCCGTGCGCCGGGGGAGGCGATGCACCTGGCGTGATCCTCGTCGGGTCCGCCCGACGGGTCGTTGGTCCAGCGCCATTCCATGGCGGCTCTCCTGTCGCTTGTCGGAAGCCAGCGTGCCGTGATGAGAAGCCGCGTCGACCCTACGGCTCAAGCATACTCTTCTGCGCGGCTTATCCCGCGCCCGTGAGCCGGCCGTAACATCCGGGCCGGCGCTGTGCGCAGCTCGCTCACGGGTGCGCCCGCCCACGAAGCGCGCCATCGATGCGCGTGGTCTCGCCGGGCGCGAGGACGCGCACGTCGACCTCCGGGGCCAAATGGGCCGCGTACCGCGTGAACGCGACCGGCCAGCGGCCGAACTTGGCGTTGAACGCCGGCGGCAGCCACGGCGGATACAGCGTGCCCCAGTGGATCGGCACCGCGACGGCGGGCCGCAGGAGGCGCAGCGCCTTGGCGGCCGTCAGCGGGTTCAGGTGGTCCTCGGGCAGGCGCGGCCCCCACCCCCCGACCGGGAGCAGCGCGAGGTCGAGGTGGTCGGCCAGCCCCGCCATCTCGTCGAACAGGCCGGTGTCCCCGGCGAAGTACGCCGTGAGCCGGCCCTGCACCAGATAGCCGAGCGTGTTGCCCGGCGTGGCCATCGGGTGACGCGTGACGCCGTGCACGGCGGGAGTGGCGGTCAGCCGCACGCGACCGATGTCGCGGCTGTCGCCCGCCTCCATCTCGGTGACGTCGGCGAAGCCCAGGCGCTTGATAAGCCGTTTCGTCGCTTGCGGCGCGAGCACCGGCGTGTCCTTGTCGATGAGGCGCAGGGATGGCACGTCGAGGTGGTCGAGGTGCGCGTGCGAGATGACCACCGCGTCAAGGTCGCGGTAAACGCTCGCCGGCGGCAGCGGGCTGTGACGGATGAGCGCGCCTGCGCGCAGTCGCAACAGCGGGTCGGTGAGAATGCGCACGCCGTCCACCTCGATGAGGACGGTGGAATGGCCCACAAAGGTCGCCGCCAGCGAGGCGGCCGCCGTCTCCGTGCTCATATGCGCACCTTATCGCGAGGAGCGCCGCCGCGCAGCGTCGCGGCGCGGCCTTGACTTGTCGTCAGGCGCGGGGTGTACTCGCATGGTGCACACCGCTCGGGAGGCGCGGAGCCGCCCGAGCGTTCAATCGTCTTTGGAGGGTACCCATGACAGACAGAGTCCGTGAGATCCTTTCCTGGTACGCGTCGGATAACCCCGGCACGCGCGCCAATCTCTACCGGATGCTCAACCACGGGCGCCTGGCCGGCACCGGCAAGATGGTCATGCTGCCGGTCGACCAGGGCTTCGAGCACGGCCCGGCGCGCAGCTTCGCGCCCAACCCGGCCGGCTACGACCCGCGCTACCACTTCCAGCTGGCCATCGACGCGGGCTGCAACGCCTACGCGGCGCCGCTCGGCTTCATCGAGGCCGGCGCCGCTGAGTTCGCCGGTCAGGTGCCGCTCATCCTCAAGGCCAACAACTCGGATTCGCTGTTCAGCGGGCCCGACCCCATCCCTGCCGTGACCGCCAGCGTCGAGGACGCCCTGCGGCTCGGCTGCGGCGCCATCGGTTTCACCATCTATCCGGGTTCCGCGGACCGCAACGAGATGTACGAGGAGCTGCGTGAGCTCGCGCTCGAGGCCAAGGCCGCCGGCCTGGTGGTCGTGGTGTGGAGCTACCCGCGCGGCTCGGGGCTCAGCAAGCAGGGCGAGTCCGCCATCGACGTGTGCGCCTACGCGGCCCAGATCGCCGCCCAGCTCGGCGCCCACATCATCAAGATCAAGCCGCCGAGCGCGCACGTCGAGTTGGCCGCCGCGGGCAAGGCGATGGAGAAGGCAGGCGTGAAGACCGACACGCTCGCCGAGCGCGTGGCCCACGTGATCCAGGGCGCCTTCGCCGGCCGCCGCATCGTGATCTTCTCGGGCGGCGAGGCCAAGGGCGCCGAAGAAGTGCTCGCGGAGAACCGCCAGACCGCCCTGGGCGGCGGCTTCGGCACGATCATGGGGCGCAACTCCTTCCAGCGGCCGCACGACGACGCCGTCGAGCTTCTGCACCAGGTCATGGACATCCACGCGAGCACCTGGCCGCAGTGACGTCCGCGCCGCGAGGCGCGAAGGAGTGAAAGCGGACGGGGCGGGCGGCGTCAATGTCCGGTGTGGCTGCGCCGCACCGCACGCAAGCCCTGCTACGTGGGCTTGTCGCCCGCCCCGTCCGCCTTCCGCAGGCCGTCGACGAAGGCCTCCACGAGCTGCGGATCGAACTGGGTGCCGGCGCCGGCGCGAAGCTCCGCTATGGCCCGCTCCGGCGTGAGCGCCGACCGGTACGGACGGTCGCTGACCATGGCCTGCCAGGCGTCGCACATGGCGATCACCCGCGCCGCGAACGGGATCGCCTCTCCCTTCAATCCGTCGGGGTAGCCCTCCCCGTCCCAGCGTTCATGGTGGTGCAGGATCGCCGGGGCCAGCGCGTGGAGGTACATCGTGCTCTCGAGCAGACGCATCCCGATCTCCGGGTGCCGGCGGATGGTCGACTTCTCCCCGGCGGTCAACTCGCCGCGCCTGTTGAGCACTTCCACGGGAATGCCGACCTTGCCGATGTCGTAGACCAGCGCGGCCACGCGCAGCACGTCGCGCTGCGCCTTGTCCAGTCGCAGTTCGTCCGCCACCAGCCCTGCCGCGCGGGCGACTCCTGCGGCCCGCTCAGCTGAGAATGCATCGCGCATATCGATCGCGGCGGCCAGGGTCTCGAGCGTCTCGATGTCTGCCTTTTCGAGGCGGAAGGCGAGACCCTCGAGACCGGTCTGGTCGAGCTCGACGAGGGAGATCTGCGAGAAGTCCGCGACCATGTCGCGCCCGGAGCGCTTGGCAAACAGCAGGGCGGTGTCGGCGGCCCCGATGAGGCTCTCGCGGTCGCGACCGCAGGCCGGGTAGTCGGCAACGCCGATGCTGATCGACAGCAGCGGCGGGTGGGGTACGGCGAGCCGGATCTCGCGGACCCCCTGGGAGATCCGTTCCGCGAGAGCACCGGCCTGCCGTGCAGTCGTGCCCGGCAGGATCATGACGAACTCCTCACCGCCGTACCGGGCCACGAAGTCCGAGGTGCGGGCGTTGGCGCGCAGCACTTCGGCGACGGCCTTCAGCGCCTCGTCGCCGCGTGGGTGCCCGAGGCGGTCGTTCACGGTCTTGAACAGGTCGAGGTCCATCATGAGCAGTGAGAAGACGAGGTCGTAGCGGGCGGCGCGCTCGACCTCGCCAAGCAGCGTCTCCTGGAAGTGCCCGTGATTGAAGAGCGCCGTCAGGCCGTCGGTGACGGCGCGCTGTTCGAGATCGGCCTCATAGCGCGCGTTCTCGATGGCGCTCGCGGTGACGTTGGCGAAGACCTCGAGCGCCTGAAGGGCCTCGGGTGTCGGGAGCAGCCCATCTTCCGGGTCGTAGAGATCGAACAAGCCGATCAGCTTCTCGTCGTGATCGCGGAGCGGCACGAACAGCGCATCGTCGGCGTGGAAGTGGCCCGGCCCCAGATCGGGCAGATCGCCGGGCGGGAAGAAGAACAACTCCTCCTCCGTCCAGGAGTAGCGTGTGTGGTCGACGAGGTACACGCCTCCCTGCTGAAACTCGTCGCGCAGCACGTGGCGCACGATCTGGCCGGGGATCGGCCGCTCGAAGAGCACCTGGTTGTAGTCCGGGTCCCCGCCGAGAGCCGCTCGCGTGTGGTAGAAGTCGCCCTCGTCGTCGAGGAGGTAGAGCGCGCACTCCTTGTAGGCGAGGGTGGCCTTGACGGCGCCGGCGGCGAGGTCGACGGCCGCCTGGACGCCGCGCGCCGTGCGCAACTCGTCACTCAGCCGCAGGATCGCCTCCAGACGGCGAGACCGCCGCGAGTGCGTCTCCGCGGTGTCGTACAGTTCGGCGACCTGCTGATGCTCCCGCACGTACAGATAAAAGCAGCCGAGGACGAGCGAGATGACGAGCGCCGACTCGAGCAAGGTCGCCGCCCAGCGAAGAGCGGTGTGGGCGGTATCCTGATCGAGGAACAGCTGCACGCCAAGCAGCGCCGCAAGCAACGCCGTCGAACACACCAGCAGCGCCCAGGAGCCGCGCCGCGAACGCAGGGCGCGGCCGTCCAGCGCGATCACGCGCGCGGCGATGAAGAACGCCAGCAGCGCCCCGGCGAAATTGAGGTATGCGATGATCGCGATAGACGTCACCCCCCGGCGCGGAGACTGGGCCCGCGCCCGCCGCTTCGACTTGATTCGACGACGGAGGGCGACCCCCTGTTTGAGCGCCAGATCGCCGGCGAGGCGGGCGCAGACGCCGGCCGCCGGCCGCCCCCTACCGGCCGACGCCGTCGATCTGCAGGCCGAGCAAAGCGGCGATATTGCGCTTGGCCTCCTGCGGGCTCGGGTCGTCGGGGTACGTCGTCTCGGTCTCGAACACGCGTCCCAGGCGCAGCTCGCCGCGGACCTCGTGCATCACGAGCGGATCGGCGAGGTCGGCCACGCTCGTGCCGAGCCTCTGGGCTACGTAGTCCTTGGCCTCGGCAAGCTTCATGCCCCTCGCCATCTCGAGGCGCGCCACCAGGTCTCCGGCGGCGCGCAATCCGTTCATCCCCGAGGCGACGGCATGGGCGACCGGCATGCCGAAGATGTCGCCCGACCCGACCTACAACCCGTCGAGGCGCAGGACGTCGACGCAGGCGCGCGAGCAGCGCGAGATGGCGTCGACCGGGGCGAACGCGTTCATCGGCACGCCGCCGACGCCCATGCCCACGTTGGCGTGGACGGGGATCCGCGCGACGGCCATGCACGGCTTCATGAAGGTGAGCGCCCGCGCGATGTTCCAGGCGACGGTGCGGCTCGTATTGACGTTGACGGCCGGCCCGAACACGGTGGCGCCGGCCTGCTGCACCACCTCGAGCTGGCCGGCCGGCCTGAGCCCGGCGAGGCGCGTACCCCGGTACTCGAGTTGCCCGTGGGTGCCGAGCACGAGCTCGCCCGACATGCCGACCATGATCCCCATGCCCGGATGCGCGGCCCGCAGGCGCTCGACGGCCAGCAGCGTCGCGAGAAAGTCGGCGTCGCCGCCGGCGCCGGCGGTGTCGAAATCGATGCCGTCGGCGCCCGCCTCCCACATCGCGGTAGCGACGTACACCATGTCTTCGACGGCCAGCTCGACCGCCGCCTCCTGCGCCTCCCGGGCTTCATCGATGCGCATCTGTGGCAGCAGCTCCGCCCAGTTGCCGCAGGGCCCGTCCGGGGCGGAGTAGCGCCCGAGATCGGGCTGGGCGCCGTAGTGGACGGGGATCGTGACCCGCTCCTGCGCCTCCTTCATCGCCTGCTGCTCGGCGCCGACGACCGTCTTGACCGCCTTGTACGAGTAGTCGATGTGGTAGAGCTCGCAGGTGTCCGCGGCGAGGCACTGCTCGTACTGGAGCAAGGCGTTCACGCGGCTTCCCTGCTGCGGCGTGCCGGTGCCGTCGAAGCTAAGGACGACTTCGTCGCCGATGTCGACGGCGCTGAAGCGCGCCGCGCTGGCGAAGATGTCGAGGAGGTGCTCCAGCTCGTCGAGCTCGAGCGGCGGCAGCTTGGCCCTGGCGGCCGCCGCCTGCGTGCCGTCCTCGAGCTCGGCGCGAATCTCACCGCGGGTGAGCGCCACCGCCGAGCCGTCGCCGAGACGCGTGATGAAACGTCGTTCCACGAGGCCATGCTAGAGCCGGTCCGGCCGGCGCACAATGCCGCATTCTGCGGCAAACTTCGCGCCGGCTCCGCCGGCGGGCGCGCGAGCCTGACGAGGCGCCGTCGCCTTGACACCCGCGCGCACCCCGGACTAGGGTTCTCCGAGTATTAGTTATTTGCCTAACTAACCGCTCCTTCACCAGTCGCCACCCTCAGGAGGTGCCATGGAACGGCGCATCGCCACCCGGCTCGGAGACGGTTCCTTCATCGAGCTGACCCGCAGCGAGATCGAGGCCGACCTCGTCGCCGGCAGCGAGATGGGCGCGAAGCGCTCCAAGGCGCCGGTCCTCGGCGACGACGAGATCGCCCACCTGCTGGACATCTTCGCCTCGGAGGCCAAGTTCTCGGCGGTGGACCTCGGCGACGAGGTCGTGCTCAGCTTCGACGGCTGCGGCAACGCCGACGCCGGCACGCCGATCAGCGACCTGATCATCTACCAGAACCACCACGGCGCCGACTCCGTCGAGCTCTGGCACCACGACTATTCCTACAAGGCCGTGAAGACGGTGCTCTCGTTCGAGACCCAGGCGATGAAGGACGCCCAGATGATGGTCGTGGCGCCGCTCAACTACGGGGCGATGCCGGACCTCGGCCGCTACTCGATGCCCGACGGCCCCGTGCCCAACTGGTCCGAGCTGCTGCCGCTGGGCAGGATCGATGAGGCGCGCGCCGCGCAGGTGGAGGCCGGCGTGCACGCCACCCGCGACATGGTGCACGTGGCCGAGGCCATGGTCGAGGCCGGCGCCGACGGCCTCGACTTCGACACGTCGGGCGCCGCCGGCGACGGCGACCTGCTCGCCACCCTCAACGCGGTGCGGCAGATCCGGATTTCGTGGCCGGATGCCGGCATCGAGGTCGGCATGGCCGGCGAGTGCGTGCTCGGCATGCACGGCGAGCTGGAGTTCGAGGGACGCCGCCTGGCCGGCATGTGGCCCCAGGACCAGCTCGCCGCGGCCACCGCCGCCGGCGCCACGATCTTCGGGCCGGCGGTCAACGTCAACACGACGAGATCGGTGGCCTGGAACGTCGCCCGCGCCTGCACCATCGTCAAGCCGTGCGCGGAGGCCGCCACCATCCCCGTGCACATGAACGTCGGCATGGGCGTCGGTGGCGTACCGATGTCCGCATATCCGCCGGCCGACGCCACCGCCAGGGTGTCCCGCGCCCTCGTCGACATCCTCAAGCTGGACGGCTTGTAGGTAGGCGTCGGCGACCCACTGGGCATGGCGTCGACTCACGCGCTGGCCTCGGGGATGGGCGGGATGCGGACTGCCGGAGACCTGGTAGCCCGTATGCAGATCACCCGGGGCATGCGCCTCACGAAAGCCAAAGAATACGTGGCCGGCAAGCTCGGCTGCAGTCTGCGCGACCTGGCCGACCCGATCGCCATGCATGAGATCCGCGGGGAGCTCGGCCTCGGCCGCATCCCGGTGCAGGACCTCACCTACGCCAACGAGCCCGGCGGCCTCGAGGCGAAGTTCCGCATCGCCGATGTACTGGGCGTGCCCATCAACTCGGTGGAGCGCTTCCGGCGCCGGGCGGGCATCGATGGCTAGCTCCGGACTCGACGTCGCGACGCGCCAGCCGCTTTGTCCTCTGGGCTCAGACTTTCGCGTGTCGTTCTACGACGAGCACGTGCTGGGCCGGTATGAACAGGCCATCCTCCAGGTGCTGGAGAGGACCGGCGTACGCTTCAGCTCGCCCAAGGCTCTCGACATCCTGGAGGAACACGGCGCCGCGGTCGACCGCGCCCGCGGGGTGGTCCGCTTCTCCCCCGAGCTCGTGATGGAAGCCCTGGCAACGGCGCCCCGCAGCTTCGTCCTCGGCTCCCGGGAAGGCCGCTGCGACCTGGACCTGGCGGGTCGCGAGACGTTCAACACCACCAACGGCTGCGGCACCGAGGTCATCGACTGGCAGACCGGCGTGCGGCGCCCGTCGACGAAGGCCGACCTGGCGGCGATCACGCGCCTCAGTGACTACCTCGGCTCGGTGCAGTTCTGGTGGCCCACCGTCGCCGCCGGCGACTGCGGCGCGACGCACGAGCTGCACGAGCTCGAGGTCGGCTGGAGCAACACCGTGAAACATCTGCAGGGCATGGTGCAGGGCGAGCGCGCGGCGCGGTATGCCGTCGAGATGGCCACGGTCGTGGCCGGCGGGGCCGAAGAGCTCCGCCGCCGGCCGGTCATGAGCGACCTCATCGGCACCGTCCAGCCGCTGGTCAACGACAAGTCCGGCATCGAGGCCGCGCTCGTGTTCGCCGCGGCCGGCGTGCCGGTGTGCTTCGTCACCATGCCCACCTACGGGACGACGGCGCCGGCCACCAAGGCCGGCGCCTACGTGATGGGCTTCGCCGAGCTGCTCAGCGCCACGGTGCTGGTGCAGCTCGCTCACCCAGGGGCGCCGGTCCTCGCCTTCCCCCTGCCGGTGCACGCCGACCCGCGCACGGCCGCGCTGGTGACGGCTCCGCTCAACCACCGCGGCCTCTTCCTCCCCACCGAGCTCGTGCATCACTTCGGGCTGCCCGCCATGAGCGGCTACGCCGGCACCGACGACGACCTCCCGGGCACCTGGCTGGCGGCCGCCGAGACGGCCCACACGGTGATGCTCGCCGGCCTAGTGGGCTCGGAGCTCATGACCACCATCGGGCTCACCAACCGCTACCAGCTGTTCACGCCCGAGCACATGCTGCTCGACGACGACCTCTATCACCGCGCCGCCAACGCCTTCCGCGACCTCGATCTGAACGACGAGACCCTGGCGCTGGACGTGATCGACGCCGTGGGGCCGGGCGGGCACTTTCTCGCGCAGCCGCACACCCGCCGGCATATGAAGGAGACGGTCGAGCGCTCGATCGGGCAGCAGATCGGCCCCGACGGGGTGCACTACCGCGACCCGCTGGAGGTCGCCCGGGAACGGGGCCTCGCGATCCTCGAGCGCTACCGGCCGGAGCCCCTGGGCGAGGACAAGCAGCGCGAACTGCGGCGTATCGTCGCGGCGGCCGACGCCGAACTGCGCGACTGACGCCGGTCAGGCGTCGCCGGCCGGCGACGCCCCGCCGCCGTCAAGGTACCCGAGGACGAGGGCCCGCCAGATGTCGAAGGCGGGACCGATGTCGAGGTCCGGGTCGGCCTGCACCTGCAGCGCGACCCCGTCGGCGAGCGCCACGGTGAGCAGAGCCAGCGGCTCGAGCTGCGGCGGCGGCTGCACGCCCGCCTGGGCGCCGAGCGCCCACGCGTCGAGCTTGCGGTACCAGTCGAAGAGGTCGCGCAAGTGCGGCCGCAACTGCTCGTCGCGCATGATGTGCGGGATGATCTCGTAGAACATCTGGTACGCGGCGGTGTCGCGCGCATACCGCTCGTGCAGGCGGAACAGGGCCTTGCGCCGCTCTTCGCCCGGCGGCACGCTCGTCAGCTGCTCGATGAGCTCCACGCTCTCGAGATACATGACCGAGTCGATCAGCGTCGTGATGAGGCCCGCCTTGCTGCCGAAGTGATAGCGGATCAGCGCTGGGTTCTCGCCCGCCTCGGCGGCGATCTTCTCGAAGGTCAGGGCGCGAAAGCCGTCGCCGGCGAGGACGCGCTTTGCGGCCTCCAGGATGCGCGCCGCCGTCGGCGACAGGTCAGGCGTGGGGTCGCTGATCGGTAGTTCGTATCTCGCCATGGCCTCCGGCCTCTCGCCGGCCCTCGCCGGCCACTTGACACGCCTTCGCTGTCTGCTACTCTACCACATCAGTTAGTTATGCAACTAACTAATCCTCTGTCGAGCCTTACTGGGAGTGCCGAGTGGAACGCAGAGTCCGCCCGCGGCCGGGTGACGGCGGCCTGGTCGAGATGACGCCGAGTGAGATCCGCGCGGACCTGGTCGCGAGCGTGGGATTCGGGGCGAGCGCCTGATGGCGCGCGGACACGCGCGCAGAACGGGAGGAACAGTGTGAAACGCAACCTGCACGCCGGCGGCTCCCGCCGCCGCGGTTTGAGTGTCAACGTCTTCACCGAGTCCGAGCTCGAGGACATCCATCTCGCCACACTCGAGGTCCTCGAGCGCACGGGCGTGTTCGTCGAGGACGAGGAGGCGCTCGACATCTTCAAGGACGGCGGCTGCCGCGTCGACTGCGAGACACGCATCGTGAGGATCCCGCCGCACGTGACCGAGGACGCCATCCGTTCGGCGCCGAGCAGGTACACGCTCTACGGCCGCGACCCGAAGAACGACTTCGTCGTGGAGCCGGGTCGCGTGGCCTTCACCAACTTCAGCGAGGGCATCCGCGTGATAGACGTGGAGACCGGCGAGTACCGCGCTTCCACGAAGCAGGACATCGCCGACATCGCCCGTCTCAACGACTACCTCAGCGAGTTCGACACCCACGAGATCGCCGTGGGCGCCAAGGACGTGCCGCCCCGGACGGCTGCCGTGCACAACAGCGAAGTGCAGCTCCTGAACACCACGAAGCCGATCGGCATCGGCCCGCTCTCGGGCATGGAATGCCGGGCGATCTTCCGCATGGCGGCCGAGATCGTGGGCGGCGAAGACGAGCTGCGCGAACGGCCGATCCTGTACAGCGGGGTCTGCCCCGTCAGCCCGCTCAAGCTGCCGCGCGACGCCACCGAAGTGATCATCGAGTCGGCGCGCTGGTGGATCCCCGACAACATCCTCAGCATGGCGATGGCCGGCGGCTCGTCGCCGGTGACGCTGGCCGGCACGCTGGTCACGCACAACACCGAGGTGCTGAGCGGCATCGTGCTGGCGCAGCTCACCGAACGTGGCTGCCCCGTGATGTACGGCAGCTCGACGACGGCGATGGACCTCAAGCTCGCGGCCGCTTCCGTCGGCTCGCCCGAGATCGCCGTGATCAGCGCCGCGGTGGCGCAGATGGCGCGGCGCTACCTGCTGCCGAGCTTCGTGGCCGGGTTGTAGACGGATGCGAAGCTCGGTGACGCCCAGGTTGGGCACGAGAAGACCCTCACCGGACTCATGGCAGCGTTGGCAGGGGCCAACCTGATCTACGGCGCGGGGATGATCGAGTCGGGCGTCACCTTCGATTGCGGGCAGTTCGTCATGGACAACGAGTTCGCCAAGATGATCAAGCATGTGGTAGCCGGGATCCCGGTGGACGACGAGACCCTGGCGGTGGAGGACATCGCCAAGGTCGGTGCGTTCGGCGACTTCCTCAGCCTGGACGCGACGCTCAAGCACATGCGCGAGCTCAGCCAGCCCGAGGTGCTCGACCGGCGGGTGCGCGAGGACTGGGAGGCGCGCGGCTCGCGCGACCTCTACGCCACCTGCGTCGAGAAGGCTCGCGACGTGATCCGCGAGTACGTACCGGAGCAGGTGCCCGACGACGTGGCCGCGCGCCTGCACGCCATCGTCGAAGAGACAGACCGCGCCGCCGGCGTCGCCTGAAGGAGGCAGACCGCAGTGAAAGCCCAACTGACCGAGGCCCTCATCGCCGGCGACGCCGGCACCGTCAACGCCTTGACGCAGGCCCTGCTGGCCCAGGGCGTGCCGGCCCGCGAGA
>Ga0209048_10005093_pt1 | contig 12461 bp, 12 predicted proteins | sample FrelakmetCRP12CR_FD_187146 | JGI IMG/M metagenome (GOLD analysis project Ga0209048, IMG submission 187146) | Freshwater lake sediment microbial communities from the University of Notre Dame, USA, for methane emissions studies - CRP12 CR (SPAdes)... | ecosystem: Environmental > Aquatic >... | reverse complement strand
CGACAAATTTCTCATTCTCCATGATGATCCTCTTGCCGATACTCAGTTCCTCCTCAATCAGATCACAATAGACACAACCCCCATGATCATCATAATACCGGGACGCCTCCTCTAATTTCCTTCGGATATTGGATGGAACAATACCCGTACCGACAATCTGCGAATGGGTGTGCTCCAAAGAGGTTCCAGCCCCCTTCCCATGATTTTTAAAAATAATGATCAGTTTGATCCTCTCATCTCCCCTTAGGGCAAGGTATCGTTCCCGATAGGCCAGGAGAAGTTCCTCCACTTGCTTATCATCCAAAAAAGAGAAGCGTTGATTATGAATAGGGCTTCCAATCACCACTTCATGGACGCCAACCCCGTCCATCATCCTGAAAAAGCCTTTCTCTTCCTTCCTCTCCAAGCTTCCATCAGGCGCAAGGGCAGGAAATTTGTTGGGAATGACCCTGACCCACCACCCTCTGCTATTGGGTGGGCCGCCGCTCCGGTAGGCCAGCGTCTCAGGAGGGGTGAGATGTTCATTCCCCGGGCAGAATGGACAATCCGCTTTATAGGGAGGCATTTCAATTGTCGGTTCGACTTTTTTGAAGTCATGGGGTCTCTTGGCTCTCTCGGCCGCAACGATAACCCATTCCTTGGTCGTACGATCCTGCCTCAATTGAGACATAAACACCCCCAAACAGATTTTAGATTTTAGATTTCAGATTTTTTAATTCAAAATCTGTAACGAGCGTTTGATTCCATAATGAATGTTGGGTTCAAGCAGAAGAGTTCTTTTCAATCGAAAATCTAAAATCCGAAATCCAAAATTGAATTGGCCTTAACCTAAGGCCCAGAGTAACCCGATCAAAGCTCCTAAGGGGATCGATACATACGGGTTACACGTGAGCGCTCAGGAGCTCCCAATACTTCGGGTTAGATAGCTCAGGACAAACCCGGCAGCTCCTCCCAGACCTACACCCAATAAGATCTTCAAAGGCATCCTCCCTCCGTGACATAAAAATACCATTCTATTGAGTTTAAAGCAACTGTTGAGAAGGTGTGAAAAAATGGGTGGCCTGTGCCTCGGCCCGCAGGAATGGGCGTCTTGTCGAAACTTTAGGACGCGGGTCATCAGATCTTATGGCTAACGTTCCTGTTTAGTCATCCAGCATAATTATAAATCATTAGGCCATGTAGTTTAACTTTAAAGGTTCCGCCCTAAAGCTTCTCCAATCCACCCCTCCCTGTGGGCCGGAATGACGCTGACCGGGGTAATAGGATTTTTTCACAGCTTCTGACGGACGGGTTGATGGTCAAGGTACTCTGGTCTTGTTTTTATACTAAAGGATGGATATAATTTCCGGAATCTCTAAACAAGGATCACAACATGAGAGAGATGACCTCTGAAGAATTATTGTCCTTTGATGGAAAGGACGGAAGACCTGTTTACGTCGCCTGCCAGGGTAAAGTCTACGATGTAACGAAGAGCCGTCTCTGGGGAACAGGGTCCCATATGAAGAGACATTTCTCCGGAAAAGACCTCACCGGAGAAATTGCTGCAGCGCCTCATGGATCAGAGGTCCTTGAGCGATACCCTCAAGTCGGGGTCCTCAAGGCTGGGCCAACCGAAGAGTTAAACCATCTTCCTCCCTGGCTTCAGAATGCTCTCGGACGATTCCCGTCCGTGCGGCGTCACCCCCATCCCATGATCGTTCACTTCCCGATCGCCTTCCTCATGGCCGCTTCACTCTTTATCCTTCTCTATCTTTTCTTCCGAAATCCTTCTCTCGAACTGACCAGTTTCTTTCTCCTCCTTCTTGGCACAGCCGCTTCTCCCTTTGCCATGGCCACAGGTCTCCTCACCTGGTGGATCAATTACCGTTTGAAACTCAATTATTTCATAAAAAGAAAGCTTCAGCTCTCCGTCCTGCTTCTCGCCCTGGAGCTCATCCTCGTTCTCTGGCGCATCTTAAATCCGGCGACTCCACCCGAGCAGGTTTACTCTGTCTATCCGATCCTGATGCTGACCCTTACCCCTGTGGTGGGCCTCCTGGGCTATTATGGGGGCCGGATAACCTTCCCCTCCGAATGAAGGGGTGATTCGTTCGGAGAGTCCAAACTCCGAACCCCGAACGATCTTTCCATCCCCTATCTTTTTTCGCTCTTGGAGAAAGCGTAAAAGATCAGGCTGACCGTCATCCCTAAAAAACAGATGAGAAAGGCAAGGTGATAGGCCATTGCCGGATAGGTATTTCCCGTGCGGGGAAAAGATTCGATCACCCTTCCCAAGACAGGCATAAAGATCGCCCCTCCCGCCATGGTAAAGAAATTGACGAAGGTGATCACCGTTCCCAAGATGGCCGTTGGAAACATCTCTTTGGCATGAGAAAAGATCAACATCCCAAAGTTGTTGAAAAAACCGATGAGAAAGAAAAGGATTCCATACGAGACAGGATTCTGGACTTCGATCACCCCTGTAAGGGGAAAGAGGCAGGCCGCATACAGGCTCAATCCCACGAGTGCCAGTCCTTTCCTCGAATGAAGGACCCGATCAGAGAGCTGACCTGCAACCGGACCGCCGACGATTGCGCCCATGGCCAACAAGACGATAAAATTCCCCGTTTGAACGGGGGAATATCCCTTGGCGCTAATGAGGTAGTGAGCGAGCCATAGTCCCTGAAGGCTGCTAATGGTCCCATATCTGAAGAAAGCAATAGCTCCCAATTGCCAAAAGACAAGAGATTTCAGGATCAGTCGGATCGATTGAAAAATCCCCGCCTCTGATTCCGATGGGGAAACAATCTCTCCTTCCACCCTTTTTTCAACATCCAAAGCCCGGAAGACCAGAAGGGTGAGAAGAATCGTGCCCGCGCCGGCAAGCATGAACATGGTTCTCCAACCGATGGCAGAAGTAAAATAGGCTAAGGGAGAGGCGGCAAAAATACTCCCGAACGTTCCAATGGATAGGAGGATACCCACCAGGGTTGCAAATCTCTCCGGAGGGAAGTACAGGACAAAGACTTTCATCGAGCCCATCAGCACAGAGGACATTCCCACGCCGATCAAAATCCTTCCCAGAAAAACAGTGAAGAAAGAATTCCCAGAGGCAAACAGGAATGCGCCCAATGCCCCGATAAATGCGGATGCGCTGACAACGATACGGGGACCGACCCGGTCGAGCATGGGCCCCATTGGAATCTGAAGCAGGGTAAAGGAATAAAAGAAGGCCCCTCCCAGAATGCCCAGGGTCTCTGCATTAAGACCCAGATCTTTAACGAGATTGGGGGAGATGACCGCATTCGAGAAACGATAAAACATGGAAAAGAAATAGAGCGCGGAGAGGGTCAAGAAGATTAGAAAAAGTCTGAGAGGTTGGGGGCTTTTCGGCATAACAGTCCACTGGCTCTAATTTCTTATCTCACGGGACTGTATAAGATATTGTCTTCTCCGTCAAGGCCGAGAAAGCCACGGGATACAGGCCGGAGTCTGAGTTTGCCCACCCCCAGTTTTCACATTGAGATCACAAGAAGCAAGCCGGACCGCCTGGACAAACCGCTCTTCGGTGCTTCCCACGGCCTTGTTTGGACTTTATGGGTAACCTGGCCATGAATGTTGCAGGTTTCGGTTAGGGATTGTGGCGTGGCTGCTTCGCGTTCATAAGGTGGGCCATGAAGCTTCTCCGAGTGGTTCGCCCAGGCGGTCTCCAGGGGGTCTCGTCATGAAAAGTGGGGGTGGGCAAGGGAGTCTGAGGGGTTGACAAAAAGGCCAATCTTCGGATACTCTCCCTTCCGAGTCAGCAAAAGAAAGGAACCTCAAAGATGATCCTGCCATTTCAGGGAAAATATCCCAAGGTCGATCCGACCGCATTTATCGTCGAAAACGCCCTGGTCATTGGTGATGTCGAAATAGGAGTCGGGACCAATATCTGGTTCTATGCCATCGTCCGTGGGGATACAAACTCTATCCGGATCGGTTCAAAGTGCAGCATTCAAGATGCCTGCGTTCTCCATGTGGGAGACAAGCACCCGACGATCCTTGAAAATGAAGTCTCCCTCGCCCACCGCGTGGTTGTTCATGGATGCTGGATCAAGAAACGATCCCTCATCGGGATTGGAGCGATCGTTTTGAATGGGGCCGAGATCGGAGAGGAATCGATCGTTGGTGCCGGCTCTCTCGTCGCCCCACAGACGATTATCCCTCCCAGAACACTCGCCCTGGGAGTCCCTGCGAAACCGGTTCGTTCCCTCCGGGAAGAAGACTTCGAGCTGATCCGTCATACCACGGATAACTACCAGAATCTGAAAGAAATCTATCGTTCCTTATCCCAAAACGGAAGGAATGTCGACTTAAAGGAATGAATATAGTTGCAGGTTGGCCAAAAGGTTATGCCGGTTCAAACATGTCTTTGGGAGCGCCACATAAAGGACAAACCCAGTCATCAGGGATGTTTTCAAACGGGGTATCCGGTGGAAGGTTATTGTCAGGATCACCCTTTTCCGGATCATAGATGTACCCACAGACCGAGCATTTGTACTTTTTCATTCTTGCCTCCTCACGATTTATGAACGGATCGTTGCGCCTTGCGTTTATTTCAGGATATCCTCGTCATATTTCTTTTCGATCGCGTACTTATGTTTGGCCTCCTGCTGGGCCAGAAAGTCAAAAAGCTTATGGATCTCTTGACCCAGGGTGGTTTGTTTCAGATCGGTGTAAAGCTTGAGAGACCGTTCTTCTAGCTTCATGGCCATTCTCAGAATATCGGCATAGGAAAGATCAGGCCTGAATTCGACATCGACCATATAATCACTGATCTTCAGATCGGGAACGGCCTTCTCAACCTTCAACTGGGCAATTTTCTCGCCAGTGATGTCTTCAAGCAATTTCCGGTGCTTCTCCTCTTCCTTTGAAAAATCGATGAATAATTCCCTTGCACCGGAATATTTGGCTACCTGGCTTGCCTTTGTATAGAAATTGAAGGCCCCTATCTCCTTTTCAATCGCAAATTTGATCATTTCATCATACTGTTTAAGGTCCATATACTCCCCTCTGATTTCCCTTCTTTTTTAAACATCACAAGGATCTGATCTTTAAACTGCCTCCATTTTAAGAGATGGCTCATCTTGGGTCAAGGGCGCGGATGAAGGATTTAGATCTCTTTTTTCAATAAACGAATCGAGTTGAGGATGACGATGAGGGAGCTTGCCTGATGCATGACGGCACCCAAAATCATGGTCATCCATCCCTGAGTAGAAAGGAAAACGAGAATCGTGTTGAAAATCAGGGCAAAGACGAGGTTCTCCTTGATCACGTGAAGGGCTTTACGGGAGAGCCGGATGACCCTTGGGATCTTTTCGAGCTCATCCGACATCAACACAATATCGGCTGTTTCCATGGCCACATCCGTTCCTACGGCACCCATGGCGATGCCGACGTCTGCAGCGGCCAGAGCCGGAGCATCATTAACACCATCTCCAACCATGGCCACGATCTTTCCGCCTTTCTTCCATTCCTTGACCATCTTCACCTTCTCTTCCGGATAGAGCCTCGCCTCATATCGGATTCCCAGTTCGTTTGCAATCCGATTCGCCACCTGCTCATTGTCGCCCGTGAGCATCCAGATCTCAGAGACGCCTTCCTCTCTTATCCTATCGATGGCGGCCCTTGCTTTCTCCCTCAACGTATCAGAAATGGAGATACATCCCATGACGCGGCTATCCAGCGAAACGAGGAGGGAGGTCATCCCATAGGATTCTTCTTCCTTCAATAACTCTTTAACCCGTTCCGAAATCTCGATTCCCTCCTCTGCTAACATCTCAGGACGGCCCACAAGAATGTTTCTTGAATCGAATGTAGCCTTCACACCTTTCCCTCTGGAATCTTGGAAAGACTCCGGGTGTGGAATATTGAAACCCTCCTCCTCTGCCTTCTGCAGAACGGCTTTCCCCAAAGGATGCTCGGAACGCTTCTCGGCAACAGCCGCCCAGTAAAGGACTTCTTTCTCATCTGTGCCGTCGAAGGATTTAATCCCCACGACCTCCGGCCTTCCCTTGGTCAAAGTGCCTGTTTTGTCGAGGAAAAGGGTCTTCAGTTTCCCCATCTGTTCCAGGTAAAGCCCTCCTTTGATCAGGATCCCCTGATGGGCTGCATTCCCGATGGCAGCCACAACCGCTGTGGGCGTGCCTAAAACCAGGGCACACGGACAGGCCACGATGAGAACGGTGATGGCTCGGACAGCCTCTCCCGTGATCAGGAGGGTGACAAAGGCGATGAGAAGAATGGCGGGGATGAAGTATCGCGAAAAGCGATCCATCACCCTCTGGGTGGGTGATTTTTCTGCCTGGGCTTCCAGGATCAGGCGCTTGATCTGGGCCAGTTTTGTATCTTCGGCAACCTGCGTTGCTTCGAGCTCGCAAGACCCGGACTCATTGATGGTCCCGCAGTAGACCTTATCTCCGACTCCCTTCTCTATTGGAATGGACTCTCCGGTCAGTGTAGACTGGTTCACCATTCCGCAGCCAGAGATGATCTTCCCGTCAACCGGGATTCTCTCTCCAGGCTTGACAATCACAATCTCATTCGCCTTCACCTCTTCAATGGGAACCTCGATCTCCTTCCCCTCCCGTTTTACCCATGCCATCTTGGGAGAAAGCTGTATCAGAGAGGCAATGGCCTTTCCGGCTTTCTCAACGGTGATTCCTTCCAGGGATTCGCCTAAGAGCATAATGAAGAGGACCGCGGCCGCTTCCCGGTAAGCCCCGACCGAAGTGGCGGCAATGGCTGCAATAGAAACGAGCGTATCCACATTCAAATCCGGGATGAAAAGGGCCTTGATGGCACTCTTGACGATGGGGTACCCTCCAATGATCAGAGAAGCAATTGCAAGGGCTTTCGGGACGTAAGCAGAAGCCAGGCCCGTCCATTCCAGAATCCAGGAAAAGGCCAGGGTGATCCCGGTCAGGCCCAGAAAGATGAACGACCTCTTCGTCCTCCAGAAGCTCTTCGTCTTTTCGGCAAGGGTCTCCCGGACGGCATAACCCGGTTTGGTGATAGCCTTCTTAATCCGATCTACTTCCACGCGATGGGGATCATAGTAGATGGTGACAGAAGAAAGAGGATAGCTGACCTCTGCGGAGAGGACTCCCGGCACGTGTTCAACCGACCGTTCGATATTGAGGGCACAATCACCACAGTGAATGTCTTCAATCGCGACGATGACCTTCGACTTTCCTTCAAACTTCTTCTCTTCCATCGATCAGTACCAAAAGACGCAAAGAGCAATGAGCATAGCAATTTTTAAATATAATGAGGACCGGGAAGGGAATCGCCAACGATTTCCCTTCCATGATCCCGTGATCCAATGTTCTTAATGATTTATTCATAATCTGATTCATTTCATCATTTACAATCCACAATCCGCATTCCTCTTAGTCCCCCCAGCTCCAGATACCGGTGTTGTGGAGGCTGTAATACTGGTCATTCAGTAATTTCTCATGGAGTTCTTCTTCGCCCGCTAATCGCCTGTACATATCTTTCCCGCGGGGGTCATTTGTCAACTCTGCCATGGACCGGTAATAGGTTCTCGCCTTTTTCTCTTCTCGAATGGCCAGTTTTAGGGCGTCCATATCGGTGAGTTGATCCTGACCTTTCATTTTGTCGGGTTTCATGGAAAGAACCTTTTTCTTTATGGACGTTCCTGAATAGAGGATCCATTCCCCTTTGTCCTGAAGGGACTTGGATAATTCTTTTAATTTGTTGTAATGGTTTATTTCAAATGCGGAGAGCTGCTGAAGCATATCCCTGCCCCGAGGGTCTTTCGTCTTCTTGGCAGTCTTTGCGTAGAACTGGGAGGCTTCTTTCTCTGCCTGCATCGCCGTCTCGATCGCTTTGAGGTCTTCCCCCTTCGCCCATGGGATATCTTTCCCGCAGGCCTTGCAGGTCAGCTTCTTATTTCTCCTGATGACATCCTCTACTTTCTCAAATCCTTCAAGAGTGATGTCCGCCTCAGCCCCGCAGTGATCGCATGCTGCGGGCCCCCTTGACCTTCTGTGAATTTCGATCTCCTGACCACAGTTCTTACAGACCGGCTTCTTCTTTTTTTTGACCACGTCCTCAACGCTCTCAAACCCTTCGAGAACCATGTCTGCCTCGGTTCCGCAGTGCCCACAGACAACGCTCTCCTTCGATTCAGCTGCCATTATGCGTTCTCCTTTCTGCCGTCATTTAGCCAGAGCTTCGATCAACTCCCTGCAGAAGGCGGGGAGATCGTCTGGTTTTCTCGATGTGATCAACTTCCCGTCCTTGACCACTTCTGCATCCACATAATTCGCCCCGGCATTGATCAGGTCATCCTTGATCGCAAAGAAACAGGTCGCCTTCTTCCCCTTTAAAATCCCTGCGGAAGCAAGCATCCAGCCTGCATGGCAGATGGCAGCGATGACCTTTCCTTTTTCATGGGCTTCCCGGACGATTCTGACCATGTCCGGGTATCGTCTCATGAGATCCGGCGAATAGCCTCCGGGGATAACAACCCCATCGTATTTGGCCATGTCGATCTCTTTGGCTTCCTTGTCGACCTCCACCGGGTAACCCAGCTTGCTCGTGTATGTTCGGCTGCTTCCCGACCCGACCACCGTCACCTCAGCCCCCTCTTCTTTCAAACGGTAGTAGGGCACCCATAGCTCCATCTCCTGGTAGTGATTCTCGGCAAGAACGACGACCTTTTTACCCTTTAAGCTCATCTCTTTTCTCCTTTCCGACTATAATTTAATTATTCCTTCTTTTTTATACCATCTCTCTTCCCCGCAGCAAGCCTCGGGTCAATATTTCCCGGCCCTCCGCAATCAGGAATATAGCAGGTCACATCGCTGAAGGTACAGGTTTGTTTGCAAGAGGGGCATCGGTTTGGAGGAGTATCCGTCCCGAACGTGTAACCGCAATTTGAGCATTGCCATTGAGTCATTCCCATCACCTCCCCTTCAATTGCCGATTTCAAATTTTGGATTTTAGATTGAAAAACCTTGCATTTCACTCCTCCATGGGCCACCACAAATGACGAACCCATTCATTCTCAAGAACGATTTCTTCGCGAAACCTGCACTCTTCATTTTGAAATCTGAAATGAGTATTAGTCTTCATACAGGTTAAGATCATAGCCCAGTTGGATCGCCCTCAAATTCTCTTTCACATAGGACTTTGGCAATAATTTTTCGAGCTCGATAGGATTCATATGGACGTCGACCAGTCGGAAGAGCCGGCCAAGAGCAATCATGTTACCGAAGATTGCCCGGCCAAACCCTTCGATTCCCATTGCGCCAAAGGGAATCTCCTCATCGGTACAGAGCCCCGTATCGCAAAGGGTCTTTTGTGCAGTGAGTTGATCGCCTTTCTGATGGAGCCGAACGAGGATATCCGCTTCATCGATGATTGGATTTTCGATCGGCCTTTCGTCATAGGTGAGATGACCCGTAATCTTCTGGTTTCGGATGGAAGAATCATAATCGAAGAGAAGGGTCACGAAATAGCCCAATTCCTTCAAAGCCAAGGCAAGTATATGGGAGATCGATCGAACCGATTGTCCCCCGATGCCCGTAATGACGATCCGCTTCATTCCGATTTTTTAACCCCTCACTTAGTCGTCCTTTTTATAAATACGATGTCATTTCGCGGTACTCTGACAGATACCCCATCCCCTTCCTGACCTCCCCCTTGAAGGGGGAGGAACGTAGTAGTTTCCCTCCCCTTCAGGGGGAGGGCCAGGGTGGGGGTGGGGTAAAATACGTCGCCGAATTTATGAAACATAGCACTTAGTCTCGATCCATTCGCCCAATTATCCTGCTTGCATCAACTTGCCTGCCAACGGAAATTTAAGGACGAGATCCTCTCCGTGGGGTGCGATATCCATATCTTTGGTTAGATCTTTTCCGGCGACATGGCACCGCATCCTCTTCTCTCCCTGAAACAGCCGACTTGACGACAGGTCATAGACCATTCCTTTATAAACGATATAGATCGGCTTTCCACCTGTGCCGTCATACGATTGGAGTTCCTCAAGGGTGAAGCATTTCAGATCAGCGCCGGAGACATCTGGTATTGCCGCTGGTTTCTCTTCGGGCTTCGGCGCCTCCTCAATCCCCATCCTCGCAATCCCGAGTTCATCCTCTTTCAGGTATTCCCTCACTCCCTCGACCACATGAAACCGCTCATTAAACCATTTGAACATCTGATGGGCTGTCTTAAAGCCCAACCGTCTCCCGTTTAATTCGATACAGTCGCTGATGATGTCAACAAAGCTGAACCCTTTCCAGTGAAGGGCTTCTCGAATGCAATCCTTAAAATGGTTGAGGTGATAAACGGATGTCCTTGCATAAAAGTAGGGCGCCTGCCCGGTGAGGAGTCGGCCCAGATGAAGGGGCAAATAGGATTCTCCTCTGGGAGAAGTGATCGTCTTGGTTCCTCTGGGTGTGGTCGGTCCGGCCTGGCCACCGGTGAGTCCATAGATCTCATTGTCGTTGCAGAAGACCGTGATGTCGGGATTCCTCCTGGAGGTATGAAGGAGATGGTTTCCACCGATGCTCGCCAGATCCCCATCCCCGGAGAGAACGATAACATGGAGGTCTGGACGGACGGTCTTGATCGCCTCAGCCGAAGTCAGGGGGCGACCGTGGGGAGTATGAAGGGCGTCGAAGTTCATATAACCGGCCATCCTCCCTGAACACCCGATCCCGGAGACAACGGCTGTGTTCTGATAATTCCAGCCAAGCTCGGCCAGCACCATCGCCACATTCTTCATGACGGCACCGATGCCGCAGCCAGGGCACCACGTATGGGGAAATCGCTTCATCTTCAAGAGCTCTTTGTAGGAATGATCCATCAGCCTCCGGCTCCCTTCAGCTGCTCCTCAATCTGGCTACGAATCCATTGAAGTTTGAACCCCCCTCCCAGGCAGGAGACTTTGAGCACCCTCCGTCCGATGGCCCATTCCACCCATCCGGCATACTGCCCGTCACTGCCCTCAACAACGAGGACGTGACGGTAAGATCGGGTCATTTCCTTTAACTCTTTTTCCAGGATGGGGAAGATGCGGATGGGCCGAAAGAGAGAGAAACGGTCCTTCAGGGAAAGGAGGACTCTCGAAGTAATGCCGAAGGCGATGAGCAGGGTTTCAGATCCTGAACAGGGAAGATATTCGTAGAGAGGATATTTCTCAGCCGCCTGCTGATGACGATCCTTTATCTCTCCGAGCCATTCCCGATAGGTCTCAGGGTGGCTCGTCCGCGTGTTCCCCATCTTGTCATGGGAAATTCCGGTAAAGAGTCTTGTCCCTTTGCCTAAGGGTTCTTTGCTCCGTGGAATTGCCTCCACCCTAATTTCTTCGAGATCCACAATCTCAAAGAGATGGGAGAGAAAGGCGTCTGTAAGGAGAATGACGGGGGACAGGGATTGCTCGGCAGCATTGAAGGCCGTTACGGTCAAATCAAAAGATTCCTTCACAGAATTGGGATAAAAGGCAATGGGGTAATAATCACCTGCACTTCCTGCCTTAATCTGGAGCAGGTCGGATTGAGCAGGCTGCGTGGGCATTCCCGTGGACGGACCGACTCTCATAGAATTGACGAAGACGCAGGGAGCTTCTATGACATGGCCCCACCCAATGGCCTCCTGCATTAGCGAAAATCCGGGTCCGGAGGTCGCCGTGAACGATTTGGCCCCCGCTAAGGAAGCCGAAATCGTCGCAATCGCTGCAGCAATTTCATCCTCCGCCTGGAGAAATCGAAACCCTGGTTCCTCTTCCGCATAAAGAGCAGCCTGCTGCAGGATCTCTGACGTTGGGCTGATGGGATAACCGGCGAAGTAATGGGCGCCTGCTCGGACCGCTCCCAGAAAGATTGCTTCATTCCCAGAGACGAGTCGCTTCATCCGCTCTCCTCATCTATTTCTTTTCGCTCTTTCATCCGGGTCATTCACCGCTTCCTTTGGATCGCTTTTGGGACGCGCCATTCCGTTCCATTGATGGCGTTTCCATCACCTCAATTGCAATGTCAGGGCAGTACCGTTCACATTGATAGCACCGAATACAGCCTTCTTTCTCCACGATTTCTTCTTTTTCAAGGAACAGAGCCTGAACCGGACAAACTTCAACGCAGATGGAGCATCGCTTGCAATAGGCCTCGTTCCAGACCACATTCAGTCTTGGTTTCATGCCATTTCCTTATCCGATGGCGATTGGATAAACTCGTCGGAATGGGGGCCGGAGGTCAGGGAAAAAATCTTGTGGACCAGTTGTTTAACCTTTTCCAGAATCTCAATGTCCATCCTCATTCCTCCTTCTTCAGCCCAAGACAAGCTTTCTTCCGGCTTCAAAGGCCTGGTGAAGGGTCTCGGGGTGTTTAAGGATATCTCCCTTGGCATCGACCTCTCGGAGGACCAGTTCCCCCGCATATTCCGCATTCAGGACATCGAAAAAATATTTGGCAGTG
>Ga0209048_10005092_pt1 | contig 12463 bp, 15 predicted proteins | sample FrelakmetCRP12CR_FD_187146 | JGI IMG/M metagenome (GOLD analysis project Ga0209048, IMG submission 187146) | Freshwater lake sediment microbial communities from the University of Notre Dame, USA, for methane emissions studies - CRP12 CR (SPAdes)... | ecosystem: Environmental > Aquatic >... | reverse complement strand
CCTGCCGATCGCGCAGCGGGACGTGCAGCGCACCGGCTGGGCGATCGAGTGCCGCATCAACGCCGAGGACCCGTTCCGCAGCTTCCTGCCCTCGAGCGGGCGCCTGGTCAAGTTCATGCCGCCGCCGGAGGTTCCCGGCCAGGTGCGGGTCGACACCGGCGTCTACGAGGGCGGCGAAGTGTCGATGTACTACGACTCGATGATCGCGAAGCTGATCTGCCACGGCGCGACGCGCGACCAGGCGATCGCGCGCATGCGCGACGCGCTGAACGCCTTCGTCATCCGCGGCGTCGCGTCGAACATCGCGTTCCAGTCGGCGCTCATGCAGCATCCGCGCTTCCTGTCCGGCGACTTCAATACCGGGCTGATCGCCGAGGAGTACCCGAAGGGCTTCCACGCGACGAGCCTCGTGCACGACGACCCGCTGCTGCTCGCGGCCGTCGCCGCGCTGGCGCGCCGCCGCTACATTGCCCGGGCCGTGCAGACCACCGGGCAGCTGCGCGGGCACCGCCGGCGCGTGGGCGAGGACTGGGTCGTGACGATGCGAGGGCACCGCTTCGCGCTTCGGCTGACGCAGATCGAGGGCGGCTGTCGGATCGAGTGCGAGGGCGAGACCAGCGAGCTCCTGTCGGATTGGAAGCTCGGCGACCTGCTCTTCCGCGGCACCTGGAACGGGCAGGAGGTCTGCCTGCAGATCCAGCGCGTCGGCTGGAGATACCGGATCATCCACTGGGGCACGCAGGTGGACGTCACGGTGCTGACGGCGCGCGCCGCGCACCTGTTGTCGCTGATGCCCGAGAAGCCGGCGCCGGACCTGTCGCGGTTCCTGCTATCGCCCATGCCCGGGCTCCTGGCCGAGCTCGCGGTGAAGGCAGGCCAGGAAGTGAAGGCCGGCGAGAAGCTCGCGGTGATCGAGGCGATGAAGATGGAGAACACGCTGCGCGCGGAAGCCGACGGCGTGGTCAAGGAAGTGCTCGCGGCGCAAGGCGACAGCCTCGCGGTCGACCAGCCCATCCTCGTCTTCGCGTAGCGGGCCGCGCCGGAACCGGCGCGAACGGTCAGGCGGAGAGTGCCGACACCACCTCGGGCGGGGCCTGGACCAGTTCGATCAGCACGCCCTCGCCGCCGAGCGGAGAGGCGGCGTTGCCCTTCGGATGGATGAAGCAGACGTCATGGCCGGCGGCGCCCTTGCGGATGCCGCCCGGCGCGAAGCGCATTCCCCGCGCCGTCAGCCATTCGACCGCCGCAACGAGGTTGTCCACCCACAGGCCGATGTGATTGAGAGCCGGATCGTGCACGGCCGGCTTCTTCGTCGCGTCGATCGGCTGCATCAGGTCGACCTCGACCCTGAACGGGCCATGGCCGAGCGCCAGGATGTCCTCGTCGACGTTTTCCCGTTCGCTGCGGTAGCTGCCGGTCAGGGTGACCCCCAGCGTGTCCACCCAGAGGCTGCGCAGCGCGGCCTTGTCGGGCCCCCCGATCGCAACCTGCTGGATTCCGAGGATCCGGAACGGGCGCTCGATCATGGAAGTTCCCTTTCGACGGTGGGCAGCCGCCGCCCATCCCCGATTCAATGGGCGGTCCCGCCTCGATTATCGCGCATCGGGCGCGGCCCCTGAGCAACACCGACCGGAGGCATGGCGCCGATCCGCGCAGCGTCACGGACGACGTGCGATCCCGACGGCGAGCCAGAGCACGGCGAGCAGGATCGGCTGGTGCACCATGTACACGGCAAGGCTGTGACGTCCGAGCCAGCGCAGCCACGCGGGGCTTGCCGCCAGCGGCGCGAGCGCACGGAACGCGCCGCGTGCGAGCACATGGCCGAGCGCGATGCCGACGAACACGATGCCCGCCCAGGGGGCGAGCGGCACGAAGTCCTCGGTGGCAGGTTTCGTCGTCGTGAATCCGAGCCACGACAGCGCACGCGCGTCGAACGCGGGGTGCGACCACGCGAGGCCGGCGACGATCACCGCGATGCCGATGCCCGCGGCCGCGCGGGGGCGCCGCACCAGCGGCCACGCCAGCACCGACGCGACGGCGATGCAGTGGAGGATTCCGAAATAGATGAACGTGCGCGGGAACACGAGCCAGCTTCCGGCGCTCGCCGCGAGCGCGCACGCGCCGATGACGCCGACGCGCTTCCAGAAATGCGCCGGCGTCGTGCCGGCACGCGCGGCGAGCACTAGGCTCACGCCGACCAGCGCCATGAACGCGCTGACGATGAGCGCGCGGAAGCCGAGCCAGAATGCATCGTGCTCGAAGTCCGCCGCGATGACGCCGTGGAAGCGGAGGTCGAACGCGAAGTGGTAGACGAACATCAGGCACAGCGCCACGCCGCGCAACGCGTCGATGCCGTCGATGCGGCCACGATCCGGCCGCGCGGCCGGGGAGCCGGTTGCCGGACGCGCGCCGGCGGTCCCGCGCGCCCGGCGGTGCCTGCGGCTCATCGCAGGGGCACGCGCCACTCGATGCGCCAGCCGCCGCTCTCGGCGGTGGCGAGCGACGAAAGCACTTGCGCCGTCGCCGCATCGACGGGCCGACGCGGCGAGAGGACGAGCGACAGCTGGGCGGCGTCGTCTGCGCGCACCGCGATCGTGCCCCGAATCGCCAGATCTCCCCCCTCGTTCGAGACGGGCCCGGACAGCCGATCGCCGTCGGCGGCGAGCGCGACGACAACGTCCCCGAACTCGAGCGGCATTGCGCCATCCGCCAGCGCGATGCGCGCCGCGCGCCACTGCAGCCGGGCGGCGCCGCGATTGGCCGGGGGCGCCCACTCGAAGGCCGCGGCCGTGATGGCGACATCGCCGCCGACCAATCGCGCGGCGGCCGGCTGCGCTGCGCCGGCCAGGGCCGACGCCGGAATCGTCGCGTCGACGTCGCGCAGCGCGACGCGCGGGCCGCTGATCGCGATGTCGGCGTGCGGCGCGCGGTCCGGCCCGTCGAAAGCGGGCGTGACGTGGAGGCGAAGCTCGCCCTGCACGAGCGCCCACGGCTCCATGCGCCAGGCGATCGGCAGCCGTGACGTGCCGGCGACGAGATCACCCCGCGCGCGCCAGACCGTCCCTTCGGCCGCGGCGAGCCGCAGAGCGCCGCCGGTGAGCCCTGCGACGTGCGCGTCCATGAGCGCGGCGGGCGCAAGGCAGACTGCAGCCATCGCGGTGGCCACCGCGACCGCCAGGAAGATGACGAGCGCGCGTGGTCGCGGGGCCATGGGCGCGCGCGCTCAGCGCGCGAGCGTGAGTTCCGCGCGGACCATGCCCGGCTCGACGCGCGCGGTGAGGGTCGCCTCGACCGCCCGCAGCTGCGCGTCGCGTTGGAGCGCTTCGAGCGCGACGATCAGCGCGTCGTAGCCGACGGCCGTGAACACCATGCGCGCGCGCCCGTCCTGCCACTCGAGCTGCGTCACGGCGGAGCGCAGATTCTGCTGCGCGAGCACGCGTTCGAGGCCCGCGCGCGCGTCGGTCGTCGCGGGTGCGGCGGACGTTCGAGCCAGTCCGGCGATCTCGTCGGTCATCCGGCGCGCCTGAACCAGCGCTGCGGCGTTGGCGGGGTGCGCCGCGCGCAGCGCGCCGATGTCGCGAGCGATCGGCTCCCACAGCAGCACCCAGGCGAGCGCGAAGAGGACCGCGGTCGCGATCGCCGCCATCAGGCGTCGCTCGCCGCGCGACTTCCCGGCGAGCCATCGGACCATCGGGTCGGGCACACGAAGCGATGCAAGTGATGCGGCCATCACCGTTCGCCGAACCGCAACCGCGCTCCGCCGCCCGCCGGCGCGATGAGGAGCGGCAGCCCGGCCGTGCGCATCCGGAGGTCGAGATCGGCGACCACCGCGGCGTCGGCCCGCGCGACGTCGAGCGTCCAGTGCCCGTCGCCGTAAGCGGCGCTCTTCACCGATCCCGGAGGGAGCGTCGCGAGCACCGGCGCGGCGCGGGCGAGGAGCGGCAATGCGTCGTCCGGTGCAGGGAGCCCCTGCGCGTGCCGCAGCTCGGCGTACCGGCGCGCGATCGCTGCACGTGCTGCCGCGGGCGTTGCCGCCGCGTCCGCGTTGACGCCCGCTGCCTCGGCGAGCGTCGTCCACTCGCGCGCCTCGCGCCAGGCGTCGACGCGCAGCGACGCCCACTCGCCGACCGTGGCCGCGACGTGGAGCGCGATTGCGGCGCCGGCGAGCCACGCCGCCGGCGCGAACAGGCGCCACCGTTGTCGCTCGGACACCGTGGATTCGCCGGTCGGCACGCGCGGGAGCAGATCGATCGCATCGGCGAAGGCTGCCGAGGGCGCTGCATGCCATCGCCAGGGCGCGCCGCGGACGAAGTCGACGCCGGTTTCGCGTTGCCAGCGCGCGAGGTCGCTGTCGGTGCAATCCGCGTCCACGCGAACCTGCGCCGGCGCGCGTGTCTCGCGTGCGGCCTGCGTGAGCGCGAGCGCCAGCCCGGGCGGCAGCGCGCCGTCACCGGAAGGCGCATCGACGGCAAACGCGCTGCCGTCGGGAAACCGGACGAAACCGCCGTTCCCGCCGCCGCACCAGCGCCAGCCGGCAAGCGGGAGTGCGAGGTCGGGCTCGGCAACGATCCGGGCGATGTCGCGACGGCTGCCGGCGATGCCCGCGAGCAGCGGGCGCGCGACGATCACCACACGGACGCGGCCATCGGGGGCCTGCCGCGAGGCGGCGAGCTCGAGCGCAGCCGCCGGTCCGGCCAGCTGATCTTCGAGCGCGAAGCCCGCAGCGCTCGCGACGCGCGACGGCGGCACGGGCGGCAGCGTCACGCAGGCGATGCGCAGCTGCGCCGCGGCCACGACGATCTCGAGGCTGTCCGCCGCGGGCCAGTTGCCGGGGCGATCGACGCCCGTGCGCAGGCACGCGCCGTCGGCGTCGAAGAGCGCCCATGCGTCGGCGCGATCCGCAGACGGCGACGCGGCGAGCAGGACGCGCAACGTCTTCATGGGGAACGAGCGATCTGCGCCGGCATCGCCGTAGTTTACTCGACGGCGCGGCGCGGCCCTGTCACTCGACGACCTGCCAGACGACCGCCGGCCACGCCCCGGCGCTGCGGCGCAGGAGCGCCCTGGCGCGGGCCTGCGTCGTGCCCTGCCTCGCCTCGATGGTCACGTAGAAGAACCCGCTCCTGACCGCGAGCGCCTCTTCGCCGGGGAGCGCTGCACCGTCCGGCAACCGCGCGCGGAACTCGGCGACGGTCGTGTACGGCTTCTGCGCCCGTGCCGCGACGAGCGCGGCGACGCGCTCGGCCGTGAGGTTGTCGACGACGGCCGCAAGCACCTCGGGAGGCGCGGTATTGACATTGAGCGGGGTGCCGGCGGGCAAGGCCGAAAGGAACGGCGCCACGGCGGCGAGTGTCTCTCGCGTCACGCCCTTCACGACCGCGAGGTCCGCAACGCGGAGGACGGGCACGTTGGCCGCGAGGCCCGGCGCCGGTTGCGCCGCGTAGTACGCATCCTCGGCCCCGGCTCCGCGCACGGCGCCGTCGGCGTCGATCCAGTCGGCGATCGCGTCGAGCGCGGCCACGGGGCCGCCGCGCTGCGCGAACAGCGTCGCGATCCGCGCGCGCTCGCGCTGCGCCGAAGCCCCCGTACCGCCGAGCGCGTTGACGTTGAGCCGTCCCTGCGCATCGGCGATCGTGCCGCGGATCTCGCCGTTCTCGACCGGAATCGGCGGCAGCCTGAGCGCCCAGGGCTCGCCCAGATGATCGATGTCCGACCGCCGCGCGTCGTCGTCGAGAATCTGGCGTGCCCACTGGACGCCGGCGATCGCCAGCGCCTGCGCCTGTACCTGGTCGCGCCGGTGTTCCACGTTCCGGCCCCAGCGCTGCTGGTCGGCGAACACGGTCGCGGCAACGGCCGCGGCAAGCGCCGCGATCAGCATCGCCAGAACGACAGCGGCGCCCCGTTCGCCAATCATCGCAGCGCCACCCAGCGCTCGATCACGTCGCCGTTCGCGAGCATCAGCGCGACGCGCACCGCACGCGGCACGGGGGGCTCGCCGAGCACGGGCCAGCGGTCGCGCCATCCGCCGCGCGCGTCCAGATAGTCGACGCGGAACTGCGTGATCCCGTCGGCAAGCGCGTAGGCTTGCGGCAGCACGGTGCCCGGCTGATCGAGCCGCGGCCAGTAGAGCACCTCGACGGCGCCATTGCGCAGGCGGTAGCCGATCCGCTGGCCGCCGCTGCCGGGCTCGATCTCGAACTCGGGACCGGCGCGCGAGAAGCGGAGCTCGCCGTTGCCGGCGGCGTCGACGTCGCCGAGCCATGCTGGCTCGGAACCGCTGCCGGTGCGCACGTCGCGCGGCAGCGCTTCGCGCAGGTCGGCCTCGAGCCGGGCGAAGAGCCCGTCGAGATTGCGCCAGTGCCGGGCTTCGGCAGTGAGCTGCGCCTCGCTGTCGCTGAGCGAGGCGAGGGCGCGGTAGCCGAGCGTCGCGACGAGCGCCAGGATCGACAGCGCGATCAGGACCTCGATCAGCGTGAATCCGGCGCGCTTCGGCGTCATGGTTGCGCGGCCCGTCCCACGTACCCGACGAGCCGGGCGAGCGTGTAGTCCGGCTGCACCGGGTCGGCGACGACGATCTCGACGCGGCGGAAGGCCGGATTGGGCGTGCCGGAGACGGTCTCGCGCCACACGAAACGCGCGCCTGCCTGCAGCGCGTCGCCGTCCGAGAGCCCCAGCGCGGGCCATGGCGAGGCGAGCTGCGCGGCGGCTAGGCGGTTCTGCGCGACCCACAGGGCGAGCGTGCGCTGCTTCAGCAACGTCGCGCCGTCGGCCGATTGCGCGACCGCGCGCATCCCCGCGGCCAGCGCGACCGCGAGAATGGCGAGGGCGACGAGAATCTCGACTAGCGTGAAGCCGCGCGCGCAGCGACCTGCACGCGGTTCAACGGATCGCCGGCAACGACCATGGACCATGTGGATGACGCGAGCAGGAAGGCGTAGGGCTCGTTGCGTCCGCTGGGACGGAACGGAAGGATCGCGTCGGCGGCAACCGGAGCGCCGGCGTAGGTGGCCGGCGCGACCGTGAACTCCGCGGGCAGCACGCGCGCGGCGAGTACGTCGTCGTCGGCGATCGCGGTCCACCGGTCGTCGGCTGCGCGTCGCCAGAAACGGTAGGCGCCGCCTTCCGCCGACACGCCCAGCGTCTCGCCTCTCCACTGCGCGAGCGCCGCAGCGTGCTCGAGCGCGCCGGCGAGACGCGAAGCTTCGCGCTCCGCGGTGCGGCGGTCGCCGCCACCGCCGAGATTGACGATCACGAATCCCGACGCGATCGCGATCACGAGGACGACGACCAGCATCTCGATCAGCGTGAATCCGGCGCGCGCGCCGCGCGTCATCAGAGGTCCCACGAACCGATGTCGGCGTCGATGCCCGTCCCTCCGGGCTGGCCGTCGGCGCCGAAGCTGTAAACGTCGATCTCGCCGCGCAGCCCCGGGTTCAGGTACTGATAGGGGTGGCCCCACGGATCCTTGGGCAGACGCTCGAGGTAGCCGTTCGGCTTCCAGTTCGGCGGCAGCGGCGCCTGCGTCGGCCTGGCCGTCAATGCGGAGAGGCCCTGTTCTGCGGTCGGATAGCGCTGGTTGTCGAGACGATAGAGCTTCAGCGCCGAGAGGATGGCGGCGATGTCGCTCTTCGCGGCCACGACGCGCGCCTCGTCGGGGCGCTCGAGCACCCGCGGCACGACGAGGGCGGCGAGGATGCCGAGGATCACGATGACGACGAGCACCTCGATCAGCGTGAAGCCGCGATCCGTCGGCGCGTGGCTGCGGGCAGGATGCATTCGGCGATTATAATCCGGCGGTCATCGAGGACGGGCCCGCCGTTCCGCCCGTCCACTCCTGCGCCTCGCCGTGTCCCGAACGTTCCATCTCCTCGCCCGCGCGGTCGCCGCACTCGCCGTCATCGGTGCCCTTGCCACGGGCGCGGCAGTGTGGTGGATCGCGCAGCCGTTGCCGCTGCCGGTTTCGCCGTACGCGTTCGACGTGAAATCCGGCGCGAGCTTGAAGTCGGTCGCGCGCGAGCTCGCCGCCGCCGGGGTACTGCGGGCGGAGCTTCCGCTCGTCGCGCTGGCGCGGCTCAAAGGTGCGGACCGGGCGATCAAGGCGGGGAACTACGAGATCGGGGCAGGGATCACGCTCCCGCAGCTCCTCGACAAGCTGACGCAGGGCGACGTCACGCAGAGCGGGTTCACCATCGTCGAGGGCGCGACCTTCGCCGAGGTGGCAACAGCGCTCGCTGCGAATCCCGCGATCGCGAAGTCGGTGCTCGACCTGTCCGCCGCGGAAATCGCGCGCCGGACCGGCGTGCCCGGAGCGAGCCTCGAGGGCTGGTTCTTCCCCGACACCTATTTCTTCGCCGCGGGCTCCACCGATGTCGCCTTGCTCGCGCGCGCGCACCGGCTGATGCGCGAGCGGCTCGAACGCGCGTGGGCGAAACGCGCGGCCGACCTGCCGCTCGGGGAACCGTACGAGATGCTGATCCTGGCCTCCGTCGTCGAGAAGGAGACGGGGCGCGCCGCCGATCGGCCGCTGATCGCGTCGGTGTTCGTGAACCGGCTGCGGATCGGCATGCGCCTGCAGTCCGATCCCACGGTGATCTACGGCCTCGGCGCGAAGTTCGACGGCAATCTGCGCAAGCGCGACCTCGAGTCCGACACGGCCTGGAACACGTACACGCGGGACGGCCTGCCGCCCACGCCGATCGCGCTGCCCGGACAGGCGGCACTCGACGCGGTCGCGAACCCGCCGGCGACACCGTACCTCTACTTCGTCGCGCGGGGCGACGGCACGAGCGAATTCTCGGCGAATCTCGCCGAGCACAACCGCGCCGTGGCAAAATTCCAGCTCGGGCGCCGCTGACGGCGCGGAACCGATCGCTCGCGTTCCGCCCCGTTTCCTCACCGCGCCGCCTGCCTCTGCTGCAATGACCAACGCCACTGGCCGCTTCATCACGCTCGAAGGCATCGACGGGGCCGGGAAGAGCACGCACGTCGCCTGGCTCGCCCGGCGCGCCGAAGCACTGGGGCACGTCGTCGTCGCGACCCGCGAGCCCGGCGGGACCGCCTTCGGCGAAAAGCTGCGCGCGTTGCTGCTGCACGACGCGATGACCCACGACAGCGAGGCGCTGCTGATGTTCGCGGCGCGCCGCGAGCACCTGGAGGGCGTCATCCGTCCGGCGCTCGCGCGCGGGGACTGGGTGCTGTGCGACCGCTTCACCGACGCGACCTACGCCTACCAGGGAGGCGGTCACGGCGTGCCGTTCTCGCGCATCCGCGAGCTCGAGCAGTGGATCCACGGCGACTGCCAGCCGGACCTCACGTTCCTGTTCGACGTGCCCCCGGCCGTGTCGCGGGCGCGCCTCGATCAGGCGCAGGTCGGCGGCCGCGATCTGGACAAGTTCGAGCGCGAGGAGGACGCCTTCTTCGCGCGGGTCCGCGCCGCGTACCTCGATCGTGCCACCGCCGCCCCGCGGCGGTTCCGGATCATCGACAGCTCGCGGCCGATCGCGACGGTGCGCGCGGAGCTCGAAGCGCATCTGCTGGCGCTCCCTGCCCGCTGATGGCCGAAGAACGCGACGTCGAGCCGGCGCGGCTCCCGTGGCTGCCGCTCTTGCCGTGGCAGGAGCACGCCGCGCGCGCCGCGCTTGCCCAGAAGTCGAGCTGGCCGCACGCGTTGCTCCTGCACGGTCCGCGCGGCATCGGCAAGCATGCGCTCGCGCTCGGTTTTGCCCAGGCGCTGCTGTGCGAGGCGCCCGGCGTCGACGGACTCGCCTGCGGCGAATGCCCGGGCTGCCGTTACGCGATGGCGGGCCAGCACCCGGATCTGATGCGGATCGAGCTGCTCGAAATCGACGCCGACGACGGCACGTTGAAGACGGTCGACACGATCGGCATCGACCGCGTCCGGGCGCTCACCGAATTCGTCCAGCTGACGAGCCACCGGCAGCGGGCCAAGGTGGCGGTGATCGCTCCGGCGGACCGGATGAATGCGGCGGCGGCGAATGCGCTGTTGAAGACGCTCGAGGAGCCGCCCGCGGGCACCTACCTCATCCTCGTCGCCGATCAGCCGGGACGCCTGCCGCCGACGATCCTCTCGCGTTGCCGCAAGCTCGCCGCGCCGCGGCCGACGCCGGGCGAGGCCCGCGCCTGGCTGGCGGCGCAAGGCGTTGGCGCACCGGACGTCGCGCTCGCGCAGGCGTCCGGCGCGCCGCTTTCCGCGCTGGCGCACGCCGATCCGATGGTCGAGGCCGAGCGCCGCGCGTGGCTCGACGCGCTCGTCCAGCCGGAGCGGCTGTCGGTGCAGGGGCTCGCCGCGCGCATCGACGCCGGGGGCAGGGACGAGCGCAAGGCGCGGCTCGCCCACGCGCTGGACTGGCTGATCGCTTGGACCGCGGATCTCGCACGCGTCGCGGCGGGCGGCGCGGCGCGGCAGAATCCCGATGCCGCGGCGGCCCTCGGCCGCCTCGCGTCGCGGGTGGCGCCCGTCGCGTTGTTTCGCTATCATCGTTCGCTGCTGCGGCAACGCGCGATCCTCGCGCACCCGCTGCAGCCGCGCCTCGTGGCCGAGGCGCTGCTGATCGATTACCGGGCGTTGTTCTGACGAATGGCCGACACCAAGCCGATGGGTCCTACCGCGAGCGCCGCGATGGCCGCGGGTGTCGCGCGCCCCGGCGTGCTCTCGCTCAACATCCGCGAGCGCGCCGCGCTGTACGCCGCGTACATGCCGTTCCTCAAGGGCGGCGGCATCTTCATCCCGACGTCGCGGCAGTACCAGCTCGGCGAGGAAGTGTTCATGCTGCTCTCGCTGATGGACGACCCTAACCGGATCGCGGTGCAGGGCAAGGTCGTCTGGATCACGCCCGAGGGCGTCCAGGGCAACCGAACGCAGGGGATCGGCGTCCAGTTCACGCAGGACGAGACCGGCGCCACGGCGCGCGCGACGATCGAGCAGATCCTGGGCGAGACGCTGTCGTCGACCCGCCCGACGCACACGATGTAGCGGCGGCGCGTCGCGCGGGCGTCGCCTGCCGCGCCGCAGGACGGCAAGTGAGTGCCGGCGTGCGCCCGACCCGCCAAGGCCTCGCCCCCCGATGTACGTCGACTCCCACTGCCACCTCGATTTTCCCGAGCTCGCGGCCGAGCTGCCGGCGCTGCTCGACGCCATGGCGGCCGCGCGGGTCACCCACGCGCTGTGCATCTCGGTGAATCTTCCGGATTGGCCCGCCGTGCACGCGCTCGCGACGACGCACGCGAACCTGTACGCGACCGTCGGCGTCCACCCCGACTACGAGGACACGCCGGAGCCCTCCGTCGCCGATCTCGTGGCACTCGCGGCGCAGCCCAAGGTGGTCGCCCTCGGCGAGACGGGGCTCGACTACTACCGCCTCACCGGCGATCTCGGCTGGCAACGCGAGCGGTTCCGCGTGCACATCCGCGCCGCGCGGCAGGCCGGCAAGCCGCTCGTCGTGCACACGCGCGCTGCGGCGGCCGACACGATCGCGATCATGCGCGACGAGGGCGCCCGCGAGGCCGGCGGCGTCATGCACTGCTTCACCGAGAGCTGGGAGGTGGCGGAGGCTGCGCTCGATCTCGGCTTCCACATTTCGTTTTCGGGGATCGTCACGTTCAGGAATGCCAGGGAGCTGAAGGACATCGCGCGCCGGGTGCCCCTCGACCGGCTGCTGATCGAGACCGACTCGCCCTACCTCGCGCCCGTGCCGTTCCGCGGAAAGCGCAACCAGCCCGCCTACGTGCCCCACGTCGCGACCGAGATCGCGCAGCTGCGCGGCATGCCGGTGGAGGACGTGGCCCGTGCCACGTCGGCCAACTTCTTTCGTCTTTTTCGGATCGACCCCGAGGAGGCGTCCCGTGTGCACTGACTGCCGTCGCCAGCCGGGATGGGTGCCGGCGTTGCTCATCGCGGCCGCGATCGCGCTGTTCGCGCCGCTCGCTGCGGCACAGTCGTTGGCCGAGGACTTTGCCATCGCGGTGGCGAACGATCGGGTCGCCGAAGTGAAGCGTCTGCTCGCGCGCGGTGCGAGCCCGGACGGCGTCGACCGCAACGGCAATCCCGCGCTCGTCGTCGCGGCGCGCGAGGGCAATGCCGCGACGCTCGACGTTCTGCTTGCGGCGCGCGCGGCGGTCAATGCCCGCAACACGTTCGGCGACACCGCGCTGATGGTCGCCGCGCTCTCCGGCCGGCTGGACGTCGTGAAGAAGCTTCGGGCTCACGGCGCCGACGTCAATCAGGCCGGCTGGACGGCCCTGATCTATGCAGCGACGGGCGGGCACGACGAGGTCGTCCGATTCCTGTTGGCCGAGGGCGCCGACATCGACGCGGCGGCGCCGAACGGCACGACCGCGCTGATGATGGCGGTCCGCGAGGGGCGATTGGCGACGCTGGACCTCCTGATCGAGCGCGGCGCGAAGGTCGATCACCGCAACGACAACGGCGCGAGCGCGCTCGACT